>Ga0209698_10004172_pt1 | contig 15925 bp, 15 predicted proteins | sample LitLauG_LLR_2012_FD_187203 | JGI IMG/M metagenome (GOLD analysis project Ga0209698, IMG submission 187203) | Freshwater sediment microbial communities from Pennsylvania, USA - Little Laurel Run_MetaG_LLR_2012 (SPAdes) (version 2) | ecosystem: Environmental > Aquatic > Freshwater > Creek >...
TCCATGTCCGGAGCTTGTGGCCCGTACACGTCGACGTCGACTCCGTTGGTCAGCAGCACGACCTTTCCGGGCGGGCTGACCCGCCCCGAGAGCCGGGCGTGCATTCCTCTGGTGGGCACCGTGACTCGCGCCGCCTTGCGGTACAGGCGCCGCTCGAGCGCCTCCGCGAGCCGTATGGCAAGCGGGTTTCGAAGCACGCCCAGCTCGACTGCCGACTGCGGCCAGATGTCGCTGACGTTAAAGACGTACGGCGCCCGCTTCAGCCACGAGAACATCAGCGTTGAGAGGCCGATCAACAGCGGCGGCGACTGAACGAACATCACGTCGACCCTGCCCACCTTGCGCAGGGCGGTGAGGCTCGTCGCCACGAATGAGAGGTGATTCACGATGCGTTTGAAGAAACCCTCGTTCGGAGTGGCGTACACCCACCGCCTCACCACAGTCACCTCGCCGACATGCTCCACCATCGAAAAACGTCCGCGGTAGCCCTCCTGGACCACGCCGGTGGGGTAGTTCGGGAACGCGGTGAGCACCGTCACACTGTCGCCGCCGCGGGCGAGCTGCTGCGCCAGCTCGTACATCCTGATCTGGGGCGCGCCGATCTCCGGTGGAAAGTAGTGGCTCAGGAACAGGATCCTCAGGCCTTCCCGCCTCGCGGCCATCACGTGCCGTCTTCGGCGACGGCCTGTTGAAGCAAGTGCTCCTGGTCGGCACGCTGCTCACGGCCGAACCACCTGAAGAAGACTGAAAGGGCCGCGGCGGCGAGCATCACCTTGCCGAGAATCATCAAGACCGCGCCCGCGATGGTCTGATCGATCAGCGGCGTGTAGCCGGCGATCAACCTCGGTGCGTGCGTGTAGAACTCATAGAACGGCACCCGGGAGAAGATCAGTGCCAGGGCCACGCCGTCCTGGGGCAGGGTCGCGATCAGCATGTAGACGAGCCTTTGTGCAGGCGACATCTGCCAGCTCGAGCTCGCCGAGGTCGCGTCGAAGATGGGCCAGTAGAGGACCAGGCCTGATGCGATGAACATCACGTGCTCCAGGACGTGGAGCCAACCGACATAGAGGGTCGCGTCGTAGAGCGCGGGGAGGTGCCAGACGACCATCACCAGACCTGCGATCACCTGAGCCGGCACGGGGTCCGTGATGATCCTGAGGAAACGCACCTGCATCACCCGCCGTGCCATGCCTGGAGAAAGTCCGAGGATCATCAGCGGCGGAGCGACGAAGCCGAGGAGCACGTGCTGAAACATGTGGACCGTGTCGAGGTAGTAGTCGCTGATGGTGTCGAGGGGCGTCTCGAGCGCCAGCCAGAGCACGAGCAGGCCCATCCCGAAATAAAGCGAGTGGACGCGGCGGGCGTCGGTCACCGAACCCGCGAGCCAGGCGTGGCCGAGGTACAGCGCGACCAGGCCGAGATATACCGTCGGGTCCACCGGCCAGGTGATCATGCCGAGGGCAGCTTAAGGCCCTGCCGGGCCTGGTTCCCGAGCTGCAAAGCCGGGTCTCAGCGGCGGCCGGCAGCGATCAGAAAGATCGTGAGGACAAGGACGTGGGCCGCCGTGCACCATAGGCAGACGGCGCCAAGCTGGACGATCTCGATGAAGACGAGGTACAGGACCGTGATCATGCCGACCACGGACCAAGCGAGCTGGGGCCGCGGCAGGCGGAGCGACCAGAGGACCGCGCTGACAGCGAACCACGCTATGCCCGCCACCGAGGTTGGAACGCTTGTGCCGGCGATGAGGGCATACCCGCTGGAGAGCACGACCTCGCAGTTGATGGTCCCGGCCACCGGACAGGCCGGAGCAAAGCCCGCGACGTGGACCGCGGTCAAGTAGACCGACACGGCGACGCCCGCCACGCTGGCTCCGACCGCGAGGGCCTGCAGCTTCGACCAAGCCACGACTGCTAGCCGAGCTTCTTCTCGAGCGCCTGGATGGTGGCGGACGAACACACCGAAGTCGGTTGATCTCCGGTCAGCTTGCAAACCGCGGCGGTGACCAGATTGGCCGATCCCAGAATGGCCTTGGCCTGTGGCGAGGACGGCTGCTGCACGGCCGCAGCCACCTGCTGCCAGCTCATGCCGGCCAGGACGTCGGGCAGGTACGTCGATCCGGCAAAGACGTAGTGATTGCCGAAGTCGACGAACGGGATGCTGCCGCCCCTGTCATAGGCGTTGACCAGAGCCTGATCGGCCGCGGTCGGGGACTCGAGAGCGTTCTGGTTGCGATCGGTGGTCTCCACCGAGCGAAAGTCGATGTACTGGCTCGTGTACGAGGCCCCGTGAAAGGTGAATGTGGGGGTGTTCGGATACACGTCCGTGGACGAAGAGCTCGTCGTTTGCAGCCCGGAGAACGTTCCGAAACGCGAGAGCGCGATGATCATGGCCCAGCGCTCCGCGGCGCAGTACGGGCAGTACTCGGCGCCCATGTAGAAGACCTCGGGTTTACCGGTCGGCCCGTTGAGAGCCTGGCCGGAGACTGGCACGATCAACTGCTTGGCGGATCCCTGGCCGATGCCGTCCAGCTCGGAGGTCGGGAGGCCGGTGATCGAGTCGACGACCGCCTGCGCGGCGGTGGCTTTGAGAGGGTTCGGGGGGGGCGGAGTCGTGTAGTAGCGGTAGATCAGGAACCCTGCCACCACCACGGCGAGACCGGCCGCGAGCGCTGCCGGCTGGGCCCAGGCCGGCGTGGTTGAAACGGGCTTGCGCATCGGGCGGGGGCGCTTGGCTGCCATCAGGCCTCCCTCGTGATCGGCTGGGCGAGGATCCACAGGCTCGTCATCGTGTACATCACCATCAGCAACAGCATCGGGTATTGGCTGAGCAGAGCGCGCTGAGCCGTTCGGAACCGCTCGCCTGCCCTGAGATGCGAGAGGTAGACGGCGACCACGTGACCGAGGACGATCAGAATCACCTGCGCGTACCAGACGGTTGATGCTTGGGCCAGCGCGAAGCTGGGTTTGAAGCCGGCGAGGGCCGGCCATAGATTCCAACCCTTCGCTAGCGGGTCGTTGAGGAGCGGGATCAAGCCCTGCGACTGAACCATCACATAGCTGTAGTTGTGCGCGGCGTTGTAGACGAGGGCGATCGGAACCAGCGTGAGCGAGAAGGCGGAGATCGTCGCTTTGAGGTCCACCTTGCGCTTGCCCAGGAATATGACCATCTCCATGAACGCGACGAAGACCAGCAAAAAGGCGATCGTCAGCAGGAGCAGGCCGAGTGTGCGGACGAAGAACGAGCCGAAGGCACCCATCGGGAGCCAGATCGGATCGAGCGCCACGGTGAAGTCCTGCCAGGTCGGCGTCGCCAGGATTCCATCGAACGCAAGCGTGCTGAGCATCAGGATGACGAACACGACCCTGTCCCAGCCGGTGGGCCCGGGTTTGAGCAGGCCGACGCCCCACGGCCGGACGTAGACGGCGCTGACACGGCCGGCGTCGTCGCGCTCCGCCTCGACCGGCGCGAACCGGCCTACGATGCCGAACAGCACGGTGAACGCCTCACCGTGCTCCAGCCACTCGTCGCGACCGAAGAGCGCCATGCCGGCGAGGGTGATCACCGAGTAGGCGACGGCCGCCTCGGCCAGAAACGAGGGATGGTTGGCCATGCCGCTGGTTAGCTCGAGGCAGGCGAACGCGAGGTAGGCCGCCGCCGCCGGCCAGACACCCACCCCGGGCAGCTTCAGCGGTGGCGTGAACCTGACGACTCTCGCCGCCAGGTCGAAAAGCGCCGCCCAGGGGTTGAGCAGGTACCACAGGTTTCCGACCAGCCCGGACAGGATCACCGTCCCCGCCCAGAAGTAGATCCAGGTGATGTACTCGGCCGGGTTGTAGACCGGATTTGACGATCCGAAGAATCCCGTAACGACCACCGCCAGCAGGGCGAGGGCGCCGAGAGTACCGCCGGCGGCGCGAGGCGCCGCCGAGCGTGCGATGGGGAGAAGCCAGGGCACCGCCCGCCGCGGATACTCGAGCGCTTTGGCGCCGACCTGGTCCCCCGAGAACAGCACGACGAGGACGAAGGAGATGACCACGACGCCCGCCGCCGCATAGAGATAAAGGGCGAGTCCGATGGGCAGGTCGTAACGCTGCCCGAAACCGTGAAGTGCGATCGAGGCAGCCGGGATCATGGATTCACCGTCAGGTTGCCGAGCGAATGGCTGGTGCTCTCCCACTCGATGTCACAACCGCAGGTCTTGTCGGCCTTGAACGTGTGGCTGACCGTCTGCCCCGCGACGGTGTTGAAAGCGATGTCGTAGACGTGGAGATGAACCTCTCCGGTCGTGTCGCTCGCGATGTTGATGGTGAGGGTGTCGCCCACGTGGGCCGACAGGGAGCTCGGCCTCATCGACGTTGCCCCGGTGACAGCAAGGTTGAAGGTGAGGTTCTGGGGCTGGTGATGGCCCGTGGCGAAGATTAGCGCTCCGCCCGCGGCGGCGAACAGCAGCAGCACGGCCGCGACTACCAGGATTCGATTACGGCTCATCTAACTTGTCCTCACAATTGGCGCGCATTGGCGCGCGCGTCTGCCGTTCAGTAAGTAGCTGAAGGCCAGACAGAGGGCGGGCCTCGCTTGCTCAGCGCGCGCCCGGCCACAGATGAGAGCAGGCCGGTTTCGCCCGACAGATTCGGCACCATGACGGCAGCCGGCACGACCTGTGGGCCCAGTTCGACCAATTCGAGTGCGATCCGGATCTCCTGGACGGCCGATTCCAGCTCGGCCACGAGCCACCGCAGGACCAGGGCCGAGATCGCCGCGACTGGAAGCTGGCCGAGCGTGCCCCACAGCAGCAGCACCGCCACCGAGGCGGCGGGTGCGCCCGCGACTGCAGCCTCGGCCGTCTCCTGTATCGAGAAACCAATCAGCTGGATGGTGAACAGGGCAGCCAGGAGCGAGAGGTAAGAGGCTGCGGCCGGCAGCGGTGTCACGCGCCGGCGACCGGCGATGCGCGCCAGGCCGATGACAAACAGGCCTCCGAGGATCAGGACGGCGGCGACCCCAAGCCCGGTCTTGGCGACCAGCGGGAGGTAGGCATGCGCCCCCGAGCTCTGGATCTGAGGCGCTGCGGCGCCAAATCTGACCTCATAGGCGAGCAGATGCCCCGCCTGCGAGCCCAGGAGGGCCAGACCCAGCACGAAGATCGGCATCCGCCGCGAGCTCACGGCCTCGATAATAGCGGTGCCTGATTTGATGATTCGTTAACTCTCGGAGGTTTTGGGATGAAGAAGGTTCTGGCAATGGTGGCGGCGCTCGTGGTGAGTGCCTGCGGTAGCACCAGCACGGCCACCAGCACGACGCCGAGCCCCAGCGGCCCGAGCACTGTCGCGAGCATCGCGAGCGAGATCCCGGCCAACATCAAGTCGCTGGCGCCCTTCCAGATCGCCACCGACGCCACCTACGCGCCAAACGAGTTCATCAACCCCGACAACGGTGCCATCTCGGGATGGGACGTCGACCTGGGCGCGAGCCTATGTGCGGTCATGGGCGTCGTGTGCACGTTCAACAACGTGACCTTCGACGACATCATCGCCCAGCTCAAGGCCAGCACCCCGAGTGAGATCGCGGGACAGGACAAGCCGCGCTACCTGCTCAGCATCTCGAGCTGGACTCCGACCGCGAAGCGCGAGGCGGGCGGCATCGACTTCATCACCTACTACAAGGCCGGCGAAGCCTGGATCGTCAAGGCAAGCGGCGGCGCGTCGATCAGCTCGGCGGCCGACATGTGCGGTCACACGGTTGCCGTCGAGTCCGGCACGACCGAGGAGAGCGACGCCTGGGGCTACATGGGCAAGTCGGTCGGCGGAACACCGATCTCCGGAGACAAGGACAACTGCACCGCCGCGGGCAAGACGGACATCACCGTGTCCAGCTTCTCGCTGCAGACAGACGCCAACAGCGCCCTCATCTCGGGGCGGGCCGACTTCGGCTGGCTCGACCAGCCGGTCGCCGACTACCAGGTCAAGCAGTCCAACGGCCAGCTGAAGATCGGCGGCACGCCGTGCAGCGTGTCCCCGTACGGAATCGCGCTGGTCCAGGGCAGCCCTCTCGAGAAGCCGATCACCGACGCCTTGAAGTACCTCATGGACAACGGCTTCTACACCAGCACCCTCAACAACTGGGGCGTGGCCGACGGCGCGATCACCAGCTCCGACGTGGCGCTCAACAACAACAACTCGATCGGCGCCACCTGCGTGCCGTCGTACTGAGAGACAGCCAAGAATTGAAGTGACCGAGATCGCCTCTGGCGCACCGGCCCAGGATTCCGGGACTGGACGGCGGCCGGAGGCGATCAAGGCGATCCCGGTCCGGCACCCGTGGCGATGGGCCTCCGCCGTGCTTGTTTTGGCCTTCGCAGCGGACGTCGTATACACGATCGCGTCCGCCCCCCACCTCAAATGGAGCGTGGTCGGCGACTACATGTTCCAGAGGCTCATCCGCGAGGGAGCGCTGCTGACCATCGAGCTGACAGTGATCGCGATGGCGATCGGCATCGCGCTGGGAATCATGCTGGCGGTAATGCGCCTCTCGCCCAACCCGGTCGTGTCCTGGGTGAGCTGGTTCTACATCTGGTTCTTCCGCGGCACCCCGGTGCTGGTCCAGATCTTCTTCTGGTTCAACCTCGCCATCATTCTTCCCCAGCTCGGTATCGGGATCCCCGGCACGAAGATCGGCTGGTTCGAGAGCACCAACACCCTGATCCCGCCGGTGATGGCTGCCATCCTGGGCCTGGGGCTGAACGAGGCCGCCTACATGGCTGAGATCGTGCGCGCCGGCATCATCTCGGTCGACCTTGGGCAAAGCGAGGCCGCCCAGGCACTGGGGATGAATCGCCTGCTGGTGATGCGCCGAATAGTGCTGCCGCAGGCGATGCGCGTGATCCTGCCCCCCACCGGCAACGAGACGATCTCGATGCTCAAGACCACCTCCCTGGCCTTCGTCGCCAGCGTGCCCGAGCTCTACACGCGCGCCAGCCAGATCTCGAATGCAACTTTCTACGTGATCGAGCTCCTGATCGTGATCAGCATCTGGTATCTGGCCATGACGTCTGTCGCGTCGGTCGGCCAGGCGTACCTGGAGCGCAGGTTCGGCCGCGGCGTCCATACCGTGACGCCGCGCGGACCGTGGGAGAGGCTGACCGGATCGTTCTTCGGGTCGGGAGTACCACCGCAGCTACCTTTGACGCAACGGTCGCCGGACAAGGTCATCTGATGGCCGCTCACATGGTCCAGGCGGAGGCCGTGCACAAGAGCTTCGGCCGGCTCGAGGTGCTCCGAGGCATCGATCTGTCAGTCGATCCGGGTGAGGTCATGTGCGTGATCGGGCCTTCCGGATCCGGTAAGAGCACCTTCCTCCGCTGCATCAACCACCTGGAGAAGATCGACGCCGGCCGGCTGTCCGTCGATGGAGAGCTGGTGGGATACCGCCAGAAGGGCGACAGGCTCTTCGAGCTCCCCGACCGCGAGGTCTGCCACAAGCGCTCGGAGATCGGGATGGTCTTCCAGCGGTTCAACCTGTTCCCGCACATGACCGCGCTCGAGAACCTCATCGAGGCCCCGATGCGGGTCAAAAAGCAGAACCGCGCCACGGCTGAGGCCGCGGCCCGGGCGCTGCTGGAGCGCGTCGGGCTCGCCGACAAGATGTCCGTCTACCCCAATCAGCTTTCGGGCGGGCAGCAGCAGCGGGTGGCCATAGCGCGCGCGCTGGCCATGCAGCCCAAGCTCATGCTGTTCGACGAACCGACCTCCGCCCTCGATCCCGAGCTCGTGGGCGAGGTGCTCGATGTGATGCGCGGGCTGGCCGAGGACGGCATGACGATGGTCGTCGTCACCCACGAGATGGGCTTTGCGCGAGAGGTCGGAGACAGCCTCGTGTTCATGGACAGGGGCGTGATCGTCGAGTCCGGCCATCCCAAAGAGGTGCTCGCCAATCCCAGGCAGGACCGCACAAAGGCATTCCTCGCCAGCGTCCTCTAGGCGGTACGGAACTCCTTCCAGTCGGCTCGCAGACGCCTCGCCATCCGGGTCGCCGCGTCGCGCAGCCAGGCCTGCTTGCGTCGCTTCAGGTCGGCGAGGATGGCCCGCCCCGCGCCTTTGGTGCCGAGATGAATGTTGGCCGCCTCCCACCCCATCGCCCTGAGCATGCGGCCCTCGTCTCGCAGCTTCGGCAGCGAGATCAGCTCGATCCGGCTGCAATCGGGGCTCAGCCGCCGGAACAGCCACCCATCGCGAACGTCAACCGCCGGGTCTGGGCAGCGAATCGCCCTGGTGACGAGCTCGAGGTAGTGGATGCGGCCGCCGGAAGGGGTCGGATGGGACCATTCCCAGGCTGAAGGGGCAAGTGCTTTCATCTCGCGGGCGATGAGCGCGCCCTCCCAATCGGCGAGAGCCACCAGCCGTTCGCGGCCGAGGCTGCCGAGGCCTGATCGGCGGCGCACCAATCTGACTTTCCCCACCCGCGTCGGCATGCGCTTCAGCAGCAGCTTTTGAGCCCCCGATGGCAGGAGCCCTCGAGCGGTGGGGAGCGCTCTCATCCGCGCCCAGAAGACCATGGGATCGCGAAGCCGTCCGGTCGCCAGCTTGCGCAGCCAGCGGTCGTTTTCTGCCAGGACCATGGCTTTTCCGCCCGCGCGCAGCCCGGCTGCATAACCGTTGAGAATTGCGGCGCACGCCTCGCGGAGGTTGATCGCCAGATGTCCCTCTGCGGCAGCGAGGCCGGCGCTGGTCGCGAGCCTGACCAGGTCGAACGTATAGGGCAGAACGGTGGCCTCGTCGAAATCGTTGACGCCCCACACCAGGCGGCCCTCGACATCTCGCCAGGTGCCGTAGTTCTCCACGTGGAGATCCCCCACGGACAGGACCCGCGGGGCGGCGGTCAGCTCGGTCAGCTCGTCCGACCATAGCTGCGACCAGCGGTAGAAGGTCGCGCGCAGGAAGCTGAAGGGGTCGGCGGCCATCGCCCGGTGCTTGAACGCAAGATCCTCGCGGCGCAGACGGATCCGAGCGCCGAGCCAGCGCTCGTAGCTGCGGGTCGCCTGGTGAATGTTGGTCGCCACGTGCGGGATCTATTGTCGGCTCAGCGCCGGCGATTCAAGCCGGCGTGTGACCGCTCGTTCCTTAAAGGCCGGATTCACTCGCCCGAAACCACCTTTGTCCAGGAACCCAGCGTCGTGCACCGGCCGGATTTATTCCGTCCGTGCTCCGGGCTTGCCACCTCTCCAACCGCCGCCAGGCGTCGAGCAGGAGAGGAGGGGGTACGCGGGGGAGGACGCAACTGTCCTCACCCGCGCCGTTTAGTGGAGCGACGCGCCGGGCGCCGAACCCTCCCACTTGGTCGTCTCCCAGTTGTCCTTGCGCCCTTCCGGCGGCATCCACGGGGGAAGGTCAAGCTGCAGCTTATGGCTGAGGGCTGAGGCGTAGGGCTCATAGCCCGTTCGAAGGCTGTTCAAGCGCTCCCTAAAGGTATCGAGATCGATCTCGACACCTACCGCGCTGAGCATTCCGTGAATCGCCACGGCGTCTGACTCCGACAACCTCGACACCTCGTCGAACCGAGGCGCGGCGCGCAGCACCTGACTGAGATCTCCAAGCGCGTGCCGTCCTATGGCGTACACACGGCGAGCCTGCCAGGTCTTGCCGTGAGCTTTCGCCGCCTGCCAGATCGAGGCCACGTCCATCATCGCCGTCAGGGCGGCGAGCCACGACTGGTTTTCGTGCTGCGAGCGGAAGTAGCTCAGCACCAGGTACGACAGGTGACTTTCGAGCAGCTCGGCCCCCCACTGCTCCCACCGAGCCATGAGCGCGTTCAGCTCGTCCACCTCATGCGACTCGAGCGTGCGGCTCAAGAGGTCACCCGCGCTCGGAGGCGATCCCGCCCACTCGTCGAGCATCGAGATGGCGACCTCGCGGCGGGAGAAGCTCTGGTAAAGGATGGGCAGGTAGGAGATGACCACGGCGAGGAAGCCGAAGCCGGTGCCGGCTTCGACGACCGTGAGGAACCGAGCGAGGTCCGTCTTGGGCGTGAAGTCGCCGATCCCCAGCGTCGTGAAGGTGGTGCCGCTCACGTAGAAGTGGTCGGGTCCGGACAGGCGGGCGTCAAAGCCGGCCGCCCAGAGCAGAAGGCCAAACCCGATCACCATGATGCTGCCCCACAGGACGATCAGGAAAAGAAGGGAGAGGGGGCCGTAGACGCTCAGAAAGTTCTCGCGCCTGTCCCCGGGCGCCATCTTTCGACTGATCGCCGACCACGGTGCCCAGGTGAGCCGGTAGAAGATCTTTGACAGGCGCAAGCCCGCCACACGGCGGGGCAGGATGACCGTCTCGAACGTGTCTCTGAGCACCCCGAAGACGAGTACGAGACCGACCACTGCTGCGGCGAACTGCATAGGCGATTGAAACCATGACACGCCAAGCAAAATTCGCGCACCGCACGCAGCGGCGGGTGCCCCAAAAGCCGTACCCATCTCCTAAGAGCCCAGCGTCGTGCACCGGCCGGATTTACTCCGGCCGTGCTCCAGGCGCGCCACCTTTCCAATCGCCTCCAGGCGCCGAGCAGGAGAGGAGGGGGTTCCGCGGGGGAGGACGCCTGTCCTCACCCGCGCCGACATCGTTGGCAGGAACCCAGCGTGGTGCACCGGCCGGATCTACTCCGGCCGTGCTCCAGGCGCGCCACCTTCCAAACGACTCCCCGCAGCGTGCTGCTCGGAGGGGGTTCCACGGGGGAGGCCTGCCTCCCCCGTGCCTTCAGGTGTGGGAATTGCCGCGCCTGGGTAAACGTTCTCCATGCAGATGCCTAGCCCCAAGTCAGAGCTCCTCCCGGTACTCCCCATGGACGACGTGGTCGTCCTACCGCACATGACCGTCACCCTCGCCGTGGAAGGTGACGACCAGAAGGCCGCCATCGAAGCCGCCAAGCAGGGCAGCCGGCTGATCCTGCTGGTGCCGCGGATCTCTGGCAAGTTCGGCACCATCGGCACGGTCGGCCGTCTGGGCGACTCCGCAGAGCTTCCGACAGGGGCCGAGGCGTTCATGATCCGTGGCGAGTACCGCGCCAGGCTGGGCAGCGGCCAGGCCGACATCGGGGGCGCGCTCTGGATCAAGGCCGACCCGATCGTAGACCCCGATCCCCCCACCGACAAGGTCCTGGAGCTGGCGCGCGAGTACCGGGCCCAGCTCGAGAACCTCGTGGAGTCCCGCGGCGTCCCGCAGGTCATCCAGTTCCTCCGCGCCGCCAAGACGCCGAGCCATCTGGCAGATCTCGCCGGCTACTCTCCCGATCTCACCACCGAGCAGAAGCTCGAGGTGCTCGAGACGATCGACCTCGAACAGAGGCTGACGAAGCTCATCGGTTGGACCAATGGCATCCTGGCCGACGCCTCGCTCAAGGAGAAGATCCGCAGCGACGTCGCCGAGGGTATGGAGAAGACCCAGCGCGAGTTTCTGCTCCGCCAGCAGCTGGAGGCGATCAAGAAGCAGCTCAACGAGGGCGGCACCGACGTCGTTTCGACGTACCGCGAGAGAGTCGCCAAGGCCGGCATTCCGGAAGGCGTGCTGACCGAGGTCAACCGGGAGCTGGACCGCCTCGAGCGGACGAGCGAGCAGAACCCTGAATACGGTTGGATCCGTACATACCTGGATTGGATGCTGGACATCCCGTGGAACGTGCGCTCGGCCGACAACTACGACCTGGTCGAAGCCCGGCGGATCCTCGACGAGGACCACACCGGCCTGTCCGACGTGAAGGACCGCATCATCGAGTTCCTCGCCGTGCGCAAGCTGCGCAAGGAGCGCGGTCTGGAGGTGGTCGGCGGCCGCGGCTCCGGCGCAATCATCACGCTGGTCGGCCCTCCAGGCGTGGGCAAGACCTCTTTGGGTGAGTCCGTCGCCCGCGCGCTGGGCCGCAAGTTCACGCGCGTGTCGCTGGGTGGAATTCGTGACGAGGCCGACATCCGAGGCCACCGGCGCACCTACGTTGGCGCGCTGCCTGGACGGATCGTGCGCGCGCTGAAAGAGGCCGGCACGAAGAACCCGGTGATCATGCTCGACGAGATCGACAAGGTGGGCAGCGACTGGCGGGGCGACCCGTCGGCGGCCCTGCTCGAGGTGCTCGACCCCGCGCAGAACAACACGTTCCGCGACCACTACCTGGAGGTCGACCTCGACCTGTCAGAGGTGCTCTTCATTCCGACGGCCAACGTTTCGGAGACGATTCCCGCCCCGCTGCTCGACCGCATGGAGCTGATCCGGCTCGACGGCTACACCGAACAGGAGAAGGTCGCCATCGCGCGCGACCACCTGCTCCCCCGCCAGGTCAACCAGGCAGGCCTCAAGTCGGACGAGGTGACCGTCGGGGACGACGCCGTGATGAAGGTCATCACCGACCACACGCGCGAAGCAGGCGTGCGCAACCTGGAGCGCGAGCTTGGAAAGATCACGCGCAAGGTCGCGACCAAGATCGCGAAATCGGAGCTGACCCCGCCTGTCGCCATCACACCTGACCGTGTGCGCGAGTTCCTCGGCAAGCCCAAGTTCGACAACGAAGTGGCGGCTCGCACGGCGGTGCCCGGAGTGGCCACCGGCCTCGCCGTGACCGGTACCGGCGGCGACGTCCTCTTCGTGGAGGCGACTGCCACCGATTCAGGCGCCGCAGGAAGCAGCCTGACTTTGACCGGCCAGCTCGGGGACGTGATGAAAGAGTCGGCGCAGATCGCACTCTCCTACGTGCGATCGCACGCGAGCGAGCTGAAGATCGACAAGGCGGGAGCCGCCAAGTCGTTCCACATCCACGTGCCGGAGGGCGCTGTACCCAAGGACGGCCCTTCCGCGGGCGTCACGATGACGACAGCGATCGTGAGCCTGCTCACCGGGCGCGCCATGCGAAGCACCGTGGCAATGACCGGCGAGGTCACGCTGCAGGGGCTGGTCCTGCCCATCGGCGGAGTGAAGCAGAAGGTGCTGGCGGCTCACCGCATGGGACTCAAAGAGGTCATCCTTCCGCGCCGCAACGAGAAGGACATCGACGACGTGCCGCAGACGGTGCGCGATTCGATGACCTTCCACTTCGCGTCCCGGATGGAGGAGGTGCTCGAGCATGCGCTCGAGCGCGCCGCCAAAAGCAAGACCGAAGCGGCCTGACTCCAAGCAGGGATCAACCAGGATTGACGGCGGTCGACGCCCGCGTCAGATGATTCTCAAGTGAGCCGCAGCCCGCGCGAGATTCTGGAGGGCGCCAGGACGATCGCCGTCGTCGGCGCGTCAAGAGACCCTGCGAAGGCAGGAGGATCGGTGCCGGCGGGCCTTCAGCGGCGCGGGTTTCGCATCATTCCGATCAACCCTTTCGCCGATGAGCTGTTCGGCGAGCGCGTCTACCGCACCCTGGCCGAGGTGCCTGAGAAGATCGACGTCGTCGACGTCTTCCGGCCGTCCGCAGATGCGCCCGAGATCGCGCTGCAGGCGGTCGCCGCCGGAGCCGGCGCCCTGTGGCTGCAGCTCGACATCCGCTCCGAGGAGGCGCGCCGGATCGCCGAGTCGGCCGGGCTCGACTACGTCGAGAACGAGTGCACGGCCGTCGTCAGCTCTCTCAATCAGATCCGCAAGGAGCCCGCAGCCTAGCTCAGATCGGCGGGCGGTTGGGGGGTCGGACGACCGAATAGATGGCCAGGTCTCGCCATCCGCCGGCCCTGAACTGAGCGCCTTTGAGCACGCCGTCCAGCGTGAATCCTGCCTTCGCCAGGGCGCGCTGCTCGGCGAGGTTGGCGACGTCTGTGCCGGCCTCTATCCGGTTGCAGGGGGTGGTGGCGAACAGGTGGTCCGCGAGCAGGCGCTGGGCCTGACCGCCAAACCCGTGCCCTCTCATGTCAGGAACAAGGCTGATGCCGATGTTCCAGGCCAGCGACTCGGGGTTGGGTCCGTACCGGACCTGGCGCCACGAGACGGTACCGATGGAAAGGCCGTCCACCACGCGCTCGACCATCAGGGCGCCGCCCTGGTCATTGTTGAGTCCGTCCTGCGTGATCAGCTCATCGACAGGCCTTCGAGGCACGCCGAAGTCGTTGAACTCGCCTGTGTACAACGTCGATGACCGCCAGAGTGTGAGCAGGGGCACGTCATCCACCATCGCGGGTCGCAAACGGACTGCGTAGTCCTGCCTCATCGCCTCGGTCACCTGTGGACCGTACCAGCACTGTGGGGACTCGGTTACTCTCGGCACGTGGCTCGCCGCGGCGCACGTCACGTGAGGGACCGCACTCTCGAGTCCGAGCTGAAATTTCGGGTCACCGGCCCGAGCGCCCATGCCAAGCTGCGAGCCGCTCTTCGCAAGCGTTCGGCTCATTTCGCGGGCCGCTACCGGGAGGACAACTACCGGCTGAACGGCCCGGGCAAGGCGACCCGGCGCACATCGCTCCGGCTTCGCGTCCTGGATGGTGGACCGAAAGGGATTCTGACCGCCAAGGGGCCTGCCACCTTCGTCGGTGGCGTCAAGATCCGTGAGGAGACCGAGACGGCGGTATCGGACGCGCACGCGACGCTCGACCTCTTGCTCCAGCTCGGCTTTCGAGTCGCGTGGAGGTATCCCAAGCAGCGCTCGATGTGGGAGCTCGACACCATTTCGATCACGCTCGACGTGCTGGAGTTCGGTTGGTTCGTCGAGCTCGAAGGGCCTCTGGAGGGGCTGCCTGACATGGCACGAAGCCTGGGTTTTGAACCGGCCTCTGCCGTGCGCGACAGCTACTCGGTCATGGCCCGCAAGCACCTCAAGTCCAAAGGAAAGGTGGCGGCGGCAGGAACGTTGGCCGCGGGCGCCGCGGTGACGGTGACGCCGGCCTAGGTCTTCGCCGGGCCGACCCAGACGGTCTGGATGTTGGTGAACTCCTTGATCCCGTACTCGGACAGCTCGCGCCCGTAGCCTGACTTCTTGACGCCACCGAAAGGCAGCCGCGCGTCCGAGGCGACCAAACCATTGACGAAGACGAGGCCGGCCTCGACCCGTTCGGCGAGCTGCTTGGCGCGAGTCACGTCCGAGGTCCAAAGGCTCGCTCCAAGCCCGAACTCGGTGTCGTTGGCGACCCGGAGCGCATCCTCAGCGTCTTTGACCCGAATCACCGCCGCCACCGGGCCGAACGTCTCCTCGTGGTAGGCCGGCATACCGGGCCTGACGTTGGCGAGGACTGTGGGCTCGAAAAAATACCCTTTGCCCTCGATTCGCTTTCCACCAGTCAGAGCCCTGGCTCCAAGTCGCACCGATTCGGTGACCTGCCGCTCGAGGTCGTCGACCAGGTCGGCGCGGGCGAGCGGGCCAACCTGGTTGCCGCGGTCCATCGGATTGCCCACCTTCAAGGCGCGTACCGCCGTCGCGAACAGCTCCTCGAACTCGTCGGCCACCGACTCCTCCACGATGAACCGCTTGGCCGCGATGCAGCTCTGCCCGTTGTTCTGGTTCCGCGCCCGGCAGGCGACGGTCGCCGCGGTCTTGAGATCCGCGTCGGCCAGCACGATGAAGGGATCGCTTCCGCCGAGCTCTAGCACAGTCTTCTTCAGCACCTTGCCGGCGGCGGTCGCCACCTGGACGCCCGCGTACTCAGAGCCGGTCAGGGTGACACCCGCGACTCGTGAGTCGGCAATTATCCGCTGCACAGCTCCAGGACCGATGAGCAGCGTCTGGAAGGCACCCTCGGGAAAACCCGCGCGCAAAAGAATCTCTTCGATCTTCAGCGCGCACTGAGGAACATTCGAGGCATGCTTCAGTAAGCCGACGTTGCCCGCCATCAGACCGGGCGCGACGAATCGGAATACTTGCCAGAACGGAAAATTCCACGGCATCACGGCGAGGATCACGCCCAACGGCTGGTAGTGAACGTAGCTGCGGCTGGCGCTGGTCTCGACGACTTCATCGGCCAGAAAGCGCTCGGCATTCTCCGCATAGT
>Ga0209698_10004174_pt1 | contig 15922 bp, 16 predicted proteins | sample LitLauG_LLR_2012_FD_187203 | JGI IMG/M metagenome (GOLD analysis project Ga0209698, IMG submission 187203) | Freshwater sediment microbial communities from Pennsylvania, USA - Little Laurel Run_MetaG_LLR_2012 (SPAdes) (version 2) | ecosystem: Environmental > Aquatic > Freshwater > Creek >...
AACTTGCGGCGGACGGCGCGTTCGCTCGGCGTGTAGCCCTTGCGCTCGACGTTGGTCGAATCCTGCAACAGCAATAGCACTCCCTCTTTGCCGTACTCGGCAAAACCGTGGAGGTCGAAGAGGCGGTTGTCGGTGGGGGTAGGATCGACTTTGAAATCTCCGGTGTGCAGTACGACGCCGAGCGGCGTGTGGATGGCGAGTGCCACACAATCGACCAGACTGTGCGTTACCTGCAACGGATGAATGGTGAATGGTCCAACCTTGAAGCGTTCTCCTGGACGAATTTCGCGCAGATCGGCGTCGTCGAGAAGTTGGTGTTCGTCGAGCTTATCTTCCACGTAGGCCAGCGTAAACTCGGTGCCCCAGACGGGAACGTTAAGTTCACCGAGAATCCAGGGCAGGGCGCCGATGTGGTCTTCGTGGCCGTGCGTCAGGACAATGCCGCGCACATGCTGGCGATTTTCAAGCAGGTACGAAATGTCGGGGACAACGATATCGACGCCCAGCAACTCGGCTTCGGGAAACATCAGGCCGGCATCAACCACGATGATGTCATCGCCATAGCGGATGGCCATGCAGTTCATGCCGAACTCGCCCATCCCGCCCAGCGGAACTATGTGCAGCTTTCCGGTTGACATTCGATAGTCGATGCTAGCACAGGGTGGCTTTACTGTAGAGACGAGCATGCCCGATCTCCCTTCGGATGCGGCGGGAGACGCGGCAAGCCGCGTCTCTACAGAAACTCAGATAAACTCATACTTAAGAATGGCTGACGACAAGAAATCATGGATGCGGCGCCGCGTCGAAGGCGCCATCCGCCGGGGGTTCACCCGTGCTTACGAGACAATCAAAGTCGATCCCGGACGTTTCTTGATGCAACTGCGCGTTGCCCACGGATTACCGCTGGCTACCTTTCACGGCGTGTACACCCTGCCCGTGGAGCGGCTGGACGATGCGGCGGAGGCGGTCATCCGTGGCGGGATGAAGCTGGCGGCGGCGGAAGGAGCCGGGTTCGGCTTGGGAGGAATCCTCACCATCGTGCCCGACCTGGGCATTCTTTCTGCCATCACGATGCGTACGATCCAGAAACTCAGTCTGATTTATGGTTTCGAGTTGAACACCGACGACGAAATTGCCGAGCTTTGGATTGCAGCGGCGACCGCCGCCGGCGTCGACATCAGCCGCGAATTGCTGGAGAAAGAAGTAGTCAACCGCTTTGTGCCGCGCGTGATCCAGCGGATCGCGGTTAAAGCCGGTACCGAGGTGGCAGAAAAGTGGGCGGGACGTCTGATTCCGATTACCAGCTCGGCCATTGGGTGCGCGCTGAACTATTACTTCGTTCGGGCCTGGGGTGTGCGGGCACAGGCGCATTTCCGCGGGAAGCATCTGGAAGCGCGGCGCAGCTTTGCGGCGGAACAGACGCAGCTTCCAACCGTGCCTACGGCGACGTTGCGATAGGATGTTGCGCTCACTTCGGCGTCAATAGATACGCGTGCTCCTGGCCGTTGTGAATGCCGGTGCCGGTGATCTGTCCGGCATTATTAATCCCGTTGGCCTCAAGCAGCACCCATCCTGAACCTCTCGGAATCAGCGTATTGAGGTCTTTGATTTTGACGCCGTTGTACACGAAGGCGTGATACGTCCCCTGATAAGTGGACTGGCCCACCACATATCCAGAGTCGTTGATGCCAAGGCCCCATAGCGTGCTGTACTGGCCTGCGAAAGCGCCCAAGTCCTTGAGCTGGCCGTTTGAGGTCGTGATGAAAGCGTGGGCGCCGCCATTGGCGGTGTAGGCGAGTCCGGTGACCTGACCCTTGTTGTTGATGGCATAGCCCTGGCTCCACGAGCCTCCGAGCGTGCCCAGCTTGGTCATGGTGCCGTTGCTCCAGATGAAGGCAAAGAAGTTGCCCTGGGAATCGTAGGATGTGCCGGTTACCTGGCTCGAGTTGTTCACACCCGTGGCGGTGTTCCACCAGTCGTTGCCGTTGGGCGATCCAAGAGTGCCCAGGTCGGTCATCGTGCCGTTGCTGTACAAAAACGGATGGTTGCTGTGGTCAGCCGTGACCGCGGAACCGACGACCTGTCCGAGATCATTGATGGCATAGGCGACGGCGGAACCGCCGCCCAGGTCCCCGATGTCCGCGAGGGTGTTGCCGTTCGAGATAAACGCGCGATAGGTGCTGGAAGCATTCTGCGAATATCCTGCAGTCTGGCCGGAGGCATTGATGCCGTTGCCGATGCCGGAATTCCCTCCCAGCGTGCCGAGATTGGTGAGCTTGCCATTGCTGTAGACGATCACGCTGCTGTCAGGACTGTTGTTGGGGCCGGCAGCGCCGGTAATCTGGCCGGTGGCATTGATGCCCCGCGCCACGCTGTAGGCATCGCCGTGAAGCGTGCCCAGGTCGGTCACAGTGTAGCTTTGAGCGGCACAGAGGGATGAAGTTGCCAAAAGCAAGAAGAGAAGTCGTAGCAGGCCGGAGGGATTCATGGTGAGCCCTTTCTTCGCAGAGATTGGTTTCGGGAACCGGACCTGCACATTCTGCCGGAACTCGGAAAACTAGTTGTCAGGAAAATGTAAAATCTCATGCCGGCGCGAGTTTTAGATGAGCTGGTCGAGAACGAGGGTTTCGAAGCCTTCCACACGGGCAAAGACTGGATCGTTGGTTATGAAACCGGTGGCCAGCGAATGCACAGCAGTCGCGGCCTGTAGCGCATCCGGAGTTTGCAGGCGATGAGCGGCGCGAATCCGGGCAGCGAGCTCTGCAATCTCCAAGTTCGGCGCAATCCAATCCAGGTTGGGGTACGTGGAAAGCAATCCGTAGAAGTCATTTGCCAGTTGCTCGTCGCCTTCGCGATACGGCAGGACCAGCAATTCTGTCATGGTTATTGTGGACGTGATTGCCGTGGAACCCGGCCGTTCTAGCCATAAAAAAAGTGGGTTGGTGAACGCCAGATACTTCGAGTTGGATTGTAATTGATAAATAAAGACACTCGTGTCCAGAGCGATTCGGCGGTGACGCCGGAGAAAGGCGCGAAGCCGCTCTACTCCCAACTCTGGCGTTCCTTTTGCAGATAATCTTTTGGATATTTACCGCGAGCCAGCCCACGGATTGCGGCACTATAAGACTTCGGCTTTTGCAGGATCAGGACTTTCCCGCCGCGAACCACGACGAGAATCTTGTCGCCGGGTTTCAATCCCAGTGCTTCGCGAGCCTCCCGCGGGATTACGATTTGGTTCTTCGCAGAAAGAGTGGCTTCCGTCATCACTTTACATTATAGCATAAAGTAAAGCGAACGGAAGTGATCGACTGAACTGGCGTGCGTCAGCTTGAATGCCACAGCCATTTTCTGATTATCCGTTGCATCACGATTCGCCCCGCCTTCGTGCTTCGAGGCCGCCATCCGCGGCATATTCGACAAACCCAACGCCCACGCCGCCACTTATATTCGGTAAGGTCCCCGGAAGTGAAATCCTGCACAGAGGCGCTTCCACAGGAATTATCTGTTGGCGGGAACTTCTTCCAAGAAAATATCCACTTGAGATACCCTCGGTGCTTTCTTGGTATCTTGACGGTCCGAAGGTTCCGCCACCTCCCTTTCTGAATCGGCCAGTGGCGATGAATCAGTTTATGACAGCCCTTGCAGAGACATGCCGAGTTATTCAACGAGTTGGTTCCCCCGGCCGAAAAAGGACGAAGGTGATGTGCGTTCATTTGCTGCATCGAGATTGAACGACCACACGCCTCGCATCTTCCTTCGGAGCGGTCATAAACCTCGCGTCGCGGGGGAGTTGCGACCCCCGGGTTCCTTGCAAGATGGCGCCGCACGGAAACAACCCCTTTCCTTAGGACAGCGCGAAAGACTCCCTTGGCATGGCTCAACGAAGCTGAGATGCCGCCGTTGAGGCTACCTCTACCGCAGCCATTCTTCCAGCTCAATCCCGCGCTCAGTCTTCTCGTCGCGATACTTCACAATCACGGGCGTGTAGAGCGACAGGTTCCACTCTGCTCCCTTGCCCTTGTTCACGGCGCGTGAGCCGGGGACGACCACGGCGTTTTCCGGAACTTCGAGCGTTCGCTCCGCCGAAGCACGATAGATCTCGCCGCGCACCAGATCGTAGAGCGGCGTGGATCGGGTCAGAATCGTTCCCGCTCCCAGGACCGCGCGGCCGCGGACCAGGGTGCCTTCGTAGATTCCGCAATTGCCGCCGACCAGTACGTCGTCTTCGAGAATCACTGGGGCGGCGTTGATGGGTTCGAGCACGCCTCCGACCTGCGCGGCGGCGCTCAGGTGCACGCGCTTGCCGACCTGGGCGCAGGAGCCGACCAGGGCGTGGGAGTCGATCATCGAACCCTCATCCACGTAGGCGCCGACGTTGATGAACATGGGAGGCATGCAGATGACCGACGGCGCGACGTAAGCCCCTTCGCGGATAGACGATCCACCCGGCACCAGGCGAATACGATCGGCGAGAGTCAGGCGGCGGGCGGGGAAAGTGTCCTTGTCGACAAAGGAGAGGACGTCGCCATCCGACATTTGCTGCAACTCCCCTAGACGGAAGCCGAACAGGATGCCTTGCTTGACCCAGGCATTGACGACCCATTGGCCATCGACTTTTGCAGCGGCGCGGATGTCGCCGCGAGTCAGAGCAGCGCGGAAGTCGAGAAAGGTGCGACGGGCTTCATCGAAATTGCCGATCGTTGCGGCTGTCGATAAATGCTCAATCGTGGATTTCAGTTCGGCTACGGAATCTGTCATAGGAATTGCGGTTGCGAGCTTGCGGCATTCAAAGAGAATCCCACGATTGAGGCAGCCGTGGAATCCCACCCTTGCGCAAAGAACGCGCAAGGATGGGGCACCCGACCGACGGATGGGGCACCCCACTGACTGCTGCCCTTATGCCACGCACTTGCATTCGCTGCGGATCAGGACACCGGGCATCTGATGGGTCGCTTCTCGTGCCTCGGCCAGATTGCCGTAGGGCCCGTGCCACTTCGAATGATTGGGATCGTGGCCGGCAGGGCGTCCTTTGCCGGAACTGCATTGTCCGCAGGAGGCGCGGTGCAGCATCGCCTTGTGCGGGCCCGCGGCCCAATTTTCGTAAATATAGAATTCATGGGCAACGGCTGGCGGAGCCGCCGGACGGGCAATCAAGCCCACGTCGGTTGCGACCTTCTGCAGCTTTGAGCGCATGTCGCGCCGCATGGGAAGCAAGGGCAGACGATAGACTTCTTCGATCTTGCCCATCATGGCGAGCACAGCCTTCACCGGGAGCGGACTCGACTCGATGAAGTTGGCCAGCATCAGCGGGAGAAATTTGCGGTGTATCGTGCGTGCCGCCTGCCAGTCGTTGTTGAGGGCGGCGCGCGTCATCTCCGACATTTCGCGCGGAATTTCGTTGGACGCAACTGAAATTACACCCACGCCGCCGAGCGCGATCACCGGCAAAGTTACGGCGTCGTCGCCCGACAGCACGATGAAATGCTCCGGTACTACGTTCAGCACCTCCGCGATCTGCGTCATGTTGCCGCTGGCTTCCTTCACTCCGGCGATGTTGGGAACTTCGCACAGGCGGGCAAGGGTTGCGGGTTCAAGATTAGCGCTTGTGCGCCCGGGGACGTTATAGAGGATCAGAGGCTTGTCCACCGCTTCGGCGATGGCGCGGAAATGGCGGTATTGGCCCTCCTGCGTCGGCTTGTTGTAGTACGGAGAAGCGGTGAGGATGGCGTTAACGCCCGGGCGTGCCGCCACTTCTTTCGCTTTGTTGACGGCCTCCTGCGTCGAGTTCGAAGTGGCGCCGGCGACGATCGGAACACGTCCGGCGACGACCTCGATGCTCACGTCGATCACGTGCAGCCACTCATCATGAGTGAGCGTAGGAGTTTCGCCAGTGGTGCCGCAGGGAATCAGAAAATCGATGCCCGATTCGACCTGCCATGCGACCAGATTGCGCAGCGCGTTTTCGTCGACAGCACCGTCCTGAGAGAACGGTGTGACCAGAGCAGTACCACAGCCTCGCAGTTGCATGGCTAAAATATAACTCTTCTCGCGGACGCTTGCATTTGCGGTCGTTTATCGCAGCGGTGAACCGCCGCGCCACCCAACATCAAGTGCAAGATCGAGCTCTTGGTACGCTGCTAAAGTTCCCGCCAGACGTCGCGAAACTCGAAGAAGCCGGTCTTCGCGGCCAGCCACTCCGCCGCACGCACCGCACCTTCTGCGTATCCCTGGCGCGATTTGGCGTCGTGGCACAAATAGATTCGGTCGCCGGCGGAATTGAAGACGACTTCATGCATGCCGACCGCGTCCCCCTCGCGAAAGGAGACGATCTCGACTTCCTGACCGCCGGACTCCTGCACGATCTTCTGGAGCGTGATCGCCGTTCCCGAGGGAGCATCTTTCTTTTGGGCGTGATGGCGCTCGAAAATCTGGCCCGAGTAATCGTATTTCAGGGCAGCGCCGGCGGTCGCCGCAATCTCGAAGAACAGGTTTACGCCGATGGAAAAATTCGATCCGTAGAGGAATCCCGTCATGGCGGAGAACACCATTTCGCGCAGGCGCGGCAGTTGGTCGTACCAGCCGGTGGTTCCGACGACGAGGTGTTTCTTCGCGCGGATGCAGGCCTCCGCATTGGCGACGGCCGCCGCAGGAGTGGTGAAGTCGATCACCACGTCGATAGCGGCTAGCGCACCCGGCGTAAGCGCACTGCCGCCCGGGTTTTCAGCGGATGAGACGACTCGCACATGATGCCGGCGCGCGCGCGCCACTTCTGCGACCATCGCTCCCGTTTTGCCACGGCCGAGAATTAGAAGATTCATGGAGAAACCTTTAACGGCCGAGACGCCGAGGGCGTAGAAAAAGTCTGCAAAACAGCTGAGTTCGGCCTACGGAGCGCTGTGACCAGCACACTGCAGAACGCCAAGATAGGCGCTCCAAGGACCGACCCCGTAACGATACTGGTGCGCCATCACACGGGACAGTTGATGCACATGAGTGAGGTCGTGAACGGCCCACGTCGCCAGAAGTTCCGATAGCGTCACGACTCCCAGAGCTGGATGCTTTCCTCGGCGTTTCAGGTCTTCCGGCTGCAAATTCAGCGCCAGCAGCGCAGCCAGATTCTCCCTTCGCAGACGGGCGAAATCGTCCAAGAGTTGCTCCAGCGACTTGCCTCGACTCTCCAGCAATTGCGCAAAGCGGTCAAAGGGATCAAAGGGCCGCCCCTCACCGCTCTCGAGGATGATCCGCGCCCGCGGCATCCAGTCGGTGCGCTCCCCGACGATCAGGTGGCTCACAACGTCGAACGCGTTCCAGGTATCTTTTCCTTCGTTGCCTTGCACCCAGATCTCGGGCAGCCCGCGCAAGAGCGCGTTCAGGGTGGCGGGAGTGCGGGTGAGAACCGCGATAGTCTCGGCCAGGTTGAATTCTGTCAACTCTGCCATGTGTACCTAGATGCACCGCTGGCGCCTTGGATTCAATGGGCGGAGCGGCCAGATCCTTTTGTCCTCTCTAATGAGCAACCCCAATCTTTGGCTTCCTCCACGTCCTCGTCGTCTCGGCAGTGAAAAACCACTCTACGCGAACACTTCCGGATCCGCCTCCGCAAAAAATGCGTGGTGCAGGCGGCGAACTACCTCGGCCGCGTCATCTTCTTCGATCACGAAGGTCAGATTAATTTCAGACGCGCCCTGCGAGATCATGCGGATCTTCACATCCTCCAGGATGCCGAAAACCTTGGCGGCGATTCCGGGAGTGTCGCGCAAATTCTCGCCTACCAGACAGACAATCGCCTTCCGGCCCTCGTACTTCACGTCCGCGATTTTGGCCAGATCGGCGGCCAGCGCCGGGATGGCTTCATTGGTCTCAGCCGTCACTGAAACACTGACTTCGGAAGTAGAAACCACGTCCACCGCGACGTTGTGGTGATCGAAGGCCTCAAAGATGGACTTCAGGTATCCGTGTACCAGCAGGCGGCGGGGCGAGGCGACCTCGACCAGAGTGATTTTCTTCTTGAGGGCGATGGCCTTGAAGATATTGGCGCAGCGCGGCGCGCGCGCCGTGATCTTTGTTCCTTCGCAGGTCGGGTTCTGCGAATTCAGCACATAGACGGGGATATTTTGCTGGACCGCGGGGAGCACGGTTGCCGGGTGCAGAACCTTGGCGCCGAAGTAGGCAAGTTCGGCCGCTTCGTCAAAACTGATGACCTTGATGCGGCGGGCCTCGGGCGTAAGGCGCGGGTCGGTGGTCATCATGCCGTCGACATCGGTCCAGATTTCGATGCGCTGGGCATTGAGGCCGGCGCCAAAAATGGCCGCCGAAAAATCCGAACCTCCTCGGCCAATCGTCGTGGTGATTCCGGCACGATTGGAACCAATGAATCCGCCCATCACCGGAACCTTGCCGGAGTCGACCAGCGGCTGGACGCGCTTGCGCAGGCGCTCGTTGGTCTCATCGAACTGCGGAACCGCGCGCGTATAGCTGCTGTCGGTGAGCAGGCATTGGCGGGAATCAACGTGGGCGCCGGGCAGTCCGCGGGCGGCGAAGGCGGCGGCCACGATCTTGCTGGAAAGCACTTCTCCGAAAGAGGCCACGTAATCGTAGGTGCGAGGAGTGATTTCGCCAACCGCGCCGATGCCGCGCAGCAGTTCATCGAGATCTTCGAAGTCGGCCCCTAGGTCGCCGTGAAATTCAGTAAACAGCGCGGTGCCGAGCAATTCTCCGGCAGTGTCGTAGTGGCGTTCGCGCAAGGCGCGCGCCATTTTGAGCGCCGTCTTGCGGTCGCCGCTACCGGCCGCCTTGCCCATGGCGAGCAGGGAATCGGTGACCTTGGCCATGGCGCTGACCACCACCACCGGCCGGTCCGCCAACCGGCCCTGGACGATCTGTGCCACACGGTCAATCGCCTTCGCGTCCTGCACCGAGGTCCCGCCGAACTTCATCACGATCATGGGCGGGGGTGCTCCTTAGAGCAGTTGTCAGTTGCCAGTTGCCAGTTGCTAGACAAACCTGTGTCGGCGCGAATTTTACTGGTAGCTGGCAACTGGCAACTGGCAACTGTTTTCACCCGAGATACCCCTTCGCCTTCAGCAGTTCGGCATTCAGCAGGGCAGCGCCAGCGGCGCCACGAATCGTATTGTGCGACAGCACGGTGAACTTCCAGTCGAGGACGTTGCATTTGCGCAAGCGGCCGACCGCGGTTGTCATGCCGGCGCCGAGGTCGCAATCGAAGCGTGGTTGTGGACGGTCTGGAGCAGTCATGTACACGACCGGCTGGTCGGGCGCGCTCGGCAGGCGCAACTGCTGCGGTTCGGCGCGAAAATCGTTCCAGGCGGCGATGATCTCCTCGGGTGCAGCTTTTTTCTTGAAACGAACGGCAACCGACTCGGTATGGCCGTCTTCCACCGCGACGCGATTGCATTGCGCGCTCATGGCAAAGGGAGCGGAGTCGATGTGCGAGCCGTTCAACGTCCCCAGCAACTTTTGCGTCTCCTCTTCCATCTTTTCTTCTTCCTTCGCGATGTAGGGGATCACGTTGCCCAGAATATCGAGCGAAGCCACGCCGGGATATCCGGCGCCGCTGACCGCTTGCATGGTGACCGCCATGACCGTTTCGAGAGTAAACGCGCGATGTAGCGGAGCCAGGGCCAGCACCAGGCCAATCGCGGAGCAGTTGGGGTTGGTGACGACATAACCTCCCGATTTGCTGCGCCAGGATTGTTTATCGATCAGGCGAATGTGCTCCGCGTTGACCTCCGGAATCACTAGGGGAACGTCGGCCTGCATGCGCAGCGCGCTCGAGTTGGACACGACCGCGCAGCCGGCGCCGGCAAACTGCGGTTCCAGTTCGCGGGCGATCGAGGCATCGAGGGCGGCGAAGATGATTTTAGGCGCGCCTTCAGGCTTGGCGGGCGCCACTGTCATCTTGGCGACATCGGCGGGAATGGCAGTTTTCAAACGCCAGCGCGCGGCTTCGGCGTAGGGCCGGCCTTCGGAACGATCGGAAGCGGCCAGCCACGACACTTCAAACCAGGGGTGATGTTCGAGCATCTGAATAAATCTCTGCCCGACGATGCCCGTGGCACCGAGAATTCCAACAGGAAGTTTGGTCGACATATTTGGGTGGACAGGGTAAGGCTTGATTTTATACCAGTGAAATTTCGGCAGGGAATGTTACCGATGATCACCGTGAAATTCGACGGGTGCGGCGCTCCGTTTTCTCGAGATAGCTTAATACGACCATTCGACGACTGTTCGATTCCCGCGCACGGATGTAAGCTTTGCCCTGGGAGTGACCATGTCTGAGCTAAGGCAGAATTTTGCTACCAAGGAATGGGTGGTGATCGCAACCGAGAGGGCGCGCCGCCCCGAAGAAATGGCGCGCCACCGCGAGCGCAAGCCGGTGGCATCGTTTGTCGCGAACTGCCCTTTTTGTCCGGGCAACGAGAAACTGACACCGCCGGAAGTTTTGCGGGTACCGTCCTCGATGGATGTTCCGTGGCACGCGCGCGTGGTGCCAAATAAGTTTGCCGCTCTTTCCCGCGACGCGCAGCCGACGCGCACCGTACACCGTTTGCGCAGGGTGGTCAACGGCTTCGGGGTTCACGATGTCATCGTCGAGACGCCCGACCACTCTCAGGTACTCGCTTTGATGTCCGATTCCTACGTGACTGAAATCCTCCACATCTATAAAACTCGCTACGATGAGCTGAGCCTCGACCCGCGCATTGCGCTGATCACCATCTTCAAGAATCACGGGATCGACGCCGGCACCAGCCTGGAGCACCCGCACTCCCAGATCATCGCGACTCCGGTGACGTCGATCCAAGTGCGGGAGCGGTTTCAACAGGCGTTGCGGCATTTTGACGAATACGGCGTTTGCATGTTCTGCCAGATGCTGGAAGAGGAATTACAGGAACAAACGCGAGTTGTCACGGTTTCGGAACACTTCGTTGCGCTCGAGATGTATGCCTCGCCGGCCCCATTCTGTACTCACATTTATCCGCGGCGGCACATGGCCAGCTTTGGAGATGTGAGCGCCGCGGAGATGAACGATCTGGCGCGCATGTTGCGCTCGACTCTGGCCAAGCTTTACCACGGGCTGGCCGACCCGGACTTTAACTTTACGATTCGAAGCGCTCCCGCGGACAGCGTAGGGGTGAAGTACTTTCACTGGTATCTGAGTGTGATTCCGCGGCTGACGCGAGTGGCTGGATTTGAGCTGGGCTCGGGAATGTTTATCAACACGGTGCTGCCGGAAGCAGCGGCCGAGTTTCTGCGCAAAGTCGATGTGGAAAGCGTGAAGGACGCAGCCGCGGCCGCCACGTCGTAGACCATCGGGTCATCTGACCATCGGGTCATCGGCTGAAAGAAAGTCAAAGGCGTTTGAACTCCAATCACGCGATGGCCCGATCACCCGATCCGACCTTTTCTAGCTTCTTCCTTTTCCTAATTCTTGCGGGAAGGAATACTCATTGAGGGGGCCGAACTTGCGTTTTTCGGCGTAGATGCGCCAGCGCCGCCAGACGATGCGCAAACTGGCCATCACCGGGATGGAGAGATAGACGCCGAGGATGCCGGCGATTTCGCCGCCGGCAAGAATTCCGAACAGAGCCGCGAGCGGGTGCAATTCCACGCTAACCCCCATGACGCGGGGAGAGATGACGTAGTCCTGAATCATCCGCCAGACGAACAAGAACAACAGCAGGAAGGCCCAGTGCTGATATCCCGCTAGAACGGCGACCACCATCATGGCAGCGCCCGCCAGCAACGGTCCGGCGACGGGGACGAACTCCAGCGCGCCGCCGGCGGTACCGAGCATGAGCGCGTAGGGAACGCGCATCGCGCCCAAAATCGCGGTGTACGCCACCAGCGAAAATGCGGCCAGCGTCAACTGGGCGCGAATGAATTGGGCGAGCATCTGGTTCAGGTCCTGGAGCACATCCTGCAAAAACTCGCGCTGCGAACGCGACTGCACCAGCGCCACCAGCACTTCATGAAAGTTGCCGCCATCACGGAGAAAAAAAATCGCCAGGATCGGCACCAGAAACAGTACCCAAACTTCCTGTGCCGCCTCGGCCGCGCGCACCCCGATGCGCTCGGCCAGGCGAGTCAAGTCATCCCGCCGGCTGGTCAGGAAAACCTGAATCCGTTGCTGGGTCTCTGCACTCCAGTCGTGTTCTCTTCCAATTCGAGCGGCGAGCTGGCCGATTTGGCCGGAGATCTGGCCGGTACTGGCCTTGTCCATAAATCCAGGCAGCGACGCTCCCAGGCGGGCGCTTTGCCGGGCAATCCTCGGGCCCACCAGAAAGCCAAACAGTCCGAGACAAACCACCAGCAAGAGGTAAATCACGGTGATCGCCCAGGCGCGGCTGCGTAACAGTCTCTCCAGTCGCCCCACGGCAGGATTAATGAGGTAGGCGAAGAAAATAGCGAAAAGGAAGAGAATCAGGGTGCGCCGCGCCGCATACAGAAAGCCCAAGCTCAGGGCGAACAGCAAGGCCGTGATCAGAACCCGCGATGTGCGTGAATCAAGAATCGTCAAGAATTATCCGAACCGGCTTGGACCCACCTGCGAATGATTTCTTCTCCAGCGCCTGCCTTATCGTATCGCCGAGATGGAGAGCGATCCAATGCCGAAAGGGGCTGACCTTCGGCCAGCACAGACGCGCCGCTCTAATCGCGGTCCACGACGGTATTCTCTCCCACAATGGAGATCCGTAAAACCTTCCATTGATCGTCCAGCCAGAGTTCCCACGTCCCCGCGTCATTTCTCAGTTCCAGTTTGTTCAGTTCCTGTTGCCCGCTCTTCAGGCTCACCTTTTCCCGTCCGAGTGACTCCACGCTGAGCGACGCCGAGGAATGTTGGCGCGGGTTCAGGGTTCCGAACTGGGCTCGCTGCCGCGGCGGACATTGCACTTGCCCTTTTTCCTGTTTGCACGCTACGCCCAGATACTTCCAGGCCAGCACCTCGCGCTGAATGAAGAAGTAATCGTCCAGGATGCTGGTCGATGCCGGAAGCAGGTAGGGCTGCTGCTGTTCTTTTTCCTCGCCACTACTCCACTTCTGCTGCAGAAAATCTTCATCGGGAACCACCACCGATGCCGCCTTCTGCGGACTCAGTTCCTTCCACTCGTAGCGCCGAATTTGACCGGCCGCCGATAGGTGCATCTCGGAGGTTTGCACGTCCGGCGGGGTATTCTCCGTCTTGAACTCGGACTGGATAACGCTGCCGCTGGTGGTTTGATAGATCGAAAAGGTTTCGGTGCCGACACGATGGCCACTCTGGAAGACGCCGAAGGACCCGCCGTCAACCTGCTTTCCCTCGTGTTCTTTTTCCTTTTCCTTCTCTTTCGGCGGGGGAGCGGCCGAAGCCCAGGAAGCACATGCCGCAGCCGACCAGACCAGCGCCATGATGATCGCGAACAACCGATAGGACAACTTCACCTGGTTCTCCTGTTCCGAAACTCGTCAGGCTAATTTTTGTGAGGTCACTCATGTCAGGTTACTCCAGGAGAGGGGTCCTCCGGAGTTTCTCTAAGTTGCAGTGCCTCCTCGATCTCGACGCAAATGGAGGCCAATGGCTTACCCGCAGTTTGTACGATGACAGTCGCCTGGCGATAAAAGGGAAGGCGTTCCGCGTACAGCTCGGCGAACTGTTCTGGACTCCCGCGCAGCGGCCGTTCTATGCCATCGGTGAGGCTCCGTTGCCAGAGGTCGGATGCGGGCGCCTCCAGGAAAACCGATGGCCACTGGCAAAGCAATGCGCGGTTCCGTTCCTGCACAAAAGCCCCGCCCCCCAGGGCAACTACGCTGTTGTGAGCCAGCGACTCTGTGAGTAGATCGCGCAGCGCGCTAGTTTCGGCAAGACGAAACCCCAACTCGCCCCGTTCCCGAAAAATCTCGGGAATAGTTTGCCGTTCGCGGGACTCGATTCGGGCATCCAGATCCACAAAATCCCAGTTCAGCCTGCGGGCAAGCTCCTGGCCCACGCTGCTTTTGCCGGAAGCCATGAATCCCTCAAGAAACACCGCGCGCACTCCCATGGCGCTCCACGGCACAAACACAAGGGGCTCTGCTCCCCAGAGTTCACGCCCGTCTACTCCCAGATTCTCTTTTTCAGCGCTGCTTGAGGCGGATTTTACCACTGAAAGAGCGCAGCACGACCTTGGATGCTGCCTTGCCTACCGTGCCGAAGAAGGAACGTCCCTCCTCGACAGAAAAGCGGGAGTGCCTGGGTTGCAGTTTAAAGTCGTTCTGGACTCGGCCCATCATCGAGTGCGCGCTGAAATCGGCCGAAACGTCGGCCGGCGCCAGAGCCTCGATGTCGCCCGTGTGGGTGCTGAACTTATAGTCACCGCCGGAGCCGAAATCGCCATCGTAGAAAATCTTGCCGCTGCCGGAATTCGCCTGCACCAGGGGACCGGTGACTGACTTGAGATGCACGTCGCCGCTGATGGAAGCGATCTCCACGTGGCCGTTGCGGACATCGGTCAGCGTGATCGGTCCGCGCATCGTCCGGACGTGTACATGGCCATTTTCGACGTTGCGAACATTCACCACCGCATCCGTGCCTTCCAGGGTTAAGTCTCCCTGCAAGCGCTCGGCGGAGAGCGGACCGGTAGAAGAACGGAGACTGAGGGTGGCGTCAGGCGGAATCAGCACCTCGTAGTCGACCTGGCCGGTTTGCTGGTCCGCGCCCGGTAGCAAATGCGACGCAATTTCGATCCGGTTGCCGGTTTGCTGGTGGTCGACTTCGACCTTGTCCGACTTCAGCGTGGCTGTCACTACGACCTGATTGCCACTTCCGGATCTTACCGAAATCGCCCCGTACTGTGTATCCACGGAAATAGTGGCGCTGGGGCCTACCGTATAACGGTATTCCTTTATCGACTCGGCTACCGCCGCAGCCGACAGACAGGTGGCCAGTGCAAGAGTTACCGCCGTGGTTTCCCGAAGATCCTTTTGCCAAACCCTCACCATAAAACGCCCCTGCGGCCGGGAACGCCGGTCCGCCCCTTCGACTATTGAATGCGATCTAATGCTATCTGGTAAAGAAGTGCTTTTTGTTGATAAGCATCCATCAAATGCTGCCGGGCGTCGACATCCCCCGGATTCCGATTCACGTAGGCCTGTGTCTCCCGAATGTCGGCGTTTACGGCCTTTAACTGATTCTCATACGTCACCCTCATCGAGGGCGCACGCGTGGAAACTACACTGAGAAATTGTTGGTCTTCGGCGCTCGGCGCGGCTTCGACCACCTTTCTGGGCGGAGTGGGGGGATCCGATTTCTGAGCCAACGGCTGAGGAGCACGGGCCGGCTCGGAATCCGAAGTAGCGGCAGGGGTTTCTTCTGCCGAGGTTGGAGACGGGGAGGTTCCTGGCGCCGCTGGACCTTGCTGCTTTGCCACCTGCGGTGCTGGCTTGTGACTGACCACGTAAGAGCCTGCCGCCACCAGTCCAGCCGCCACTGGCGCCAGCCACCACGCGCTCCAGCGCCGTCTAGGGGAAGACGGGACAAGCATCGGTCGCAGTGGCGCGGAGGTTTCCGGTTCACGAATCGTCGAATCAACGATCAGTCCTTCAGCGCGCAATTGAGCGGCAATTCCCAGCCACACTCTCGGGGCCGGTTCTTCGCTTGCCGCCAGTTGGCGGGCTTCGCTCGTGATCAGATTCAGGTCCGAAACCAGATCCGAGCAATCTGGACAGGACTGCACATGACTCTCAAAGTCGGCCGCGAGCGGACCGTCCGGAGTGCCGTCGAGGATCTCGGGCAGCGCTCGCTGTACATCGGAACACGTCATAGCAACCTCTCTCCCCAATACCGCACAACTTCCGTTACCCAGTCTTGGCCTTTTCGGCTCTCATGAACTTCAAGAAATCCCGCAGCTTCAATCGCGCCTTATGGAGCTGCGACTTGCTGTTGCCA
>Ga0209698_10004176_pt1 | contig 15920 bp, 22 predicted proteins | sample LitLauG_LLR_2012_FD_187203 | JGI IMG/M metagenome (GOLD analysis project Ga0209698, IMG submission 187203) | Freshwater sediment microbial communities from Pennsylvania, USA - Little Laurel Run_MetaG_LLR_2012 (SPAdes) (version 2) | ecosystem: Environmental > Aquatic > Freshwater > Creek >...
ACATTGTTCCAGTTTCACAAGTACCCATATCGTTTCTTTAAGAATATGCGTGAAAACCTTGCCACAGTTTATCAACGTGAAGGTATGGGCGGCGTTGCTCAAGTAGCTACCGTTGGTCTTGGTATTTTTGGTATGACTGGTGAGTTTCAGCGTGATATGCACAAGTTGTTGAAGGGAGAAAATCCTTTTAATTTTGATGCAGAGAAAGAAGGTATTGTCCCCTACACAAGTGAAAAGTATGGCATACCTAATTGGGCTGGTCGCGTAATAGATGACTTATCTTGGAGTGGCGGCTTTGGCTTATTCCGACAAATTGGACAGATGTCAAAGTACCATCACCTTGAGTCTATTGGTGTGCCGCCATTATTAGACGTTGGCCTTAACACAGCACAAGATATAGATGATGCTCGCAGTGGTAAAGTAGGTGTAATTAAACCTATAGGCGACGTTGTTCATGTAATGGGGCCAGTTGGTCGAGCAGAGCATCTTGTAGAGAATTTGGTTAAAAAGCCAAAACCCGCGCCGCGTCATCCACGGCATCCCTATAAACCTCGCAAGGGTTCAGACCACCGACCCGGTGAAATACATTTGTGGGACAATAATTAAAGGAGAACTAAAATGACTGCACCGTTTTTGGACACGACTGACAAGGTAGTTGCGGCAATTAAGAAAGTTGAAGTACCTCTCGGCAGCTCTGGTAGTGGTTCTACGTCCAATCTTACTACGCACACCGCTGGTGTAACTAGCAAGTACAAGGGCGCAGACCACATCGAAAATCGTAAGCCGTAGTATTATTAAAAGGAGCCTACTATGGCTAGAATCCTTCTTATATCTTACAGTGGCTACGGAGCTTGGTTCACTCTTCGTTTTCAAAGAGAGGGCCACTCCGTAGATTATTACCTTAAAACACCGGAGCTGTCGTGTGTACTTGAGGGTATTGTTAAACCACCCCTGCTCGAAGAGCCTAAGGACTACTCTGTATATGACCTTGTAATCTTTGACTTGACGGGCCGGCCTCGTTTAGCGGAGAAAATTCGCAAAGTCACCCCTGTACTTGGAGACGGCGAACTACAAAGCCAGCTCGAAGAAGACCGTCTCTTCGGCATTAAAATCATGGAAGAATGTGATATTAACGTCCCCTTTTACAAGGAATTCACTGACTATGATGCGGCAAGCGCGTTCATTCGGCAGACCAAGAAGCGTTATGTCTTCAAACCTGATGGCGGCCAGGAACAAGAAACTGCGACTACTTACGTATCAAAAGATGCAGATGATCTTCTTGAGTACCTTGGCAAGTTGGGTAAGATGTCGAAGGGGGCAAAGTTTATTCTTCAAGAGGTAGTCAAAGGAACGGAGATTAGTACAGAGGCGTATTTTAATGGTGAGGAGTTTTTCCTTATCAATGCTACTTTAGAAGAGAAGAAGTTCATGAACGACAACAAGGGGCCGAATACTGGCTGCGCTGGCAACCTTGTGTGGATTTATCACGAAGAGCCAAAAATCTTTAAAGACGGACTTAAGAAATTAAAGCCCTTTTTGCAAAGCGTTGGCTTTGTTGGCATGGTGGACTTAAACACAATCGTCTCTGATACGGAAGTGTTCGGACTTGAATGGACTCCGCGCTTTGGCTACGATGCTTCTGCTACATTGTTCAGCTTAGTAACTTCTGACCTTGGTGAATTTTTGTGTGAGTTGTGTCACGGTGGGCGGCCTATGATAGAGCGGCACGGGCCAAAGTTCGCGGCGGCAGTGCGTCTTAGTATTCCACCTTACCCTAGTGAAATACACGGCAGACATCCCGAAGGCATCCCAATCAAAGGAATTGAAGAAGAAGATGTACCCTCTTGTTTCTTATACGACGCGAAGGTTGGCGAAGATGGCACTCTTGTTACCGCTGGTACTAGTGGTTTTATCGCTGTACCTATATGCAGGGGTGCGTCGCTTGAGATGGCTTTTGAGAATGTGTATGAGCGTATCGACAAGATACAAATCCCCGATATGCAATACCGAACGGATTTAGCGGAGTCGATTGCTAAACGATACTATACCTTACTACGGCAAGGCTGGATTACTTAAGGAGCTATTATGTTTAACATCGCCACAAAACAAGACGCGCTGAATTTGTGCATCCTCGCAGATTGTATTTTCCGTGAAGCTGAAAATCAAAGCTCTACTGCTATGTTTGCGGTAGGTTGTGTTATCCGCAATCGTGTAAAGAAGCACGGAGATAACAACTACGCACGTGTGATTCTTCAACCTTTGCAGTTTAGTAGTTACAACCAAGACAGCCCACGCCGTAAGGTAATGCCGCTGTGGGAATCATTAGCCTTTTCAAATTGTCTTGACGCCGCTGTTCATGTGTTAAGTGGAGATACCGACGTTACGGCTGGAGCTACGTTGTACTTTGATAAGACTTTGGACAGTAACCCGCCAACGTGGGCTACGAATGGTAAAGCTACACACGTAGTTGATCTTGGTGACTTTCACTTCTACACGGAGCCGTAATGTTAGATATCGAAATCGGTACAATACCACACGCAACACAACGTTATCCTACGGTTGGGGATTATTTTAAGGATGAAGAGATTGATGTTGTACATATCTCTGACATGGGCAATCGTAAATATGAGTTCCTTGTCGCTGTACACGAACTGGTTGAAATGTTCCTCTGTCAAGAACGTGGTATCGCTGAAGAAGACATTACTGCATTCGATATTGAGTACGAAGCCAAACGTCCTGAGGGCGACTTCAGTGAACCCGGAAACGATCCTACAGCCCCCTACTACAAAGAACACCAATTTGCCACATACGTCGAGAAACAACTTGCAGACCAACTAGGAGTTGATTGGGAGGAATATGATAAAGCAGTTTGCTCTCTCTAGTCTCTTTGTACTTCTAATCGGCACTACTTGGGGACAGACGACGACTGTAACTGCAACCGTCGTTGACACTACAAGCACGGCGTGGGCTAATGGGACGTATCAAATTAGCTTCCTCCCGAACCCAAGTAAGCCGAACGCAGCTACGTACACACTTAACAATGCGACCTTCACACAAAATTTTAGTGGCACCCTTAGTGGTAGTGGTGGTCTTAGTGTTGTTCTTGCGGATAATAACATTGTCGTCCCTGCTGGCAGTCAGTGGTCTTTTACTATCTGCCCACAAGTGACAAGTAACTGTGTGACGTTGCCTTTGGTAATTACAGGTACGAGTCAGAATGTATCTTCGGCTATTAATGCTTTGCTGACTAATACACCAGTGGTCGCTGCACCAGCTATTGCCACAGCGTACAACTCCGCTGAAGTAGGTATGGTGCCGAACCGGATGTATTTGAATGTCACCAATAATACATTGTACTACATTAATAACTCCGGTACTGTAGTACCAGTGTCTTCGCCTATTGTGGATATCACGGATGTAGCAGGTGTTTCTCTTACAGCCAATGTTCCATTTTGGACTGTCGGCCCTGATCCGTGGTATAGCTTTAAAGGAAATGGCCTTACGGGTTCCTACGCTGGAGACGATACAGCTAAGTTCCAAACTCTTATTGCAAACACACCTGATGGTGCAACATGGTACACGGAACAAGGCATATACAATATCAGTGCCCCACTTCTTGTCAGTCATAAAGATATTAAATGGGTCTGCGCTGGTGGCGTAGGAGCCTTTGGTGGGCCGCCGGCGGGTTGTCAAATTAGAGCTGTTGGCACAGCAAATTGGGCTTGGCAAATTACCGGCATTAGTGAAGCCACTGCCGCGTCTTGTAGTGGTATTTCTGGTATCAGTAGTGGTACGTGTAATATTGCTACCGTGACTACTACGGCTAACGCTTCTGGTACGCATTGTTGCGGTACGGGAAATCCTCTGCAACAAGGAATGGCTGTAGGTATCCACGGTACGTACTCAACTGGAAGTGAGCCTGCGGCGTTTGAAGCTAATAGTGCCGTTATTATAAGCACACCTACGGCAGACACCTTTACTTATATAATGAAGGCTGCTAATCAAGGCAGTGCCACGGTTGGCGTTAATGCTTTTGTACGTGCGAAGGTTATTACCTTTGGCTCGACAACACCATACAGCGGCTCCACTAACATCCAATCTGTAGATATTCAAAATATCTTTGGTAAGGATTGTACTAGTGAGAATTACAGTACAACCACCTGTACTCAGATTGGCATTGTTATAAATGGCAACGCCTCTAATAGTTATACACTGACAAGCAACAATGGTCAGATTATGACTTACGGCGGCGCCGGTAGTCTCGTCGCTCACGCATACGCGAACGACTATGCCTGTTACGGCAATGAGTGTCACGTAGTCCAAGACAATAGTACTACACAGTTATTTTTTGGGCATAGCTGGCAGGAAAATGCCGGGAGCTATAGTTTAATCCTATACCCACCCAGCCTCACTGGTGGTTTTATTGCTACTGTTAACATGAACGGTGGCACTTTAACAAACCTCGGAGCTACAACTTTCCGTGAAGGTGACGTTTACGACTGTACGGGAATGAATCCGGCTGGGAATATAACTGCGGGAACGTGGTGCCAGTGGCCTTTAATCTTACGGGCAAATTTCATACAAAACAAACGTGGTGTTGTCGGCGCGGGTAATAGCTCTGGTATTACTCTCAGTGGCGGTGAAATTCAAAGTGCTAACGGTGGTAATAACATCGACTTTAGTTGCGCATATTGTCTTGCTACAGATGAGAATTCCAAAGCAAACGGCGAGCAATTTATGTTCGGTACGCATTTAAACACTACCGACACCCAACTCTTCGCGCTCGGTATTGGAGCCAGTACTTTTATCGGCAAGACAGAAGAAACTGGGAACAATATAGGCCAAGACTTACTTTGGTACGGTAGCGGTATTACTGCCACAAGCGGCAGTAACCACGTTACGGGCTTTAGTAACCTTTATCCTAATGCTCTGTACGGCCTGCCTTTAGCTATCAACGGTGTTGAAGTACATACCGTCTTAGGTAACAGCACGACCGACGTATATCTCGCAGACAATGTTGGCAGCAGCCTTGGCTGCACTACGAACTGTAGTGCAAAAATCACACAAACTGGAGTCTTGTTCGACGGTGATCCGGGCAGCATTTCTACAGACGATCCAAACTACAACACTAAAGGTCGTATTGTAAATGCTACTGTTGTAAACCTAGGCCCTACACTTGGCACTTACGTCGGCAACAACATGAGTCAAGTAACACTTAACAACCCGGCAGTAAGTAGCTGTACTTATACAAGTGGCTTTATGACTTTTGGCTCGTGCGGCGCATGGCACATTGGGCCGCTTGCGTTAAGTTCTACAACTATTCAAGGACTCGCTGCTGACGTAACCAACGTACTTACGGGACAACCAACCTTAAACTACACAGCCAGTACAACACAACTAACCAACCTGACACTAGGCGCGCCCGTTAACGGTACTGGCGGCCAACTTAGCACATGGAGCTTTCAATTCACACAAGGGGCGTCAGGCAGCAATCGAAAGATTTGGCTTACGGCCTCTAACGATAGCTACATTCCTAGCCCTAAAAGTTACCTTAATGGTAATTGCCTTACTAGTTTTAACACGGATACTACGTTTGGACAAGGTGTGTGTTTATCACACGCGCTTGCTGACTACGTCACTCCTCAAGCTGGAGTAATCCTACCTGTAGGCGCAGCTACCATTATTGGTGGCGGTGCAGGCTGTAGCGGCCAAGCAGCACCTTGTAGTAAGGCGGCAGCTACAATACCTGACCCTAGTAACTACCAAGGCATTAAAGCTGTCGTTAACTTCCATTGTGCCAGCGTTTGTAACGCAGACAATAAGACTGCAAGTTGGGTCTTTAGTGACGGCACTCACACTTGTACTGTTACGTTGCCAGCAACAGCAGCTACTACGACTACAGCAGACACGTCAATTATCACCGTAATGCAAAGTACTTCGACTACAGCTAATCTTATGAATGTTGAAAAATACGCTTGGAATGGTACAGAAATCGCCATACCAAACAGCAGCATTAACAAAAACTGTAGCAGCACCGGCCTTGTATGGGCTTCTACAGGATTAAGTATTAGCTTTGAAATGGTAAGCGACGGTGGCGGGGCCGGAGCAAGTACGATTGTGTTGGATAATTTTCAAGTGTACAATAATTTGTAAAAGCAAAACACAAACATTAAGGGGCACACTATACAACGTGTGCCCCTTTTTTACGTTACTTACGTCGTGTTTGTAGTGTTAGAACTTAACGCAGATGTATTTCTTAACTCCTTGTTTGTTTAACGCTGCTTCGTCTCCTTGACGCGCCATTGCCACATAGTTGTCAGGGCAAATAATAACGCGCTCAGTTTCAAATTGAAGGCACTTAGGTTGTACGTTTGCTGTAGTTGTCGGCGTTGCTTCCCACTTTGAGCACACTCCAGTAGACCGGGTTTCTATTTTAGGTTCTTTGAGTTGTGGAATACGATAACCTGCAATTACAACTACAAAGCCAACACACAAAGCAAAAACTAAAATAGCATAATTTGTATATTTATGCATTACTGATTACCTCCTACACGTTGAAACTCCGTCTGTGCCAACGGAGGATGTTGTTCGTTGGAAGTAACAACACCCATAAAGCGATTACTTACTTCTTGCCAGCCCATTAGTTTATAACCACCATCTCCTGGATCTTGTGGGCCTTGTTTGAAGCTGTATTCAGTTCCGGCATAATTACCATAACCCACACGATCCCCCACTTTAAGTCGTGTAGAAACAAGTTCTCCTTTTACATTTTTGTAGAAATAAGCATCTGGCCCCATAGCAACAATAGTCCCAAAAGAAGTAGGTCGTTGACTATCTTTGGCTAAGGAAAGGATACCCGCTTTAGTCGGCGGTGGATCTTCTTTAATTAGTACTCTATCTGTTTGACAAGCAATAGCTAAATCAGGTAATACCTGAAAAAAGCCATCTGGTAATTGACGTTTTTCGAGACCGTTAATTATCTCTTGATGTTTTTCGCGTTGAACTTTTTCTTGTTTTTCTACTTCAATAGACAATGCTGCTTGTTCCTCAAGCCAACTCATTTAAGGCACTCCTATTATTGGTTTTTGTGGTAGGTATTGAATCCAGCTCTTACCGTTTCTATCTTCACAGTACTCAGCGAATTCAATCTTGTATAAAATGTCGAGCACACGACTAAGTTGCTCCGAGTTACAGTCACGGTGCATAAGAGCAAGAAGCTGATTGTGCGTGATACGTCCGCGACGTTCGATAATAATCTTAGCTTTTTCTTGCAACGGAGCTAAGTCACTAGTGCCGACGTTACGGAACGTGAGGTTAATGGAATCACGTATTTTACAAACTTCTCGGACGGACTCCTCTAGGTGGTGTTTCTTAATTACAAGGTCATCAGACTCTGACACTGACAATGCAATAGCCGTCTTAAGAATATGTGTACGTATTCTTGCATTGAAGTTAGCTAAAGCATCGGTGTCGTAGTCCTCCAGTTTAGGAATTGTAAACTGCATCGTAACAGTATTCTTCCAGTACTGCTTGGCTTCATCTGCTACGGTCATTCCGCCTTGTAAGTTTGAAATACTTACAAGGTCTTGGATTAAGTCTAAGTCCAATTGTTGTGCAGCTTTACTCGGTTCTCCCCATTGGTCGTTTATTATCTTCCGTGGTTTTTCCGCATACGGGAAGATAACACGTGACGTGAAGCCACCTGTAACGCCACCACGTTTACTAACGTCTGCTAAGTAAGACGGAACACAACCTGCAAGCAGGCTTACGGAGAGGTCTTTGATTTCATACGAAGTACCATTCTTAAGTTTGTAGTCATATGTCTTTTGATCCCACATCTGACACAAGAATTCAAACATCCAATCTCCGCTCTTCATAAACGCCGCAAGTTCTGGGGCAACGACAAGACCAGTACTATCCGCTACCATTGTCGTAAGACCAGTTGCAGGGTTAAAGCGCGGAACTTGAGCACCGCCGACAGCTAACAATTCGATTACTTTTTCCGCCGTCACACGGTCAGCAAAGATACTTAGTAATTTAGTCTCCTTTGCTATATCAATACCGGGCCACATAGCACTACCCTTGCCTACACCGGGCGGCCCTGTCAAGACAATGTATTGATTTGGTACTACCTGAAAGCGTTCCCACACCCACACGTTACGTTTTAACATCGCGCCGATAATAGCCACGGCACTCCACCAGACAAAGTTCTCTGGAACTTCGGTATCTTCCATCTTCTTCTGGAAGGCGGATATCCATGATTGTTGTAGAACACGAGGCACTCGGAGTCGTCCTGTTCTTTAGTTGTATTTTGCTCGTAGTTCTTTGTACGCCTTCTGTACGTTTTCTTCGCAGAAGGGTTTATCTACTTTTACAGTGTCACTCCAGTTGTATCCTAATTCTCCTTCGATGGGAATATTGATTGAAATGCCATTGTGAAAAGTGATTGTACGGTCAAAAGCATCTGCAATAAGACGACCGACGGCAATAACATTATCTTCACGATCAACTGCCTCTGTGATAAGTGAATCGTGCCCGTCTTGAATAAGCGAGGAATTGCTATTTGGATGTACTCCAAGTCTGAGTACTGCGCAGCCAGTATTGTCACCCACAATACTTTGGGGTATGTAAGAATACGCTTCATTAAGAATGACATAGTTCTTCTCTCCTTGCCGTAGGCCGAAGAATTGTCGTTCCCGACCTAGTGGCGTCCGCAACAACTTTTTATTAAAGACTTCTTGTTGTACATACTTGTGAAATACCTTTTGTACGTTAGGATCAATGATGTTTACTTTGTCAAGAAGTCGCTTACACTCATCCTTCGGTACAGAGTACCCTTCTTTCGCCAACGATTCACTCATCGTAGTCTCTTTCACCCCATAGTTATTAGAGTGACGAGATTTCTTACCGAGGTAGTACATCATTTCGTACTTGTCATCTTTTGCCGCTCGACCAGCTTTGATTACGTCTTCGGTTACGTTGAAGATGAAGGATGCAAAACGAAGGTGACGATTCACCCCCGCTTTCATTTCCTCTAAGGCACGAGTATTCTCACTCAATGCTTGCACCGGCCAATCTTCTGCACTTATTTGGTCAACGAAGAAGAAGACGTTACCGTCTCGTGGTATAAAACACTTTCTATACAATCCCCCAAGATATGAGTGTTTAGAGAAGTTCTGATTGTTTCCTCCAAGTCCGAAGATAGTTTTGCGAGAACTCCTGCGTCCACTAATGGTGCCTGCGATGTTAGTGTTACTATAATACGTCTCTTCAAAGAGCCTAGCGGCGATGTATCGTTGCTCAAAGGTTTTGTACTCCTTCATCTGTAAGATGGTCTTGATTACGTACTCACAGTCCGCAGGTACTAACGACTTCGGCCATAAGTTCGGGTTGGCAAGTAACTTTTGCATTGCCAACTCACCGACGGATTCTTCCATCGTGACTTCATGTGTATCAGTGTCCTTCTTACGTATCTTAGGCACAGAAAAACCAGAGCTTTTAAGCCACTCAAGGACTTGATCGTTAGAGCCAAGGTTAATACCGCACGGGTAGATTTTTTTATTAGCACTGCCGTGATAAAAGACAATGCCAGTTTTAGCAAGCAAGCCGTCTTTCAATTCTTGAATCTTATCTTGAACTTCCTTACTAACGACGGCCAACTGTGCTGTGTCCACACGAATACCGATGTTATCTATTTTGTGATAGATAGCGGCGAGGGCGTGTTCGTAGGTGTTGTTGACTAGATTCATTCTGAAATAGGCACCACACTGAACTTAAAAGCTTCTTGGCAAGATGCGTTAAGCATTGACGCTACGTTCTGTGCAGTTTGTTTGTTACTAAATGTAAACGGCCCACGGTAGAATAAGTTCGGCTGTGTTGGATTCTCCTCTATCACGCCAAGGGTTAGGTTTTGTATATCTAGCCCGGCAATTTGACAGTGGATTTTATATTTTTGTTCTTTAGGCAAGATGTGGCCTCTCTTGGAACTCTTCTTCCTGCTTCAAAAAGACTTCGTAAGTCACACAAGTGTCAAGGCAGTTGTATTTCATAAGCTGCTTCTTGTACTTAGGACTCCATTGCTTTCCATCGTCCTTGTAATACGGTTCTCGTGTGTACTGCTTCGTCTGAAACTGTAACTTATGTTCCAGTGCCGGCCATAGGTTATGGTGCCGAATTAACGTATCCTGACACTTTTCAAGGCACGGCTCAAAGCCCAACCGTTCAAACCACGTCACATCAAAGTTAAAATAATTCTGCCCTATCTGGGGAACTTTGGATAATATCTCTCCAGTACGACGCCAGATGCGGCCCAGTTGATCTTTAGGATAGTCCCATAAAGAGTAACTAATTGCACTAAAAGGGCTAACGGCAAAAGAGTTAGTGTAAGGATAACCCGGATGGTGTAGTGCGTGATAGTATGAATTCTTTCGAGGACGGATTGTTTCAATGTCCGTACTGACGTATTTAAGTCTGCCACTGGCGTGTTCTCCGAGGATGTGTTCAAAGTAGCCCATTAGTTCATAGAAGCTAGGCTCAGTAAGTAAGCTGCGTTGTGTTAACGGTTGCAGTACTCCATTACGCTGAAAATACTCAAACTCCTCCCTCACGTGCCCCAAGTCAATATACGCTGCAATCTCCTTATACGTATATTGCCTTGCTATATAATCCGGAGGATAACAAGGAACGATGTAATGAGGATAGCGCAGATGCTTACAAGAAAGCAAACTGCCCACATATTTTTGAAGAATTGCCTTACCATTGCCTTTTGCTTTTGTGTCGGGCACAAAGTACACAGTGCTCGGCGCACTGGTCGTAATGACAAGAGGAGGCTGGCACACATTGAGCATATCAATAAGGTTAAGATAACGCTCTGCATCGTGATATGAAGCTCCGGGTACAGGTTTTAGTACGTAGATATAAGGTTCCACGGTAATGCCGGAAAGCTTCCATAACTCATCCCACACATAACCGAAACCACCTGTCCAAATATAACCTTTGTCAGTGTCTTTATCGTAGGGGGAATCTACGATAATCCAGATTGGAGACTTCGGATTGCCGCGGCATTTAATCATTAATCATCGCCCAGATTTCATCTAGTGTTTCTTTGACGTGTAGTTCCCCATGAGGAAAGCCAGATTTATCTGCGGGTATTAAACTTGTTCCTGAACTCAAGTACCACCATTTCCCTGCATAAGCAATAGCGTTAGTGCTTATAAGGATAGGGAACTCAGTTTGCGTAGCGTTAGGGTCATCTACAAGCAAAGTTAGCTTGAGTATTTTGTTTGGTATTTGCATAGTTAACTCTTCGGTTTCTTGTTTTCAATGTATCCGTAAAACAACACAGCATAATTAATCATGTCCAGCACTGTATCTTCTACAGTCTCCGTCTCCAACCGAAACGTACCGCGCTCGGCAAAAGCTTCAAGCCGGGCAAGTTTATCACCCATTCTTGTAGTAATTCCCTCTAATCCTTTACGGTCGAAGTTAGAAAATGGATTGTCATCTTTTGGTGCGTAGTCTTGGTTTTTAAGCCTTAACAAAGTATAAGCTTTCTCACAAAGTTCTGTGTGTAGTTTGTACAAATCCGCACGAGTCATTTAATTCTCCTTATTAAATGGTGTCGGAAGTGGGAATCGAACCCACATGGCTAAAAAGCCGACGGATTTTAAGTCCGTTGCGTCTGCCAGTTTCGCCATTCCGACAATTAAAATCCACAGCCTTTATGCCGGGTTCGGCTGTGGTAGTGGCTCTCCGGCACTATCCCCGGCGGAGACTTGTACAGCAACTTTTAGTTCTTACTACCAGCCAACGACGTGCTGTGCTTGTGAGTGCAACCGGGCACCTTACACACAGCCTGTCGAATCTCGTTACGGTCGTTACCATTTTGATCCTGCGTAACGATAACCTCGAACGAACCACGCTTACCGAACAACGGGCCAATGTACTTTGCGCCCTGCATATCATTCGGCTTGTTAGGGTCAGCAGGCTCCCAATCACCGGGAATGACAGTCTCAAGACCTTGGTTGTCTTGTTCAAGCTGGACTCCAAGACCGTGAGCAATATCAATACCACCCCACCAAGAAGTATTCCACGTGCAGAATACCTTCTTCTGGTACTTTTCAGTCGGTGTGTCTTGCGGGCCGTCTGTGATGTTAAACTCCGCGTTCAAGTTAAGACTGTTACCAGACTTAGCCGTCTTGACGCGAAAGTTAACAAGTTCGAGTTCGTAGAAGCCTTGCGGAACTGGCTTGCTACCGAGGATTGATTCAGGACTCATTTGAAGTTTGGGCATTTGTTCTCTTTTCGTTTTGGTTTAGTTTTTGTTAACTACGTTACTTCCCCGCTGCTACATTTTGGCGATGCTTTGCCAAAATCTTTTGAATGTCAGCTTCTTCTTCCGCGTCAATGTGGAGTGTCGTTATAGCGTTAAAGGACGGAGTTTGTCTCGTCTGCACATAGAACTTTCCGCCCGACACTTTCATTACCCAACGCTCACTAAATGTAGGGAAGAGAACTGCAAGAAATTGTGGGTCAATAGTAAGTTTGCCGGTGTACTTTGTTTCATCCGGCGTACTATCTTTGGCCTTTTCAGGACGTAAGTGACCTGTGCAAATAACATTAACGTCGAGAGCCGTAATCCTATTGATTACGTCGGCCACCATCGTATGCGTGAAGTTGAAGGAGTCAAAGCCATTGCGAATACTATACACACGGCTGCCAACTTTCTTACCACGTCGCATTTTTTCATCTGACGAGATAAGAGCAAGCTCGGCAAGTTTGCTCATGTACAATACTGTGTCACAGGCAATAGTCTTGAAGAACAAGTTATTATTCTTCTTAGCATACTCAAGATCATTGAGTAAGGACTCTACTTCATTCCACGAGCCGACTGCGATTGGAAACGTGCGTACATAAACATCTGGCTTACCTGCGATAGACTTCGCACGTCCATCAAAGTCAAGTACGAGTACTGGGCCGGGCGCGGTAGTTACGAGGTTGCTTTTGCCGCTGCCAGTGTCACCCAAAATGAATAACTTAAAACGGTCTTCTTGGCTTATATCTGTAGAAGCGATAATTCCTGCTGGCAGTTTTGGTTTTGGCGTTGTTGTCGTTATAGCTAGTCCAGTCATTTAGTCGGCTCCGTTTGTTTTGTTAGTTAAAGATTTAGGAAACTACGAATTATATTAATCTGTTCTTGCAAATTCTTATGTCTTTGCACATGAAGATAGTGAATAAAAGCCCAAATACAATTACTTGTAAATAAAATTACAATGTCTCTGGATTCCATGCTTCCCTCTTCTCATAACTATTCGCTATGATATGTACATAATCTCTAGTCGGACTTCTATGGAGTATATGATGGGGACACTTGGCGTGGTATATGTTAGTACATACCGATGTGTTCCAATCTGGCGTACTGCCATTGAGGACGTCCAAAAGTTTACTACAAGTTCGGAGGTTCCGCTGCCGGTAGTCTTCAAGTTGTTCCTCGGTTTTAGTAATCAAGGTTTGTTTAAATCGCTTGTTGCCGTCTTTCGGGGACGCGATACTAATATGCTCAATCCAACCATTACGGCACTTTAGTTCAGGACGTACTTTGTCTATGGCGTAAATGTAACCCGTAATACCCTCATGCACTTCAAAGTCTTCGTGTTCTTTGCCATCGAAGTAGGCAGTGGTCTTAAAATCGAGCGGGCCAACTTTAGCACCATTCTGTAGTACAAGGTCGGCTCGGCCACTTAGGTAGCAGTGTACTTGATTCCAAAAAGAACCTTTATAATTTTCTACTTCAGGACAGCCCCAATGTTCTACCGATACAAAACCCAACGGCACTTCCTTGCCCCGACCGAACCCAACTTCCGTAGCAATCACTGTCTTATTAAAGTCCTTATTGAAGACAGCATACTCTAACAACAAAGCCAAAGCACCTTCACGTCCACCCAGCGTATAACTCTTCTTGTTATTATACGTCCCTGCCTCGGAAGACGCAAACCAATCCATGTTCTTAGCGTCCCACTCTGCCATACACTCTTGTGACCACGTTGTTAATAGTGGTACGGTAGCCTCAAGTTGCGAGGACGCGAGAGCACCACTTTGTTGTAGTTTGTAATAACGCTCAAACGCCGAGTGCAGCCAAATACCAAACTCCAAACTCCACGCACGTAATCCCTTTACACGGAGATTCTGCATATGCTCAATAGCAAACTTCGCTTCACAAAGCCGAAACGTAGAAAGCATATGATGATCTACAAACAAGTTAAGGCTACCGTCTGGATTTTCACTTAGTAAGTGTGGGTATTTTTCGGTTAGTGTCATTTCAACTCCGCCGGTACTTCTTTGAGAAAGTCGCACCAATACAAAACAAAACCATCCACAAACTCACGTTGGGCTTCTTCTGTAGTATAAGTAAAATCTTCGTTAGCAGGATTAGCCCAATAATTAGGCATATCATTTACAGCATCTGAAGGTACAAATTTTAACAATTCAAAAGTATCGTCCCACTCGGTCACACAGAGATACAAACCTGCTTTAGTTGGTAGTTCCTTTGAAGCGTCGTGGAATTTTAGCATCTTAGGCTCCTTGCATTATCTTCAGCATTTGTTGAATTTGCTTCTCACTTAAAGTCGGGTTGTTCTTACGTAACGTCTCTTCCAACGTTGGCGCGGCTTTGACTTTCGGCGTCCTTGTTACTTTAGTCTCCGTAGTCTTCTTAGTCTGCGTCGTTCTCGTAGAGACTACAGTACGTCCGTCAGGATTTTGATACACAGCTTGAAAGGCTCTTATCTTCCGTGTATCGGAATCCGTCTCAAGTTGTGAAACGATGGAACGATGGAACTCAAGTAGTAGTGTAAGTTCGTCGTCTGTTACCGACTGCACTTTCGCCACATACCACACATAATCTGGCCCATCGAGTCTTAAGTGTCGGCACGAATGCTTAACACGGAGTAGTTCCTCTCTGCCATCTTTAAGACGGACGTGATGCTCTGTTACTTTTTCGAATTTGTCTTGCAGTAGCGTAATGTCAGAAAGGCAGTAATTACAATAACGAGGGCTGAAAGTCGAAGTGTGCAAAGTACAAAAGGGCTTTTTACAGCGGATACAAATATCTTTTGTCTTAAGAGCTAAGACACCGGGTAGGGATGTATCACAGAGCACACAATCTTGAAGTGGTTGTTCTTCTTGTTCTTTAGTTGGCATTTTTTTGTCCTTTTGGTTTGTAGTCTTGTGCGTTATAACCGGCTTCTTTCATCCACCGCACAAAGGTATTACGATGGAGTCCTACGTATTTAGCAGCTTGACTTATATTTCCTTCTTTTTCTATCAAGCCAAGTAAGACTATATGTGACATTACAGATGCTTTTACACATTCTGTGTCTGTCACTACTCTTACTTTTTTCTTTGTTTTGTAGTCCTCTACAGTTACGGCTAAAAGCATACTAACCTTCCACCGTCTGTTCTTCAATATGCACGGCAATCTGCCCAGTCAAGTACCCACGCAACAACGCACGTAGCACCATCGCCCGCATATTACCATTCGGATGCCTACGTAACAACTCCGCCTTCATAGATTCTCCTACTTTTATTGTAATGATTTGATTAAATGCTTCTGGGACTTGTTTTACAGAGACTAACATTAAATAGCTCCTCGGTGGTGCAGGGATACTTTAAGGATACCTGCTAGGGATACCTCTGTCAAGCCACCTAAAGCCTTTGTTTTCAACGACTTGGCAAGGGCACTCCCGTTTGAAGGTCGGGAGTGCCCTTGGCCTTATTTATTAAGTGCTGTTATTTATCAGTGCCAAACAATTTATACATAGCTTCAAATGTTGTGGCACTGGAGTCTAATGCATTTTGTACTTGTTCCCGCGTCGGCCCTTGGCTCTTGCCGAAGCGGAGGGCGGCGGCGCGAAAATTAAGAA
>Ga0209698_10004177_pt1 | contig 15915 bp, 14 predicted proteins | sample LitLauG_LLR_2012_FD_187203 | JGI IMG/M metagenome (GOLD analysis project Ga0209698, IMG submission 187203) | Freshwater sediment microbial communities from Pennsylvania, USA - Little Laurel Run_MetaG_LLR_2012 (SPAdes) (version 2) | ecosystem: Environmental > Aquatic > Freshwater > Creek >...
AGCCGACCGAGCGCCTGATCCGGATGCTGCTCGGACAGGTCCAGGCGGACCAGCGCCGTGAACGGATCGGCCGCCATCGGTTCGATCGTGAGCGCGCGCTCGAAGTCGGCGCGCGCCACGGCCGACTTGCCCGCCGCCAGTTCCGCCACGCCGGCGAGGTAGGCGCCGGCAGGCCGCTTCGGTTGCGCTGTCTCCAGCAGCCCGGCCGCGTGCCGCGCTCCGCCATAGTCCTTGCGCGCCAACTGCACCCTGAACAGCGCTTCGAGCGCCGGCACGTTGCCGGGCTGTTCCGCGGCCAGCTTCTCCAGCAGCGGCTGCGCCTGCTCGAGCCGACCGGACTGTGCGAGGAACTCCGCCAGGTCGAGGCGAAGTTCCGGACTACCGGGATTGTTCTGCACGGCGGCGCGCAGCGTCTCCTCGGCGAGCGTGGCATCGTTGTTCTGCTGGAAGGCGCGCGCCAGCGCGCGCACCACCGCGACGGCATTGGGCTGGTCGCGCTGCACGGTGCGCAGGTCCGTGATCGCGGCGTCGGGCTTGCCCCGCTGCAGGGCGATGCTGGCGCGCGCGAACAGGGCGTCGTTATCGCGCGGATTCTTCTTCAGCACCTCGTCGATCAGCGACGCTGCCTTATCGGGCTGGTTGGCGGCCAGCAAGGCATCGGCGAGCCGGTCGCGCGCGGCCAGGCCGCTGGGTCCGGTGCCGTCGTCCTTGATGACCTGCCGGTAGGCGGCCTCGGCCAGCGCGCCTTTCTGGTGCTGGAGATAGAACTGCGCCAATCCCAGGCGCAGCGCGTAGTCGTCCGGCGAGGCCGCGCACAAGCGCCGCAGCTCCGCCTCGGCGACCTCGTAGGAACGGCCGGCCGCCAGCATGTTGGCGAGCGCCAGCTTGGCTTCGGCGCTCTTGGGCGCCTGCGCGACCGCGGCGCGCAGCGTCGCCTCGGCCCCATCGACGTTCCTGTCCACGAGCTGTACCTGCGCCAGCTCGTAGCGGTAGCGCAGCTGGTCGGGCTCGGCGGCGATCAGGCGCTGCAGCTCCTGCTGCGCCTCGGGCAGCCGGTGCGCGGTCAGGTACAGCTGCGCCAACACCAATTTCAGGTGCGCGCTCGCGGCAGGCGCCTGGGCGGCCCGGGCCACCAGATCAATGGCGCGCGGCGACTCGCCGGCCCGCTGGTAGAAGGAGGCCAGCAGCGTGACGGCGTTTTCGTCGTCGGGTGCGCGGCGCACCGCCTGCTCCGCGTCCGCGCGTGCTTCGGCCATGGCGCCCTTGCGCGCCCGGGCGGCGGCGCGCGCGGTCAGCAGATCCGCATCGTCCGGGGCGACGGCGAAGCCCGGCGTGAGCAGTGCGAAGGCCTTGTCCGGATCGCCGCTCTCGGCATAGAGGAGCGCCAGCTGCGCGCGCGCGCCCACATGCTTCGGATTCGACTGGATCGCACCCTGGAACATCTGCGCCGCCTCGCGCAGGTTGCCGAGGCGCTCGGCCGCCTCGCCGGCGAGGTAGCTCGCCTCGGCGTCATTCGGATCCACCTGCAGGGCATTGCGGAACTCGAGCCGCGCCTTCACGTAGTTGTGCGCGCTCATGAACTCGCGGCCCTTGGCCATGTAGCCGTTCTTGCGCGCCACCGCGCCGCCGCAGGCCGTGAGCAGCGCCAGGATCAGTACCAGGGGTACCAGGGGAACTCGCCGGTCACATCGCATCGTCCGCCATCCTCGAAGGCCCGGGAATCGGGCCGGAGCAGGAGCGAACTATAACGCGAGCAGCGCGGTGTCGAAGTCCTCGCGGCGGCGGCGCAGCAGGAGCCCGAGGCCACCCAGGCCGCCGAGGAACAGCCCGGCGCTGGCGGGGAGGGGCACGGTGTCCGGGATTGCGGTGATCATCAGCGAGTCGACGGGGTTGCCGCTCGCCACCGCGGGCAAATTCGTGACGCGTCGTATGACAAATGCATGTCGTTTGTCATGCGATCTCAGTGCCACGCCCGCAGCGCGATCACCGCGAAGAACAGCAGCGCGCAGGCGCGCAGCCCCGTCTGCAGTCGCGTCCCCATGGTGGAGATCATCTCCACCGCGTAGCACAGCGCCACCAGCTCGGCGACGCTCAGGCCGAGGTGGCGTGGCGCGTGCTCGAGCCCCGGCAGGTTCGGGAGCGCGAGGGCGCCGAAGATCAGCAGCAGGTCCAGCGGCGTGGTTTCAAAACGGCGATCGCCGGAAAGGCGCATGGCGACCACCGTGGCGAGGGCGAGCAGCGGGAGGGCGAGCCATTCGGCGGCGTTCAACAGCCAGGGCGGCTGAACGCTGCCGCGATCGAGGTAGACCGCCATGACGATGGCCACGTAAAGCGCCGCGCGGGTCAGCCATAGGCCACCGAAGGCGGAGCGCCGCCACCACAGGCCCAGCGCCAGGGTCGCGAAGCCTGCCAGCGCCAGCGTGCCGATGTCCGCGGACACGGGGGTGCCATAGCGCGCCTCGGCGAGCAGGTACACCGCCGTGCACAGCAGCGCGGTGCGCAGCGCCCAGCGCCGCAGCCGGTACGGCGCGCCCAGCCAGGCGCGCAGGCGCGCCAGCGGCGTGGACTGCGGCGCGCTCCGCGGTGCCCGCCAGCGCCAGCCGCGGCGCTCGAGCAGCAGCACGCCACCCGAGACGCCGAGGGCAAACAGCAGGAAGATCCCCGCGATCAGCAGGTCGCTCTCGAAGCGCAGCTGCCAGGCGAGCAGCAGCAGCAGGCACTGCACGCCGTAGATGAGGATCACGGCCTCGTGGTGATCGAAGCCCAATGCGATCAGCCGGTGGTGGAAATGCTGGCGATCGGCGGCGAAGGGGGAACGCCCGGCCGACAGGCGCAGGATCACGACGGTGAGCGTATCGAGGATCGGCAGGCCGACCAGCAGCAGCGGCAGCGCGGTGCTCAGCGGCGAGGCGGTCTGCTGCGTCAGCAGGATCGACAGCACGGCCACCGAGAAGCCGAGGAACTGGCTGCCCGCATCGCCCATGAAGATGCGCGCCGGGTAGGTGTTGAAGCGCAGGAACCCGGTCAGCGCGCCCATCAGCACGAAGCCCACCGTCTGCACGAACCGCACCCCCCAGTTCTGGGCCAGGAGCGCCAGCGCCGCGCAGCACAGCAGCGTGGTGCCGCCGGCCAGGCCGTCGAGGCCGTCGGACAGATTGATGGCGTTGGTGAGGCCCAGCAGGAACAGGAAGGTGAGCGCGAAGCCCAGCCAGTGGGGCAGGATCACGCGTTCGGCCAGCATCACGGAATCGACCTGGACGTGGCCGGCCAGCATCACGATCAGAACCGCGATGCATTGGCCGACCAGCTTGGTGATCGGGCTCAGCGACACCCGATCGTCCCAGGCGCCGAAGCCGATGAGCACCAGCACCGCCAGCAGGTAGGCCAGCAGTGTCGCATCCATCGCCAGCCAGACGTACAGCGGCACCACGGTGCCGACCACCATGGCGATGCCACCGACGCGCGGGATCGGCTGCGTGTGCACCTTGCGGCTGCCCGGGGCATCGAGCACCTGCAGGCGCGCCGCGCCCTTCACCAGGGGCGGGATGAGCGCCATGGTGATCACCATGGCGATGACGAACGCGAGCAATAAATCCATGTAGCGGTTTCAGCCCGGCACTGAGGCCGGCCGGCATGCCCTGCAGCGCGATCAGCTGCAGCGTGGCATCGGGAAAGGCGCTGCGGTAGGAGTGGCTCTGCGCGGCGTACTGCAGGCGGATGAACAGTTTGCGGGCGGCCTCGCCGCCGGGCAGGTGGGCGAGCTCGCGCTCGCGCGTGCTCGCGAACAGCGCGAGCAGGAAAGCCGCGTCGGCGGCGCCGGCCGGTCGCAGCGCGAGGTCCGCGGGCCGCCTCACGAGCGCGCGGGGAAGACCCCCTGGAGCGCGATGATGAAGGTGAGCCCCAGAAAGGGCTGGCGATTCTCGTGCGCGCCGCCCGGGCCGGTGGGCGCCGCCATCGGCGCCAGGTTTACCGGAGCGCCGTAGAGGTTGGCAGTGGCCACGCCGAGCGCGACATTCGTGCTCGCCGTCCCGGTGGTGGCTTGCTGCGAGCTCGCGCCGAGCGTGTGCGAGTGCGCGGGCAGCTGTGCGGTCGCGAGCGTCACCGTAGCGGCGCCACCGGCCTCACCGAGCACGTGAGCACTGAGGCCGGGACCCTGGCCCGCGTGCATCGGCACGCGGTCCCGGAAATCCGGCAGCGCGAAGTTGCTGGTGCCGTTGCCCCCGTAAGTGGTGCCGAGCAGCGAGAACAGCGCCGTATTCTGCGCGATCGGCAGCAGCTGACCATCGCAGACGGCCCAGCCCTTGGGCGCGAAATTGCCCGCGAACAAGCGGATCTCGGCGACAAACGGGTCGGACATGCGCCGCTCCTCAAGCCTGGCTGGGGAAGATACCGAACAGGGAGATGATGAAGCTCGTGCACAGGTAGGGCATGAGGTTCGGATGAGGCTGGTTGCCACCCGTGATGCCGTTGGCGGCAGAATCCAGCGTCACGTCGGGGATCACGTTGTCGGTGCCGTTGCCCGCATCGAAGAGCAGCGTGCCGTTGGCCGGACTGGCCAGGACATTGCCGGCGGGCGTGTCGCGGCCCGGGCCGGTGGTGGTCGTGAACGGGTGGCTGTGCGCCGGCATCGTGTTCACATCGAGCGCCACCGCCTCGACGCCCCCGGCCTGGCCCACCACGTAGGCGCCGGCGTCGGCATGCACCGGGATTCGGCCGCGCAGGTCCGGCAGCGCAAAGGTCGACACGCCGTCGCCGCCGTAGTACGTGCCGATCAGCTGGAACAGCACGGTGTATTGCGCGATGGACAGCAGCTGGCCCTCGCAGAACATCCAGCCCACGGGCGCGAAATTCCCGCCGAACATGCGTATTTCACCGACGTAGGGACTGGACATGGCACTCTCCGGCTGCGCCGCAGCGTCAATTCTGCGAGGGGAAGATGCCCACCAGGGCGATGACGTAATTGAGGACCAGGTAAGGTTGCCGGTTCTCGTGTGCGCCGCCGGCGCCAGTGGAGGCTGCGGCACCAGCGCTGATCTGCTGGGTGGCTGGCGGCGCCGCATAGACGTTGACGCCGCGTCGGTTTTTGGCCGCCAGCACCTGGCCGCCGGGCGAGGGACTGGTCGCCTGGTTGACCGATCCCATCAGATGGCTGTGCGAGGGCAGCTCCGCGAAGGTCAGGGCGTGGCTGGCCTCGCCGCCGCTCTGACCCAGTGCGGTGGTGCCGCCGCTCGCATGCACCGGCACGCGACCCTGCAGGTTCGGCAGCGCGAAGTTCGTGGTGCCGTTGCCGCCATAGGTGGTGCCGAGGATCGAGAACAGGGCCTGGTTCTGATTGATCGGCAGCAGCTGTCCATTGCAGAACGCCCAGCCCTTCGGCGCAAAGTCGAACGACACCAGCTTCACTTCGCCCAGAAAGGGGGTCGCCATGCTCAGTCCTCCAGCAGCCCGAACGTGGCGCGCCGCAGGACGCCCCTGCTCGCCCGTGTCGCACCTGCGTCCGGCACGGCCTCCAGGTGAAGCGAGAAGCGGGCGCCGCCGGCATGTTCGAGCAGGCACAACCCCGTCGGCAGGCCTGCCGCCCCCTGGAAGGACACCCGGAATTGCTGCAGGCCCGGATGGACCGGACCGTCTTCCACCGCCACCAGCGTCGCCTGGTGCGCGCGCAGCGCGCCGTAGGCCGTCACCCGGAACTGTTCATGGCGCCAGGCCAGGAACTGGTCGCGACTGAACCGCAGCTCCTGCGGTGCATGCAGCGGCGCCGAGGCCCTTGCCGCCGCCGCCACGGCGACGGTCGCCGACACGGCGCCCGCCGTCAGAAACTCGCGTCTGCGCATGAGCGTCTCCGTCGCAGCAGGCCGAGGCCGAGGGCGGCGCTCAGCAGCAGGGGCAGGGTGGCGGGCAGGGGCACCTGCGCCACATCGAGGGTCATGGTGAGCGTGCCGGTATCGGCAACACCGCCCGATTGGTTGAGAATGCCGGCGTCACCGAAGTTCAGCACGAAGGAATTCGCCGTGATGTCGCTGACCGTTGCGCCGAAGACGTTGCTGGCCGCCAGCGTGACGTTCTGCAGCGCCGCGTCCGGCGCGCCGAAGTTGAGATTGGAAAACTGGAAGCGCGCGTCGGAGGCAGCAAGGTCCCAGTAGCTGCAACCGGGCGTGCCCTGGCACTGCGGAGCACTGCCGGTGTAGGGACCGCCACCCCCCGCGATCGTGTACACGATGGTCAGGTCGTGCAGATTCACGGACTCGCCCTGGAACAGGATTTCCCCGACAGGATCCGGTGCCGTGTTGCCCTGGATCTGCGGTCCACCCGACCCCGCCGTCACCACGTCGGTGGCGTCGAACGGCGGAGATCCCGACTCCAGCAGGGTCACGGTCTGGGCCTGGGTGTTCATGGTGAATACGGTCGCCGAGGCCACGGGCGGCATCAGCGGCGCCAGGCCCACGGCAAGCAAGGTCAGGAACGGCCTCTTTGTTAGAGTCATTGTCGGGCCCAGGCGATCGCGCGGCTGCGATCGGATTTGACTATACCTTGCAACCCCGAGGTTATGTCAACCCACACCCAGACTTATGTAAAATAACGGCCGCGCATTCCCTGGAGATTCCCTGCAGTTCGCTCAGTTCGGGACGTAGGCGGTCAGCGTCGGCGCCGCCGCCGCGGCGAACGCCGTCAGTTCAGCATCCGCCGCGGCTTCGCGGGTTCCGGGCGGAAGTTCGACGATCAGCCGCACCAGTGCGCCATCCGTCCGGTTGCGCATGAGCGCATCCCAGAACAGGTACCACTTTGCGGCATATTCGCTGGTGACCACGCGGCCGCGCTGCTGAAACCAGTAATAGACCAGTTGCCGATGCATGCCCTGCTGAATCAGGACGCGATTGACCCGCAGCGGCTCGAGTCCGGCGCGGATGCCGGGCAGGCTCCGCTGCGTCAGGCTCTGGATCTGCCAGCCGCCGGCGGGCAGGCAGCTGCGCGGCGAATGCGCGGAGCGGCCGGCGCGCTGCGAGTCGTACCAGGCCACGTAGAAGTTGACGGGCGGGGCGTTCCCGCGCGTGTAATCGCTCAAGACATAGTCGTCGAGCATCAGTGCATCCAGGTAGACCTCGTCCATGGTTTCGCGATGCCCGGTCCAATCACGCAGCATGGTGGGGTAGGCCGCGAACGCCTGACGGTGCGGGATCGCTTCAACGCGATCGGGCAGGCTCAGGGAGAGGGCCCCCGCCGCGACCAGCAGGCTGGCTGTTGCAGCAAGGCTTTTCGGGATAGGTCGTGCGATCGCCGGCGGCTCCTCCGGCGCGGGTGCGGGAAATTCCAGACCGAAAACTGCTCGCCAAGGTCTGCGATCAGGGCCGAGTCGAGCGAGCAGCATCATCTCGCCCACCATGAGTGCGCCGCTCAGCATGAATACAGCCCACCCCTGGAATTCGTGCAGAAAGCCCTCCGCCATACCAACGCCCCAATGCTCGACCATCACGCCGATCGTGCCGACGCGAAAACTGTTCATCAGGATGGTGATCGGGATGCTGGACAGGAACAACAGCGCCCGCTTCCAGAAAGAGGTTTTGAAGAAATAGGCGATCAGGAAGCCCAGCGTCATCAAGGGAAACAGATAGCGCAGCCCGGCACAGGCTTCGGCCACCTGAAGTTTGTAGACGCCAAGGTCGATGACATTGCCCTCGAGGTAGACGCTGATCCCCACCAGGCGGATGAACCACACGCCGATTCGGGAAGAGAGCAACTGCAGTTCCGAGGAAAAGTTCTGATAGAGAAACTCCGGCAGCGGAATCATGAAGACCAGGATCAGCAGCGGCATCGCGAGCAGCCGGAACACCCGCTTGCCCGTAAGCGCCAACACCAGGCCGTAGATCATGATGACCATGGAGTAATCCTCCAGGGTAAAGAGGGCGGATAATTTGCCAACGGCGCCGAGCGCGGCGCCACCCAGGGCCACGAACATGCCGGTCCAGGAGCCACCGAAGCTCAACCGCTCCGTCTGATCGCGCCGTTGCCAGACGAGAAAGGCGGCGACGAACGGGATGATGAGGCAGTGACTGTACTCCGGACGCGTCCGCAGCCAATCGAGCATCTGGGACAGACCCACATGCAACGAAGCCACCGTGACACCGATGGGCAGCGTCAGCAGCAGCCAGGCGAGCGGAGTCAGTCGATATACGGGCAGCGCTCCGGCGCGCCTTTCCCCGGCCGAGGTATCAAGCATCGTCAAACCTTAACATGGCATCACGACTGCCCTTAATATCCGTCCGCGACGCCGGTCATTGCGCCGGCATTGACCCACAGTGGCTGATCAGTTTTTCCCAGGCTTCCAGGGCATCTCGACGCCGATACTTTCTGCTCCAGAGGGACTGCGCCTGGAGCGCCATGGCGCGCAAGCGTGTACCGCCCGCAATATGATCCGCGCGCAGGCTTTCCAGCACGGCGCACAGGGTGGCGATGTCGCCGGGAGCCACGACCACTCCGCAACCGGATTCCCTGATCAGGGCGCCCACCTCGCCGCCGGATGCGCCGATCCACAGCACCGGCCGCCCCACGGCCAATATGCCGACGAATTTGCTGGGCACGATCAACCCCTCGAGCTTCTCGTCCAGGGACACCACGTGTATGTCAGGCAGGGACAGAGAATCGCGCAGGCGCTCGCGTGCCTGGTAGGGCTGAAACATCACATTGCCCAGCCCCTGCGCCTTCGCCCGCGCCTCAAGGGTGGGTCGCTGCGCGCCATCGCCAACGAACAGAAAGCGCATGCCTCGGTGTGCACTCAGCGCCTGAGCGGCTTCGAGCAGTTCATCCAGGCGATGGGCGCGACCCATATTGCCTGAATACCCGACGACGAAATCTCCGTCCAGGCCCCAGCCCCGGCGTAACGCATCGCCTGACGCACCGGCGCCGGGCGAAGGCGGATCGTCCGATTCCAGGGGTTCCTCAAGCGCCCAGTTGGGAATCACGAGCGGCGGTACCCGGCAATCGGGCGCCAATGCCGCCGCCATCTGCTCGCCGATGACTACGGTGCCACCCGCATGCCTCAGACTCCAGTTTCTGAGCGCCCGCAGCGGCTTCGCCAGTGCGCGGGGCCGCAGCAGCCGAAGGCGTTCAGCGACTTCTGGAAACACGTCCTGCATCCAGTTGATGAAGTGAGCTCCCTTAAATTGCGCCGCCAGCAATGTCGGGACAGATAGGAGAGGGGGGTCCGTCATGGCGATCACCACGGTACCTCGGCCGGCCACTCTGCAGACTGCAAGGAACGCGGCAAGATAGAACGACACGTAATCCAAGGCCCGGCCGATGAGATTGCGGCGTCCGAATTTGGTGGCCCGTACTCGCTGAATATGCATGCCCAAGTATTGCTGTCTACTCGCCAAGCGTGCAGTTGGACTGTCATAGCGCTGGTCACTCGTAACGGCAGTAACGCCAAAGCCTCGCGCAGCGAGATAGATCCCAAGGTCTGTGGCCAGCTGGCTCGTTGCTGAGTGATCCGGATAGAAGAACCGGTTGACGATAACGACCCGCATCAAATCGGTAGACCGCGCCTGCGCCGAACGAGTTCACGATACTTGCAGTCGATCATGAATTCGTACCAGGAGCGCAGAAGACTGAAAGTGAATCCCGCCCGACCTTCAAGAACTCCTCCTTTGAGAAGGTAAAGTGCAAGAAAGACAACCAGTGGCCGGGCAGGGAGCCTGTAAAGCGTGGATTTCAGGGCCTTGCGACGCTCAACCGGATCACGGGAAAAGATGGCGGCCATACTGGTGCGCTCGCCACGCCGCTCCAACTTCAGAATGGCTTCCTGTGTTGAGTACCGATCGTGTTTCGAAATCCACTCTGAAAAGCCTTTGTTAAACGGGAAATGATCAATATGACACTGGAGCCTAGCGGTTCTTCCATTCGTGCAATATTCTTCATTAATAGGCCGTTCAACCCAAACGTGGCCGATGCGTGCAAGTCGACCAAACCAGGTCGGGTAGCCACTGCTGCGCTTGATCCAACGTCCGAATAAGTGGTCGCGCCTCCGCATCAGGTACAACGTGGCGTCCGCGGGTGCGGCAGCGGTGGCGTCGAGTATCTCGGCCTTCAGATCCTCTGGTATCCGCTCGTCGGCATCTACCATCAATAGCCATTCGTGACGATAGCATATCTCCCGCAGAGCGAAATTTCGCTGCCCGGCATAGGTGTCAAACACACGCCGCACCACCCGTGCCCCGCGTTCCGTGCCAATTTGCACAGTCGCATCTGAACTTTGCGAATCCAAAATGACAATATCGTCGGCCCAAGCCAGCGAATCGAGACAACCGCCGATGTTTGCCTCCTCGTTGAGGGTTAAAACGACTACGGAGACATTCATTGGTATCGACACGGTGTCGAGCGGTAGTGCTGACAGTGGCGAATGCCAACGAGTTCGTGTGGCAAAGCGGCGCCCGCAACTCCATTTTCGGACTGTGACCGGTAACTGCAGTTGCGCACATTTACACCGAGGGGTTCCGCACGCCGATCTGGCGCGCAGGATTGCCCGCTACAATTGCCTGTGCGGGCACGTCCTTCATCACCACCGCTCTGGCGCCGACGACGGCCATTTCGCCCACCGTCACACCTGGGCCAATAAATGCATCGGTGCCAATCCACGCCCCGTCGCCCACGTTCAGCGTCGGCCGCAGTAGCGGGAGCTCCGGATTTCGCAGATCGTGAGACCCTGCACAAAGATGAGATCGATACGATACCGTAGCGCGCTTGCCAATCGTAACGCGGCCGAGTGAGTAAATAAGCACATCCTCGCCGATCGCGCACCAGTCCATCAGCTCTACGTTCCATGGCATCAATATCCGTGTGCTCGAATATACGTGGACATTCAATCCAACAGTTGCCCCAAAAATCCTGAGTATGCAGCGCCGCAACGCGAAGAAGGGTCTCGGAGTCAGGCGAAACAAAATATTACCCAGGGCCCAGGCAATTCTCCGCAGCTGTTCGGAGGGCGCGTATTTCCGGGCGGACCGGTTGGAAGCAATGTCAGGCTGTAACACTCTAGAACTCCAGCGGCACTTTCCACACAGGCGCGCACATATAGCTCGTTACCGTAGCGGTCTCATGTTCCGTAGCAGTATTCGAGTCTGGAGGCAGGGCAGCGCGTGCCGACATGAAAGCAAATCCTAGTCCAATAGATTTCCAAAGGGACGGGGAGCGATGCCGAGGGGCGGTGGCGTCAGATCTACCGGTGACTCTTCGCCAGACCCAACATTTCCAGAATGCATAGACCATCCGATGAGTAGCCACAGATGCAAGCCTACGTTCCCGGGAGAGAGCAGCACGGCCTCACCCAAATTCAGCAATAGGCAGGTGCAAAACATTGCCAGGACCGGTCGTTTCGCCGTTTGCCATACGTTCCGGGTGAATAAGAAGATCATGTATACAAAGAAACCAAATCCTAAAACACCGGTTTCCTCGAGCACAGCTGATGGTAAGACGCCCTTTTCGACCGGGGCGGATACCGGGATGCCGGCGACCTTTACGATCTCAGTGGGGAATTTTCCATCGGCGTAGACGCCGAAGCCATGTCCCACAATTGGGGAGCTCGCGAAATTTCGGAGCTGGGAAATCAGTCCACCACCTCGAGACTCTGAGAAGGCCTCGCCAACTGAGGTTTCTCCGCGTTTCAGGATGAAGTTAGAGACGGATGACGAGACGCCGCCTCCAGCCCTCTGCAAAGCGACAATTGCCACAACGGCAAGCAACGCCAGTCGCAAGTACTTCATGATATCCGATCGCTGCAGGGAAGCTACGTTTGCACGGCGGGGCCATAACGAGACAGTCACTCCGAGAATGGTCGCGATTGCGGCATTCCTGGACATTGTCAACAGCATGCAGAGAATGACGATGGTCATGCAGGCGAGTGCCGACCGGGCGATTTTGCCGTCTCTAAATAGCCAGTGAGCAAGGTAAAAGGAGGAGAAGGGCGCCAGAAAAGAACCAAGTGTTTGCGGCTGATTGAATATTCCCTGCAGGAGACCGGTGTCTGGAAAGTGCGCGATGGCGGGATTCACGAGCGTTACCAGAGACAGTGTCGCTACCACTACTGCAAGGGTGACCAGCCAGTTGCCGTAGACGCGAACCTCGCGACCGTGGAGTTGCGAACTTGCTACCAGGACCGTCGCAGCTATGACGGCGAGGCTGAAGGCCTTCATGATCGATACGGCTACAGCGGGGCTGGTCAGCACGGAGCAAGAGATTGCCACAATAGAAAATAGCCATATCGGCAAGACAACTCTGAGGGCGGCATTCGTGATGAGCGGCAATATGCGGATGGCGACGATAAAAGGCAGGGCCCAGCTCAGCGACGTTGAGATTAGGCCCCAGTGTACAAGCAATGGGTTCAAAGTCCGGATGACGACGAATAGTGATAGGGACTGCAGGGCAGGAAGTGCTCCCCGAAGTGCCCAGAGCGCGAGTGCCACGGAGACCAGGTCTGCCCCTGGCGATGCTGAAACGGTTGCACCGATCAGCGCGATTTGCAGCAGGGCCGATTTCCAGGAGAACGCGGCGATATCAATGCGAGCTGCGGGCGTCACTGGTGACTCAACCTTGCGGCGAGGCGCACCCAGTCCGAGAGAATATCCTCAGCACGCTCTTCGTCGAGTTTCCCGATTTTTGATTGCTTTGATGGCGGCATTAGGCGAAGGTAGGTCAAGATGGGTCTGGCGAAGGCGATTTCCCCGTCGTTCCAGGGGCGATCGGACCAAAACAGCATGACCGAAATGCCTAGTGACCTGTCGTGCAGCAATCCCGCAGCCCATGCCAGCCTGTGGGCGCGTAAGTCCTCCCCGACGTCGCAACCGTAATCGGGATTGGAGTACCAGGGTGCGACGTCTCGCGACAGAGCAAGGGCGGAACGGACATCGTTGCGACGGTCCAGCCAGCTCAAGGCCTGGCGATATGCTGCCGCTGCGGAGGCGAATTTGACGCTATAGCGTTGACCAGAAGTGCCGAGGTACGTACTGGGACTAGACCAGGTGCCGCTCAAAAATCCATTATTGACAGGCCAATTATTTGTGTCCAGACCGGGCCAGGCGCGGAGCTGCTCGCTGAAGTTGGCGGCGGGTATATTCTTCTGGAACGCGTTCCAGGCCGGTTGGAGTAGAGCAACTTTAAGCGCGTGCGCGTGCCTGGCGCCGGCCCATTCGTTGAAGGCTGTTATAGCCTGGTGATTGAAACGCCACTGGCCATCTTCGCGCACATAATCGAGCGGAGCGTAGCCGCCGGGCAGGCCTCCCATGACGTGCTCTAGGTGTTCAAGCAGGGCGATCGTGGGCCGCGCCCACGTCGGTGCCTCGGGGTGATCGACGGCCAGTGGCGTGCGCTCGTCCCTTATGTCCCAGAAACCCGTGCCATATTCATTGTCCAGCAGGATCAGATCAGGCTCTGCGCGCTGTCTGGCTAATTCGTCCCAGAATTCAGCCGCCCAGTGCCGTGTGAAGTCGATCAGTCCCCCACGGGCAAATGCATCAATGTTCCGGTCATCGTCAGGAAAGAGGGGTGGTTCACCGCGTGGACCCCCCGCTTCACCGGCGTTGAAGAGCAAAACTGCCCGATGCGGGGAATCCTGGTGCTTGATGAGCATTGCGGCAGTTTCGGCGGCCTGCCGCGCCGGAGTGGCGGCGTCGGGCGATTTGAGTAGTGCCGCCGTCCGGCCGCCGTCCCTAACCCGAACCCAAATCATAGGGGTAGCGTCCGGGATTCGCGCGGCCGTGTCTTCGCGCCAGGTAAATATCCTGAGCGGCGAGCCCCAAGCTCCAATGGGAAAGCCGCAGCATAAGACGACCAGGAGGCAAATAATCTCTATGCACAGAAGCCAACGGCGGGGGGGCCTCATTAGTGTACCGTTGTTCGCCGAGACTGACATTTTCCGCCCAAGGATCGCGCAATGCTCGCTTCAGCCTACGTCATGTCACCTTCGGCGGCAAAGGCTCTTCGATCGATTTGCTCGCGCGCGGCCTGTCGCGGCAGGGGGAAATGGGCGGTGGGTGCGACGAGCCTGCAGACGATTACATCGGAATTATTTCAATGCCGTGACTTCCGGAGGGATAAACGCCATCGTCGAGGCGAAAGAGCGGTATCAGAGCCTGGCCAGCAGGCTCTCGGTGGTGGTAGACAGTGCCAATACCTTGGCTTGCCAGGTTGTCCGTGAGCGGTGCGGCCGTCCTAAGGTAGAGTCTGCACCGCCGACGGAGGACCTGGGCGTGTAGCAATGTACTGGAAATTCTTCTTGGACCTAGAGGTTGGCGCAAAGGCTTTTCTTTGCACGAGTGGGTTCGAGAGGCGATGAGCGACAGAAGCGCGTCAGGATTCCTGCAGATCTGCCGGACCTTGGGGCAAAGGCCGTTGCTGATGCGGGTCTGGGTCATATCACAATGGTGCTAGAGAATTGAGATCGATTATAAGAGACTCGGCTTGGGTACTTGCGGGGCAGGTGTTCGGCCGCGGAACGTTGTTCTGCGCCGGCGCTGCAGTTGCTTCCCGGCTCGGAGCAAGTGCGTTTGCCGATTTTTCCTACCTGGCACTTACGTCTGCGACGCTTACCGCTTACTTCTCCGTCGGCGCGGGAACCGCGATTACAAGATACGTGGCGATAATGCCCGAGGCGCGCGCCGCTTCGGGAAACGCGCCCCTCGCGGCCGCCGCCCTGCTTGGTGTGCTGGGTGGGGTTCTGGCGTTGGCTCTGTTGGCGGCCTTCCCGGGCGCCTTCATGCCGAATTCCGTAATTCACTTGAAGGCGCCGCTCATGGCGGCATTTGCGGCGCAGATGCTGGGGGGGATGACGCTCAGTGCGCTAGCTGGCCGGCGTCAGTTTGTGCTCGCAGCGTGTGCGAATCTTTGCGGAGGCGTCGTATTAATAATCACCGCGTTATTCGGTATTCTCAAAAATGCCCCCGTGGTGGTCATCTGGGCAATCCCGGCTTCTCAATTTTCCCTACTACTCGTAACGACTGTTGCGGCCTGGAAATTGGTCTTCTTCGAGGCACATGGCGTTGGCCTGCGGGCTGCGTTCCGCCACATGTCGGCAGTCTTGAAATTTGCAGCGCCAATGTTTGTGATTTCGCTGCTTGCTTCGTCGGGCCCGTGGGCATTAAGCCTGCTACTTGTCAGATCCGACAAAGCGGAGTTTGCGGCCTTCTCCGCGGGCTTGCAGTGGTTCTCTCTGGTGCTGGTCATTCCAGGGGCAGTATCTAGCGCCTATCTGCCGCGCCTGTTTCAGCAGTCCTCAATGGGTCATTCGTTGCCTTCAGCGCAGGTAAATTACACAATAAGAGCCAACGTGCTTCAGTCATTGTTCATAGCGCTGGCGGTAGCGGTCGTTATACTACCGTTGGCGCCAATCTTGCTCCGCTTTCACGGTGAAGTATTGCGCGGGCGCATCTCGACTTTCGCCGCTTTTGTGTTTACTGGCGTTCTGGCGGCAGTCACAAATCCGATTGGCAATGGATTGGTGGCCAGAAACGGTCAATTGACCTGGTTGCGACTTACGTTTGTCTGGCTCGCAGCCGTGCTGTTGACGGCCTTGCTCGGCGGAAGAGCAACAGCTTTTTCCGCCAGCCTGGATTTGTGCGCTGGGTACGTGGTCCTGCTTGGCATGTCGATGCCGATGCTACGGAGCGCCGCGGCCCGCTGATGCCCCCGCATCTTGCGCGCGGTGTAGTGCTCAATAGCCGGCTTCCCCGTGTTGTAGTGCTCGAACCAGTATCGATTGCAGGCATGCTTGCCGGTTGGCAAGTTTGCCAGCAAACCATATTGGTGAGGAGACAACTGACAACGTGAGTCGCACTAGCAGGCTGTTGAAAAAGTCTGCAATTGATGCAGAGTAAGGCATCTGGATAACGCGAGGCTAGACAGATGCGCGGAGCCGATATTGAGCAAGGTGGA
>Ga0209698_10004178_pt1 | contig 15913 bp, 10 predicted proteins | sample LitLauG_LLR_2012_FD_187203 | JGI IMG/M metagenome (GOLD analysis project Ga0209698, IMG submission 187203) | Freshwater sediment microbial communities from Pennsylvania, USA - Little Laurel Run_MetaG_LLR_2012 (SPAdes) (version 2) | ecosystem: Environmental > Aquatic > Freshwater > Creek >...
GCAGACTCAGAACGAAGGGCGTCACCACACGCTCCACGGCAGGGTGGGCAGCGGCCCGCAGATTTCCGTCTCGACCGGGCGGGGCACCGTTTCGGTAAAAAAAGGCTGAGGTACTCCCCGCGTTGCAGGTACACTCGCGGCGACTGTAGATTTTCCGGCCCGTTGCCGATAGGAGTGCAGGCAGGGCAGCGTTGCATGTTTGCCCGCCTCTGAAAAACTGTGCCTGACTCTCTTCAAAGAAGCGCCATAGGACCGCTTCCTCCGGCTGCGCCAAAGCCGGCATTATCCGGAACAGAGCCGCTTGGGACGCCGTTTGGGACAAGGCCTGACGCCAGGGAATTGCCGCCTCACAGGGATGGGGCGGACGTGGTTCCTACTCCGCAACCAGGTGCGAGTCCGGAGCCAGGTTTGGATCCGGCCTCGCTGGTGCTGGCGGCGGACGGAACATATCGGTCCCCAATCCGCCCGAAATCGGGGAATCGTAAGTTCACTCCACGCCGGCAGGTGCCGCCGAATCAGTTTCCCGCGCCGGAAGAGAATTCGCGTCACCTCACCGCGAATCCCGAACAGGCGATGTTCCCGGAGGAAGTCGCTGACGCTGGCGTTTTAGCTGAAGACACTGGAGCGGAAGGTGCCCCCGCCGAACCCGGCGCGGAACCGCCGCACCTTTGGCAAATGCTGGAGGAGCAGCGCCGTGCGACGCTGCAGGCGATTCATTCGTCGGCGGAACTGGAAAAGCAACTCAATCAGGTGCGCACCGAGCTCAGCGTAGCGCAGACCGAACTGGACAAGAAAAAGAGCCTTTACGCGTCGAGGCCCAAGGACGGCCGGCAGAGTTTCTCCAATCAGGCCGCCGAGATCGCGACACTGCGCGCAGGCCTCTATCAGGCGGAAAAACAGTTCGCCAGGGAACACCAGATTCGCGAGACTGAATCCAAACAGGCGTCGCGGAAGGTCAGCGAACTCGCTGTGGAACTCGCCGCAGTTCACGCGCACTCCGAACCCCGGCCCTCGTTCTGGCGCCGGGGCGCCTGGCGCACCGCCCTGATTGCGGTCGCGACGTGCGCAGTGGGGGTGATTGGCGCCGCAGCCTATAACCACCACGATTCCGCGTCCCCGGTCGCGAGTCTTGCGACCGGTGCGTCGTCCGTCAATGAGTCATCCGCCAATGGGCCCGGGGTCACGAAGTCCGGCGCTGCGGAACGGTTCATCGCCGACATTAAGAGGCCAGCCGCCACTCCCGACCCGGCTGCACTGCATCGTGTCCAGGGGGAAATCGATGGCAAAAACACACCACAGGCTTCCTGGAACCACGCTGATTTCTCCGGCGCGCTCGACCGGCTCGACACTGCCCTTCTGGGCTTTCCAGGCGTGAAACCGGAATCAGTTTTGCGCGCTGTCTATCGGAACAGCAAACAGTGCGCACTTTTATGGAACGAAGGACACCCTGCTCTCCTCTATGGAACCGGTCCTATGGGTCAGGATGGTCTTGCTTCCGCAGTGTCCCGCTGCGCTGAGGCGGTAGAACGGCTGCGCTGACTACCCTCTTCGTCGAACAGCGATCGTACCAAATTGAAACACCGGCGTATTTGCACTAGAAAGCCTCGTCGTCGATCCCGGAAAGGCCAAACCGGTCGAATACGGCCACCAACAGCTCGCCTTTGGTCTTGTACGTCATCTGCCATCCCGCCAGTTCCGGCAGCTTCCGCAGATAATTGACCCAGAGGCTCGCGTTCCTTCCGACCCCGTAGAGGACGAAGCGATCGCCAACGGAAAGCGTCTCGGTGGTCAGGTGCTTCAAATACGCCTCGTCCTCCGGGCCGGTGCTGAACGGGAGGGAAAAGATGCGGCCCTGGACCGGATAGACATACAACTGGCAGTAGAGGAAGCCGGGTACTTTGTAGTCGGGCGTCCAGTTGGGCCGAACCGCTTCCACGAATCCGGACAGAACAAGGACCGGTGTATCCGGCTTCGCGGCGGCAAAATCGGCCAGACTGGCCATACTCCGCAAGTCTTCATATTTGGCATGGACCGGCCATACGGCTTCCCACCGCCCGGCCATAGCCAGGGCCACCAGTGCGAAAACCGCGCCGGCGGGCTTCCACAGGCCTCGCGGCAGAAACATGGCCGCTGCCGCTGTCGCCGCCAGCGCGGCGCCAGGCAAAGCGGGGGACGAGTAGCGAGCCAGAAAAATACCCGTTCCCGAAAGCCGTGCCATCCCGAACAGCAGCAGAGGCATCCCCAGCCACCAGAGCGCTACCAGAGCCAGTGCCGTCGCGGCGGGCCTGTCAGCGTGTTGCCGGCGACACAGGATGCCTGCAGCCAGCGCTCCGGCAAATGCGCCCGCTATCTGCTTCCAGGCCAGAGTCGTGACGAAGTAGCGGCCACTGGTCACCGGCGCCACGATATGCGTTCCCGCATTGTGGAACAGCGCCAGCGCATCGAAAGCCACTGGAATCAGTGACACCCCCACGGCGGCGAACACGGCGATCCCCTGTATCCAGGTGGCGCGGCGCTCTCTTTGCGCGAGCCGCACGAGCGCATAAATTAGGTACACGGGGTAGAACGTCCAATAGGCCAGGTGCACCCGCCATAGCAACCCCGCAAACAGCGCAAAAAACGCCGCGTCGAGCCACTTGCCCGAATCCAGCCACCGGACGAGCATCCAGATGCTGGCCGACACAACGAAGATGCCGAGCGCGTAGGGCCGGACATCGATCGCGAAGAAATCGAAATCCTCTATTGCGAGGCACGCAAATACGGCGAACCATGCTGCTTCCGGCGCGATGAGGCGCGCGGCGATTCGGCCAATGATCCACAGGGCCAGCGCAGCCAATATCAGGGATGGCAGCCGGTAATCTATCTCCGAATCGCCCACCATCAGATGCACGGCCCGGGGCAGGGAGTTGTAGATGGTTGCGGAGAGTTGCGGCGCGACGTTGAACGAGGCATCGTCCGGATGCTGTGCGAGCATGACGGTGGCCGCCTCGTCCAGCCAGAAACTGCTGGGCAGCGGCATCACCCACATACGGCCCAGGCAAATGGCCAGCAACAGGACCAGATACCAGTCCGACCGGAGTCTGCCCCTAAGGGTGGAACTCCCCGTCCGCCAGCGCTCGGGAATGACTGGCGCGGAGGCGCGCGGCTGAAAGGTTACGTGAGGTTCCACGCGGCTCCCAGTTTAGCGTGCGGCAAAAACGAACCCAAAAAACAAAAAGAGCGGAATCGGGTCCGGCACTCATGCGCCAAACCGGAATTCCGCCCTTCTGCCCTGCAGTAATGCCGATTGGGCTAGAAGATGAACTTCAGGACCAGGTTGCCGGCGCGCGGTCCGGGCGCGGCATTGGTTGCCGCGAGCGGCGTCGCCGTGTTGATGTAGCCGAAGCCCGCGGTGGTGTTGCCGTTGGCGCCCCGGACCTGCGATGCGGCGGCGTTGGTGGAGGTCGGCGTCGCAAAGTAAGCGCGGTTGAAGATGTTCTGGAAGTCGATGCGGAGCTGGAACTGCACGCGTTCGTGAAGCTTCCAGGTACGGCCGAGGTTAACGCTCTCCTGCGGGCGCCTCGGAGCGCGGTAATCAGTGTAGTAAGCAGCGCCGCCGAACTGGCCGGGCGCGGGGTCCGCCCACGCCTTTGGATTCAGCACGAACGTAGCGCTCGGGTCGAAGCAGTGGCAGTTGAGATCCTGCGTATAGAGCGGCTGCCCCGGGACGCGGTTGGCAAATGTTGCCTGCGACATCAGATTGGCGCCGGCAGCGGCAGCCGTGGGCGCCGCGAAGGTCACGGCGTTCAGGTTGTTGTTGGCAAACGGGGCCATGATCGGCAGACCGCTGGCGTAGTTCACCACGATTCCGGTGTTCCATTCCTTCAGCAGCCAGGAAACGTATTTGTTGCCGCCGATGGCCTGCGTCTGGTAGTTGAGCGCAGTCACCCAAACCAGCGGCTGATCCTGATTGGAGATGTACTTGTTCTGGCTGTAGTTGAAGATATTGCCTTCCACCGCTCCGGTGGAGCCCGGTCCGACGGACTCGGCTTCCGCGCCGATGTTGAGAGACTTCTGCCAGCTGAACGCCGAGGTGAAATCGAGGCCCTTCGAGAGCCGTTTGGTGATCTTCAGCTGCAGGCCGTCGTACCACGTTTGTCCCAGCGGCGACCAGATGGCGTTAATCGTGGTGAACTGCGGGAACGGCCGCAGGGATTGTGCGACGGTTGCCGTGGCCGGGAAGTTTGCATAGGGCAGCTTGTTGAAGCCGCGCGTGGCAGCGGTGGTGGAGCTGATCGCCGAGGTCAGCAGCGAGATGTCCGCCGGATTATTGAGGCTCAGCCCGTGCGCCGACAGAATCTGTGGCGTCAGAGCGTTGATATTGATGAGCGACGGCGCATCCCACCAGACGCCGTGATTGCCCACGTAGGAGGCGTCCACCAGCAGATTCTGGCCAAACGTGTGCTGCAGACCCACACTCCACATAATCTGCCGGGCCGGGCGTCCGGCGTTCGGGTCGATCAGGTTGGCGGACAGCGCGGAGGGAACCCCGCCGATCGGATACTGGCCGGGGTTGAGGTTCGGCCACGCGAGCTGCGCCGCAGTCAGCGGGCTGCCCTTTGCGAGGGTAGTGGCGGCCACGCCGAAAGAGGGCGACGCGAACGTCACGTTCGAGGAAGCGGTGTTTCCGCCTTCGCCCGTGTCGGAGTAGACAACGCCGAAGCCGGAGCGCAGAACCCAGGTCGGGGTGATCTGGTAAGCGGCGCCGAGGCGCGGGGCAAAAGCAAAGGGATAATTGTGCGCGAACTGGCAGTTACAGTGTCCGGGGCCCGTGCCCTCGTAGATCAGCGCGCCCGGCAGGTTGCCGGCGCTGGGGTTTAGCGTGGTCGTGGAGAAGTCCGGCACGCGGCCATACTGCTCTTTCAGGTAAGTGGAGTAGTCGTAACGCAGACCGTAATCGAGGGTCAACTTGCGCGTAATCTTCCACGTGTCCTGCAGGAACAGCCCGATCTCATGTTTTCCAAGGCGGGTATTAGTGATGACGGCGCCGCGGCCGCTGTCAACCTGTCCAAGCAGGAAACTGGCGTAAGGGGCGCCGACGGCACCGCCGGCCAGCGTCGTGTTCTGCAGATAAGGCAGTCCGGTCTCGGCCGCGCTGAACGCGTAAGCGCCGTTGGCAGGAACGAACGGTTCGGCCGGATAGCCCTCGATGCGAATTTCAGTGCCCGTCTTAAAGGTGTGGTTGCCTTTTACCCAGGTGAGGCTGGAGTTGGCGGTGGGCTTGATCATCAGTGAACGGGTCTGGCTGCCGGGGCCCATCGGGACCATGCCGCCGAAACCGGAGGTGGAGAGAAGGCCGGTCAGAGTGGGGAAGTTGCGGTTAATATTTGCACCGACCAGTCCCAGCTGCTGCTGCGCATTGTAGGTCAGGACCGGCGACTTATCTTCGAAGTCGAGGTGCTGATAGCCGACGCCGAGATGGAAGAGCAGGGTGGGCGAGATGGTGTATTCGTAATTGAGGCGCGTAGTCCAGCTGCGGATGAAATTCCCGCGGGCAGCCGTGATCGGCAGAGGCAGTCCATCGGCGTTCCCGGTACCCGGCGAATATTGCCGTGTGTTGCCGATGCTGGAAATGTAAAACGCAAGTTTGGACTTGCTGCCCAGATACTGATCAACCTTGTATGCCGGCGTCGTTGTTGAAGTCTCGGACGGGAAAGCCGGCACGATGTTATTGACGAAGCCCGGGGACGTGGCCAACGGGATCAGCGCTTGAATCTTGAGCGCCACCGGATCAAACCGCGATGGCGGAATGATATTCCCCTGGAACGGATCGGTCACGATGCTGCCGTTGACCGAGCGCGCGGTGTTCGGATCGTAAATCGTATTCTGCAGAATCGGCCGGCCCAGCGGATCGGTACCGAGAGTTTTCGTGTTCGCAGGCGAGAGCAGCGCGCTGAAATCGCCGTTGCGCATGCCGTTGGTTGGCACCGTTTGAGCCGTGGTTGCGAACAGCTGCGTTTCGCGGTACAGTTCCATGTTCACAAAGACGAACGTCTTGTTGCGGCCGTTATAGACTTTCGGAATGATGACGGGGCCACCGAAGTTGCCGCCAAAATCGTTGCGGTGCTGTGCATTGATCAGGTTCGTATAGGGCTGCGAGGCGTTGAAAATCGTGTTCACGAAGTAGTCGTAGATCATCCCGTGGAACGAGTTCGTCCCCGACTTCATGGTGAAGTTGAACAACCCGCCGCCAACCTGGCCGTACTCAGCGGCATAGTTGGAAGTCTGAATCGCCACTTCCTGCACCGCATCGACGCTGGGCTGGGTCATCACCGTCGAAAAGGCGAGGTATTTGTCCGTTGAATCCTGGCCTTCAATACGGATGGACTGGCTGTTCGACATGCCGCCGTTCACCTTGATATTCGTATTGGAGTTGTAATTGGTGCCCGGGATCAGCGACGCCGAATTCATAGGGTTCCGGAGCCCCCACGTGGAGGCCGCCTGGGCGCCGATGCCGAGAATCGGCAGGTCATCAAGCTTCTGATACTCAATCGAGTGGCTCAGTTCGCCGCTCTCTGTCTTGAGTAGCGCCGCCGCTTCCGTGATGGTAACCGATTCGGTAGCAGAACCCACTTCGAGCGGCACATCAAGACGCAGCGTCTGTGCCACGATCACCGTGATTCCGGTGCGTATATATTTCTTGAAGCCCGCCACAGAGACCGAGATTTCGTAGGGCCCGGCCGGCACCTGCACAATCGTGTAGTTGCCCGTATCCGTTGTGGCCGCCTGATAGTTCGCGCCGGTTTCCGTGTTCTTCACCTGAACCGTAGCGCCCGGTACTACCGCTCCAGCCGGATCGGCCACTGTGCCCGTGATGGTGCCGCGGTCGCCCTGCGCCAGCAGCAGCGAGGCAGCCGCGCAAATGCCAATGACAAGTCGCAATGTTCGCATGTCTTTTTTGCTTTTCCCCTAACTGATTCCGGGTATACGTACGCCCAGTGTCCGCCGATTTTATTGAGTTTCGGACCAAGTGTCAAGGTTCGATCGGGAGTTCGATCAGGAGAATCGTCCGGAATCCCCCGGCTTGGCTGCGTTATAGTGGCTTGTAGCTTCGCGACAGACTGTGCGAGTCCCGGCTTTGAGGCTGCGGTTCTGCATCGTCGTTCGGCAACGATATAGTTCAGGGTGGAAGGATATTCGATGGGGATCAGAGGAATCATAACCGCGGCCGGATTCGCTGTCTTGCTGGCTTCAGCGCCGGTTTGGGCACACCATTCATTTGCGGCGGAGTTCGACTCCAATCAGCCCGTCACGCTCACCGGGAAACTGGTCAAGATGGACTGGGTGAATCCCCATTCCTGGGTCCACATTGAAGTGGTGAACAAAGAAACCGGCCAGCCGGAAGTCTGGGACGTCGAAACCGGCCCGCCTAATACGCTGTACCGCAACGGCTGGCGGAAGGATTTCGCCAAGCCCGGGGATGAACTCGTCATTGTCGGAACGCGTGCCAAAAACGGTACACGGACCGCCAACGCCCGCACCGTAAAGACGCCGGACGGCAAAACCATGCTGGCCGGATCTTCCGAGAACCTGAATGCTGGCGCCCCTTCGTCTGCGCCCGCTAAATAGCGCAAACGGCTCCACTGACCGCCCAAAGGAGTTTCACCCGATATGACAATCCAGGGTGCCGCGTTTTGCGCCGCCTCCGTCCTGTCTGCCGTTCTGTTCGCCCATCCCGCCGCCGCTCAGACCAAGCCGCCTAAGGGCTGGACTGTGCCGCGCCTCGCCGATGGCAAGCCGGACCTGAACGGCATCTGGGAGGTTGGCGCAAAGGAAACCCGTACCAAAGTGGATGCCGACCTCGAAGGTAAAATCGGCGGCAAAAATATCATTGTCGATCCGCCCAACGGCAAAATCCCGTATAAACCCGAGGGACTGGCGAAGAAGAAGGAAAACTTCGCCGTTCGCGCCAAGTCCGATCCCGTGGTCGCCAAATGTTTTCAGCCCGGCGTGCCGCGTCTGATGTATCTGCCTTATCCGCTGCAGATCGTGCAGGCGGCCGGCCAGCCCACCATCGCCATTCTGTCGCAGTATGTTCACATGCTGCGGAACATCTTCTTCACCGGCGAGCACCTCGATGGGCTCGACCTCTGGGGCGGCGATTCCCGCGCCCACTGGGACGGCGATACGCTTGTCGTCGACGTGGCTGATTTCAACGATCAAACCTGGTTCGATCAGGCCGGCAACCATCACAGCGACGCTCTTCACGTCGTCGAGCGCTTTACCCGCATCGGGCCGGAAACCATCACCTACGAAGCGACCATCGAAGACAGCAAGACGCTCACGCGCCCCTTCAAAATCAGCCTGCCCCTGACACTGCATACAGAAAAGAATTTTCAGCTGATGGAGTACGAATGCTACGCCATGAAGCAGGGTCCCTCCATCACCGCCGGTGATAAGCCGGATCCGGAGCACGGGAGGTAACAGATGAAAAGAATCACGTCACTGATTTGTTTCGAGCGGGCCATCTGCACGGTCGCGCTGGCGGCCGCCTGCCTGGTTCAGACAGCGCCTGCCCAGACGCCTGCGCCCGCTCCTGGGCCGGGCCGCGGCGTTGGCTCCACCAATCCGCTGCTCAACGGCAACCCGTACATCTCACCCGCCGAGGTCAAAGGCGGCCCCGTCAAGCGCCTGCCGGACGGCAAGCCCGACCTCCAGGGTTACTGGTCGCAGCGCACCATCGGCAACTCCATGTCCATGTTCTCCGTTCAGCAGACCGACGGCCGACCTGCACAGGGCATCCCGCCCACCAAGGGCATCGTCGTCGATCCGCCCGATGGCCACATCCCCTATCAGGATTGGGCCGCCAAAAAACACGACGATCTGGGCGCCAACCATATGATCGAGGAGTCCGACGCCAGTTGCCTGCCCGGCGGCTTCCCGCATTCCATGTATACGCCTTTCGGCCTGCACATCATCCAGCCCCCCGGCCAGGTCGTGATGACATGGGAATTCATGCACTCTTATCGCGTGATTCCGCTCGATGGCCGCCCGCACGTGTCACCGGCCACGCACCTTTATATGGGCGATTCCCGGGGCCACTGGGAAGGCGATACCCTCGTGATCGACGTCACCAGCCAGGTTGGCCGCACCTGGATCGACCAGTCCGCCGACTTCCACAGCGACGCCATCCACGTGGTGGAACGTATCACGCCGATCGATTCCAACAACCTCTCCTACGAGGCGACAATTGAAGACCCAAAAGTCTACACGCGCCCATGGAAGATCGCCTACTTTTACAGCCGGATTCTCGACGCGAAGTACGAGCCGATGGAATTTGCCTGCATCGAAGGCGAAGTCGACAATACGGTAAACGAGCGCGTCCCGGCGCAAAAATAAATCGCCGACGGACGGATTAGTTGTGTTTTTCGAGGAATGAATTCACTTTCTGGATGAGCCGGTTGTAAGCAATCGGCTTGGTCTCATAACCGTCGAAGCCCGCTTTCACGGCATTGGCGATGTCCGCCTGTCCGGTGTGTGAGGTCAACGCAACAATCGGGATGGCGGACGTCGCGGGGTCGGCCTTGATGCGTCGCGCGGCTTCCCAACCATCGATCCCCGGCATCTCAAGGTCCATCAGAATCATATCGGGCACGTCGGCGAGCGCCACTTCGACGGCCTTCAGGCCGTCTTCGGCGAGCGAGACGCGGTAGCCTTCGCGCTTCAGATAGGTCGACACGAGCGTGCGGTTCAACGCGTTGTCGTCAGCAATCAGGACTCTTTTCATAGATAGGTAAACAGCAATACAAGCGACATCTTACGTATCGGCCATTCCGGGTTTCTGCTTTAGGGCAGGGGCGCCAGCCGTTTGCCCGTCACTCCGCTGTCTTCATCCGCGGCCCCGGAATGTCATGGGAAACGGCACAGTGAAGCGTCCACAGGTCGGCGTTTCGTACGATGGCGCACGCCGCGATGGCAATATCGAGCTCATGCCTCCGCGCCCGCCGGACGGAGTGATAAAGTCGCCGCCGCCGTCGCCGCTTCCCGCGGCCCGAAAGCGATCGCTGCCTCGGAGGGGAACAGCGCTTCCAGCGCCGCCAGTTCCGCCGGAAGCCGCAGGCGACTGCAACACCCTTGGCGCGGAACCGTGCTAACTTCGGGACTGGAGCTACCCCTGTAATGAGTAAATTCCTCCTCGGCCTGATTACCGGCGTCGGCATCGTCTTCCTCCTTTGCATCATCGCCGTCGTCGCTGCTGTCTCGTTCCGCGGTAAAACCCCCAGCGTCGCTGACGGCTCCACGCTCATCCTCCGCCTCGAAGGCGACGTCCCCGAAAAGCCCGCGCTTGATGTCGACGTCCCCTTCTCCGTCCCTTTCTTAGCCCAGCGCGCCCCTGTCACCGTGGAAAACATCTGGTCCATGCTCCGCCACGCCGCCGCCGACCCGCGCATCAAAGCCGTCGTCTTCGAGCCCGAAGGCGTGAGCCTCGGCTGGGCCAAAATGCAGGAAATCCGCGCCGATCTTGAACAGTTCCGCAAATCCGGTAAGCCCCTGATTGCCTTTCTGAAAGCCCCCGGCGTCCGTGAATACTACATGGCCTCGGCGTGCCCGAAGATCTATATGGTGCCTTCCGACGAGCTCAACCTCAAAGGCATCGGCTTCGAACTCCTTTACTTCAAAAACACGCTCGATAAGCTAGGCGTCCAGATCGACGTGGAACACGCCGGCAAATATAAGGACTTCGGCGACATGTTCACCCGCTCCACCATGTCGCCCGAAACGCACGAAGTCATGACCAGCCTCGTCGATCAGATCTATGACGACCTGGTCTCTGCCGTCGCCCGTGGCCGGAATAAAGACGCAGGTACCGTTCGCGCCATCATCGACGACGGCCCCTTCCTCGCCGCGCAGGCCAAATCCAAAGGCCTCATCGACGACCTCCGCTACGAAGACCAGGTCCTCTCCGATCTCAAGACCACTCTCCACCAGTCTGAACTCAAACGCATCTCCGAACACGACTACGCCGCCAGCCCCGATTCCTCCGACACCTCGGGGCGCAACGGCATCGCCTTTGTCGTCGGTGAAGGCGACATCAGCCGAGGCAGCGCCGACTCCGATTCCGCCGGCGACGGCATCGAATCCTCTTCCTTCGACCGCATGCTCGACCGCGTTGCCGCCAACGACTCCATCAAAGGCGTCATTGTCCGAATCAACTCCCCCGGCGGCGAAGTCACCGCCTCCGACGAAATGTGGCGGGCCATGAACGAGCTCAAAAAGAAGAAACCCGTCGTCATCTCCATGTCGGACGATGCAGCCTCCGGCGGCTATTACATGGCCATGACCGGTGACCCCCTCATCGCCTATCCCGCTACGATTACAGGCTCCATTGGCGTCGTCTTCGGCAAGCCGAATCTCCGCGGCCTCTATGAAAAGGTCGGCGTTTCCAAGGAGCAGATCGCCCGCGGTCGTTTTGCCCTTATCGATTCCGACTACGCTCCCCTCACTCCCGACGAGCGCCAGAAACTCCGCGACGGCATCGACGCCGAATATGAAGACTTCGTGACCAAGGTCGCCACCGCCCGCCACAAGCCGGTCGACACCATCAAGCCTATCGCCGAGGGCCGGGTGTGGCTCGGCGCGCAGGCCAAGGCCAACGGCCTCGTCGATGAAATCGGTGGTCTCGACCGCGCCGTCGAAATGATTAAAAAGAAGGCGAAGATCGGCGCCGATGAGCGCATCAACCTCGTGCTCTATCCGGCCAAACGCAGCGTTCTCGACATGCTGCTGCGCAGCGGCCCCGATTCAGGCGCCGACGCCATCGGCCTTCACCCCCGGGCGCTATACAAGACAGGCTCCGACGCCGGCATCGACGCCATCCTCAACTCTGCTGGCCTCGGTCCCCTTCGCACCGTCTGGCACGACGCCAGCCTCCGCATCTGGCTCCGAGGCGGCATGCTCCGCTTGATGCCCTTTTCGCTCGAATTCAAATAGCGCAATATAGTTTCCGAGCCGCCCGATCCCGAATCCGTAATCCCGGACCGGCGTAAGGCTTTCCGCCCGACTTCTGTTAACCTGAGAGCAGCAGGGCGCGGCACACCCGCGCAGGCGGATCCGTGCGCTTGACAACTCCCGACTACCAAAATCCCGATCTCGCGGCCGAACAGAAGATTCAGCATCGCGACGACCCGAAGTTTGCCGCCGCGAAAATGGCGGCATTTCAATACACGGCGGTCGCTATTTTTCTGTTCCTCGTCAGCGGCTTTTGGGAACTGCAGATCAAGAGTCCGGAGATCTATAACGAACGGGCGGAGCGGAATAGAATCCGGGCGCTGCCGGTAATTGCGCCGCGGGGCAAGATTCTGGACCGCGACGGCCGGACGATTGTAGACAACCACTCCTCCTGGAGCGTGCTGCTGTCGCGCGAAAACCTGAAGACGGAACATCTGCACGAGATCGCCGACGGGCTCCATCTGGACTACGACGACCTGATGAAGAAGATCGGCCGTTATAAGAACCGCCCGAAGTACGAACCGATCATCGTCAAAGAAGAATTGACGCCGGCCGAACTCGCCTTCGTGGAATCGCATCGCGATCCGGATACGTTCCCCGAGATGGAACTGATTACCTCGCAGCGACGCTTGTATCCGGAAAACGGCATTCTGTCGCACGTGATCGGCTACACAGGGGAAATCAGCGAATCGGAACTGGACGTTCCGGAGTACGCGAAGTATAACCAGGGGCAGATCATCGGTAAGACCGGGATCGAGAAGCAGTACAACGACACGCTGATGGGCGTGGATGGCGAGCGCCAGTCCGTGGTGGATAACCGGGGCCGGGAACGCGAAGTGCTGGGTATCAAAGAAGCGAAGCCGGGCCACAACGTGCAACTCTCGATCGATCTGGATCTGCAGGTGGTGGCGGAACTCGCGCTGCAGGGCAAGCGCGGGGCGGTAGTGGCGCTGAATCCGCAGAATGGCGAAATTCTGGCGATGGTTTCCGGACCGAGCTTCGATCCCAACAAGTTTGCCGTGCGCATCAAATCGAAAGACTGGCGGGAACTTACGGGCGACCCCGGCAATCCGCTGCTGAACCGGGCGATTCAGGCGCAGTGGGCGCCGGGCTCGACGTTCAAGCCGATTGTGGCGCTGGCGGGGCTGGAAAGCGGCTCCATTGACGAGAACACCACGTTTAACTGCCCGGGCGGCGCGACGTTCTTCGGCCACTATTACAAGTGCTGGGGCACGCACGGGGCGGTTTCGCTTCACAAGGGCATGGCGCAATCGTGCGATTCCTACTTCTATAACGTCGGGAACAAGACGGGGATAGACAACATTGCGTTCTACGCGACGCAGGCAGGGCTGGGAGCCAAGTCGGGCATCGATCTGCCGAACGAAGCGGGCGGCACGGTGCCGTCGCAGGAATGGAAGCTGCGGACTTTCCGGCAGAAGTGGTTCGCCGGGGAGACGATTTCAGTTTCGATCGGCCAGGGGGCGCTGACGGTGACGCCACTGCAGATTGCGCGGGCTATCGGGGGGCTGGCGGCGGGTGGCGTATGGCACGTGCCGCATCTGCTGATGTCGGCGACGAAGAACGAGCAGCCGCATGAGTGGGCGGTGAACGAAGAGAACGTCCACAAGATCGTTTACGGCACGTACGGGGTGGTGAACGAAGGCGGAACGGGCGGGCGCGCAAGGCTGCCGGGCGTGGATGTGTGCGGTAAGACGGGCTCCTCGCAGATAGCGTCGGCGGAGTATGAAAAGTTGCACAAAGACGTGAAGGATAACGCATGGTTTGTGGGCTTCGCGCCGTGCTACAAACCGGAGATCGTGGTGGCGGTGCTGTGGGAGAACGTGGGCGTGCACGGACAGTTCGCGGCGCCGACGGCGCGGGACGTGATGAAGGCTTACTTCGATAAAAAAGATCGGCTGGCGGAAGCGGAAGCGGCAAAGCAGAAGGCGAATCCGACGGCCAATCCGGTTGCTGCTCTGGTGCCGGCACGCACCCAGGCAGGAGCGGCGCCTGCCGCCAAGCCCGCGGAGGTCCGCTAGTGTTTCAGTTCGCGGCATTCAAAGATTTCGACTGGACAATGTTCTTCGTCGTCATGGTGATTTGCGGGCTCGGGGTGCTGCAAATCTTCAGCGCCACGCACGATACGGTGTGGCAGGGATCGTGGTGGAAGCAACTCCTCTACATTGTGGGCGGGCTGATTCTGATGTGGGTGGTCACGAACATCGATTACCACTCGCTGATGGGGCAGATTTATCCGATCTATATCGCCTCGGTGGTCCTGCTGGCGCTGGTGTTGTTTATCGGTAAGCGGGCATTCGGTTCCACGCGGTGGATTGCGCTGCCTACCGGAATCCATCTGCAGATTTCCGAATTCGCCAAGATTGTGATCGTGGTGCTGGTGGCACGGTTTCTGACGGAACTCAAGACAGAAGTCATCGAACTGCGGGAACTGGGCAAACTCGCGGCCCTGGTGCTGGTGCCGATGGCCCTGATCGCTAAGGAGCCGGACCTCGGGACGGCGCTGACGTACATCCCGATCCTGGCGGCCGGGGTTTTCCTGGCCGGGCTGCGCTGGAAATATTGGGCGGCGATCGGACTGGTCGCGCTGGTAGTGGTGCCAGCGGCGCTTACCGTGATGCAGCCGTATCAAAGAGCACGGATTGCGAGCTTCCTCGACCCGGAACGGGATCCGCAGGGGACGGGGTATCAGCTGATTCAGTCGAAGATCGCGGTAGGCGCGGGCGGTACGTGGGGGAAGGGCGTGACCAAGGGCAGTCAGACGCAGTTGCGCTTCCTGCCGGTACCGCATACGGACTTTATTTTCTCGGCATTTGCCGAGGAACACGGGTTCGTGGGGGTCATGGTGGTGCTGATCCTCTACTTCATTTTGCTGATGCAGATTGTACAGGATGCGCAGACGGCGCCGGACCGCGCGGGAATGTATTGTTGCATGGGAGTGGCGGCGCTCATTTTATTTCATATACTGGTAAATGTTGGAATGGTGGTAGGCAGGATGCCGGTTACCGGGATTCCCCTGCCGCTGATGAGTTATGGCGGGTCAAGCGTCTGGTCGATTTTCCTGATGCTGGGCCTGGTGAACAGCGTGCGCGTGCGAAGATTCGTGAATTGAGTAGTTTGGCGGCGGATGCGAGGAGTTGTTTCCGGAGTCCGCTACAGGCAGTGCAAGTTCTGGCAGGGCAGTAAAAGACTTTTGTAGTTGTACCAGATTCAGAAAATTGAGTTGGGAGCCATGGAGACTCTCGGATCAGACCGGAGAACGAAACGGGTTCCGGTTTGTGGACGAAAGGCGATGGGCCGGGAAGTCCGGTTCCGCCCAGGTCTCCCGGATCAGCGGTTTCCCAGTGCCGGCGGCGGTGTCGAGCGTTCTCTCCACCCACCGGCAGGCGTGAGTTCAGGCAGGGCGGTCGGTTGGGGCGGAGTGATTTAGCGGCCCCGGGCGATCCTTACGCAGGGCGAAAGCAAAGTTCGGGTCCAGTTTCACCGGTTCGAGTTCCTCATGGGAGCCCAACGGGAGAAATTGCATGTCCAAAGAGCTTATCGTCTCGGCGGGACGCCACGAAACAAGGGTGGCGATCATCGAAGACGACCAGGTCGTGGAGCTTTTCCACGAACGCGAAAAAGAGTATTCCTTAGCAGGCAGCATACATAAAGGACGCGTGACGCGGGTTTTGCCCGGCATGCAGTCGGCATTCGTCGACATTGGTCTGGACCGCGACGCCTTCCTTTACGTTTCCGACTTTTTTGAGGACAACGAAGAGTACGACGCCGTGGTGAGCACCGTGGAAGATCAGGTGCTCAAGCTGGAGAAGGGCGAGCCACTGGCTGAACGGAGCGCGCTTCCGGAGGGCAGTATCGCGCGTCCGGAAGGCGGCGGAGAACGTCCGGCGCGCAGCGGGGAGCGCCC
>Ga0209698_10004179_pt1 | contig 15912 bp, 12 predicted proteins | sample LitLauG_LLR_2012_FD_187203 | JGI IMG/M metagenome (GOLD analysis project Ga0209698, IMG submission 187203) | Freshwater sediment microbial communities from Pennsylvania, USA - Little Laurel Run_MetaG_LLR_2012 (SPAdes) (version 2) | ecosystem: Environmental > Aquatic > Freshwater > Creek >...
TCGGCCATCAGTTCGACGATGGCGGGTCGAAGTATGACTCCACCGGCACTTTGAAAAACTGGTGGACCGACGAAGACCGGAAGAAGTTCGAAACGCGCACCGGCTGCGTGGTGGATCAGTTCAACACGCTCGACGTTGGCGAAGGCCTGCGCCACAACGGCAAGCAGGTGCTCGGGGAGGCACTGGGCGACCTCGGCGGGATGGCGGTGGCTTACCGGGCTTACCGGCGGTCGCTGGCCGGAAAACCAGAGCCGCCGTCGATGGACGGTTTCACTGCCGATCAGCGCTTCTTCATCGCATTCGCCCGTGTTGCCGGAACGCAGTATCGCGCAGAGGCGATGCGGCTCCAGTTGAATACCAACAACCATCCACTCTGGCAGTGGCGCGCTATTGGCACACTCCAGAACATGCCCGAGTTTCATCGCGCCTTCCAGTGCAAGCCGGGCGACGCGATGGTTCGACCGGTGGCGCAACAATGCAAACTTTGGTAGTCGCCGCGCGTTCCGGCAGTAGTAGTAGTACCCGCCCGATTGCCAATTGTGGCCGCGAGTGTGTCAGGGCGACACACGTGGGGGCAGGGATGCCACAATTTAGGTCGGTTTTATTCCAAACGGCTAAATAAAATCAATCACTTGGCCCTTCCGAAAGCGGTGTTCGGTTTGCTATCCTGACTAACGAATCGTTAGAAGTACTCAACCTGCCCTCTGCTGCAACACGAAGGCGAGTGGGTGGCGAGTTCGAGGCAAAAGGCTTTCGGGAGTCTTTGCCGTAAAAAATCGACTCGTTATCCTCCGTTTGGTGGTTGCAGCAGGAGGGGTTTTTTATTTTGGGCGCTAAACGCGCTCCGATTCATCCCCGCCATTTTCCCTTCCCTGACGTAGTTCCAGTACCCTGGCCTCCCCATGTCCCTGCATAAAGGTACACTCGTTGTGCCTCCTGTGACTTCTACCGGATCAACTGAAGCCGCTCCCCGGCCCGGCGCCGCGAGTTCGGCCAAAGCCCGCTGGGCCGCCGTGTCGGTCTTCGCGCTCGCCTCAGCGTGGAACTACCTCGACCGGCTTACGCTCTCCGCCGCCGCCCCGCGCGTACGCGCTGAGTTCCACCTCAGCAACACGGATTACGGCTGGCTGCTCTCCGCATTTGCGCTGGCCTATGCGCTCGCGTCGCCGCTGATGGGCTGGTTCCTGGATCGGCTCGGCCTCGAAAAGGGCATCGCCTGGGCGGTCGGGATGTGGTCACTGGCGACGGCGCTCTGCGGATGGTCGCGCGGCCTGGGCCAGCTGGTGGGCGCTCGGGTATTCCTCGGAATCTGGGAGTCGGCGGGCGTGCCGGCGGCAGGCAAGCTGAATGCCATCTATCTGGAGCCGAAGGACCGCGCGATCGGTGCGGCCATGACGCAGGTGGGGCTGAGCATCGGCGGCATTGGAGCACCGCTGCTCGTCGCCTCGATGGTTGGCTGGCGGAGTCCGTTCTTCGTCTGCGCCGCGCTGGGCCTGGCGTGGATTCCCCTTTGGATCGCGGTGCGCCGCCGCGTGAAGCCTTACGCCGTCGTGGCGCCCCGGCGCGGCAGTCTGCGCGGCTCAATGGAGTTGCTGCGCGAACCGAGGCTGTTGCGGCTCGTGGTGGCCAACATCCTGTGGATGGGCATTTATACCCTCTGGTCGAACTGGACCACGCTGTATCTGGTGCACCAGTACGACCTGACCACATCGCAGGCGGCCGCCTACGCCTGGTTCCCGCCTCTGGCTTCCACGCTGGGCGGTTTCGCTGGTGGCTGGATCTCGCGGCGCGCCATCCATCGAGGTGCGGCCAACGTGCCGGCACGCGTGCTGGGCACTCTGGTGAGCGCAGTAGGGTGCCTTGTCACCGTGGCAGCGCCCGCTATGCCCACCGCCCTGCTGGCGACCCTCGTCATCGCCGCGAGCTACTTCTGGGCTACGGCGGGCAGCGTGAATCTGTACACGATCCCGGTCGACATCTGGGGCGGGGAACGGGCCGGGATGGCAATCTCGGCCCTGGTCTTCGCCTACGGGTTGCTGCAGACGGCCATCTCGCCGGTCATCGGGTATCTGGTGGATCACTATGGCTACACGCCGGTCTGCTGGCTGGTGGCGATGCCGCCGCTCGCCGGCTGGTGGCTGCTGCGGAACATGGGGGCGGAGGCGGCTGCAGCGTGATCGGCCTGCGCAGGTTCGCCATCCTCTGCCATCGCTGGATGGGCGTGGCGTTCTGCCTGCTGTTCGCCTGGTGGTTCGTTTCGGGCATCTTCATGATGTATTGGGACTACCCGTCCGTAGGCCCGCGCGAGCAGTTGCAGCATGCGCAGGCGATTGACGCGTCCCGCGTCCGTCTGACGGCGCGCGAGGCAGCGGCGAAGGTGAAAGGTCTGGACGACCCGGGGTCTGTGGAACTAATAATGTTCCTTGGCCGGCCGGCGTATCGGTTCACGGACGTGCCGGCGGTGGTCTATGCGGACGATGGTTCGCTCCAATCGGAGAACGCTGCCGATCTGCCGGCGCGGCTCGCCGCCGACTGGGCGTTCCAGCCGGTGGCACGCGCGCGCGTTGAAGACGTCAGCAAGCCGGATCAGTGGACGCTCGGCGTCCGCCAGCTTCTGCCGCTGAGGAAGTACACGTTTCCGGACGGGCAGCAGGTTTACGTCACCGAATCCGGCGCTGCGGTGGTGCAGGCCACCACGCGCGGTTCGCGGCTTCTCGCCGAACTGGGCCCGATTCCGCACTGGCTCTATTACACGCCGTTGCGGGTGCGCTCGAAGCTGTGGAGCCGCGTCGTGATCTGGGCGTCGGGCGTGGCCACCGTAGCGGCGCTGCTGGGGCTGATCGTGGGAGTGACTGCGTGGTGGCCTTCGAAACGGGTGCCCTACACTGGGCAGAAGCGGCTGCACACGATCTTCGGGCTGTTCTTCGGTGTGGTGACATGTACGTGGGCCTTCAGCGGGATGCTCTCCATGGAACCGTTCCCGTCGGCCACCGCACGGTCGCGGCCGCCCCGGGACAGCGCCACAGGGCGGATCGTCAGGGCACTTCAACCCGGTCAGCCCAAGCTGGCGGATTTCGATGCCAGGCCCCCGCGCGCTGCGCTGGCGCAACTCGGTGACACGCCGGTGAAGCGTCTGGAACTCACGGCGTTCGATGGCGAGTCCGTCTATGTTGCATCCACCGCAGGGGGTGAGACGAAGATCATTCCTCTGAGTGGTGCGCCCCGCGCCGGCTTCGATGCCGGGCGAATCCTGCGGACCGTAACCCGCGCGGCGGCGCCGGCTAAGATCGCTGAACAGGCGTTGCTGACTCAGTACGACGCTTACTATGTGGACCGCCACGGCGACCGCCCGTTGCCAGTCCTGCTCGTGGGACTGGACGACCCGGATCACACGCGCCTCTACGTCGACCCGCGTTCGGGGCAGGTAGTGGGACAGCACAGCGACCGTTCTTCGTTCGTGACGCGCTGGCTCTATCACGGGCTGCACTCGATGGATTTTCCGTGGCTCTACAATCACCGCCCGGCATGGGACGTGGTGGTCCTCGCGCTGATGCTGGGCGGGCTTGCGGTGAGCGTGACGTCGGTGATTATGGCGTGGCAGGTGCTGCGGAGGACGGTGTGGAAATGAGCACGAGACGTTATGCGGTAGTGATTGAGCGAACGGGAACGGCTTTTCGGCGTATTCGCCGGATGTGGAGGGATCCACCCGAGCCAAGGCATCGCACCTCGGTTATTCTATTGGCATGGAAGTCATCTTCGAGGTTCGCGATGCTGAAGAAGGCGGCTACTGCGCGCGAGCCCTCAGCCACGCCATTTTCACGCAGGCCGAAACCTGGGACGAACTTCGCGCAAACGTTCTCGAAGCGACATCGCTTCACTTCGAGGAAGAATCGTTGCATCCACGACTGATTCAGCTTCACTATGTGAAGGACGAGCTGATCCCGGTCGCGGCCGCATGAAATTGCCGCGTGCGGTCGCTGCGGATCGCCTGATTCGGGCGCTGGAACACTTGGGTTACGAGGCAGTCCGGCAGAGGGGCAGCCACGTCAGGCTGCGGCACGCCGGGCCTCCGGCCCACACCGTTACTGTCCCGATGCACAATCCGCTTAAAACGGGTACGCTGCACGGCATCCTGTCGGAGGTTGTACGAATGAGGTCGGTCAGCCTCGAATCCGTCATTGAGTTGTTGTGACGGCGGGGCCTGGCCTCTCACTGTTAAAATAAACCTTTCCACCTTATATTTCTCAGGAGGCCTGATGGCACAGATCGCGCGCCGGAAGTCGGTTGCGGTGAACGTGGGCGGAGTTAAAGTCGGCGGGGCGAACCCGGTTGTCGTGCAGTCGATGACCAACACGGACACGGCCGATGTCACATCCACGGTGAATCAGGTGATGGCGCTGGCGAAAGCCGGGTCGGAGCTGGTGCGGGTCACGGTGAATACCGAAGCCGCCGCCGCCGCGGTGCCGAAGATCGTCGATACGCTCAACATGTTCGGCGTCAAGGTGCCGATCGTGGGCGATTTCCACTACAACGGCCACCTTCTGCTGAAGAAATATCCGGAATGCGCGCGGGCGCTGGCGAAGTACCGGATCAACCCCGGCAACGTCAACATCGGCAAGAAGCACGACGACAATTTCCGCACCATGATCGAAGCGGCCATCGAGTACCGGAAACCCGTCCGCATTGGTGTTAACTGGGGCTCTCTCGATGGCGCTCTCCTCACCCGCATGATGGACGAGAACAACCTGCTGGCAGAACCGAAAGATGCGCGCGATGTGACGCTGGATGCAATTGTGGTGAGCGCGCTGGATTCGGCAGCGGCGGCCGAGCGGTACGGGTTGCCGAAAGACCACATCATCCTCAGCGCGAAAGTGAGCAACGTCCAGGATCTGGTGGATTGTTACCGCTCCATGGCGCGGCAGAGCGATTATGCCCTGCACCTTGGCCTGACGGAAGCCGGCCTCGGCGCCAAGGGCATTGTGGCGACCACGGCGGCCCTGTCGATTCTGCTGCAGGAAGGGATTGGCGACACGATTCGCGCCTCGCTCACGCCGCTGCCGAACGGCGACCGCACCGAGGAAGTGTTCGTCAGCCAGCAGATCCTGCAGTCGCTGGGAATTCGCAGTTTCGCGCCGCAGGTGACTGCCTGCCCCGGTTGCGGGCGCACCACGAGCACCTTCTTCCAGGACATGGCGGATCAGATTCAGACCTATCTGCGCGAGCGCATGCCGGTGTGGAAGTCGCAGTACGACGGCGTGGAAGAGATGAAGGTGGCGGTGATGGGGTGTGTGGTGAACGGGCCTGGCGAATCGAAACACGCCAGCCTCGGCATCTCGTTGCCGGGCACATTCGAAGAACCCGTGGCGCCGGTGTATGTGGACGGGAGGCTGTCGACCACGCTGCGCGGCGATGCGATCGTGGCGGAGTTCATCGGGATACTGAACAAGTATGTCGATTCGCACTATGCTGTAAAGAGCGAAGAAGCGGTCACGGCTTAGCGGCGATCCCTTCCTGTTACTAACTGATGCCACGATATTTCACTTTGGATGAAGCGCGGGCGGCGCTGCCTGTGGTGGGGCGTTCCATCCGCGAGGCCGTGCAGGCGAGGCAACAGTATCGGGAAGCCGAGGCGCTGATCCAGGAACTTTCGCAGCGCATTCTCATGGCGGGCGGTATGCGCGTGGACACCGTGCAGACCGAAGGGTGGAAAGTGCAGCTCGATTCGAGCACGCAGACCCTGAAGAGCGCGATGGAGCGGATCGATGAGATGGGCGTGCTGGTGAAGGACCTCGATACAGGCCTGGTGGATTTTCCCACGTTGTTCAAAGACGAGGAAGTTTACCTCTGCTGGCGGATGGATGAAGTGGATATCGACCACTGGCACGGCATCAACGAGGGCTTTTCCGGGCGCAAAGAAATCGACAGGAGTTTTCTGGAAAATCATCGCGGCGGGCCTGCCTTCGATTAGCGGCATGCCACCTTAACGCCCGGTAAGGGGCGTCCACCGGCTCAACCGGAAGCGCTTCGCAAGCAGGATGATTTGTCCGCAATTATATGTGTAGTGCGCCGGTTCGCGGTTGATTGCCTGCGGCACGGAGTGCGGTTCGGGGCGCGTAATTCGACCAAAGCCTCCCCGAACCGGCTTCGGTTTGCGACGGGCATCCGGATAACTTCCGGAATCCGCATCATTCGGGAACAATTTTGCGCAGGATCAGGCAACCCCGCTTCTCGCCATGCCGCTCCATTTTTTGACCGCGTACATCTGTTGATCGGCCCGCGCAAACAACTCGGCAGCGGTCTCTTTTCCGTCCCATTCCGCAAGACCGACCGAGGCGCCCACAGCAATCTTAACGGCGCCTTTGCCTGTGCTGAGTTCGTAATCTCCAAAGACCCAGTCACGGATCCTGTCTATCCGGACCTGCGCCTCTTTCAAATCCGAATCGACGATCACAACGAACTCGTCCCCTGCCCACCGCCCAACCACGTCAGTGTACCGAACCTGTCCTCTCAGTTCGGCGGCAAACTGCTTCAGGATACTGTCACCCGCTGTGTGACCATGGATATCGTTGACCTTCTTGAAACCGTCGAGGTCGAGCATCGCGAGACAAAATGAACTCTTCCACAAGATTCGCTCCTCGATCTGCGCTTCGATCTCGCGTCTGTTGGCAAGTCCGGTGAGCGGGTCGGTAGCTCCGCGCGCTTCCGACTGCGCCAGTTTGGCGCGGTACTTGACGACCTCGGCCCGAAGTTGCGAAATCGATTGTTCATTCTCCTCGTTCATTTTCCTGACCACCGCCGTCAGTTCGGTTGCACTTTCCAGAACCGACTGACGCATACTGGACAAATCCTCCAGCCTGGCCACTGACCGTAACTTCGTTGTGAGGCCGCTGAACTGGCCGCAGTAGCGCGTATCGCGCTCGCCTGCCGCCGCCGCGGTGGCTGCCAGCGCGATCATAACGTCTTTGATCTCCTTTTCCAGCTTGCTGAAGCGTTGCGCGGCGTCCTCTCCCCATTTGGCTAGCTCCAGATCGACGCTTTGCTGCAACGCCGTTAGTTCACCGGGAGTGACGTTCTCGGGAATGTTCGCCCGAACAAGATTCAGTTTCTCACTGAGTTCGGCGCCCAAAGGTGGAGTCACCTGTAGTGCCGTTCTCGCCACGGAATTGAGAATCTCGCGGTAGGCGCACAAGGCTGCCTTCGCAAGTTCGCCGGCATAGCTCTCGATGTGTTTGCGCAGAGATATCACGATACTTCCATTCTGGGCAAATCGAGAGCGGGAAGGTAAGTCCCAAATGGTTAATAGCGATGTCTGTTGCAAGCCGAAATAAGGCGGTGACAGGATGATAAAGCCGTTCAGTCACACCGGAGTCTGCTTAGGTTTCGATATCACCGGTGACAAGCCGGGTGACGCTATGACATGGAAGTCGTCTATCAACCGAGCCCGCTCCCGATCCGAACAAGTGCGGACGTGAACTTCGACTTCGCCCAGCGTATGCTTCGCACGAAGGATGAAGAGTGGCGCTACGAGCAAGAACTGCGGATGTTTGTGAAATTGAACGATCCGCCGGACGCCAACAACCTCAACCGGCTCGATTTTGGTCCCGACCTTGAGCTGAAGGAAGTGATCATGGGACTTCAATGCTCGGTCAGGGACAATGCCGCCCTAGGGGAGGCCCTGAAGAATTGCAAAAATCTTCCCCAACGGCACTGGGCTTACACGCGACTGGACGCGTTCGCGCTGATTCGCAAGGCCACGCCGCACCCGTGGCCGATTTAAAGGCCTGGATTAGGTTTTGATTACGAACACGGAAGCAGCCTTACTCCGAACCCGACACTGTGGCCCGGCACTCGGAGAATGGTTGAGACTGCGCCTTCCCTTGGGGCAATCCTTCGAAAACCGCGAAAATAAGTCGTTGAAAATAGGCCCCAAAAAGTGATTGGCACTCAAAAACTCCTTACCGGACCGGGCCTCGGGTAGCGTTTTCATCCCCCGTTGTCAGCCCCGCTGGTGATTGGATCACCGCCCTTCCACAAACTTAAGCCCATAGCCATCAACAAATCGGCCGTAATTCGCCGGATTTCGGCCGCTCCATACTCCATAATCAAGTCGCATGACGCAAGCTACATCCGAACACCGCGCCGCTTCAACCTCCAGAACCGCAATTCCGCCCGCCCCTCAGCTCCACGAAAATTTTAAATTTCACAAGCAACCCGCGAAGTCACTGAAAATAAACGGCCGGTTATCCTGGAAACCCAAGGGAACCCGACAAACCGATCCAGTCCCCGGTTCGAGCGGCTCTCTCTGAGTCCGTGCAGTACTGCGCTATTGCCCTTCTGCCGAAACCGCCGCAGCAGTTTTACGGAGACCCCGCTCGCTCAACCCCAGTTGTTCGGAGCCCTGCCTTTGCTCCAGATGCCCCTGATTCACTTCGCGCAGCACCTTCAGCCTGTCCCGCTCTCTCTCCCTCGCTCGATCCCATTCGCTCCTGTGTTTTTGCCAACCTTCATTGGCTCATGCCAAAAAACAGGAACTTTCTGCTTTGCTCACTTAGGGACTTCTCACGTTGCGCCGACGGAGCCGCTGCAAACTTCAAACCAGGAGTCCGAAGTTTGTTATCATCTTTCGTAATCGAATGGCGAAATCGAGTTCCGAGCAGGAGCGGGCCGCGGCAGACCGTGATTTGTACTCAGGACTGATCCGCCTGCATGTCCTCCACCACGCCGTTGTCGAAGGCCCCATATTCGGTCTGGGGATGATCGAAGAACTGGCCCGGCATGGATACCGGATCAGTCCGGGCAGCATGTATCCGCTGCTTCAGGGACTGGAGAAGAAAGGCTATCTTCGCTCAACCGAACAGCGAAACGGAAAATCGCTCAGGCGCCTTTATCGCGCAACATCGCTGGGCCGAAAAGCGCTCGCGGATTCAAAGAGTAAAGTGCGGGAACTCTTTCATGAGCTCATCGAAGAGGATTAGCTCCGGCGCTGCAGGGTTACTGGCCGCGATGTTCGTGGTCCTCGGCGCTTCGTCCGCCCAGGAAACTACTTCGCCCGCCGGATTAACACTCAGCCAGGCCGTCGACGCCGCATTGAAAAACTATCCTTCGATTCGCGTCACGCAGGAGCAGATGAATGCGGCAGTTGCCGGAATCCGTCTGGCGCAAACCGCGTATCTGCCGCGTGTGGACGGGACGGCTCAGCTAAACCGTGCGACTCGGAACACCTTCTATGGACTGCTGCTTCCGCAGGGCGTCATTCCCGGCGTAGATGGTGTTGCCGCCAATAATCTCGGCACAGTATGGGACAGCGGCGCGGGAGTTCTCGTCACTTGGCAGCCGTTCGATTTCGGTTTGCGCGCGGCCAATGTCGCTACAGCAGCAGCGGCGCAAAATCAGGCCCAGGTAACGCTGAACCGGACGCGTTACGACGTATCGGTCGCCACGGCGGACGCGTTTCTCACCCTTGTCGCTGCCCGGCAGGCCGCGGAGGCCGCCCGCGCGTCCGTCGACAGCTGGCAGGTTCTGCTGCGAACCATTCATGCCCGCGTGGAAGCGCAATTGCGGCCGGGTGCGGACGAATCGAGAGTTCAGGCGGAACTGGCGGCAGCGCAGACTCAGCTCGCTCAGGCCGAGCAGGCCATCGAGGTCGCGCGTGCAACCGTGGCCCAGTTCACGGGCTTCAACCCGTCACAGCTGACCGTAATTGCCGGCAAGCTGGCCGACCAGCTGCCGCCGGACGGGCCGGAGCCTCCGCTCGATGCCGCTGCAAACCCGATCGCGCTGGAGCAGAGCGCCGCAATTGCACAGATGCAATCCCGGCTCAAGGCGACAGAGCGGACGTATTATCCGCAGTTCGCCGTACAGGGCCTGGCCTCCGCCCGCGGGACCGGTCTGCTGAACGATGGGCAGCGGCTCGGTGCCCTGAACGGGTTAGCGCCCACGACCCAAAACTACGCTGCCGCGCTGACCGTGACGTTCCCTGTCATGGACCGGTTTGCGATCCGTGAGCAGGAGGCCATAGAGGCCGCCGGTATTCGTGCAGGCCAGGCGCAGTCCCAGGTGATCGCCACCACCCTCCAGGCCCGCTTCAATACCGCGCTGGCGACGCTCACCGGCGCGCGGCGCGTGGCAGCGAATACGCCGATAGAGCTTTCCTCCGCTCGCACTGCCCTCCAGCAGGCAACCGCACGATATCAGGCCGGGCTGGCTCCCCTCGACGATGTCGCGCAGGCGCAGCGATTGCTTGTCGGGGCTCAGATCGATGATGCCCTGGCCCGCCTCAATGTATGGCGGGCATTACTCCAGCTGGCCACCGTTCGCGGGGACATCCAGCCCTTCGTTGCGGAGGTAAGCCAATGATTTCGGGACGTGCCAGTGATTTCGGGAGGTGCCCATGATTTCCAGAGGTGAACGATGCGTTTTGTTTTAGCCGCCCTCAGCCGCCCGATCACGGTTGTGGTGGCTTTAATCTCCCTGGCCCTCTTTGCGTTTCTGGCAGTCCAGCGGATGCCCGTCGATATCTTCCCGAAAGTCGGTGACCCTGCCATTTATGTGGCTCAGCCTTACGGCGGCATGGATCCGGCCCAGATGGAAGGCTACCTGACTTACTATTACGAGTACCATTTTCTGTACATCACGGGCATCGATCGCGTCGAGAGCAAAAGCATTCAGGGCGCCGCGCTGATGAAGCTGATCTTTCACGAAGGCACCGACATGGCCTCGGCTATGGCGGAGACGATCGGCTACGTGAACCGCGCCCGCGCCTTCATGCCGCCCGGCACCGTCCCGCCGTTTGTGACGCGTTTCGATGCGGGCAGTGTGGCGGTGGGCCAACTCGTCTTCAGCAGCGCCACCCGCGGCCAGGGCGAGTTGCAGGATCTGGCGCTCAACAGCGTCCGTCCGTTGTTCGCCACGCTGCCGGGAGTATCCGCCCCGCCACCGTTCGGCGGCAACCAGAGAACGATCGTGGTGAATCTCGATCCCGACAAGCTTCGCCAGTACGAGATCTCGCCGCAGGAGGCGATTTCAGCCATCAGCAAGGCCACCCTGGTGATGCCCTCCGGGAATATGTGGACTGGCGAAATCAACCGCATCGCGAGGACAAATGCTGCACTCGGCGGCAACCTTGCGGAACTGTTAAGCACCCCAATCCGGCCCGTTTCCGGCACAACCGTCCACCTGAGCGACATCGGAACTATTGAGAACGGGACCGACGTTGTCACCGCTTATGCGCACGTCAACGGTAAGCGAACCGTCTACATCCCGGTAACCAAGCGTGCGGATGCCTCCACGCTGGCCGTCATCGGCGCTGTCAAAGCGGCGATACCGCAATTCAAGAAAGTGGTGCCCGACGACGTCGACGTAAGCCTGCAATTCGACCAGTCGCCGTTCGTCACCAACTCTCTTCGCGGGCTGATCACCGAAGGTTTGCTCGGTGCCGGTCTCACCGGCTTAATGGTGTTGATCTTCCTGCGTGACTGGCGCAGCGCCGTGATCGTTGTCATGAATATCCCGTTCGCTTTGCTGAGCGCCGTAATTCTGCTGTGGGCCACCGGGCAGACGATGAACATCATGACGCTCGGCGGGCTGGCGCTGGCCGTCGGCGTGTTAGTAGATGAGGCTACGGTGGAGATCGAAAACATTCATGCAAGGATGGTTCCCGGCGTTTCGCGGGCGCGCGCGGTGGTGGACGCCTGCAGCCGAACCGCCATGGCGCGTCTGCTTTCGATGTTCTGCATCCTCGCCGTTTTCGTGCCCTCTTTCTTCATGGTTGGTGTGAGCCGTCAGCTCTTCGTGCCTTTGTCGCTGGCTGTTGCATTTTCGATGATCGCGTCTTACCTGCTTTCGAGCAGTCTGGTGCCGGTATTCTCCACGTGGCTCATGCGGGAAACGCATCACGGCAATGAGCGGGAGGGAACATTCGCGCGTCTTCGTTCGCTCTATGAGCGGTATCTGGGATTCATTCTTCGCTTTCGCTGGCCACTGGTGCTCATTCACCTCGCGGCCGCGGTCGCGATCCTTGTCGTGTTCCTTCCCCGCATGGGAACGGAGTTATTTCCCGATGCCAACGCTCCGCTGTTGCGCCTGCGCCTGCGAGCGCCGGCCGGAACCCGTATCGAGGAAACCGAACGCATTGTCCTTCGCGCGCTCAACGTGATTCAACAGGATGCAGGCAAAGACAATGTCCTGATCACCAGCGATTTCCTCGGCGTGGTGCCGTCCAGCTACCCGGTGGACCTGATTCACCTCTTCACCAGCGGACCCCAGGAGGCCATCATCCAGATTGCGGTGAAACCCGACACCCCGCGCGGTGAAGCCCTGCGGGAACGCATCCGGGCAGACCTGCGGCGCGAACTGCCCGCCTGCGAGGTTTCCTTCGAAGCTGCCGACATCGTCTCGCAGGTGATGAGCTTTGGCTCACCGACGCCCATCGAGGTGGCGGTGCAGGGTGCGAGCCTTGCGAACGACTATGGCTATGCCCAAAAGGTCCATGCTCAACTGGCTACACTGGACTTCCTGCGCGACCTGCAATTCGCCCAGGAGTACAACTATCCGACTCTGGACATCGACATCAACCGCGACCGTGCCGGCCAGTTCGGGCTCACCATGGCGGATGTGGTTCATTCGGTCGTCCCCGCCACATCTTCTTCCCGCTTCACTGAGCCGAATTATTGGCGCGATCCGAATTCGGGCAACGCGTTCCAGATTCAGGTTGAGTTGCCGCAGAACCGCATGCAAAGCGTGGAAAGTGTAGGCCGGCTCCCGATCATGACCGAAGGCCACAAGGGCACGGAACTGACAAACATCGCGCAGATGAAGCTGGGCACCATGCCGGGGCTGATCGAGCGTTTCAACGGCCAGCATATTGTCAGCCTGACGGCGAATATCCACGGCATCACACTGGGAGACGCATCGAAAAAGCTGACCGATGCGCTGGCTGCAACCGGGACGCCGCCGCGTGGTGTCACCGTAGTGATGAAGGGCGAGATTCCTCCGCTGGAGCAAACCATCGCCGGGTTGCGAACCGGCCTGCTGCTGGCTGTGGTGGTGATTTTCCTGCTGCTCTCGGCGAACTTTCAGTCGCTGCGGCTGGCGCTTGCAATTGTCCTCACAGTTCCGGCAGTACTTTGCGGAACTCTGCTCATGCTGCGGGCCACAAACACAACCCTGAATATTCAGTCCTTCATGGGCGCGATTATGGCCATCGGAATCGCCGTGGCCAACTCGATTCTTCTGATCACTTTCGCCGAGCGCTTTCGCCACGAAAACAGGACAGTGCTGGAAGCAGCGCGCGAGGGCGCTTCCAGCCGGCTCCGGGCCATCCTGATGACTGCCGCCGCCATGATCTTCGGCATGCTGCCAATGGCAATCGGATTCGGCGAGGCCGGATCTCAGTCCGCGCCTCTGGGACGCGCTGTCATCGGCGGCCTGCTCGTCTCCACCTATGCCACTCTGACGGTCCTTCCGTCGATCTACGCCATCCTCCAGCGCAGGTCGGCCGCAACCTCGCCCTCCCTGAATCCAAACGATCCTGCGAGCCGGTACTATGACGCGAATTAAGACATTCCTTTTGCCGATTTATATCCTCGGATGGTTCGCGCCGACCGGCCTCCTGCAAACGGCCCTCGCGGAAAACGGAAACCTGGTTCCGGTGGTGTCCAAACCGGTTTCACGAACCGTCGAACTGCCTGGTGAATTTCTGCCGTTCCTGAGCGTCGCGCTACACGCCCGCGTTCCCGGCTACGTGGAGCGAATTCTGGTGGATCGCGGCAGCATGGTCAGGCAAGGCGATTTGCTGGTCGAAATGAGTGCGCCCGAAATGGCCGCGCAGATTGCCGAAACGCAGTCGAAAGTGCAGGCGGCCAATGCGGATCGTCTGCAGGCTGAGGCTCAGTTGGCGGCTGCGCAGAGCACCTGGGACCGCACGAAGCAGGCTGCTGAAACGCCCGGCGTGATCGCCGGCAACGAACTCGTCCAGACGGAAAAGCAAGTGGATGCTGCCCGCGCCGTCCTGAATTCCCGCGTGCAGGCAAACCGCGCCGCCGAATCCGCCGTCCGCGCGCTCGAGGACCTGCAGGGCTATCTCAAAATTACGGCGCCTTTCGATGGCGTCGTCACCGACCGCCTGATCCATCCCGGCGCACTGGCAGGTCCGGGGAACGATATCCCCCTTCTGGTCATCCAGCAGGTCTCGCATCTTCGGCTCGTCGTGCCCGTACCGGAAGAAGACCTGAGCGGAATCGTCAACGGCGCAAGCGTTCCCTTCCAGGTCCCCGCCTGGCCCGAGCGAACTTATACCGGCACCGTCGCGCGCATGTCTCATACCCTCGATCCGAAAACGCGCACCATGCCCATCGAGCTGGATGTCATGAATCGCGACGGTTCTCTCGCACCCGGCATGTACCCGAATGTGAAATGGCCGGTTCGCCGGACCCGGCCATCGCTCTTCGTGCCAAAGACAAGCGTGGTCACCACCACCGAGCGCACCTTCGTGATTCGCGAACGGAACGGCCAGGCGGAATGGATCGACGTGAAGAAGGGAGTCACCGATGGCGATCTCGTGGAGATTATCGGGAATCTGAAAGCGGGCGACAAAGTGCTCCGTCAGGCGACGGACGAAATCCGCGAAGGAACACCGATTTCGGTTTCACCGAAAAAGGCATCGTAATTCACCGCGCGCGGTTCCCCGGCAATAAATGACCGTCCGCAGTCGGCATCGGCGTTTACTGTCGTGTTCACAAAGAAAACAGCCCGATTTCCTGGAGCCGACGAACCGTCACTGCCCATCCACAAATTTAAACCCTATAGCTGTCAACAAATCGGCCGTAATTCGCCGGATTTCGGCCGCTCCATACTCCAGAATCAAGTCGCATGTCGCACGCTACATTCGAACACCGCGCCGCTTCGACGTCCAGAAGCGCAATTACGCTCGCCCCTCAGCTCCACGAAAATTTTAAATTGCACAAGCAACCCGTGTACTCAGTGAAAATAAACGGCCGGTTCTCCCGGAAACCCGAGGAACCCGACAAACCTGAGCCCGGTCCATCCTCACGACACTTGGTTCATCCCGACCCTGCGCCGACACGCACACTTGCCCCGCGGTGTCGCCGTCCATTCCCAAAATCTGTTGTTTTTCCGCGCGAACCTGAGCAAATAATTGAAAACAAAAGGCTCGCCGTCTCGGGTTCGCGGGTTCCGGCTCGCTACCCCAGCGGCACCTGTTCCACAATCTCAATCCCAAAACCTTCCAGCGCTACGATCCTGCGCGGGTGGTTGGTGAGCAGTCGAATCGTGTGGAGGCCCAGGTCCGATAAAATCTGCGCTCCGGTGCCGACCTCATGCTGCGGCGGGGCCTGCGAGTCATTGCGGTCATGCCCAGCGATACGGCCGTTTTCCGTGCGCAGACTAAGGCGCGTCTGGTGCAGATAGACGAGCACGCCCGCGCCGGCTTCGGCAATATTCTTCAGCGCCATCCGTACGTTCCGCTGACAATCGCAACTCGTGGAGCCGAACACATTGCCGTAAGAGCAATGCGAGTGCATGCGAACCAGCACGCGCTCAGCCCCGGCGATATCGCCGCGCACCAGCGCCACGTGCGATTCCGCGCTGAGGTCGCTCGAATAGAGATACGTGCGGAAGTCCCCGAACTCCGTCGCAATGCAGCCTTCGGCGCGGCGGTGGATGATCCGCTCATGGCGCAGGCGGTAGCGGATCAGGTCCGCCACCGAAATCATCTTCAGCCCGTGGCGTGCGCAGAATTCTTTGAGCTGCGGGACGCGCGCCATGGTGCCGTCCTCATTCATGATTTCGCAGATGACGCCGGAGGGGTCGAGCCCCGCAAGCCGCGCCAGGTCGACCGACGCCTCGGTCTGCCCCGCGCGCACCAGCACACCGCCTTCGCGCGCCCGCAGCGGG
>Ga0209698_10004180_pt1 | contig 15911 bp, 14 predicted proteins | sample LitLauG_LLR_2012_FD_187203 | JGI IMG/M metagenome (GOLD analysis project Ga0209698, IMG submission 187203) | Freshwater sediment microbial communities from Pennsylvania, USA - Little Laurel Run_MetaG_LLR_2012 (SPAdes) (version 2) | ecosystem: Environmental > Aquatic > Freshwater > Creek >...
TAGTCCCCCTCAATCGGCATCTTCCGCCGCGAGGGTTTATCCAGCAGCGCCGCGATCTTGAACGCCTTCGGCTTGTGCGCCAGGAACAGCTTCTTCAGGAATGTCAGCGTCAGCCCGGTATCGAGAATGTCTTCCACCAGGATGACGTTCTTCCCCTCCATCGACTGGTCGACGTCCTTGGTGACGCGCACCTCGCCCGTCGAATCCCAGCCGTGCTTCAACTCGTGTGTAGGGCTAGGCCGGTTCCCGTAGCTCGACACGCCGATGAAATCAAACGAAGCGTCCAGATCAAGCTGCCGCGCGAGATCCCCCAGAAAAATGGCCGCGCCCTTGAGCACGCCCACCAGGATCACCGGCTGCCCCGCAAAGTCCCGGGAAATCTGCGCCGCCAGCTCTGTCACCTTCTGGGCAATCTGCTCCCGCGTGATAAGAATCTTTAGGTCCGACACGGCCAACTTTGTAACAGAAATCCCCCTCGCTGAAACAGAAAAAAGCACAAGCTCAAACCCCGCCTCGGCGGATAACCACGGTCCGCGTAGGGACAGCCGCCCTCGGCTGTCCGGCGGCCCAGGTGTATCGGGCCGCAGCGCACGTCGCCTGAATTTCACCACGAAACCAAAAAATCTCTTAAAATTAGTCGTCAGTCGCAAGTCGCAAGTCGCCAGCCAACGACCAAGGACCAACGACCAATCCCGACGACCTACGACTCAAGCTGAAGACTGACGACTAACGACCGACGACTGAAGTCCAACGACTGCCCTATGCATCTCAAAGGAATCCAGCTCACCTGGCTCGGCCACGGCACCTTCCGCATCCAGACCCCCGCGGGCAAGACGATCATCGTCGACCCGTGGATCATGGGCAATCCCGCCTGCCCTGAAAAAGACAAGACCGTCACGCAGGTCGACGTGATGCTCTGCACCCACGCCCACATGGACCACATCGGCGACGCGGTCGAGATCGGCAAGCAGCACGACCCGGTCACCGTCGCCATCTACGAACTGTATCTGTGGCTCGAGAAAAAAGGCGTCAAGCAGGCCGCGCCCATGAATAAGGGCGGCACCTTCGAGGTGGGCGACATCAAAGTCACCATGGTCCACGCCGACCACTCCTGCGGCATCCTCGACGGCGACCAGATCATCTACGGTGGCGAAGCCGTCGGCTACGTCATCGAATTCGAAAACGGCATCAAGATCTATCACGCTGGCGACACCAACGTTTTCGGCGACATGAAAATCATCCACGACCTCTACGCGCCCGACATCTGCATACTGCCCATCGGCGACCGCTTCACCATGTCGCCGCGCGAGGCCGCCTACGCCTGCCGCCTGTTGCGCGCCAATACCGTCATCCCCATGCACTTCGCGACTTTCCCGCTCCTGACCGGAACTCCGGAACAGCTGCAGAAGCTCGCCCCCGACGTGGAAGTCGTCGAGATGAAGCCCGGAGTCACGCTCAGTTAGGTTTCTTCACCCCAGCACAGCCCCAACCCCGTTTTACCGGAGGAGCACATGGCCACCCAACCCATCGACGACAGCGCCAGCTGGCGCCATCACGACTCCATCACCCGCGGCCCGGTCGACAACTATCTCTACGCGCTGCTCCCGCCTCGCGACGAAGTGCTGGCCGAGATTGAAGCCGAAGCCACGCGCCGCAAAATCCCCATCGTCGGCCCCGCGGTCGCACGCTTCTTCCAGCAGTTGGTAATGATGACGGGCGCAAAGAACATTTTTGAGATGGGTTCCGCCGTCGGCTACTCGACCATCTGGTGGGCGCGCGCCGTCGGCGATGGCGGGAAAGTCCACTACACCGACAGCGACCCGAAGAACGCCGAACAAGCCCGCCGCTACTTCCGGCGAGCCGGAGTCGCCGACCGCATCAAGATCCACATCGGCGACGCCATCGAACTGCTCTCCGAGCAAAAAGAAGAATTCGACATCGTCTTCAACGACATCGACAAGGAAGAATACCCGCGCGTCCTGCGCCTGGTGCCCCCGCGCCTGAAAAAAGGCGGCTTGTTCGTGACCGACAACGTTCTCTGGAGCGGCCGAGTTGCGCAACCAAACCCGGCCGAAGCGTCGACGAAGGCGATCCTCGAATTCAACCGCCAGCTCTACAAGTCGCCAGACTTCTACACGACAATTCTGCCGATTCGCGACGGGGTGGCGGTGGCGGTGAAAAAATAACGGTTCGTTTGATATCGAGCTTGAACCGGTGCGTACCGAAGTGGCAACCGCCAACGACCAACCGCCAACGACCAACCGCCAACGAGCGCCTAGTCTAAAGCCATGCGACTGACGACTAGCGACTGACGACTTGCGCCTGCTCCTTGATCTCGATTGCAATCTTCGGCGGGTATAGCAGCGTGTTATGGATCAAGCAATGATGCACCGCCTCTTCGATCCCTGACCTGTGTACATCGCCGAACTCTCCGGGAACCTCGACCTCGATCCGGATATTATCGATTCTTGCCGGGTCCTTCACTTTATCCGCGGTCACCCGCACGCGCGTACCTTCGCTCGCCAACCGGTGCTTGCGCAGATATTGCGCGGCATAGAACCCCGCACACGCCCCCAGCGACGCGAGCAGCAACTCCGGCGGAGTCATGCCCTCATCATGACCGAAATTCTCCGTGGGCTGGTCTGACACAATGCTGTGCGACCGCGCCCGGATCTCGAATTGCACCGAACCCAAATGTTCCACCGATACTTCCATGATTGCCTCCAAGATACCCACAACGTCAGCTCAACCAACTACGACCTCGCTCCACTCCGCACCGTGCCGGCCAGAGCCACATCCAGATGTTGCCGCACCAGTTCGCGCGCTCGGTGCAGGCGTGATTTCATCGCGGCTCGCGAAATCCCCAACTTCCGTGCCACCTCGTCACCGGGCACCTCCTCGATATCGCGCAACTGGTAAACAGAGCGATAACCTTCTGGCAATTTCCGGATGGCCTCGTCCAGCATCTGCTTCATCTGCCGCGCGGCCAGCTTCGTCTCCACCGACGGCTCGCCGTCGGAAATCTCCCGCCCTTCGTCCTCGAGTGCCGAGAGTTGCAGCAGCGGCATCAGAGCTTCCCGCTCCTTGAGTTGCCAGCACACGCGCTTGGCGATCTGCGCCAGCCATGAACGGAAGGCCACCGAGTCCCGTAGCTGGTCGAGATGCCGGTAGGCCTTCAGCAGTGCCTCGATCAGAACATCCTCGGCGTCCTCCCGATTGCCGCAGACTCGAACCATCTGCCGGTACACCGCGTCTTTGTGCTGGTTGGCCAGCCGCTCGAAGTTGCTCACTGTTCCATTTCATTGCAGTGATCCGCATTCGTCAAACTCACGAACAGCACGCCCGGTCCGCGGGTGGCGCCGGCGCCTTGCAGTGCGACGCCTGGTTCCACGGCAGCTTGCCCAGCAACAACGCCATGGGGCAGAAATTGCTGAGCCCCGCCACCGTCAGCCCGAGCCCCGCGAAGCCGGCAAGGTAGACCCAGAGCGGGTTCAACGTAAGCCCCAGCGTCACCCCGAGCAGTACCATCGCCCCAGCCCCAAGGCGCACCTGGCGCTCGAGCGACCATCGGCTCGCGACATTCGAGACCAATGGAAAGCCAGCTTCGATCCACGCGGATGTTCCGCCCTCCAGTACGACGACGTCTTTCCCGCAGGGCTCAATCAGGCGCACCACCTGCCGGGCGCGGACGCCGCCCTGGCAGATCAAAACGATCGGGACATCGGGCCTCAAATCTTCCATCCGCGATTCGATCTGTTCCATGGGTATGTTGATCGCGGCAGGAATGTGACCGGTGGCGTACTCGGAAGCCGACCGCACGTCGATCCATTGGCCCCGAGCCCGGCCGTTGAGCTGTTTCAACTGCAGAACACTGATCGTCGCTGACACTCTGATTTTTCTCCTACCAGAGAGGAGAGCGGGTTTTCAGGAAAGGATTCAAGGCGGGGAAGACTTATTTCCGACTTGCCGCCGGTGCCCGTTCCCAAAACAGGATTGGGAGCCTCAGGGCGGAGTTGGATCGCATGGTAGAGACGCGGCTCGCCGCGTCTGAGACGGGGCAGGCCCCGTCTCTACAGAAAATCAACCGCCAACGACTAACGACTAACGGCCAGCAGCCGGGTTCATATCGACTTCACCGGCACCATCAGCAGATCGTCCACCAGGCCAACTTCCTTCTGCACGAACGGCTCGGCGAAATCCACGCCGCCCAGCATTCCGTAAAACCGCGCCATGGCCTCGACGCGCGCCCGAATTTCTTTCTGGGCAGGGAACAGGTCTTTGCCCGCCTCCTGATCGGAGAACTGCGTCTTGTACGCCATCAGAGATGCGAAGCGCGCCTCGAACTGCTCCGTGATGTCGACGACAAACGTCGGCCGCACGTCGTAATACAACGTCGCGTAGATGATCTTGAATGGCCGATGTGGAGCGAGGTCTGTAGCGCCAGCCGGCGGGCCGGAGGCCTCCCCCACGCTGACAGCTGACGGCTGAGAGCTGATAGCTAATTTCCCCAATCCCGCCAGAAAGCACGCCTCATACCCCAGTGTCGAAGCCGTGTAATGATCCGGATGTCGTCCCTTCCAGTACGGCAGGATCACCACCCGCGGCCGCAACTCGCGCAGCACTCGCGCGACCTTCAACTTGTTCTCCCAGGTGTTCTCGACGCGCCCGTCGGGAATATCCAGCGCGCCGCGCCACGACGCTTTCAGAATCCGCGCTGCCTCGGCCGCCTCGCGCTCGCGATCTTCGGCCGACCCCCGCGTCCCCATCTCTCCGCGAGTGAGATCGAGAATCCCGGTGCGATACCCGCGCTGCGCCATCTTGAGCAGCGTTCCGCCGCAGGTCTGTTCCACGTCGTCGCGGTGCGCCGCGATGGCCAGGATGTCGAGGGATGTCATTTGTCGGTCAACTGTGGACAAAACCGCACTCTACTAATTCGCGAAGGCGACGAGCATCCTCCCCTCGGCGCAGCTCACGGCGTTGCTTGTGTCAGGGCACGCTTTTTGTATCAGGGCATGCCTTCAGGCATGCCGTAACTGCCCTCTTAAGGAAGCGCCTTCAGGCGCGGGCTGCTCATTCGATTTTTCTCACTCCAAATTCCCCTGCTCCAGCACTACGTTTTCGCGCACGATCAGTCGGTGCGCGGCCATCTCTTTCAGCGTCGGCAACACGCGGTTCACGTGCTCATCGGTATCGACGAAGATGATGATCACCGGCAGCTTGCCGCCTGCATCCACCAGATGCGCAGTCTCAACCTTGTGCCGTCCCAGGAATCCCGCGACCGCGTGAATGGCCGTCGCCGCGTACACGCCTTCCTTGCGCAGGTAGTTGAGGATTTCCATATGCAACGGCCGGTGATGCCACTGGTCGGCGTCGTTGAGGTAAATCGTGACTTGGACCGCCATTGCGTTCGCCATTCTACAGCACCCGCGCCAGCGCCATGCCCGCCACAATCGCAGCGCACGCCAGCAGGTTATTCGACACGAAATTCGCCGCCATCAGCATCCACTGGCCGTGTTCAACAAACGCCATGGTCTCGTAGGCGTAGCTGGAAAACGTGGTATAGCCGCCGCAGAATCCCACCGCGATCAGCAGCCGCCAGCGCGGATCGACGACCGCCCGCTCCGTCGTCCACACCAGAAAAAAGCCGAGCACAAAACTGCCCAGCACATTGATAGTGAGCGTCCCGTAGGGAAACACTGGGCCTAGCAGGCGCACCGCGTAACGGCTCATCCAGTAGCGCAGATTGGCGCCGGCGACGGCTCCGGCCGAGATGGCGAGGAAGTCGAGCACGATGGAGTTCTCCTGCAAGCGTTCTGGTAGGAGTTATCAGCCTTGCGGGCGGTTATGGCGAACTCCATCGCCGTTGCTTGTTTGTATCACACAGAAGAGGAATGAGTCATTTGCGGCGCTTGGCTCGAGGCTCTCGGCTTTAGGCTCTGGCACCTCAACAAATCTGACGGCCAACGACCAACGACCGACGACCAACGACTGACGACTGCCGTTCACCACACCTTGCACAGTTTGTCCTTCGCCGCCACCATCGGTTGCCCTGCCTTGCACGAGAATGCTTTCGAGAACTCCGGCATGTTCACCACCACGCCGTTGATCCGGTAAACCGCCGGCGAATGCGGGTTCGTGATCGCCCACTCGCGCAACTGTTCCGGACGTTCGTTGGAGCAGTCCCACTGCGCAAACCCGATAAAGAAACGCTGCTCCGGCGTGAGCCCGTCGATCGACTCCAGATCTTTGTCCTTGTTCGCGTCCTTCCACGCCATGTAGCCGAGAATCTCACCGCCCAGGTCGGCCACGTTTTCACCCAGCGTCAGCTTGCCGTTCAGGTGGATGTCGTCCACGCTCACGTATTGCGAGTACTGGTCATCCACGCACTGGGTGCGTGCGGCAAATTTTTTCGCGTCGTCGGCCGTCCACCAGTTCTTCAGGTTGCCTTTGGCGTCGAACTGGCTGCCTTCGTCATCGAAGGCGTGTGTCAACTCATGCCCGATCGTCCCGCCCGTGTCGCCATAGTTGGGCGCGTCATCCATCTTGGCGTCGTACAGCGGAGGCTGGAGCACGCCCGCCGGGAAGTTGATGTCATTCATCTGCGGATCGTAATAGGCGTCGACCGTAGGCGTACTGATCTCCCACTCCCCGTGATCCACCGGCCGGCCGATCTTGGCCAGTTGCCGCCGCGACTCGAACACCACCGCGTTGCGCACGTTCCCCGCAAAATCAGCCGCGGCAATCTCTACTGCGCCATAGTCGCGCCACTTGTCGGGATAGCCGATCTTGTTGCGGATACCGTGCAGCTTGGTCAGGGCCTGCTGCTTGGTCTCCGCACTCATCCAGTCCAGCTGGTTGATGCGCTGCTCCATCGCTTTTTCGATGCCCACGACCATCTTCAGCGTGCTGGCCTTCAGCTCGCCGGAAAAGACCATGCTCACGTAAACCTGCCCCAGCGCCTCGCTGAGATCGCGGTCGGTGTACTCCACGCAGCGCTTCCAGCGCGGTTCCTGCTGCTGGGCTCCCCGCAGATACTTCCGGTAGAACTCGAAATTCTCGTTGGAAAAATCGTCCGAGAGATAGGGCGAATACGCATTGGCGGCGTGGTAGCGCAGGTAGTTCTTCCAGTCCTCGATCGATTCGCTCGCCAGGCGCGCATTCACTTCTTTGAAGAAATCCGTCGACGTGACGTTCAGAATCGTGAAGGCCGGTGGCTTGATTGCGCTGAGGTAGGCGTTCCAGTCAAAGTTGGGAGCGATCTTGCTCAGTTCGGCCACCGTCATCTTGTGCACCAGCTTGTGCGGGTCGCGTCGCTCCACGCGGGTCTGTGACGCTTTCGCCAGCGCGGTTTCGATCCGCATGACCGTTTCCGCGCGTTTCTGGGCGGTTTCGGTCGAATCCCCCAGCAGCACAAACATCTTCTGCACGTGCTGCACATAGCGCTCGCGGATCTCTTTCGATTTCGTGTCTTCCTTGGTGTAGTAATCACGATCCGGCAAACCCAGGCCGCCCTGGTCGAGATTAGCGATCTCCTGTTCGGAGTTGTCCGGATCCTGAATCGAACCCACGCCGAACAGGATCGGGCTGCGCTCCATCGCCAGCTGCAACCGCCCGATCACCCCGGGCAGGTCGTGCGTGGATTTGATCCCCGCGATTGCGTCCAGTTCCAGCTGGATCGCCGCCAGCCCCCGGCGATTCACCGTCGCCTCGTCCACGCACGCGCCATAGAAGTCCCCGATCTTCTGAGTCGCGGCATCGCGTTGTTTCGCGACCGCGGCCTGCTCCAGAATTCCCCGCAAGAGCTTCAGGTTGTCCTCGTAAAGCTTGGAGTACACCGACCACGAGGTGCGGTCCGGTGGAATGGGGTTCGCTTTCTGCCAACTTCCACACGAATACCGATAGAAGTCGACGCAAGGATCCACCGACTTGTCCATCGAGCTGAGATCGAGGCTGGGGCGGTACGGCAACGCAGGTGTCTTGGAAGCCGCAGCGGAAGACGCTGGAACGTCAGTGGCTGTCTGCGCGCTAGCCACCGCCGCGTTGAGCGCGAGAAACAACATCAATCCGTAGATACGAGGAATGCAAAACCGATTTTTCATAGATTTGTTCGCCCAAGAGAGTATCAGAAATGAAACGCCGAAGCTCCGGCCCTGGCGCATATACTCGGCGAGGTCGCAGCCGATTTCCTCACTATCCTCTGACGATCATTTCGCCGCTCTGTAACCAGAAATTTACAGACGCCGCGGGCGAATGATTGCAGTAAAATGGAACCAGGAGCCGAACCCCTTGGCCAGATTTGAAGAGTGCCTCCAGCGCCTGGAAAAGATCGTTCAGGAACTGGAGAAAGGCGATGCGCCGCTGGAAAAGTCGCTTACCCTGTTCGAAGAGGGCATGCAGCTTTCCGCCACGTGCCGCAAGGAACTCGAGCAGGCCGAGGGGAAAGTGGAGATCCTGCTGAAGCAGAACGGGAAACTCCAGGCAGTTGCGTTCGAGCCCCAGACCGAACGGGCCCCGGCTAGCCGCTAGCCGGCCCGCTGGCCCGCATCGTCGTCGCTCGCAGTATGAATGCCTGCGGCGTCCGCCTCTCCCCCATGCTAGAGGGCGGAAGCTGCAGCCTCTTCCACCGTTGACGACGGTTGAAATGGGGGGGCGTATGCAAGCCCTGTCGATCGTTGTATTTCAGAGCGACCCCCGCTTGGCTCAGGCGCTGGCCGCAACTCTCAGTCTTCATTACCACGCAGTCCACGCTGCCGACTCGCTCGACGAATTGCGGATTGCCATTCACCGTCACGGCGCCGAGGTTGCGATCCTGGACGTCGAAAGCTCATCGCTGGCTGAAGTGCAGCATCTGCACGGCGAGTTTCCCGGCCTCTCCATCGTGTGCACCCATCGCGTGGCCGACGAAGAAATGTGGGCCGCCGCGCTGAATGCCGGAGCCAGCGATATGTGCCCTGCCTTCGACACCAACGGTATCGTGCTGTCGGCGGAGCGCAGCGCGCTGGTCGCCCGCCCGGCTGCGTAGTTGGAATGCTTTGTACTCTTGGGACGCCTGCGGGCGTCCCGTTTTGTTGAAGGCAGCACTCAGCAATCAGCATTCAGCACTCAGAAAATCCGCACTTGGCGTTTGGCACTTAGCATTTGGCCGGCCTCGGGCGGCTCGTGATGTCTTGCGGCTCTGTTCTTCGGGTGGATGCTGACCCTTGCAAGAGTTGGTGGGGCTAATTGCTAAGTGCCAAATGCTTAAGTGCCGTTTTGGCTGAACGCTGAGTGCTGAATGCTGAAAGCTGACAGCTGACGACTTCTTCTCAATCCCCTATACTCACACCGATGCTCCAACAGACCCTCGAACAGGGCCGCGCGGCGGCCGATCAGGCGCTGGAACGCCTGATTCCTCCGTCCACCCAGCATCCGGTGTCGATTCATAAAGCCATGCGGCACAGCGTGTTTGCCGGAGGCAAACGGCTGCGGCCCATCCTGTGTTTTGAAGCCGGACGCATGGTCGCGGGCTCGCTTCCCGATGGCATCGACGAACTCGGCGCCGCGCTGGAGATGCTGCACACGTACTCGTTGATTCACGACGACTTGCCTGCGCTCGACAACGATGATCTGCGCCGCGGACGTCCGACGTGTCATGTGATGTTCGGCGAGGCACTCGCGATTCTCGCCGGTGATGCGCTGCAAACTCAGGCCTACGAAGTGCTTGCGCGACTCCGCTGTCCCGCCGAAGCGTGCGTGCGCATCGTCGAAGAAATCGCTCACGGCACCGGCACCATCGACGGCATGATCGGTGGCCAGGTGGTTGATCTTGAAGCCGAACACTCGAAACCCGATCTCAAAATGCTTGAATACATCCACCGCGCCAAAACGGCCGCGCTGATTACAGCCAGCCTGGTCAGTGGCGGACTTTATGCGGGCGGAAGCGACACGCAGATCAATCGCTTGCGCTGTTTCGGACAACAAATTGGACTCGCGTTCCAGATCATCGACGACGTGCTCGACGTCACCCAGACTTCCGAACAACTCGGCAAGACCGCCGGCAAAGACACTGCCGCCGAAAAAGCCACGTATCCGGCGTTGTTCGGCATCGACGAGTCGCTCAAGAAGGCCGACGCGCTGGTGCAAGGTGCGTTCGCGGAACTCGATGCCTTCGGCGCGCGCGCAGAGACGCTGAAAGATCTGGCGAGGTACTTGGTGGAGCGGAAGAAGTGAGAAGAGCATGCTGTCGGGTAGAGACGGGGCTTGCCCCGTCTCAGACGCGGCAAGCCGCGTCTCTACCACAGGGTGACTCTACCTCTCGCCTCGTCGCCACTCCCACCCCGCAAAGTGACCCAAGAAAGTCTCATTCTGATTCGCTACGAGCTAAGTTATTGAAAGTTCGTAAAAGCGGTCCCGCAAACCGAAAATACGATTGCCATCGTCGCGCAGGATGCCATTTAAATGGCCTCTAGAGGCCCGTGGAGCGACAGCTGGGGGCTGGGTGACTCCCCCCCAAGGCCGCCGGGGGCGCCGGTGTGCCTTAAATCGCGTTTACGGGGCCAATGTTATCTCGTAGTTAATGCGACCAGAACGGTCGGGGTTGGGCTCCCGGCTCAGAGCTCGAAGCTCAGAGCTCAAGGCTCCAAGCCCTCTTCACTTCAACTCCGCGGTCCAGTTCAACACCAGCATCATCGGCGAGGCCGAGCCTTCGGGTTGGGTCAGCACCATGAAGCGCTTCCCGTCCGGGGTGATGTCGAATGGGGAGCCCAGCGCAAAAATGTTGCGCAGTTCGAACAGCATCTGGGAGTTGCCCACCTCGAATTTGTTTTCCTTGGCCTTCACGTCGACAGCGTACAAATGGGCGTCGAGCCCGATGAAGAGGATTTCTTTGCCATCGTGCCGCCACACCGGGAAAGTGCCGCCCTCCCGGGAAATCTGCCAGCGCCCATTGCCGTTCGGAAAGGAGGTGACATAGATCTCCTCCCGGCCCCCATCGTTGGAACTGTAGGCCAGCCAGCGGCCGTCGGGAGACAGGCGAAGGAACGTCACTTTGCCAGTAGTCGCCTCGGGCTTGACGAGCAGTTGGGGCTTCTTCTCGCCGGAAGTCGGCACTGTCCACACGGAGGCCCCGGTTGGCCCCGACTGCTGCAGGTACAGCAGGTAGCGGCCATCGGGAGACCACTGCGGCCACGACAGAGAAACGGGGCTCCCGGCGGCATCTTTAACGTCGAGGAGCAAGTCGTCCGGTCCGCCGCCGCTCGCCGATTTCGCGTGCAGGCTGGTTCCCGCCATGATGGTCGCGCCCAGCTGCGAAACGAAGGCCACGCGTTGCCCGTCGGCTGACCACGACGGCATCTGGTGGGCCGCATCGTCGAAGGTAAGGCGCGTCCGTGAACCGTGCTCCGTGTCGAAAATCCAGATGTCGGACCTCGGCTCTCCCAGGCCAATGGCCAGCCGCTTTCCGTCGGGCGACAACACTCCCCCCTTGTAGGCGGCGCGTTCCGCGATCGGCCCCAGGACTTTGCCGGTGCGATCCATCCAGAGCAGTTGGGTATCGCCCGTGGTGTTGCCGCCGGGTTCGTACACCAGGACACCGCGGTCGGCCACCGAGAACACGGTGTGAAATGTTCCGCTGTCGTGTTGCACATCGTTGGCCAGCGTCATGGGCTCGCCCGAGACGGTGCCGCGCAGGGGATCGAACTTCTGCGCCATGAGCGCGTTTTGCTGGTGATAGAGCAGGTAGCCCGACGAATAGAGGCCCGCCGCATCCGTGGCCAGCACGATCTGGCTGGCGTTGCTGTCGAGCGAACCCATGTAGATGCCGTTGTCCTCGCGGTGCCCCCCGGCGTGATTGGTCGCAAAGAACAGGAAGTGTTTTCCATCGGGCAGAAAACTGGGCCAACGATGGGTGCTGTGTTTGCTGAGATCCAGATTGGTGGCCCTTGCCGGCACGCCTCCGCCGGCGCTGATTTTCCAGAGCGAGTCGCGGTAGTCGGGCGCGTATACGATCACGTTGTCCTGATTCCAGGCGCCGCCGCGCGCATTCGGAGCATCCGCCAGGATGGTGACTGGCCCTCCGGAAGCGGAGATCTTCTTGAGCTTGGTGTCGGCAAAGAAGCCGATGGATTTCCCGTCGGCGGACCAGAACAAGGCGAACGCGCCATCGGTACCCGCCAGTTTCTGGGCGGCCGTGCTGTCGAGCGCTCGTACCCAGATGGAGTTCCTTTGTTTAGGACCACGGGCCGCGAACGCCAATCGTGTGCCATCGGGAGAAAGCACCGGCGGCCCGGAGAAGTCTCCCATGAAATCGAAGGCAGCGTCCGGAGGCGGTGTGAGGTAAGCCCGTAACACGCGCGGGTGCGGGCGTGCAAAGAACGCAAACCATAACACCAGCCCGAGAAGCGCAGCCACCACCGCCGCCCACACGGCGCGCTCCCGCCATTTCTTGCTGGAGTGAGGCAGCACAGGCTGCGCGGCTCCGGAGGAAGACTCGGGCGAACTCATCCAGCGCAGTTGGCGGGCAATGTCGGCGGCGCTCTGCCAGCGCGATTCCGGGTCCTTCATCAGTGCGCCTTGCACCACGTGCTGGAGGGCGGGTGGGGTTTTCGGTTGAAGCGCCGATACCGGTTCCGGCTCGCGCTCAAGGATGGCGGAGGCAACCGAGATCTGGCTCTTGCCGTCGAAGGCGCGCTTGCCGGCGGCCATCTCATAAAGCACCGCGCCGAAGCTGAAGATGTCGCTGCGGGGGTCGGCTTCCTTGCCCTCGACTTGCTCGGGCGACATGTACTGGTAGGTGCCGAGCACGGTGCCTTCGGCGGTGAGGGGATGACTGGCGTCGGCAGACGTCAGGGTGGCGGAGAGTCCGGCGGATTGCGCTCCGGCGGGAGAGACCTGCTTGGCCAGGCCGAAATCCATGAGCTTGGCGCCGGAGCGGGTGAGCATGATGTTGCCCGGCTTGAGGTCGCGATGTACGACGCCGGAACGGTGGGCGGCGTCGAGGCCTTCGGCGATTTCGGCGCCGTAGCGCAAAACCTGCTCGAGCGGCAGGCGGCCCTTGGCGAGACGGGTCGCGAGGGTCTCGCCTTCGAGGTACTCCATGACGATGTAGTGAATGCCGTCTTGTTGGCCGAGGTCGTAAAGCTGGCAGATGTTGGCGTGGCTGAGCTGGGAGATGGCGCGGGCCTCGCGCTCGAAGCGTTCGCGAGCTTCCGGCTTTTCGGCGAGATGTGGGGGGAGAATCTTGACGGCGACGGTGCGGTTCAGGCGCGTGTCGGTGGCACGATAGACCTCTCCCATGCCGCCGGCGCCGACGGGAGCGAGGATTTCGTAGGGTCCGAGTTTGGTGCCGGAAGGAAGGGACATGCTGCGTGGCGATTATAGCGGAGGGTTGGCTCTGGGCGAGGTTCCGGGGGGTTCAGTGAGGCGAGGGCAGGATGCCCTCGCGACAGCCGGCGAGACGCCGGCGCTACAGGTGGGGCGGGGCGCGAGGGTCTGTGTTTCTACAGGCCCGGCGCAAACGTAAGCTCCCTCGCCCCTGCCGCGGCACAAGACGCCGCGGCCGCACGGGCGAGGGCGCCCGTGCCCACGTGAGTCGTGCCGTTTCTATGCGGGTCTGCTCATGCCCCGGAACGAGTACGCTTACGCCGTCGGCCTCGCGTTGACGCCTAGTGCTTCAAGCACATCGACCGCGGCGGAGTATTTGCCGTTGGGGGCGCTGATCTGGGCGCCCTGCACCAGGTCGCGGACGGCGGTCAGCATTTCGCGGGCGATGGCGATGCCTTCGTGGCGGGCGGCTTCGGGCGTGGGGGCTTTGGCCATGCGGTCGAGGATCGAGTCAGGGACCGAGACACGCAACTCGTTCTTCATGAACTCGGCGTTGCGCACGCTGACCAGCGGCCAGATGCCGGCGACGACCGGGATGCGGCAGTGCTCGATGTGCTTGAGGAAATTTTCGAGCAGGGCCAGATCGAAGACCGGCTGCGTGACCGCATATTCGGCGCCGGCTTCGACTTTGTATTCGAAGCGGCGGATTTCTTCGTCGATGTTGGGCAGGCCGGGATTCGCGCCGACGCCGATGACAAAGCCCGTTCCTGAGCCGATGGGGTTGCCGCCGATGTCGAGACCGCGGTTCAGGTTGTGGACGATGTTGACCAGGCCGATAGCGTCGACGTCGAAGACGGCAGTGGCGTCGGGGTAATTGCCCATCTTGGGCGGATCGCCGGTGATGCAGATCAGGTTGCGGATGCCGGTGGCGGCGGCGCCCAGCAAGTCAGACTGGATGCACAGCACGTTGCGGTCGCGGCAGGTGTAATGCAGGATGGCTTCGATGCCGACGTCGCGCTGCACGATCAGCGACAGAGCCTGGTTCGAGATGCGGGCCGAAGCGCGGGGACTGTCGGGAATGTTGATGCCGTCGACGCCAACGGATTTCAGGAAACGCGCGCCCTCGACTTCCTTGCGGATGTCGGTGCCTTTGGGCGGAACGATTTCGACCATGGTGACGAACTCACCGGCGGCGATCTTTCTGCCCAGGGCGGATCGCTTCTCGATCGGCTCGGTGGGGGCGGCGGCCGGGGACGCGTGCGGCGTCAACACCTGGGCGCGGACAGTCTTGGCCTCTCCGGCGCGCAAGGCGGACTTCATGGTGCGGATGTGGTCGGGCGTGGTGCCGCAGCAGCCGCCCACCAGGCGCACGCCCGCGGCCACGAACTTGCGCGCGTAACTCGCCATGTATTCGGGCGAACAGAGATAGATGTTGCGGCCTTCGACCGAGCGCGGCATGCCGGCGTTGGGTTGCGCGGCGAGCGGCAGGGAAGTGACGGCGCGGACGCGCTCGATGGCATCGAGCATGGCGACGGGGCCGATGCTGCAGTTGCAACCGATCACATCGGCCCCCCAGTCGGTGAGTTTGGCGGCAAAGGTTTCCGGGTCGGAGCCGTCGAGGCAATTGGAATCCTCGTCGACGGTGACGGACGCGACGATGGGGATTTTTGGATTTACATCGCGGGCGGCGAGCATCGCCTGGTGGAGTTCTTCGACGTAGCCGAAGGTTTCGAGGATGAGCAGGTCGACTCCACCCTCGGCGAGGGCTGCGATCTGCTCGCGAAAGGCGGCGCGGGCTTCCGCGAACGAAGTTTTGCCGAGTGGTTCAATGCGAATTCCCAGCGGGCCAACCGAACCGGCAACCCAGACATCGAAGCTCTTGGCAGCTTCGCGGGCGAGGTGGGCTCCGGCGCGGTTGATATCGCGCACCTTGTCGGCGATGCTGTGCCGGGCGAGGCGAAAGCTGTTCGCGCCAAAGGTATTAGTTTCAATGATTTCTGCGCCAGCCTGCAAGTAATCCTGATGCACGGAGCGGATCATGTCGGGCTGCGAGAGGTTGAGCTCGTCGTAGGACCGGTTGATGAAGACGCCGTTGGCGTAGAGCAGCGTGCCCATGGCGCCGTCGCACAGGATGGGAGACTTGCTGAGCCGGGAGAGGAAATCGGAGGCCATGCTGAGTTCGAGAATACAAGATGGGTTGGGTTTTGCACAGGAGGGCACGCGGACCTTGCTCGTGCGAGAGACGGAGCGGTCCGTGGTAGAGAAGTTGTATGGGCTGGCGGTCCCGCCACCAGATACGGGGTCCTTCGACTGCGTTCGGCTGTCGCCTCACTTCGCTCAGGATGACAGAGAAATCGGGGATCGGAAGTTCTGGGAAACGATGGTGACGTTGGCGGGGCGGCGGGGGGACGGGTAGTCGGCTCTGCTATAATTCGAAATTTCGCATCCAAATCTTTATCCATCATGCTCTTGGGAGCTTTGCGTTTGAAGAGAGTGGGCGTCGTTCTGGTGGTTCTGCTGCTGACCGGGTTTGGGCTGGTTTCGTGCGGCGGCAAGTCGAATGCGTCGCCCAGCGCCTCGAGCGGGCTGAAGTTCCGCGCCTTCGTGTCGCA
>Ga0209698_10004182_pt1 | contig 15909 bp, 12 predicted proteins | sample LitLauG_LLR_2012_FD_187203 | JGI IMG/M metagenome (GOLD analysis project Ga0209698, IMG submission 187203) | Freshwater sediment microbial communities from Pennsylvania, USA - Little Laurel Run_MetaG_LLR_2012 (SPAdes) (version 2) | ecosystem: Environmental > Aquatic > Freshwater > Creek >...
GTCTGGAACTGGCTAAAAAAATTGCACGGAGTGCTGCGAGTGCCGCGGCCCAGCCACTCCAAGAAGAAACCCGAAGCGGCGGAGGCGTTCAAAAGCGAGCTGGCCGAAAAACTCGGGGTGCTTGAAATCCGGGCCGGGAGCCGGGTGAAGGTGTGGTTCATGGACGAGGCGCGGTTTGGGCTGCACACCGAACTGAGGCGGGCGTGGACGCTGCGGGGGCTGCGCCCGGTGATGACGCGGCAGATCCGCTACGAATGGGACTACCTCTGCGGAGCCCTCGGTGCGGTGGGCGGGGAAGCCCACTTTGCCCACCTGCCCGGAGTGAGCTTGGAGTGGGATCGGCGCTATCTGGAAGACCTCGCGGCGAGCGACCCCGGGGCGATCCATGTGCTCCTGCGCGACCAGGCCGGCTTCCAACTGCGTGACGGCGACGCGCGCCTGCCCGAGAGGGTGCGCATCGTGGATTTGCCGCCCTACAGCCCCGAACTCAACCCTTGCGAGCAGATGTGGGACATCGTCAAGGACGAGACCTGCAACCAAGTCCCGGCAACCGTGGCCGCGCTGCGGGATCGAATGCGGCCCACCTTGCAACGCTACTGGGAGGACGCCAAATCCGTCCTTCGTCTCATCGGTCGCGACTGGCTCCTCCTTCAACTAAACGCTACGCGGAAAAATCATCTGTCTGCTTAATTTGAGCAGATGGTATCATTCCCGAAACCATGGAGAATCGCGAGCGCTTCATCACCACACGCATCATTGCTCGCGGCACTCAACATCGACACATCGCCACTGAGAATCGCCGCACGGCAGGCGAAACTTGCCAGTATTCACGCCGAAGCATGCGGCCTCCAGGAAAAGATCCCACAAGACTTCACCGCAGGAGAAGATCGAAGGTTTGCGCATGTCAGCAAGCGTGGCGGAATTTATCGAGCAAAACCGCGCCGAGAATCACGAGACCGAGGACGACTTTCTGCGTGTAGCTCTCGACGTTGGTCAGGTTCATGCCGTTTTGAATCACGGCAATGGTGAAAGCGCCGGTGAGCGTGCCGAGCATCTTGCCTTCGCCTCCGTTAAGACTGGTGCCGCCGACTGCGACAGCGGCGATCACGTAGAGCTCATACATGTTGCCGTAGGTCGCAGAGCCGCTTTTGAGCTGCGAGGCCATAATTACGCCCCCGAGTCCGGCGAGCAGCGCACTCGCGATGTAGGCAAACATGAGCACGCGTTTCACGGGCACGCCGGAGAGGCGCGCGGCCTCGCCATTGCCGCCTACAGCGTAGAGATAGCGGCCCAGCTTCATCCGCGACATGATCATGTGCGCGAGGGCATAAAGGACGAGCATAAGCACTACGGCATTTGGCAGGTTCAGCAAGTCTGCACCGCGCCCGAGCCAGACGAACGAATCGGGAATTTGGTAAATGGACTGGCCCCTCGCGAGAATGTAGGCAAGCCCGCTGCCGACGAGCATCATCGCGAGCGTCACGATGAATGGCGGAATCGCAAAGCGAGTGATCATCGCTCCCGAAAATGCGCCGACGATTCCACAGAGCGAGATCGCCGCGATGCACGCTAGCAGCATCCCGGCGAACGACGCATTCACGCCGCCTGCAAAATCACGGATGAATCTCGCCGCCAGCACCGCGGACAACGCGAGCAGGCTGCCAACGGAAAGATCGATGCCACCGGTAATGATGACCATCGTCACGCCGATCGCGACGATGGCGATTACGGCGATCTGGTTGGCGATGTTAAGCAGGTTTTCGGATTTTAGGAAATTCGGCCAGCGATAGCTGCGTGGCACGATCACGCGCGGTTCGCCAAGCGCGGGGAAGTCCGTGTTCAAGTCGGAGAAGACGAGCCACGCTCCGGTGACTTGGGTGCAGGCGATGGCATCAAGCTTCCCGCCGGAAGTGTTGATTTTTTGCAATGCCTCGCGGGCTTCCTTGGGCTCGCCTTTCACAGTCGCGAGCACCTCTCCCCCGGATGCGGTGAGATCGCGTTCAATGCTCGCGGCAAAAACCGCATCGTTGGGCTGGTCGCTTGACGCGATGAGCACGCGCGGAGTTTTACCGAACTGCTTCCTGATGGATGTGACGACTTGTTTCGCGGCTGCCTCGCCGTTGGGCGACTGGTTGCTGTAGGTCATCACGCTTAAAAAAGTGCACAACAGCAGGAGCACAAAGATCATGCCGTAGTCGGTGAGGAAGCGGGAATTTTTCATAGGGTCAGGCGTGCGCGAGTTCCATGATTTGTTCCTGCGTCGCACGGCGTGCGTCGGCGATTTCGCCGGTCACGCGGCCTTCATGCATCACGAGGATGCGATCGGCCATGCCGAGCACCTCGGGTAGTTCTGAGCTGATCATCACGATGGCTTTTCCTGCAACGACAAGTTCATTCATCAGCAGATAGATTTCGAATTTCGCGCCGACATCCACGCCGCGCGTCGGTTCATCGAAAATCAGAACGTCGCAATTTCGCGCAAGCCATTTTGCCAGCACCACCTTCTGCTGGTTGCCACCGGAGAGATTTCCAGCGCGCTGCTCCTGATTCTGCACCTTTATTTTCAAATGCTTTACGTAGCGGCCAAATTCCTCGCGCTCGCGACGGCCATGCACGAAGCCGCGATGGGAAAACTGCGTGAGATTCGGCAGGCCGAAGTTCTCGCGGACCGAATGCCCGAGCACTAGTCCCTGCAATTTGCGGTCTTCGGTCAAAAGGCCGATCCCGGCCACGATCGCATCCTGCGGACAGCGGATGGCGAGGACGTTGCCATCGAGCCGGATTTCACCCGTTTCGCACGGATCGGCTCCGAAGATGAGCCGCACCGTTTCCGTACGGCCCGCGCCGACGAGGCCGGTGAGCGCGAGGATCTCGCCGCGGCGCACGGAAAACGAAACATCGCGCACCGCAAGGCCGCGCGTCAGGTGCGAGACTTCCAGCCACGGCGCGCCGATGGTCGCGGTACGCGCGGGGAATTCGTCTTTCAATTCGCGACCGACCATCAGCTCGATCACCTCGTTTCGCGTAATTTGGCTGGTGGGCCGTTCGTCCACATTCTTCCCGTCGCGCAAGACGGTCACACGATCCGTGATGGTGAAGATCTCCTCAAGCCGGTGGCTGATGTAGATGATGCCGATGCCGCGGCCTTTCAGGTCACGGATTATTTCGAACAACCGCTCCACCTCATGCGACGTGAGCGCAGCACTCGGCTCATCCATGACAATGATGCGCGCATCGAACGCGAGCGCTTTAGCGATTTCGACGAGCTGCTGCTGAGCCGTGGTGAGCCGTCGGCAGAGAACGTCGAGATCGATTTCCACACCGAGGCGTTTGAAGAGCGTCGCGGCGCGTTCGCGTTCCATTTTTCGCGCTACGAATCCCGAACGCGTCACCTCTTGGCCAAGAAAAATATTTTCCACCGCCGTGAGTCCGGGGACAAGATTGAATTCCTGATAGATCACTGCCACGCCCGCCGAACGGGAATCCTGCGGCGAGTGAAACGAAGTCTCCCGACCGTCAATCGTGATCGTACCTTCATCCGCGCGATGTGCGCCCCCGAGTACTTTTATCAGCGTGCTTTTTCCCGCACCGTTTTCTCCGAGCAATGCGAGCACTTCGCCCGCGCGCAACCTGATGTCCACACCACGCAGCGACTTCACCCCGGGAAATGACTTCACGATCCCGCGCATCGTGAGAAGCGGCGCGGCGTCGCTCATAGGCTCATCGCGGATTCGAGCGCGCGTCGCATCACATCCGCATCCGGAGTGATGCCGGTCCAGTATTGGACACCCACGATGCCTTGATTCACGAGCATGCCGAGTCCGTCGAGCGCATGGCATCCGCGCGCGACGGCATCTTCGAGGAATCGCGTGCGGACCGGACTGAACACTACGTCGGCCATGACCATGCCGGGCCTGAGTGAATTCAAGTCGAGTGCGAGCCGCGCTTCCGGGGCGTAAAGGCCGACCGATGTGCCGTTGATGACGATGTCCGTGCCCGCGGGTACGGCATAGTCTCCGCTCCACACGACGAGTTCGGCATCAAGCGTCAGCTTGTCGCGCAAAAGTCCGGCCAATTCCGCACCACGCGGCTCGGAGCGGTTCACAATAGTGATTCGCTTTGTTCCCGCGAGACCGAGTTCCACTGCGATGGCACGCGATGCACCGCCCGCACCGAAGAGCACGACGGATTTCCTTCTAGGATCGATTACCGACTCCAGCGATTTCAGAAAGCCCTTGCCGTCGGTATTCTCTCCGATGAGTTTTTTACCACGGCGCACAACACAATTCACTGCTCCCATCACCGCTGCGGATTCGCCGAGACCGTCGAGATGTGGAATCACGGCGACCTTGTGCGGCAGGCTGCAGTTGAAACCGCGAAAGCCCAACGCCTTCGCCCCGCGCACGGCAGTGCCGAGATCCTCCGGCGCGACCTCCATGTTGATGTAGCGCCAATGCAGCCCGTAATGCGCAAAGGCCGCCTCGATCATCACGACAGTCGGATTGCCCGCCGCGCCCTCCGACATTGAGCCGACGAGTTCGTGAAGGAAATTGGATGCGCCCATGGGTTAATGCGGCTCGGGATCTTTTTGCGCGTCGGCCCTGCGGTAAAGACTCGTGGGAATGAGCATCTGCGACGGCAGCGCCTCGCCCTTCGAGTGGCGGATGATCGCATCCATGATCTGGATGCCCATCTTGTCCGGGAACTGAATCGGGTCGGCGTAAATTTTTCCATCCCTGATCGCCTGCTTGCCTTCGGGCTGACCGTCGAAACCGATGATCACCACCTGCTGCGCCTTGCCCGCCTTTTCGAGTGCCGCCCGGGCGCCGAGCGCCGCAGGATCGTTGATGGCAAAGATGCCGCGCAGATCCGGGTGCGCCTGCAGCGCGTCCTCGGCGGCCTTGTAGCCCACATCCTTCGCTCCGCCGCTCTCCAGTTCGGTGACGATCTCGATCTTCCCTTTGCCACTCGCATTGTGAGCGTTGATGACCTCCGTGAACCCCTTCACGCGAAGCTGGCACGACTCGGCCTGCTTGAAATGGAGCACGGCAATCTTGCCGCCCGCTTCGCCCAACGCCTCGATCATCGCCTGCGCTCCCTCCTTGCCTCCGCCGTAATTGTCCGTCGCGATCTGCGTCACGATTTTCACACCGGGCTCATTGCACGGAATGTCCACCGTGAAGACCGGGATGCCTGCCCCGTTTGCCTCCTGAATTACGGGGACGATCGACTTGGAGTCGCAGGGGCTCAGGACGATGGCGCTCACCTTCTTCACGATGAAGTCCTTGATTTGGTTGCCCTGCTTCGCCAAGTCCTTGTCCCCGCTCACGACGATCGCCTCATAGCCGCGCTTCTTTCCTTCCGAAGTGATATTGTCGCCGATTACTTTGAAGAACGGATTGTCCAGCGTGAGCAACGAGACACCGATGGTGCCTTTCGCTTTCGTGTCGGAAGAGTGAGGGACTGCGTCGTTCGCGGGTTTGTCGCATCCGCACAGCAGCGCGACCGTGCAGACGAGCAGTGTTACGAGGAATCGCTTCATAATGGTTGGGGTGATTCGCGTTTGGGGTTGGAGTTTGCCAGCCTTCAGAGTTATGCGGAAGAAGGGACAAGTGAGGATTTTCGGAAGCAGAGCACAACGCAGGAATTCGCGGGTGGGTACCAGACTCCATCAGGAATACCTGCGCTCCGGCTCGCACAGGGGGAAGCGATACTCCACCGACGGATGCAAGATGCAGAGAATGCACCCGAAGGTTCGCTTTTGTAGGAATTTCAAGAGCATGCAAAAAACTATGCTGGAGCATCGAAACATCACGACCATCCAACAGGCCGCACCGAAAACTGGCAAGCCGCAGCATGGTTTCTGAAACGGCGCAGGCCCGTTTTCGGATGACAAATAACTTCACACACCTGGCACCATACTCCGCAAATAAGTGTATATAATGATAGGCATGGCATCCGTGGAGAGCATCGGAGTGCATGCACAGAAATTGGGCAAGCCCGATGCGGCGGCAGAGAACGATCAACGCCAAGCGCGGGAAGCCGACGACTGGCGCAAGCGGCGACTGCTGGCGGCAAAGCTGGCGACCCAAGGAGATTATCCCCGGCAAGAGGTGACCGAACTGTGCGGAGTGGCACGGGGCTCTCCCTCTTTGAGTGGCTGACGCTCGTGCGCGAACGGGGTCTGGAGGCGCTGCTGGAGCGCGGGAAGCCCGCAGGCCCCAGGAAGGCAGCGTGCGCGTGGAGTTGCGCCCCGGCGATGGAATTGCTGGCGCATCAAGCAACTGGTACGGAACCAGCCCCAACGCCGTAAAGACGCAAAACTGGATTGCTGTGACTGTTCACCTGATGGCCGGACCCTGCGCCGCTACGACAAACACTTGGAAGATCAAGCGTCTGTTTGCCTGGCTGCACAACTTTCGCCGCCTCGTAATCCGCTGGGAATACCATGCTCAAAACTTCCTCGGTTTCCTCCATCCCTGCTGTGCGCATATCCTTCTGCGGCATTTATGAGATGGCTTCTGGGCAAATCGGTTGCAACGAAGCTAGGCAAAAAATTCGCTGTCGACCACACTTCCCGACTGCACGCTTGTCGTCCTCGGGGCGACACTTCACTTTCGCACATCAAAATTTTCTCCCTCATGCCCACCGATCCATTCTTCATTGCCCAGGGAACGAGCGAGATTTATTTCCTCCCGCAGATGGCCAACCGCCACGGTCTCATCGCGGGCGCGACCGGCACGGGCAAGACGATCACGCTGCGCACGCTCGCGGAAAACTTCAGCGCCATCGGCGTGCCGGTCCTCATGGCAGACGTGAAAGGCGACCTCAGCGGACTCGCGAAGCCCGGCGCGGACAGCCCGAAGGTGAAGGAGCGCGCCGCGCAGATGGGACTGGAGATCGCACCGAACGGATTCCCTGTCGTGTTCTGGGACGTGTTCGGAGGGGGTGGCCATCCCGTGCGTGCGACAATCACCGACATGGGCCCGCTGCTTCTCGCGCGGCTGATGGATTTAAATGACACGCAGGAAGGCGTGCTCAATGTCGTCTTCCACGTCGCCGACGAGGAAGGGCTGCTGCTTCTCGACATGAAGGATCTGCAGGCGATGCTCCAGCATGTTGCGCAAAATGCCGCGCAGTACACGGTGAAATACGGCAACGTCACCGCCGCCACCGTCGGCACGATTCAGCGCGCACTGCTCACGCTCCAGCAGCAGGGCGCGGACAAATTCTTTGGCGAGCCTGCGCTGGATCTCAATGACATTATCCGGACCGCCGAGGACGGCCGCGGTATCGTGAACATCCTCGTCGCAGACGCACTCATGGCTTTACCGCGTACCTATGCCGCATTCATGCTTTGGCTGCTCAGCGAACTCTTCGAGCGGCTCCCGGAAGTCGGTGACGTGGACAAGCCAAAGCTCGTGTTCTTCTTCGACGAGGCACACCTCCTTTTCAGCAATCTGCCGCAGGCGGTGCAGGAAAAAGTCGAGCAGGTCGTGAGAATGATCCGTTCGAAGGGCGTCGGCGTTTATTTCGCCAGCCAGAATCCGCTCGATATTCCCGACAAGGTGCTCGGCCAGCTCGGCAACCGCTTCCAACATGCGCTGCGCGCATTCACCCCGCGCGATCGGCAGGCCGTGAAATCCGCGGCGCAGACGTTTCGCACAAATCCGAATCTCGACGTGGAAAAAGCCATCGGTGAACTCGGCGTCGGCGAGGCGCTCGTGTCGCTGCTCGATGCGCAAGGCACACCCGGCATCGTCCAGCGCGCATTCATCGCGCCGCCCGTAAGTTGTCTCTCGCCACTGGCGGACGATGACCGAAAAGTGCTCAATGAGGGCGATGCGATCTTCGGCAAATACGAGCAGACTGCAGATCGCGAGAGTGCGTTTGAAATTCTCCAGGGCAAACCCGCCGAGCCCGTGCGGAAAATCTCGGCCACCTCAGGTGCCGCGCCATTCGACGCAGTCGCCGCCGCACGCGCACATACAGCAGCAAGGCAGCCATCCGCGACACCAGTTGCCACAGCATGCACAGCGCCCACCATTCCCGCACTGGATCTCACGTCCGCCGCTGACCCGAAGGCTGGAATGGCAGCGGCGGAAGCCGAGGCACGCGTGGCAAAGCTCCGCGCGGAAACCGCAGAGCGCGAAGCGAAGGCCAACGCCGCGCAGGCGCTCGCGGACAGCCGCAACTCGCAGAAGCCCGGCTTTTTCGCCAAGCTCGTGGAGAGTGCGGCGCACGGTGCGGCAAATCAGGCCGCACGTTCATTCATGCGCGGCATCCTCGGCGGCATCTTTGGCGGGCGGAACTAAAATTATTTCATGGCAGGCATCATCATTCGACCTCGCGCACGCGTTCTGCACGGTCACGACTGGGTTTATACGAGCGAAGTGCTGAAGGTCTGGGGCAATCCGGAGCCCGGCAGCATCATCGCATTGAAGGATGGCAAAGACCGGATGCTCGGCAGCGCGATCTACAATCCAAAGTCGCAAATCATCGCGCGGCGTTTCTCAAGGCAGCGGCAGGAACTCGATGCGGATTTTTTTCGCCGCCGCATCGGGCAGGCCGTGCGCTACCGCGAAAAGCGCGGCATCACTGCGACGGCCGCGCGTCTCGTGTGGAGCGAGAGCGATGGTCTGCCCGGAGCGATCGTTGATCGCTACGGCGAGCATCTCGTGCTGCAGACGCTCACGCTCGCGATGGACATGCGCCGCGATCTCATCGCCGCCGTGCTGATCGAAATGCTGAACCCGGCGAGCATCATCGAGCGCAACGACGCGCCAGTACGCATTGCCGAGGGAATGGAGCAGCGCGTAGGTGCCCTCCACGGTGAAACGCCCGCGCCGTTTGCGATAATGATCGACGGAATTGAATTCGAGGTGGATCTCATGCGTGGCCAAAAGACAGGGCTCTACCTCGATCAGGTCGGCAGCTACACCGCCGTCGCCGCGCAAGCGCGCGGGCGGCGCGTGCTGGACTGTTTTGCCAACCAGGGCGCATTCGCGCTCGCCGCGGCAAAGGCTGGTGCGGCGAGCGTGCTAGCGATCGAGATCAGCGAGGACGCGTGTTCAAACATTCGTCGCAACGCGTTGCGTAACAAACTCACCGTGGATGTTCGTGCTGAGAACGTCTTTGATTTTCTGAAAGCCGCGGACTCGGGTGGCGACCGTGCGCCGTACGATCTCATCGTGCTCGATCCACCTTCCTTCACGAAGAGCAAAGGCAAGCTCGACGACGCGCTCCGCGGCTACAAGGAGATCCACCTGCGCGCGCTGAAGTTGCTCGCGCCGGAAGGAATGCTCGCCACATTCTGCTGCTCGCACCACGTCAGTCGCGAACTTTTCCTCGATGCAATCAATGAAGCTACTGTGGATGCGAAGCGCACACTGCGGCAGATCGCGACATTTTCGCAAGCACCCGATCATCCGATCATCCCGACGCTCCCGGAGACGGAGTACCTCAAAGGCTTCCTCTTGGAACTGGTGCCGGGGCGCTAGCGGCGTACGCGGGAATTGCTGCTGACAGCACAGCGCCGCCATGCACGTTACACACATGCCCGACACCACACCGCACCCTTCATCCGCGCGGTTGCTCCGGCTTTTCATCTGGCTGCGCTGGCGCAGTGTCACTGCGCACTTCACCAAGTCGCGCCGTGAATCACCGCTGCTCATTTTTATCCTCGCTGGTTTCGTGCTTTGCTACCTCCTGTTCGGGTTCGTGCTTTTCCGCGCGGGACTAGGTTACCTTTACCGCTTCCCGGTCGTGGGCAGTTTGCTCGCGGAGCGCATCCTGTATCTCATTTTCGGATTCTTTTTCGTCATGCTCGTGGTGTCGAATCTCATCATCGGTTATTCGACGCTGTTCCGGAACCGCGAGGCGCAATGGTTCCTCTCGCTTCCGATCCGGCACCGCGATGTGTACCGGTGGAAATTCATCGAGGCCATCGGCATCTCGTCGTGGGCGCTTGTGTTTCTGAGCGCACCGATGCTCGCAGCCTATGGCGTGGTGCATGAAGTGCGGTGGATTTTTTACCTGCAGGTCGCGCTCGGCTACGTGCCGTTTGTAATCATTCCGGCGGTGGCCGGTTCATGGCTGATCCTGCTCCTCGTCCGGGCGCTTTCCACCCGGTGGGCCAAACCCGTCTTCCTCGCCGCTGCGACTCTCCTGCTGGCGTACATTTTTCTCGGGACAAAACCTGTCACGGAAACCGAAGCCGCAAACGCTGGCGAAGTGCTGATGTTTCCGAAACTCATGCAAGGATCGCGTGCGGCGACGAATCCATTCCTGCCAAGCTCGTGGCTCGCGATGGCGATTCGAAATTGGAGCATCGAAGGCATGGGTGCGAGCGGGCTGTTTTTTTTCCTGCTGCTCCTGAGTTACGCGCTGTTCGGGATGCTGCTCGCATTTGAGGTCGCGGGGCGCAGCTATTACGGGAGTTGGTCCGCGGCGCTCGGTTCACAGGCGGAGCGGCAACAGCGCGACAGCGCCTCGAAGCGGCAGCGCAGTCATCGCACCACGCCGCTTGGATGGCTCCAGGCAAAACTGCGCCCGCTCTCGCCGCAAATGGTTGCACTCGTTTTCAAGGACATCCGCGTCTTCTGGCGCGACCCGGTGCAATGGACGCAGTTCATGATTTTTTTCGGGCTGCTCTGCATCTACGTGATCAACCTGAGGAACGTGGCCATCGAGTTCAAACAGAGCTACTGGGAGACGCTCATCAGCTACCTGAATCTCGCCGCCTGTGCGCTCACACTGAGCACACTCACGACGCGGTTTGTCTTTCCGATGTTCAGTCTTGAAGGCCGGCGCGTGTGGATTCTCGGCCTCTCGCCGGTGGGATTGCGCGGTGTTGTACTGCAAAAATTTTGGGCGAGCTTCATTTCCTTGTCGATCATCACCGTGGCACTGATGACTGCTTCCGCATTGTTGCTGCATTTCGATTGGAGGCGTACCGTATTCTTCGCTGGGACGACATTGCTCATGAGCGCGGCGCTGTCCGGGCTCGCCGCAGGACTGGGCGCTCTCTTTCCCGATTTCAAAGAGGAGAACCCGTCGAAGATCGTATCGAGCTTTGGCGGCACGCTCTGTCTCGTGATCAGCTTCGTATTCAATACGGCGATCGTCGCCATCCTCGCTGTGCCGGACATGTTTGCCACCACGGGTCACGCACTGCCGATTCCTCGCTGGTTAGCGCCGCTCTTTGCGCTCGCGATCTGCCTCGCAGTCGCGGTGATTCCGATGTCACTTGCACTTCGTCGCGTGAAAAGTCTGGAAATCTGACAGCGTCCCGGCATGCTCCGGAATGCTGCCACGCTGACATGCCCAACCCACCGCGCGACCAATTCCTCGATCTGCCCGAAGGCGACCCACTCTCCACGGAACACCTCGACGAAAAAGTCCAGCAAGCCGAGCAACAGGAGCAGGCGCTGAAGCGGCAATTGGAGACAATTGAAAAACAGAAACGCGAACTCGAGGAACTCAGTCGTCGCCAGGAATCTCTCACAGTCGGCCGCAATGATATCGTGGACAAACTCACGCGCGCACTCGTCGTCGTTGAGCGAGAGACGATGGATGCAAGCAAGCGCCTCGAAAAGCTTCAGACCATTCATAATTCATTTGCACAGCACCTCGAAAATGTCGAGTCTATTAGCCCAAAATCGTGGGAAGGCCTCGATATCAACAAGGAACTGACCCGCGCTCTCGCCACCGTGGATGACGCGCGCGGCGAGTACAGTCGTTCCTTTCCAAGGATCTCCGGCATGCCCAATCAGGCCGACGGCGGATCCGTGACGGATGCCGGGTACACTCCGGATTACTCCGGCGGCGACGGGAAGGATTTCATCGGCTGGCTGAAAATCGGATTCGCATTTTCGCTGCCGCTCATTGTCCTCGGACTCATCGCCCTCGTCGTCATCGCCAGCCGCCTTCCCGCCAAGTGACCATGTCCCGCAAACCCGATCACAAATCCACAGGTGCATCCCCCATCCACGCACGCCGGCAGGAACTCGAAGCGCGAGCCCAGCAGGTGAAGGCCAAGCTGAGCCAGACCCGGCAGTTTTTGGAAAAAGTTCCGGCGCTCAAGGACGAGGCACAGAAGAAGCAGCAACGGGAGATTTTCGACCGCTTCAACCGCCCGGCGCGGCTAGAAGGTCCGGCGGATTTCCGGCTCGATTTTGTTGCCGGCAAAAGGTCCGCGCCCCCGCGGAAACTCCGCAAGGAGCGCAGCAAGGCTCCCCTATTCACGCTGCTCCTGCTTGTGACGTTTCTCGTGGTTGCATACTTCGCATGGAAATCGCTGTGGCAGGGCTGAGCGCCTGATTGAAAGCAGCGTTGCGGAGGAGAGCGCAGCTTCGGCATAAGGGGCGCATGTATTACCGCCGATTCGGTCGCACAAATTTGCAGATGCCCGTCTTTTCCTGCGGAGGGATGCGCTACCAGCAGAGCTGGGATGATGTGAAACCCGAGGCGGTTGCGGAGGACGGCCAGCGGAATCTCGAGGCGACGATTCTCCGCGCACTGGAGCTGGGCATCAACCACATCGAGACCGCCCGAGGCTACGGCAGCAGCGAAATGCAACTCGGGTGGATTTTGCCGCGCTTGCCGAGAGAGAAAATGATCGTGCAGACGAAGATCGCGCCATTCGCCACAGCACGCGAATTTCGCGAAACCTTTGAGCGCTCGATGAAGTATCTGAGGCTCGAACACGTGGACCTTCTCTCGCTGCACGGCATCAACAACTACGACTTGCTGGACTGGTCACTGCGCAGTGGCGGCTGCCTCGATGAGGCACGCGCACTCCAGCGAGAGGGACGCTGCCGCTTCATCGGCTTCAGCACACATGCGACGACGGATCTGATCCTGCGTGCGATCGAGAGCAACGGGTTCGACTACGTGAATGTGCATTGGTACTTCGTGAACGAACTCAACTGGTCCGCCGTGCAAGCCGCGGCGGCGCGCGACATGGGCGTCTTCATCATCAGTCCGAGCGACAAGGGCGGGAAACTTTACAGTCCGCCGCCGAAGCTGACGAAACTCTGCGAACCACTCTCTCCGATTCAGTGGAACGATTTGTGGTGTCTCGCACGCCCAGAGGTTCACACGCTGAGCATAGGTGCGGCAAAGCCTGGTGACTTTGACGAGCATATTGCAGCACTTGCACACTATGCCGAGGCGCGGGAAATCACCGCACCGATCGAGTCGCGGCTGCGTGGGGAAATGCAGCGCGTGTTCGGTGCGGACTGGTGCGCGCGGTGGAGCGAGGGCCTGCCGAATTACGTGGACGTGCCTGGCGAGGTGAACGTGCAGGAAATCGTCCGCCTTTACACCTATGCGCGCGGGCTCGATCTCATGGACTGGGGCAAGATGCGCTACAATCTGATGGGCAACGCGGGGCACTGGTTCCCAGGCGCGAATGCATCAAGTTTTGATGCCGATGGTGTGAGTGTCGCGTGCGCGAAGAGTCCGTTCGCTGATCGAATTCCCCAGGTGCTTGCCGAAGCTCACGCTCTGATGCATGAGGCACCCAAGAAACGGCTGAGCGAAGGCGGGGACTAACCACCCTGCCCTCCTGACTACCAGTTCTTCACCCACTTGGCCCACTCAAGGCCCATCGTATCGGGTGTTGCCGGGTTCCTCGTCGGATTGCTGCCTCCCGTGGACCAGAGGTCAAAGCTGCCGGAATTGAAGCCAGTGAGCTGATTGCCAGTCGGACGGATGAGGGTGTTCGCAGCGCTGGGATTCCTCAGCAGCATGTACTGCCATTTCCACTCGTCATACGCAGCTGACGTCGAGTAGGCATAGGGAAATCCGAATGGATCCTGGAAGTAGTTGACTTGGGTGATTGCCTTTGTGGTCGGGTCTTTTGTGGCGTTGAGGATGCGCGGATCAAATTCTTTCAAATAGCGGGGCACCCCGTCATCCGGGATTCCATCCGGCGGGGTGCCTGCCTGGCCATTCGTCGTCAGGTCTCCTGTCAGTTGCTTGTAGAGGAACAATGACGCCGGCGCGTAAGTGGGGTCTATCGGGCTAAAATTGCTTTTTGGGGAAATCGCGTCTGACAAGGTGCGGGTCGAAGAATCGCGCTGAGGGTACGGGTAGCTTCCGTTGTCGGCTTTGTAGCTGTCGCAAGCGGAACTGAGCATTGCGATTTCCCCACTCGCCCTGGCCAGCGCGCCTTTCCTCTGCACATATCCCCCGACGGAGAGCACCAAACCGGCCAGAATAACGATGATGGCGAGCACTGTCAGCATTTCGAGCAGGGTGAACGCGGAGGCGGGGGACTTTCTCATAGCCGGAAAATATGCCGTTTCCAACGGGCTGCCAATGCTTTCTCAGTTCGAGTTGCTCTGCATCTTCTCGATGATTTTGATGAGCGGCAGGAAGAGCGCGATGACGATGGTGCCGACGATGAATGCGAGGAACACAATCATGATCGGTTCGAGGAGCGAGGTGAGGCTCTCCACGGCGTTATCCACCTCGTCGTCATAGACCTCGGCAACCTTCAGCAGCATCTCGGGAAGCTGGCCGGTCTCTTCACCGACATCCACCATGCTGATCACCATCGGCGGGAAAACTCCGCTCGCTTCGAGCGGCGAGACGATGCTTTCACCTTCTTTCACTGCGTCGTGGACTTTCGTGATTGCATCTGACAGCACGACATTTCCCGCGGTTTCCTTTGTGATGTTCAGCGCCTGCAAAATCGGGACGCCACTGGTCACAAGCGTGCCAAGCGTGCGGGTGAAACGCGCGATAGCACCCTTGCGAGAAATGTCACCAAAGATAGGCAGCCTCAGCTTCATCCTGTCCATGAATTCGATGCCCCGAGTCGTGTTGTTCAACGCCCACCATCCCGTGCCGATGACGAAAATGGCGACCAGTGTGAACCACAAATTCGGCGGGACGAACATGTGCAGCAGAAAATTGCTCGCACCCATCACCCACAGCGTCAGTTCCGGCAGTTTTTCGCTTTCGCCGAGCATGTCCTTGAAGATGTTGGCAAACTTCGGGACAATCGTCGTGAGGAGAAAGACGAGGATAAGAAGGGCGATAACCAGCACCACGACCGGGTAGGTCATCGCCGACTTGATCTTGTTTTTCAGCTTTTGCGCCTTTTCCTGAAACTCCGCGAGGCGGGTGAGCACGAGTTCGAGCACGCCGCCGATTTCGCCAGCCTTCACCATGCTCACGTAGAGCCGTTGAAAAATGCGCGGGTGCTGGCCCATGGCCTCTGAGAAAGTGCTGCCGCCCTGCACGGAGTCCGCAATCGAGTTGATGGAATTGCGCAGAACCGGATCCTTTTCCTGCTTCGCGAGCACGTTCAGACCTTTGAGCAGTGGCAGGCCCGCATCAATCAGCGTCGCGAGCTGGCGGGTGAAAATCATCAGCGTCTTCGTGGGCACTGTCTTCCTCTGCAGGAAGCCGCCGCCCTTTTTCTGCGACACTTTCGCAGCAGTCGCGGTTTTCGCGACCGTCTTGGCGCCCTTGGCGACTTTCTTGCCCTGCCCCTCGGGTGCGACGCTCGTGGGGAAAAATCCCTGCTGCCTCAATTGCGCGACCACGTCGTTCTGCGTGGCGGCTTCGACGACACCATTGGACTCGGTGCCCCTTGCGTCGAGGGCTGTGTATTCAAATCGCGGCATAAAATCTGGAGGGACTCTTTGTTTGGTTGTAAGTGGTGCGACGAAATCTTGTCCATCCGAATCCCAGCGGCACCCATAAAAGTGTTTACGTGTACTTGAGCACTTCCTCAATCGTCGTCTCGCCGACATAAATCGAGCGCAGACCGTCCTGCCGCAGCGTGTCCATGCCGAGTTCGATGGCCTTTTGCTTCATCACGACGGAAGGCGCGCGTTCGTTGATGAGCTGGCGCAGCGGATCGGTGATATCGAGCAGTTCGTAGATGCCCTT
>Ga0209698_10004184_pt1 | contig 15908 bp, 10 predicted proteins | sample LitLauG_LLR_2012_FD_187203 | JGI IMG/M metagenome (GOLD analysis project Ga0209698, IMG submission 187203) | Freshwater sediment microbial communities from Pennsylvania, USA - Little Laurel Run_MetaG_LLR_2012 (SPAdes) (version 2) | ecosystem: Environmental > Aquatic > Freshwater > Creek >...
CATGAACACAGAACCAATCGCCGCAGACCCAGTGGCGCCGGGTCGGCATATTCCGTAGGGCCCGTGGTGCCCGTTCGCCTGCTAAGCTCGTTTCTGCGTGAATCAGTCCTGCGTGCATCAGGAATACGACGTCATCATTCTCGGAGCGGGCGCTGCCGGACTGATGTGTGCCATCGAAGCCGGGAAGCGGGGCCGGCGTGTTCTGGTGCTCGAACGCGCCGATCGAATCGGCAAGAAAATCCTGATCTCCGGCGGCGGCCGCTGTAATTTCACCAACCTGCACACCGGCCCGGAGAATTTCATTTCGGCGAACCCGCACTTCGCCAAGTCAGCGCTCGCCCGCTATACTCCGGCCGATTTCATCCGCCTGGTCGAAAAGCATCGCATCTCCTATCACGAGAAAAAACTCGGTCAATTGTTTTGCGATCGAGCGGCAAGCGACATCACGGCGATGCTGCAGCAGGAATGCCGCGACGCGGGAGCAGAAATTCGCTGCAACACGAAAGTGAACGAAGTACGCAAAGACAAAGTGCACGAGAACGGCGAGTTCGCCGTGCAGGCAGAGGACGCTGGTTTCGCCGCGCCCCGCTTGGTGGTCGCGACCGGAGGTTTATCCATCGCGAAAATCGGCGCCACTTCATTTGGTTACGATCTGGCCCGGCAATTCGAACTGAAGATTCAGTCCCCACGTGCCGCCCTGGTTCCTCTCGTCTTCAGCGAACGCGACCGCAAGCTGTGGTGCGATTTGGCCGGAGTCTCGACCGAGGTGGTTGCTTCCGCTCGCGGCCCGAACCAGACGCTTCAGACATTTAGGGAGAACATGCTTTTTACTCATCGCGGCATCAGCGGACCCGCAATTCTCCAGATCTCTTCTTACTGGGATGGCAAAGGACCGATTCATCTCGACCTTGCGCCCGACCGCAATCTCGCCGCGGAGTTGCGAACACGCGGCCATCGTGACCAGACGAGTTGGAAGTTACTGCTGCGAGAAGCCCTGCCCCGCCGCTTCGCGGATCGCTGGCTCGAAGCTTATCCCTTAGCCGGCAGTTCCGATCGCGCCATCGCTGACGCCGAACTAAAACTGCATGCATGGGAAGTCAAGCCGGAAGGAACCGAAGGTTACGGAAAAGCCGAAGTCACCGCGGGTGGCGTCGATACTGACGAACTCTCTGCCAAGACGATGGAGTCAAAGAAAGTGCCGGGCCTTTTCTTCATCGGAGAAGTGGTCGATGTTACCGGCCAGCTTGGCGGCTTCAACTTCCAGTGGGCGTGGGCGTCGGGATACTACGCCGGACAGGCGGTATGAGGATCAACTGCGGAGCAATGCTAGATCGCCGCGCCTTCCTGCATGAAGGGCATCCGGGCGAGAATTTCCGCAGCTTGCTCCAGTTGCTTCAAGTCGGTGTTGGTGAAGTCTGCGCCCGCTCCCTGAGCATCCATCCCTTTGCGCGAAATCTGCACCACTCCCCGCACGTCCCCCCCAGCGAGCGCCACGGGTACAGACATGATTTTCTGGATCGGCATTTGTTCCTGGCTGCGAGCCTCTTCGTCGGCGTCAGCTCCGAGCTTGACTGCTTCAAACAGGCTCGCATGTTTAACGCGCCTGAAGGTATTGGACACAAGCGGAGAGCGAGTCGCTGCCGTCCGCGCTGCCACCGCCGATCCGCTAAGGGGCAGTACGCCTGCCGGTCGCAGTTCCGGCGGGAAAATAAATCGCAGACTGCCCTTGTCCAACCTGAGCAGTGCCACTTCGCTGCGGCGCACTCGCAGGATCTGGGCCAGCTTCAGGCAAACTCGATCTGCACTCGGAGTTTCCGAAAGCATGATCTCCAAATCGCTGAGGCTGGCCTTGGCGGCCTTGGCTGCGAATCCCTGATTGCCGGTGGATAACATAGTTGTGGCCATTAGTCCTGTACTCATCTATCCTGCGGTCGTCAGCAACTTCCCGACAAGTTACCAGAGTACTTTTGCCGCCTTCCGCCAATGTGAGCGGCTGCTTGTCCTTGCCCAAACAGGTACCTTTTTTGTCCGAAAAGAAAAATCGCGGCACAATTCCACAGCCGTTCGGGTTATAGTGAATCAATAGTTCGTGGTAATAGTCGGGTAGCGGCTATCGGGGTAGGCGTATGTCGCTTATTCATTATGTAAGACCATTCCTGGAGTTAGGTATCTGCAAGGAGTACTGTATGGCTCGTAAGACAACTGGAAGCACTACCGCCAAACGCAGCAAGAAAGCAGAAATGCCCGTTGCGCCTGCCGATGTGCAGGTTGCGCCCGAAGTTCACGCAGAAGTTCGCAAGGACATGCCCGGGAACGGGAAACCGGCCCTCCTTGTTCCTTCCAACCTCGTTCCTCCCAACCTCGTTCCTGTCAATCTCGAAGAAGAGATTCGCCGCCGCGCCTACGAACTCTATCTGCAGCGCAGAGCGACTGCTGGCGCCGGGAACGGCAATGAGAACCAGGATTGGCTGATTGCGGAGAGCGAGATCCGTTCGCGCTACGATCGATTGGCACGTCACACCACGGCGTAGATCCGGGCCGCGGTCATGCCCTGCTAGTGGATTGTTACAGGACAGTCTTCTGCTCAGCATGTCGGCTGAGAAACCAGCACGGCGGGTCGTCGGCGTGTGGGAACAGGCTGTGTACGCACGTCTGCTGCACCGGCGGATCAAAAATGAGTTCGCTTTTCCCGTCTTTTTGCAGCACCGCGTCGTAGTGTTCGACGGTCACGCTGCCAAAGGGCTGGCGCCCCGTTGCCAGACGATATCGAAACACGCAATAGTCCGCTCCGTACAAGATTCCCAGCAGGCTCACACCAGCCACGAATGATCTCAAGGCGATTCCCCGGAGCCATCGTTCGGTTTTGTTGTCGGATGGGTTGCCTTCGTCCGCGGTCACGCGCTGAATTATACGCGCCGCGAACTTGCCCGGAGATTGAAGTCTTGACAATTCTTCACAAAAACCCCTACCCGGTTTGCCCCGCCCGCGCGTCGAATGGATAGCGGAAATAGATGATAAGATTCACCAGAAGTTCCAGCGAAAGCTGCTGTCCCTCATCGAGTTGAGGAGCGCAAGTGACGGAACAACGACCAGACTCAACTGATTCCCAAGAATCCGAGCAGCCTGTATTCGAGGATTCAACCCGGCCCGAGATTTCCACCGGCCCCGAGCATCCAGCCAAGGCCGAGCATTCCAGTAAGACTAAGAGCCGCTGGTGGGTGTGGCTGATCGTCGCCCTGGTTGTACTTGGCGGCATTGCCTGGTGGGAACGCCGCGGCACCGACCCCGCAGCGAAATCCGGCGGAGACCCGGCCTCCCGGCCCGTTGTCGTGACGACGGCGGTCGCGCGCCAAGGCGACATCGGAATCTACCTGAACGCTCTGGGCACGGTGACGCCCGTTTATACCGTAACCGTGACCAGCCGGGTGCAAGGCCAGATTACGCAGGTCGACTATCGCGAAGGGCAGATGGTTCGAAAGGGCGACCCGCTCATTGAAATCGATCCGCGCCCTTACCAGGCGGCATTAACTCAAGTCGAAGGACAACTGGCGCACGACCAGGCGGTTCTCACCGAGGCCAAGATCGACTTGGATCGCTACCAGCAAGCGTTAAATCGCAACGCCATCGCCAAACAGCAATTTGACGATCAACAGCAGGTCGTGCTGCAAGATGAAGGCACGGTGAAGAATGACGAAGGGCAACTCGCGAATGCCAAAGTAAATCTGGTCTACACCCATATCACCGCACCTATAGCCGGGCGCGTGGGACTGCGGCTCGTCGATCCCGGAAATATTGTGCAGGCTAATAGCAACACCGCCCTGGTCGTGATCACGCAGCTTCAGCCCATCACTGTGATCTTCAGCATCGCTGAAGACTTCCTCTCCCAGATTCAACAGCAATTGCGCCAGGGAAAGAAATTGCCGGTGGACGCTTTTAACCGTGAAGCAAGCACAAAAATTGCATCGGGCACGCTCCTGACCCTCGACAATGTCATTGACCCAACCACGGGAACCTTGAAACTCAAAGCCATCTTTGACAACTCCGACGCCGCTCTCTTCCCCAGCCAGTTCGTCAATGTCAAGATGCTCGTCGACACGCAACACAATGTAACTTTGATTCCGACTCCCGCCATTCAACGCAACGCCCAAGGCGCTTTTGTCTACGTGATCAAAAGTGACCAGACCGCATCCATCCGGACGATAACTCCCGGCACTACGGATGGAACGGTGACCGCCGTGGAGGGTATTCAACCGCAGGAAGTGGCTGCCATTAACGGATTCGACAAGCTCTTGGATGGTTCAAAAGTTACCGTCCGCACGCCTCCGAGCGGGAGCGGCGGAACGTCAGGCCAGCAGCGTCCAGCCGGCCAGAATAATGACAACCAATCCGCTCCGGGAGCCTCTAAAGGAGGGACCGCCCACAGCAAGAACGGAGCCTCGCATCCGTGAGTCCCTCTCGTCCATTTATCTTACGACCGGTAGCGACATCGCTATTGATGGCAGCCATTTTGCTCGCTGGTTTCGTCGCCTATCTGCAACTGCCGGTTTCCGCCCTGCCTGAGGTCGACTACCCGACCATTCAGATCGTTACGTTCTATCCTGGCGCCAGTCCTGACGTGATGGCTTCGGCCGTAACCGCGCCTCTGGAACGCCAGTTCGGTCAGCTCCCCGGCCTCAATCAGATGACTTCCACCAGCTCCGACGGGAGTTCGATCATTGTTTTGCAGTTCTCTCTCGAACTGAACATCGACGTCGCTGAACAAGAAGTGCAAGCCGCCATCAACGGATCCCAGACCTATCTGCCTTCCGATCTGCCCGTCCCGCCGATCTATAGCAAAACCAATCCGGCAGACACGCCGATTCTCACCCTGGCGCTTTCTTCGAAATCCATTCCGCTGTCGCAGGTCGAAGATCTCGCCGATACCCGCTTCGCGCAAAAAATCTCTCAGCTCCCCGGGGTAGGATTGGTAAGCATCAGCGGCGGCCAAAAGCCGGCCGTCCGTGTGCGCGTAAATCCCACCACCCTCTCCTCCTACGGCATCAACCTCGAGGATGTACGCACCGCCCTGCAGCAAACCAGCCTCGACCAGGCCAAGGGCAACTTCGACGGCCCGCAACAGGATTACCAGATTCAATCGAACGACCAACTGATCAACGCCTCCGATTTCGCGCAAGTCGTCATTGCCTACCACAACGGTTCGCCGGTAAGACTCTCCGATGTGGCGACGGTCGAAAATGACGTGGAAAACAATCGCCAGGCCGCATGGATGAACGAAACTCCGGCGGTCATCGTCAACATTCAACGCCAGCCCGGCGCCAACATCATTCAGGTAGTTGATCGCATCAAGAAGCTGCTTCCCCTCCTCAAGAGCAATCTGCCCTCCGCCGTTCAAGTGGATGAACTCACGGACCGCACCACAACCATCCGGTCCTCCGTCAAAGACGTCGAGTTTACCCTCATGCTCACCGTGGGCCTGGTGGTCATGGTTATTTTTCTGTTCCTGCGCAATGTTTCCGCCACCATCATTCCCAGTGTTGCCGTTCCGCTCTCCATCGTGGGCACGTTCGGAGTGATGTATCTCGCCGGCTTCAGTTTGAACAACCTCACGCTGATGGCTCTCACCATTTCGACTGGCTTCGTCGTCGATGACGCCATCGTCATGATCGAGAACATCATTCGCTTCATCGAAGAGGGGGACAGGCCGCTCGAAGCGGCCCTCAAAGGTTCGGAGCAGATCGGTTTCACGATCGTGTCCCTGACCATATCCTTGATCGCAGTGCTGATTCCCCTGCTCTTCATGGGCGATATCGTCGGCCGGTTATTCCGCGAGTTTGCCATTACTTTGAGCGTGACCATCCTCGTCTCCGCGGTGGTTTCGCTCACGCTCACGCCCATGATGTGCTCGCGCCTGTTAAGGAGCACACACGGAAAAAAGCAGAGCCGTTTCTACGTGGCCTCGGAGCGCGCCTTCGAAAGCATCATTGCTTATTACGGAAGAACTCTAAAGTGGGTGCTAAAACGTCAAACCGCAACCCTGCTCGTGGCCGCTGCTACGCTGGTGCTCACGGTTCTCCTATACATCATCGTTCCCAAGGGCTTCTTCCCGGTGCAAGATACCGGCATCATTCAGGGCATTTCGGAAGCCGGCCAGTCCATCTCCTTCGCCGCCATGGCGGAAAAACAGCAGGAACTCGCCCATTTGATCTTGCAGGACACTGCGGTTGAAAGTCTTTCTTCCTTCATCGGCGTCGACGGCACCAACACGACTTTGAACAGCGGGCGCATCCAGATCAACCTGAAGCCGCTGGATGTTCGCGGAATCAACGCCTCGGATGTCATCCGGAGACTCCAGCCCACTCTGGCAAAAATCGATGGCATCACGCTCTACATGCAGCCCGTGCAGGACCTCACCGTGGAAGACCGCGTGAGCCGCACCCAATATCAGTACACCCTCGAAGATCCCAATCCCATCGAACTGAATCTCTGGACGGCCAAACTGATGGCCAAGCTGCAAACCATTCCGGAGCTCCGCGACCTGGCCACCGACCAGCAGACCTCAGGTCTCGCTGCCTCCCTCACCATCGATCGGGTCACCGCCTCCCGCATGGGTATAACGCCACAAGCCATCGACCAGATGCTCTACGACGCCTTTGGACAGCGGCAAGTTTCGACGATGTACACACAGTTGAACCAGTACCACATCATCCTGGAGGCGCAGCCGGACTTTCAGAAGAGTCCCTCGCAGTTACAGGATATCTATCTTCGTTCTGCTTTGGCTCCGGCGGCACTCACTACAGGCTCATCGGGCACGGTCACCTCGACGACGGCCTCCGGCAATTCGGCCTCCAGCGCTTCGCCGAGCCCCTCCGCTTCTCCGAACACTCTCATTAGTTCGGGATCCGCCAATCCCAGCGCCGTAACCACCCTGAATGGCGCGGCCGTCCCGCTCAGCACCTTCACACGTTTTGAAATGAAGAGCAGCCCCTTGTCCGTCAATCACCAGGGACAGTTTCCCGTCGTCACCATTTCCTTCAACCTGGCGCCCAACGCTTCGCTGGGTGAAGCCACCAAAGCCATCGACAAGGCGCAGCAGGAAATTGGCATGCCGCTCAGCGTGCAGAGCGCGTTTCAGGGCACCGCTGCATCGTTTCAAGCTTCCCTGGCGAACGAGCCGCTCTTGATTCTCGCTGCTCTGATCACGGTTTATATCGTGCTCGGCGTTCTCTACGAAAGCTACATACATCCCATCACCATTCTCTCCACCCTGCCCTCCGCCGGGGTGGGCGCAATTCTCGCCTTGTTGATCTGCGGTCAGGAACTCAGCGTAGTTGCTCTCATCGGAATCATTCTGCTGATCGGTATTGTCAAAAAGAACGGGATTATGATGATCGACTTTGCGCTGGAGGCGGAGCGCAAAGAGGGCAAGAGGGCGGAAGAAGCCATTTATGAAGCGTGCCTCTTGCGTTTCCGTCCCATCATGATGACCACCATGGCCGCGCTGCTCGGCGGCTTGCCCCTCGCGCTCGGCACTGGAATCGGGTCCGAGCTTCGCCGCCCCCTGGGCATCTCCATGGTGGGCGGCTTGCTCTTGAGTCAAGTGCTTACGCTCTACACGACGCCGGTCATTTACATTTTCTTCGATCAGCTCGCGCAGCGCTTCGCTTCACGTCACGCGCCCGATGCCGGGCCGGAGGCTGTTCCCGCAGATTAATGGGGACTAATAACGAATGAGCCTTTCTTCTCCATTCATTCGAAGGCCGGTGGCCACCACGCTGCTGACGGCGGCCATCGCGCTGGCGGGCGCTGTCGCCTTTCGGGAGTTGCCCGTCTCACCTCTGCCGCAAGTCGATTTCCCCACCATCTCAGTGGGCGCCGGTTTGCCGGGAGCCAGTCCGGAGATCATGGCGTCCTCTGTCGCCACTCCATTGGAGCGCCAGTTCGGAAGAATCGCCGGCGTCACGGAGATGACGTCGTCCAGCAATCTCGGCAGCACCAGCATCACGCTGCAGTTCGATTTGAACCGGGATATCAATGGAGCCGCGCGCGACGTCCAAGCCGCGATCAATGCCGCGCGCAGTTACTTGCCTGCCAATCTCCCCGGCAATCCCACTTACAAGAAAGTCAATCCGGCAGATGCTCCCATCCTGATCCTGGCGCTTACTTCAAAGGTGTATGACCGCGGCAAACTGTACGACGCCGCCTCCACCATCATGCAGCAGCGTATCTCCCAGATTCCGGGCGTCGGCCAGGTCAGTGTTGGCGGGAGTTCGCTGCCGGCCGTGCGCGTGGACGTGAATCCGACCCAACTCAACGGTTATGGTCTCGGCTTGCAGGACGTTGCGACCATGCTGAACCGGCAGAATGCCAATAGTCCCAAAGGCCAGTTGATTCAGGGCACGACCAGCGCCGACATCGTAACCAATGATCAGCTTCTCAAGGCGGTGGACTACATGCCGCTGGTGGTCGGCTATCACAGTGGCGCCGCGGTCAAGTTGTCCGATGTGGCGAACGTCCAGGACTCCACCGAAAACATACGCGCTGCAGGTTTCGCCAACGGCAAGCCCTCCGTCCTCATCATCATTAACCGCCAACCGGGCGCCAACATCATCGACACCGTGGACCGCGTCCGCGCCGCTCTTCCGGGATTGAAGGCCTCCATCCCTTCCGCGATCGACACTCAAATCGTGCTCGACCGCACGCAAACCATTCGCGCTTCCGTTCGCGACGTCGAGCGCAGCCTCATGATCTCGATTTCCCTGGTGATTTTGGTGGTGTTCGTCTTCCTGCGAAGCGTCCGCGCCACCTTGATTCCGAGTGTGGCCGTCCCTGTCTCTCTGATTGGCACCTTTGGCGTGATGTACCTTTGCCATTACAGCATCGACAACCTCTCGCTCATGGCGCTCACCATTTCGACGGGCTTTGTGGTGGACGATGCGATCGTGGTCATCGAAAATATCACCCGCTATATCGAGCAGGGCATGGAGCCCATGCAAGCGGCGCTCAAAGGCGCCAGCGAAATTGGTTTTACCGTCCTCTCCATCAGCGTCTCCCTCATTGCCGTCTTCATTCCGATTCTGATGATGGGGGGAATCGTCGGCCGGCTGTTCCGTGAATTCGCTGTGACCCTTTCGGTCGCCATCACTGTCTCCCTCGGCATTTCTCTAACCACGACCCCGATGATGTGTTCGCGGCTGCTCCGGCATGTTCGGGATGAGCAGCACGGCAGATTATTCCGCGCCAGCGAGCGCGTCTTCAATGCGATCCTGGGCGTCTACGAGAGCAGCCTGGGCTGGGTCTTGGAGCACTCCGCCTTGACCCTCATCGTTCTCGGCATCACCATCGCCTGCAACTTCTACCTCTTTTGGATCGTCCCCAAAGGATTCTTTCCCCAGCAGGATAACGGCGTCGCTTTCGGCGGCATCCAGGGCTCCCAGGACATTTCTTTCCAGGCGATGCAAGTCGCTACGCAACAGATCGTTAATATCGTCAAGACGGACCAAGCCGTCGACAATGTCATGGCGTTCACCGGAGGCGGCGGCGCCACCAATGGCGGCTTCGTCTTCATGGCCCTAAAGCCTTTTGATCAACGCAAGGCAACCTCCAGCCAGGTGATTGACCGTCTGCGTCCCAAGCTGCTTTCTGTCGCAGGTGCCAACACCTTTATGCAACCCGCGCAAGATCTCCGCATCGGCGGACGAGGCAGCAGCGCCCAGTTTCAGTACACCATTCAGAGCGACAACTTAACGGATCTGGTGCAGTGGGGCCCAGCCCTGCTGCAACAGATGCGGAAATTACGCCTCCTCACCGACGTCAACACCGATCAACAGAACAGCGGTCTTCAGGCCCTGCTTACCTATGATCGGGCCACCGCATCGCGTCTCGGCATTACGCCTCAGATGCTCGATAACTCTCTTTACGAAGCCTTCGGCCAAGCCCAGGTTTCCACCATGTTTACCGGCATCAACCAGTACCACGTCGTGATGGAAGTCGAACCGAAATACTGGCAGTCGCCGGTGAACTTGAACGACGTGTATATTCGGGCCGCGCAAGGGAAAGTCGTTCCGCTCAGCGCTGTGACCCATTACCAACCGACCACAGCTCCCCTGTCCGTGAATCACCAGGGGCAATATCCCTCGGTCACCATTTCGTTCAACCTCGCTCCAGGTGTCGCTCTCAGCGATGCTTCCCACGCCATCCTCGACCTGGAACAGAAAATGGGCATGCCCAATACCATTACCGGCATGTTCTCCGGCACGCTCCAGGCTTTTCAGGCTTCTCTGGCGACGGAACCTTTTCTCATCATCACCGCTCTCATGGCCGTCTATATCGTCCTGGGCATTCTTTACGAGAGCCTCATCCATCCGCTGACGATTATTTCCACCCTGCCCTCGGCGGGTGTCGGCGCCGTGCTCGCCCTCATGATCTTTCACAAGGACCTGAGCATTATCGCGATCATCGGAGTCATTCTGTTGATCGGTATCGTCAAGAAAAACGCTATCCTGATGATCGACTTTGCGCTGGCCGCCGAACGCATCGACGGCAAGAGTCCGCGAGAAGCCATTTTCCAGGCGTGCATCCTGCGCTTTCGCCCCATTCTGATGACCACCATGGCGGCCATGTTTGGCGCTTTGCCTTTGGCCCTCGGCACCGGACCGGGCTCGGAACTTCGCAGTCCTCTAGGCATCACGATCATCGGCGGCCTGCTTCTGAGCCAGATGTTGACGCTCTACACCACGCCGGTCGTTTATCTCTCACTGGACCGTTTGCGAGTCAATTGGCTGCGCGCTCACGGCAAGCTAGAAGGACATGGACAGGGAAGAAGACAAGCCGAGTCCTTGGGATGACAAGTGCCTATGAGAACCCGTGGTGCAAGTGAGATTCGTATCAGGGCAAGCCTTCAGGCGTGCCGCACGAGCATCTTATTGACGCGCCTTCAGGCGCTGGAGACGTGGCAAGCAAGGAGTCCGAGACACCCATGAAGGCAACGAATAAAATGCGCGCCACGACTGCGCTCCTCTGCAGCGCACTCCTCTTCCAAGGCTGCGTTGTCGGTCCGAAATACAAACGTGCCACCGTGGATGCCCCGGGCACGTTCAAAGAGGTCACCCCCGACGACCTCAAGAAAATGGACGGCTGGAAAGTAGCACAGCCACAGGACAGCGCTCTTCACGGCAATTGGTGGGAGATTTTTGGCGATCCCCAACTGAACGCGCTCGAAGCGCGAGTCAGCATTTCCAATCAGAACGTCGCCGCCGCGTTTGCCAACTTCATGGCGGCGCGCGCCATTGTCCGTGAGGCTCGCGCGCAATATTTCCCAACTCTTACCGGTGGCGCAAGCGTCATTGAACAGCACCAGCCCAGTTCTTCGAGCACCGTGGCAAGCAAGGCTTCCGGGTCGACCTTTACCGCATACTCCATACCCTTCGACGCCTCCTGGACGCCCGACTTGTGGGGCCGCGTGCGCAACACCGTGCGCGCCAACGTTGCCAACGCGCAAGCCAGCGCCGCCGACCTCGAGAATACCCGTCTGACCGCCCAAGCGGAGTTGGCGGTCGATTACTTCCAGCTGCGCGGCCAGGATGCTCTCAAACAATTGCTGGACGCGACTGTAGTGGCCTACACCGAATCCCTGGACCTGACCAAGGCGCTCTATGAAACAGGAATCGACTCGGACGAAGCCGTAGCGGAAGCCGAAACTCAACTGGAGACCGCGCGCGCCCAAGACACTAATCTCGGCATCCTCCGGGCTCAATACGAGCATGCGGTCGCGCTTCTAGTCGGTCAACCTGCTTCCTCTTTCTCCATCGCCGTCGAGCCCTTGAAAATTCCGCCCCCCGCCATTCCATTTGGCGTTCCTTCGCAACTCTTGGAGCGCCGCCCCGACATCGCCGCATCCGAGCGTCTGATGGCCCAGGCCAATGCGCAAATCGGCGTCGTGAAAGCCGCGTTTTATCCGACGGTAACTCTCGGCGCTACCGGCGGGCTGCAAAGCACGAGCGGCTCCCAATTGTTTTCTTGGGCTAGCCGCTTTTGGTCGGTGGGTCCGACCATTTCCGAGTTGATTTACGATGGCGGCCTGCGTCGCGCCACCGTCGAACAATTTCGCGCGCAATATGATCAGACCGTCGCCAACTACCGCAACACCGTCCTCACCGCGTTTCAACAAGTCGAGGATAATCTTTCCAACTTGCGCATTCTTTCCCAGGAAATTCAGGAACAAGACATCGCGATCCAGTCCGCCCAGCGCAGCCTGAAGTTGGCCACCGACCGCTACCGCCTGGGCATCGACCCCTACCTCAACGTGATTACGGCCCAGACGACACTCTTTGGCAACGAGCAGACAGCCGTCAACCTGCGAGTCCAGCAAATTGTGAACAGCGTGCAATTGATTGAGGCCCTCGGCGGGGGATGGGATTCCTCCACGCTACCCACGTCGCAGCAGGTTATTTCGCGACAGGTCCAGCTGCCAGCGACCGCCCCGAGCCCACCGTCGACGAGCCAGCCGCCAGCCCCATCGAATCCCTAGCCGGCGACAGAAGAGTTGCGCAATACTCAGTTTTTGACATTGTTTTGAAGGCCTGGGCGCTCAGAGCAGGTTCTTGTGCACAAAACGCGCAAGAATGGGGCACACGGGCGTCGTCTGCTGCTACAATTTCCGGTTCGCCATCCTGTCTAGACGCGGCAAGCTGCGTCTCTCATAACGAGGTGTCCTCATGCCGGAAACTCTGCAACTCGCCAATCCCACACCGCTCACTACTCTCACCGAAGACGAGATTCTGTTTCGCGACAACGTGCGCCAGTTCGCCGAGGACAAGGTTCGTCCGCTGGCCAAAGAAATGGACGAAAAAGCAGTGTTCGATCACGGCCTCATCGACCAGTTCTTTCAGCTCGGTCTGATGGGCATCGAAGTTCCCGAGCAGTACGGCGGAGCGGGCGGCAAGTTTTTTGAAGCGATCGTAGCCGTCGAAGAATTGTCGCGGGCTGACGCCTCCGCCGGTGTAATCGTCGACGTGCAGAACACGCTGGTGGCGAATGCCATTCTGCGCTGGGCCAGTGAAGACCAGAAAAAGCGCTACCTCCCGAAGATGACGGTGGATATGCTCGGCGCATACGCGTTGAGCGAAGCCGGATCGGGATCGGACGCATTTGCGCTGCAAACCAAGGCCGAACTTAAAGGTAACGACTTCGTTCTCAACGGACGCAAGCTCTGGATCACAAACGGCAAAGAGGCCGGATTGTTCATTCTGTTTGCCACCGTAGACGCGTCCAAGGGATACAAGGGGATCACGGCGTTTCTGATCGAAAAGAATTTTCCCGGATTTACCGTCGGCAAGAAAGAAGACAAGCTGGGAATCCGCGCATCGTCAACCTGCGAACTGCTTCTGGAAGATTGCCGCGTGCCCAGGGAAAACGTGTTAGGCGAGGTTGGCAAGGGATACAAAATTGCCATCGAGACGCTGAACGAAGGCCGCATCGGAATTGGCGCGCAAATGCTGGGCGTAGCCCGCGGCGCCTGGGAATATGCGGCGAAGTATGCGCAGGAGCGCACGCAATTCGGCAAACCGATTGCGGAATTTCAGGGAATCCAGTTCCAGATCGCGCAGATGGCCACCGAGATCGAGGCGGCGCGCCTGATGGTGTATAACGCGGCCCGCATGAAAGATGCCGGTGTGAATTTTGTAAGAGAAGCCGCCATGGCCAAGCTGTTCACCTCGCAGGTGGCCGAGCGCGTCACGTCGCTCGCCATCGAAGTCTACGGTGGATATGGCTTCACAAAAGACTACCCGGTCGAAAAATATTGGCGCGATGCCAAGATCGGAAAAATCTACGAAGGCACGTCGAACATGCAACTGGCAACCATTGCCAAGCTGGTGATGGTGAAATAAATGGCTTAACCACGGAGGACACAGAGGAACACGGAGGAAAAACAGGAGCAGTTCCCCTGTGCTACTCGGTGTCCCCTGTGGTTATGTATTGGGTTCGATATCGCGATACTGGCTGCGAAAATACAAAAGCGGTTCCCCATCCCTCACCACAACCTCTTCCACTTCCGCGATGAAGATGGTGTGGTCGCCTGCGAGCTGCGTCGAGTGTAAGCGGCATTCGAGATACGCCAGAGCTCCTTGCAGCACCGGAGTGCCCTGCGCGGTGCGATCGAAGCGGGCTCCGGCGGCTTCCGGATGCTGATGGGTTTCCGCCGAGCGCGCGTAATACTCCGAGATAGACTGTTGATCGTTGCGCAGCACGTTCACTCCAAAGCGCTTGCGGGAGTGCAGATGAGCGTGCGTCCGCGCCCGGTGATCGACACAAACCAGAACCAGCACCGGATCGAGTGAAACTGCGGTGAAGGCATTCGCCGTCATGCCATGGACCTCGCCATCCTGATCGACAGTGATGACCGTGACCCCGGTTGCAAAACACCCCATCGCCTTGCGGAAATCGCTAGCGTTAAGGCTCATACGAGACCCGATCTGAAATCGTTCTGTCCACATCGCCAAGCATGGGCCCGGAAAGGCCTTCCTACGGCAATTGACCACGCTACCACAGATCGTACAGTCTGCCACGTACGACAGGGATTCACCGTGTCCATTATGATCTTTGCCAGTATGATCGTTGCTTGCGTTAGATTTCGATGAAACGAATTTCGAAGTAGCGACGTATGGCCACCTTTTTACTGGATGCGGTGTTCGCGGCGGACGTCTTTAAGCCGATCTCTCGCGAAGCGGCTTGTCGGCTGCTGCGCGCTGACGACGAGATGCTGCCGCCCCTGCTCTTGGCCGCGCAAACTGCCCGGGCGAAATTCAAACCAGGTGGCATTACCTATTCCCGCAAGGTATTTCTTCCCCTGACCAATCTCTGTCGCGACTACTGCGGCTACTGCACATTCCGGCGCGATCCGGGAGAGTCTGGCGCGCACACCATGACACCGGACGAGGTGCTGGAAGTAGTGCGCTCGGGCGAGCGCATGGGATGCACCGAGGCATTGTTCAGCCTGGGAGATAAGCCGGAACTGCTCTTCCCCGAGATGCGCGATACGCTGCGGCGTTGGGGATACAAATCCACGCTCCATTATCTGGAGGCGATGTGCGAAAAGGTGCTGCGTGAATCGAGCCTGCTGCCACATCCGAATCCCGGGCTGATGAGCGCGGAGTGGTTGGATCGGCTGTCCCGCGTGGCTCCGAGCATGGGACTCATGCTTGAAACCACCAGTGCGCGGCTGCTCGCGAATTGCGCAGCGCATGACAATGCTCCCGACAAAGAACCGGCCAAGCGCCTGCGTGTAATTGAAGATGCGGGACGGGGGAAGATTCCCTTTACAACCGGAATTCTGATTGGCATTGGCGAGACGTCTGAAGAGCGCGTGGATGCTCTGATTGCGATCCGCGAGTTGCATGCTAAGTATGGACACATCCAGGAAGTGATTGTGCAGAACTTCCGCGCCAAGAGTGGAACTCCTATGGCGCACTGGCCTGAACCCGACCGAGGGGAGATGCTGCGCACGCTGGCCGTGGCGCGCCTTCTGATGCCCCAGATGAATCTTCAAGCGCCGCCGAATCTTTCCGACGCGCACTATGCCGATCTGCTCGATGGCGGCATCAACGACTGGGGAGGAGTTTCGCCGCTGACGCCGGATTTCATCAATCCGGAGAAGCCGTGGCCGCATCTGGAACAATTGCGGCAGCGGACCGCGGCAAAGGGATTTGGATTGCGCCAAAGATTACCGGTTTATCCGGAGTTCGGAGGGCAAGCGGCGGCCCACAGCGATTTGCTGGCGCAGCGTCTGAGTGCTGCGGCCGACGCTGAAGGCTACGCCCGGAGGGCAGCATGATCACGGTTCTGACCGGTGGCACCGGCGGCGCCAAGTTCGTGGATGGACTGCGGCAAATCGTCCGCCCCGAAGAACTGAC
>Ga0209698_10004185_pt1 | contig 15906 bp, 12 predicted proteins | sample LitLauG_LLR_2012_FD_187203 | JGI IMG/M metagenome (GOLD analysis project Ga0209698, IMG submission 187203) | Freshwater sediment microbial communities from Pennsylvania, USA - Little Laurel Run_MetaG_LLR_2012 (SPAdes) (version 2) | ecosystem: Environmental > Aquatic > Freshwater > Creek >...
GTCCCCCACCACCCCGATGGCCGCGGGGTCACCCCGCGGCGCGGGGGGCGCCGCCGACCCCATCTCCGCGACAACGATGGTGAACCTGCGGGCCGCCCCCACGGACGCAGCGCTGCTCGGGGCGGTGGACACCGCTGCGGCCATGTTCGACGCGCAGATCGTGTCCGCAAGCGCTGCGGCGACGGTCGGGTCCGTCCTGACGGTCAGCGTCGAGGCACTGGTCCTGGTGCTCGCCTTCGTCTGGTTCGCCCGGCTGCGGGAGCGGGCCGCGGCACAGCAGCGAGGCGCCCTCGAGGCCAGCGAGGAGCGGTTCCGTACCCTGGTGCAGAACTCCTCCGACGTGGTGATGGTGCTGTCCCCGCTCCGGGGCATCGAGTACGTGACGCCGTCCGCGCAGACGCTGCTCGGCCAGCCCGTCGCCACCCTGCTGCACGCGCCCCTGCCCGACCTGGTGCACCCCAGCGACCTGGCAGTCCTGCACGCCTTCCTGCGCGAGGTGGGCCAGCCAGGGCAGGTGGTGCGCCCGGTGGAGTTCCGGCTGAACCACAGCGACGGGCGCTGGGTGTCGGTCGAGGCGCTGGCGACCCTGGCGCCGGGGCTGTTCGAGCAGGACACCGCCTCGGTCGTGCTCACCCTGCGCGACACCACGGAGCGGCGGGCGTTCGAGGAGCAGCTGGCCCACCAGGCCTTCCACGACGTCCTCACGGGCCTGCCAAACCGGGCCTTGTTCGCCGACCGCCTCGGCCACGCACTCGCCCGACGCCCCGAGGACGCCAACACCGTCGCGGTGCTCTTCCTCGACCTCGACGACTTCAAGACGATCAACGACAGCCTCGGCCACGACGCGGGCGACGCCGTCCTGCGCGAGCTTGCCGGCCGCCTGGAGCGTGCCCTGCGCGCGGGGGACACCCCGGCCCGGCTGGGCGGGGACGAGTTCGCGGTGCTGCTGGAGGGCATCCGCGACATCGAGGAGGCCCTGGACACCGGCCGGCGGATCGTGGAGTCCTTCGCCCGCCCGATGGTTCTGCGGGACCGTCAGCTGTCCACCAGCGTGTGCGTCGGGGTGGCGGTCGGCCTGCCCCAGATCAGCCAGCCCGCCGACCTGCTACGCGACGCCGACACCGCCATGTACGCCGCGAAGAGCCTCGGCAGGGGCAGCGTGGCGGTCTTCGAGGAGGGCATGCACTCCCTCGCCGAGGCGCGGCTGACCCTGACCGGCGACCTGGAGCGCGCCCTGGACAGCCGCGAGCTCGTCGTGCACTACCAGCCGGTGGTGGACCTGTCGTCCGGCGAGGTCCTCGGGTTCGAGGCACTGGTGCGCTGGCAGCATCCCGAGCGTGGCCTGGTGCCCCCCCTGGAGTTCATCCCGCTGGCCGAGGAGACGGGGCTCATTGTCCCCCTCGGCCTGTGGGTGATGCGCGAGGCGTGCCGCCAGGCCCGGGCGTGGCAGGAGGAGTACCCGACCCAGCGGCTGCGGTCCATGAGCGTGAACCTGTCGGTACGCCAGCTCGAGCAGCCGGACTTCGTCGAGCAGGTCCGCGACACGCTGCGCGCAACTCGGCTGGACCCCTCCTCGCTGGTCCTGGAGATCACCGAGGGGATCTTGCTGCGGGAGACGCTGGAGGTGGCCGCGCGGCTGCGGGAGCTGAAGGAGCTGGGGGTTCGGCTGGCCATCGACGACTTCGGCACCGGGTACTCCTCGCTGGGCTACCTGCAGACACTCCCGTTGGACGTCCTGAAGATCGACAAGCGGTTTGTGGACAACGTCGCCGGCGGCGCCAACAGTGCTGCGCTCGCCTCAGCGATCATCGCGATCGGCCAGGCGATGGGACTGCAGACGGTGGCCGAGGGGATCGAGCGGGAGGAGCAGGCCACCACGCTGCGGCGGCTGCACTGCCAGGTGGGCCAGGGATACATGTTTGCCCGCCCCCTGCCGGCCGCCGCGATGGGAGCGTTCCTGAGCGGGGAGAAGGGCGACGGCGCCGGCCCGGTCGGGGCGGCAGTGCCGGCGCAGTCGGCGGGACCCACGGGTCCGCCGGCCGCCGCAGAGGCCGCGCCAGCCGCAGCGGTGCGGCGATGGGCTTTGGACAACGGCTACCCGGTGCACTCCCGGGGACCTATCCCGAAGGAGACCCGCGCCGCCTTCCACGCCCACCACGCCCCCGCGGGGCCGGTGCCGGCGAGCGCGCACCCCGCCTGACCGCGCGGACGCCTCGACCCCCTGATCGCCACTGGGCCCCTAGGGGGGCGTACCCCAGCCGCCTCGTGAGTCCGGCCAGCCACGCCCGTTGACGGGTCCGCCCATCGCCGCCAACGTCCAGGTGCTCGCCGGCGCGCCCAGTGGGGCAGGAGGTGGGAGCAGCGCAGGACTGAGCGGTGCGCGCAGCGGCATCCCGGCCGCCGGGCGGGACGTGGAGGCGCGGCGCGCGTGACGGGGGTAGGTCACCTTGACGCCGAGCAGGGCGGCCGAGCACAGGACCAGCAGGGGGCCGGAGTTGGGGTCGGTGGCCAGGCCGGACCACGGCTGAGCGAGCCCTTCGCCCAGCAGCCACACCATCAGTGCCAGGGACGCACCGCACCCGGCAGCCGCGGTCCTGACGCGGCCGGGGACCAGGCCGCCCAGGCCCACCAGCAGCAGCACGGCCACCCAGCCGACAGCCAGTGCCGGCCCGCTGGCCGCCGCGGCGGCGGCGACTGCCTGGTCCACCCCACCCAGCCAGCTCGGGCCACCGGACGCACTCGCGGCGACCTCCGCAGCCACGGTGCGGCTGTCGATCTGCCCGGGTAGCAGCCTGAGCACCGCGCCACCCACCCACACCGCGGCCCATACCCCGGCTAGCCAGCCGGGAAGGGTGCGGACCGGTTGTCCGGCCGGCGTCGTCGCCGGCCACGCGGCCACCGCCAGCACCACGTAGAGCAGGGCGGCGCCCGGGGCACCGGTGAGCAGGTCGGCGTGGCCGCCCAGCAGCCCGCCCAGCCCCTCACCGAGCCACCAGATGCCCAGGCCCCAGGCCACGCTGGCGACCACCGCCGCCCGCGCCGTGCGGGGGACCAGCAGGCCCACCCCGATGAGGAGCTGGACGACGGCGAAGCCGGCGTCCCACGGCAGTGGGTGGGCGCTGATCAGCCGCACGAACTGCTCCACCGGGGCCGCGACGAGCCAGGGTTGGCCAGTGGCCCCGGGAGCGAGCACCTGCGTGGCGAACCGGGTGGTGGTCATGGCCGGCTGCGCCTGCAGCGCGGCGTCCACCAGCCACAGGCAGCCCAGTGCCACGCGCACCCGCTGCCGGGTCACGACCACCGCACCTCCTGACGGAGCGGCGGACGCAGGCTGTGCCGCCCGTGCAGGGTGTCGACGTCCCGCGCGGCAGCCTTGAGCGCTGACGACGCGCCGGCCAAGCGCCGTCGCGTGCCTGCGACCGCCGCACGAGGCCCACAGCTGGCGCCCCGGCCTCTCGGGCCCGCCCACGCGGACGCCCCACGGGTGACCGCCCTGGCCCGCGGCCGCCGGGGAACCGGGAGTGCCGCCGCCGCGCGCCCGCTCCCCGGAGGGGAGGGCGAGGCCGACGCCAGCAGGGCCCCGACCGGCCAGGCATGCCCGCAGCGGCGGACGAGGACAGCCACGCCGACCCCGGGGGCGACGGCGCTGTGACCCACCTTCCGCTGCCACCAGGACGAGAGGACTCGTCGAGACCTATTGGCCGCCCTCGCCGTGGCAGGCACCGTCGTCCCCTACTCGGCACTGGCGGTCTTCCTCATCCGGTACGGCGTGGACCTGTCGCGGTTGGTGCACCAGGTGTTTGCCTCACCGGGCTCGACGTTCTTCGCCCTCGACGGGCGCCCACGTCGTGTGCGGCTCCTATCGGGACCCGCTGGCTGCCCTCGCGACCGGAGGAGGCAGCGGCGGCCGTCGCGGCCGGCCCGCGCACCCCCGGCATCTACGTCGCCGACGCGGCCACCGACCACCACCGGTGCCGCGCCGCGGTGGACAAACCGTGGGCTGCCCACTGGGCCGCGGTGGACGCCGGGCGGGGTGAGCGCCACCGCCCAGGGGCCCCCGTGGTCCCGGACGTCAACCACCCGAGTGGCCGGGGCATCCTCCCCGCTGCCGCACCGCCCGCCCTCGTGGTGCACCCGCGCGGGCAGCGGGCCTCGCGCTTCTCGGGAGTCGACCGGCGCCGTGGCGCGGTCACCTACGGTAGCCGGATGACGGTGCGAGCAGTCATCTTCGACGCGTACGGCACCCTGTTCGACGTGTACAGCGTGGCAGCACTGGGGGAGGCACTGTTCCCCGGCCACGGCGAGCGACTCGCTGCGGTGTGGCGCGACAAGCAGGTGGAGTACTCGCGGCTGGTCACGATGAGCGGGGGGCCCGGCCCAGGCGGCAGCGAGCACTACCGGCCCTTCTGGGCACTGACGCGCGACGCCCTGCGGTACGCCGCCCGGCTCCTGGACCTGCCGTGGAGCACCGACGTCGAGGATCGCCTCATGAGCGAGTACCGCCAGCTACGGGCGTTCCCGGAGAACAGGGACGTGCTGGTCGAGCTGAGGCGCCGGCAGGTGCCGACCGCGATCTTGAGCAACGGGGACCCGCAGATGCTCACCGCCGCCGTGCGCGCCGCGGGCCTCGCCGAGCTGCTCGACCACGTGATCAGCGTCGACACGGTGCGGCGCTACAAGACCGACCCCGCCGCCTACGCCCTGGGGACCACAGCGCTCGGGCTGCCCGCGGACCAGATCATGTTTGTGAGCAGCAACTGCTGGGATGCCATCGGCGCCACGTGGTTCGGCTACCGCACGCTGTGGGTGAACCGCGCCGGGCTGCCCCTGGACCCGCTAGGAACGACGCCGACACACATCGGGACCACGCTTCACGACGTGCTGGCCCTGGTCGCCTAGACCACAACGGCCAGGGGGCTTCCGCCGGTCACGCGTGCACGTCGCGGCGGTCGAACACAGCCGCCCCGACGCCGGTGGCGACAAGGCTGACCGCGAGCAGCACCCCCACGCCCGTGACGCTCACCCCGTGGACCAGCGGGTCGTTGCCCAGGTACCAGCGCCACACGGTGAGCGGGCGCACCGGACCCAGCCAGCGCACCGCGCCGGACAGCCCGTAGACCAGGTACGACAAGAAGAGGTAGTAGGCCACCGCACCGATCCCCACGATCCGCCGGCCGGTGCCCGCGGCGATCGCCATGCACGCCCACGACGCGGCCAGGCACATCAGGGTCATCTGCAGGCAGGTCGCCGCCAGGCGCCCCAGGCCGACGTGCAGACCGGTGACCGAGTCCAGCGCGGCGAGCACCCCCCAGGTGACCGCGCCGAGCTCGGTGAGCCAGATCGTCACGGCGACCGCCTTCGCCCCGTACAGGGCGCGCCGGGACACCGGCTGGGCGAGCAGGAGGTCCAGCGTGCGGTCCTCCTCCTCCCCGGCCAGCGCCGCCGCCCCGCGGCCCATCCCCAGGATCAGCAGGACGACGGGCGCCACGAACGCGAACATCTGGGTGCTCAGGTAGCCGACCGGGGACACCAGGTCCGCACCGCCGAGCAGACCCTGCAGGGCGGCCGGCAGGTCGGCGTACAAGACGTTGAGGGAGGCGTTGCCGTGCAGCGCGGGGAAGAACCCCGCGACCGCGGCCACCAGGACAGCCATCCCCACCAGCCAGGCGACGGTGGCCGCCCGGCGCAGGGCGAGCTCGGAGCCGACCAGCCTCACCCGCTGCCCCCCTCCGCGCCACCCGTCGCGTCGGGCTCGTCGGTGGCCCCCGGCGCCCCCACGCCGAAGAAGAACGCGTCCTCCAGGTCGGCATGGCCGAGGTCCAGGCTGGCGAGGGGGACCGTCGCCAGGGTGGCCACCAGCGGGCTGGGGTCCCCGGTGCAGGCGAAGGTGACCATCCCCTCCTCCTCGGCGCTGCCGGGCTCGACCGAGCCGGGCGTGGGGGCCGCCACCGTCACCTCGCTCACCCCGGCGGTGGCGCGCAGGGCCGCCACCAGCACGGGGGTGGCCAGCGGGTCTCGGGGGCGGGCACGGCCGCGACGCCGGCCGTGGGCCATGACCTGCGCGAGGGACTGCACCGTGACGACCCGACCGTCGCGCATGAGCGCCACCCGGGCGGCGATCTGCTCGACCTCGCTCATCACGTGGCTGGACAGCAGCACCGCGGCGCCGTCACCGACAGCCTCGCGCACCATGGCCGCGAACTGCCGCTGCATCAGCGGGTCCAGCCCAGACGTGGGCTCGTCCAGGACGAGCAGCTCCGCGCGGGGTGCGAACGCCAGCAGCAGCCCCAGCTTCTGCTTGTTGCCCTTGGACAGGTCGCCGACCCGGCGGTCCAGGTCGAGGTCGAGGGCAGTCGCCAGGGCCGCCACCCGGGCCGCCGTGACGTCGCGGCGGGCCCCGCCGAAGCGCGCCACGGTCTGGTGCCCGGTGAGCCGGGCGGGGAACCCAAGCTCACCGGGCAGGTAGGCCACGCGCCGTCGCACCGCGACGGAGTCCGCGACGCTGTCCAGCCCGAACAGTCGCAGGCTGCCCGCGGTGGGCCGGATGAAGTCCAGCATCGTGCGCATCAGCGTGGTCTTGCCCGCCCCGTTCGCGCCCACCAGGCCGAGCACCTCACCGCGTGCCACCGTGAGGTCGACATCGACGACTCCGCGGGCGTGGTGGCGGCCGTAAGACTTGGTCAGGCGCTCCGCGCGCACCGCCGGTGCCTGGTCGCCCACCGCACCTCCCCGTGCGTGACACTCAGCGCGCGGCGCGCCAGCGCGCCCGGTCCGTCACCACCGACCATAGGGGTCGCGCGGCCGCGGCCAGCGCGCCATAGGTCCCCCGCTATCCCCGCGGGGCTGCGTCTACAGCAGAGCCGCGGGGGCGTAGCCGACCGCGTGCGGGTGGCGGGCCACGACCTCGCCGACCCGGGCGACCACGGCGGCGACCTGCGCGTCGGCCATGCCGGTGAACGTCCGGGGGTCGGCGACCAGCGCGGCCAGCTCGTCCGCGTCCAGCGGCAGCCGTTCGTCGCCGGCCAGGCGCGCCAGCAGCCCAGGGGCGGTGGTGTCCCCGGCGCGGCGCGCCAGCACGGCGGCCACGGCGTTGTCCTTGATCGCCTCGTGGGCGGCCTCGCGTCCCACCCCCTTCTTCACCGCGGCGACCAGGAACCGGGTGGTGGCGAGGAACGGCAGCTCCTCCGCCACCTCCGCGGCCGCGACGGCGGGGAACGCCCCGAACTCGTCCAGCACCGTCAGGAACGTCTCGAACAGCCCGTCGACGGCGAAGAAGGCGTCCGGCAGGGCCACCCGGCGCACCACCGAGCAGGACACGTCCCCCTCGCTCCACTGGGTGCCAGCCAGCTCGGCGAGCATCGTCAGGTACCCGCGGAGCACGACCGCCAGCCCGGTCACCCGCTCGCACGAGCGGGTGTTCATCTTGTGCGGCATCGCCGAGGAGCCGACCTGACCGGCGGCGAACCCCTCGGTCACCAGGCCGTGGCCGGCCATCAGCCGGATCGTGGTCGCAAGGCTGGACGGCCCGGCGGCCAGCTGGACCAGGGCGGCGACCACGGCGTAGTCCCACGAGCGGGGGTAGACCTGGCCCACGGACATGGCCACCTCGGCGAACCCCAGGTGGGCCGCGACGCCCTCCTCCAGCGATGCCACCTTCGCCGGCTCGCCCAGCAGGTCGAGCTGGTCGGCGGCCGTGCCCACCGGTCCCTTGATCCCGCGCAGCGGGTAGCGGTCGAGCAGGTCGTCGGTGGCCAGGACGGCGTGCAGGAGCTCCTCAGCCGCGCTGGCGAACCGCTTGCCCAAGGTGGTGGCCTGCGCGGGCACGTTGTGCGTGCGCCCCACCACGACCAGGTCGGCGTAGCGGGTGGCCAGGTCGGCCAGCCGCACCAGGGTCGCCACCGCGTGGTCGCGGACCAGCTCCAGGGCGGCGCGCACCTGCAGCTGCTCGACGTTCTCCGTCAGGTCGCGCGAGGTCATCCCCTTGTGGATGTCCTCGTGCCCGGCCAGCGCCGCGAACTCCTCGATCCGCGCCTTCACGTCGTGGCGGGTGACCCGCTCGCGGGCCGCGATCGAGGCCAGGTCGACCTGGTCGACGACCGCCTCGTAGTCGGCCAGCACCCCGGCGTCGACCTCGACGCCGAGCTCGGTCTGGGCCCGCAGGACCGCCAGCCACAGCTGGCGCTCCAGGACGACCTTGTGCGCGGGGGAGTACAGCTGGCGCATCGGCGCGCAGGCGTAGCGGGCGGCCAGGACGTCAGGGATGTCGGTGCTCACCCGGGCAGTGTCCCCCACAGCCACGCCCGCGCCCGGCTCTCCCCCGGCGCCAGGGCGCGGCGGTCGGGGGCCAGCACCCGCACCGGGGACGCGCCGGTGGCGGTGGCGGTGTCGTCGGTGAGCAGCAGCCCGGAGTTCTCCGGCAGGCCGAGCACGGCCGTGCCCGCCGGCAGGTCGGCGGCGACCGCGTCCCACCAGGCGGTGGCGCCGCGAAAGTGCGGCAGGACGACCGCGTCGCCCACCAGCCCCAGGCCCCGGACCAGCCGAAGCCCGCCCTCGGGCAGGATCGTCCAGCCGCAGGCGACCATCGCCCCGGCCGACGCCCCCCACACCCCGCCGCCGCCGGCCAGCACGCCGGCCACCACCTCGTCCAGGCCGGCGTCGCGCAGCCCGGTGAGCAGCCCCGTGGGCGAGCCGCCGGGCAGCACCACCACCCCCGCCTCGGCGATCGCCGCCCGCGCGCCGGCCGGGTCGCGCCGGGCGTCCGGCGCCGCCACCGCGTCCGCGCCGAGCGCGGCGAAGTGCGCCACCGCCCGGGTGCAGCAGCGGTCGTGGTCGGCGCCGGGGCGGGCCGCGAGCGCGACCACCACGGCGCGCACCCCCGGCGCGGGCAGCACCGCCGCGTCCATCACCGCGTCCGCGGCGGCGAACTCGCCTCCGCCGTGCAGCAGCAGCCGCCCGCTCACCGTGCGCGTCCGCTGCCCACGGCGGCCCCGGCAATGTCGTGGCGGAACTGCCCACCGGCCAGGCCCAGCTTGGCCACCCCGGCATAGGCGGCGTCCCGGGCACCGGCCAGGTCGGCGCCCGTCCCGCTGACGGCGAGCACCCTGCCGCCGGTGGAGCGCACGCGCCCGGCGGTGTCGCGACGGGTCCCGGCGTGCAGCACGCCCACCCCGGGCAGCGCCGCCGCCGCGTCCAGGCCGGTCACCTCGTCCCCGGTGCGCACCTGCCCGGGGTAGCCGGCCGCGGCGAGCACCACGGCCACCACCGCGGCGCCGCGCTCGCGGATCGGCCCGGCGCTCGCCAGGTCCCCCCGCGCGCAGGCGGTGAGCAGGCTGCCGATCCCGTTGGCGACGCGGGGCAGCACCACGACGGTCTCCGGGTCCCCGAAGCGGGCGTTGAACTCCACGACCCGCGGCCCGGCCGCGCCGAGGGCGAGCCCGACGTACAGCAAGCCCACGAACGGGGTGCCACGCGCGGCCATCTCGGCGAGGACGGGCAGGGCCACCCGGTCCACGACCGTGCCGGCGAGGTCGGGGGGTGCCCAGGGCAGCGGGGAGTAGGCACCCATCCCGCCGGTGTTCGGCCCGGTGTCCCCGTCCCCGAGCCTCTTGAAGTCCTGGGCGGCGGGAAGCGCCAGTGCGTCCACCCCGTCGCACAGGCAGAACAGCGACACCTCCGGGCCGTCCAGGTACTCCTCGATGACCACCCGCCCGGCCGCCGCGGCGTGCGCGAGGGCCTCGGACCGGTCGTCGGTGACCACGACTCCCTTCCCGCCGGCCAGCCCGTCGGCCTTGACCACGTACGGGGGCCCGAAGGCGTCCAGGGCGTCCGCCGCCTCCGCGGGGGTGTCGGCGAGGCGGGCCATCGCGGTGGGCACGGACGCCGCGGCCATCACCGTCTTGGCGAACGACTTGCTCGCCTCGAGCTGCGCCGACGCAGCCGACGGCCCGAAGCAGGTCAGTCCCGCGTCGCGCAGAGCGTCGCCGACGCCGGCCACCAGGGGCGCCTCCGGGCCGATCACCACCAGGTCGGCGTCCCAGGCGCGCACGGCGGCGACCACCGAGTCCGGCGAGGTGGGGTCCAGCGGCAGGGGGTCGGCCTCGGCGTCGGTGCCGGCGTTGCCGGGCCCGCAGGCGACCGCGTCGACCATCGGGTCGGCGTGCAGGGCGCGGACCAGCGCGTGCTCGCGGGCTCCGCCGCCGACCACCGCCACCCGCACGCCGGCAGGCTACCCACCCCCGCAGCTGTGCACCCCCGCCGGGACCCGGCGGGGGTGCAGACAGCGAGTGCCGCGCAGCGCGGCAGTCCTGCTACTTCTGCGAGCCCGGCACGAACAGCAGACCCGCGGGCACCACGCTGACCCCGCCCACGGCCAGCGGGCTCACCATCCCGGTCGACAAGGCGATGGTGCCCAGGTAGTTCGCCGGCGGGTTCGGCGGCGGGGTGTTGGAGTCAGCGGGGGTCACCCCGGCGTAGGTGCGACCGACGGTGAACGCCCCCGTCACCAGGTCCACGGTGTCGTTGGTGGAGTCGGTGACGACCAGGGACCCGGTCGTGGTGGTCGCCCACGCCGTGTCGTCCACGGACTGGCTCAGCGCGAGCACGCGCAGCCGCTGGGCCGGGGTGCCGATGTCGGAGACGTAGATCTGCTGCTGGTCACCCTGGCTGTTGACCATGAAGTCCCCGCCGAAGCGCGGTGCGACCATGGGTACGGCGATGGTGGAGTCCGGGTCGGTCAGCGCCAGCGTCACCCGGGTGCCCGTTTGGCCGGTGTTGGCCCACATGCCCACGGAGGAGTCGAAGAACGGCGTCGACACCAGCCGCGCGGTCCGTCCCGACAGCGCCACCCGGTACAGCGCCGGGCCGAGGACCGTCGGCGCCGATCCGGAGGTGTAGATCGTCCCGTTGACGACGCTGACCGCGTCCGTGCCGCCGCCGTGCGGCAGCGGGTCGGCGTTGTAGGAGAGGTGGGTGATGCCCCCGGCCAGGCCGATCGTGTACACGCTGGAGTTGCCGTCCTCGTTCACGGTGGCGATCAGCCGGTTGTGCGCGGGGTCGGCGGCCAGCCCGTCGCACTTGCCGGTCAGCTGCCAGCGGGTGACCAGGCGCCCGGACATCGTCAGCTCGACCACCGTGGACTGGGTGGTCGGGCCGGCGGGCGCCCCGGGGGTCCCGCCCGTGGACGGCACCGAGTTCTGGAAGGCGACGAACAGGCGGTCACCGATCCGGGCCGCGTCGTCGGGGTGGGTGATCCCCGCGGCCGCCCCGGAGAAGATCACCCGAGCGGTCAGCGCGGGGGAGGCGGCGGTCGACGCCGTCGCGGCGGGAGCGGCGGCGGCCCCGGCGAGCAGGGCGGCGCCAGCGGCGGCGGTGGCTGCCAGGCCGCGGCGGCGGCGGCGGGTCGTGGGGGATGACGCGTGCATGAGGGGTCCCTTCCGGTGGACGGCACGGTCCTTCCACGGTGCCCATCCCAGGTGGATTCTGAGCGGCGCCCCGGTGAACGGTGCAAGGCGGCACTCTCAGCGGCCGGACGGCCGCGGTCAGCGACGGACGTGGGGGCACGGGCTACGGCGCCGCCACGTCCACCACCGCGTCCAGACCGACCAGGTCCCACCTCGGCGCGCGGGACGAGACGTCGTCGACGCAGCGAGACCAGCGAGCGACCGGCTGGCCGTTGCCCCTGACCACGAAACCGTCTCCCGGCGCGACACGGCGCATCGATCGCGCCGCTCTGGTCTCACTGGCACACCTCGACCATGGAGGGACTCCATGGTGAACGGGGGCTACGACCCGGTGTAGTGGTGGGCGACCGTGGCCAGCGCCTCGTCCAGGATCGCCAGACCCTCCTTGGCCTCCGCGTCGGTGATGATGCACGGCGGGACGACGTGCAGGCGGTTGAAGTTGGTGAACACCAGGAGCCCCCGCGCCTTGCACGCCGCCGCGAGCTCCGCGACCGGCGCGGCCGCCGGCCCCGACGCGTTGTACGGGACGAGCATCTCCCGCGTGGCCCGGTCGCGGACCAGGTCCAGCGCCCAGAACACCCCCATGCCCCGCACCTCGCCGATCACCGGGTGGCGCTCCGCCAGTGAGCGCAGCCCTGGCCCGATGACCTCCCGACCGACCCGCTCGGCGTTGGCGACGATGCCCTCGTCCCGCATGGCCGTGATGGTCGCGGCCGCCGACGCGGTCGCCAGCGGGTGCCCGGAGTAGGTCAGCCCGCCAGGGAACACCCGGTCGTCGAAGTGGTGGGCGATCGGGTCGGAGATGATCACCCCGCCGAGCGGCACGTAGCCGGAGTTGGACCCCTTCGCGAAGGTGATGAGGTCCGGCTCCACCCCGTAGCGGTTGAAGGCGAACCAGTCCCCGGTGCGCCCGAAGCCGCACATCACCTCATCGGCGATGTAGACGATGCCGTGGCGGCGCGCCAGCTCCGCCAGGCCCGCCAGGTAGCCCGGTGGGGGCACCAGCACCCCGGCGGTGCCCACCACGGTCTCAAGGATGATCGCGGCGATCGTCTGCGGGCCCTCCAGGGTGATCACCGCCTCCAGGTGGGCCAGCGCCCGCTCGGTCTCCTGCTCGGGGCTGTCGGAGAAGAACGGGGAGCGGTAGGGGTACGGGCCGAAGAAGTGCACGACACCCGCGATGCCGTTCTCGTTCGGCCAGCGCCGCGGGTCCCCGGTCAGCGTCACCGCGGTCGCGGTGTTGCCGTGGTAGCTGCGGTAGGCGGACAGCACCTTGTGCCGCCCGGTGTACAGCCGGGCCATCCGCACGGCGTTCTCCACCGCGTCCGCCCCGCCGTTGGTGAAGAAGACCTTCTCGTGCCCGGGAGGTGCCAGCTCGGCGATCAGCCGCGCCGCCCGCCCCCGCGCCTCGTTGGCGTGCTGGGGGGCGATGGTGGCCAGCACGCCGGCCTGCTCCTGGATGGCCGCGACCACGGCGGGGTGCTGGTGACCGATGTTGGTGTTGACCAGCTGGGAGGAGAAGTCCAGGTAGCGGTTGCCGTCGAAGTCCACCACTGTGCAGCCCTCGCCGCCGGCGATGGCCAGCGGCTTGAGGGCGCCCTGGGCGGACCAGGAGTGGAAGACGTGCGCACGGTCGTCGGCCAGGACGGCGGCACCGCGGTCGGGGTCGGGCGCGGGCAGCGGCATGGGGGCCTCCGGAGGACGGGGCGCCGACGCCGGCGTCGGCGCCGCGGTGTGCGGCCAGCGTAGGACGTCAGGGCGCGGCCTGGGGCGCCTACTCCAGCACGGACGGCGTGCCCGGGCGTGCTGCTACCACGGCGGCGCGCCCACCGGCCGACCGGCCGGGGCGCCGGGGGTCCCGACTAAGGCCAGCCACTCCTCGTGCAGGTCGGCCAGCACTTCGGTGGTGGCGTCCAGCGGGAACACCACGGAGTACAGCGGGGGGTAGTCCACCGCGTGGTCCAGGGGGTTGCTCACCACGCCGTGGCTGCGCACCACCTGGCCGACGCGGCCGCGCAGGTAGGCCGGGGTGCGGGGGTTGCCGCTCGGCGAGGTGGCCAGGACCAGCGCCCAGTCGCCGACCCGCAGGCGTGCGGCGGCGGCGGCCTCAGGGCCGGCCACTGCGCTCCGCGCGCGTCAGCGGCAGGCCCGCGCCGACCAGGCTCTCGGGGGTGATGAGGTCGGCGAGCTCGTCCTCGGTCAGGTCCGCCGTCCCCGGCGGACGCTGCGGCAGCACCATCCACCGCACGTCGGAGGTGCTGTCGTGGACCCGGATCCGCACCTCCCGCGCGAGGGCCAGGCCGAACATCTCCGCGAGGGCGGCTCGCGGTTCGCGCACGATGCGCTCCTTGTACTCGTCGCTGCGGTACCACCACGGAGGGTTGCCCAGCAGGTCGTGCGGGTAGCAGGAGCACAGGGTGCACACGACGACGTTGTGCACCTCATCGGTGTTCTCGGCGACGCCGAGGAGCCCGAGGCGGCCCGGCGGGATGTCCAGCTCGCGCACCGCCGCCCGCCCGGTCTGCAGCAGCCTGTGCTTGAACTCCGGGTCGACCCACGCCCGGGCGACGATGCGCGCGCCGTTGCGGTAGCCGACGTCCTCCAGCACCCGCCGCCGCTGCGCCAGCTCCTCGGACGTGAGCTGCCCGGCGGCCAGCAGGGCGGCGGTGAAGGCCGCCAGCAGCCGGTGGGCGTCGGCGAGCTCGGGGCCGATCCGACGGAGGCGCTCGGCCGGCGAGCCGGCGCCGTGGGGGCGCTTGGCGATCCGGAAGAACGGGTCGTAGTCACCCCGCTCCCGGCGCGTGTCGTCGATCGAGACCGCCAGGGTGCGCATGCCGGTGGTGACCAGGGCGATCCCGCGGACCAGCCTGTCGAGCTCGTCCTCCGCCGACCGGATGCCCGCCTCGATCGTCGTGGCGGACGGCCACGGCTCGGCGGGCGCTGCTGGGTCATCGGCGCGCAGCAGATCGGCGAAGCTGATCACGCCACGCCTCAGGCAGAACAGGACGCGGGGCTCGAGGCGCTTGCGCCGGAAGTACTCCAGGTCGCTCTCCAGCGCCACCAGGTGACCGTCCACGTCGTGGATGTGGCGGTGCCCGCCGGCGGTGGGCTTCAAGGGTGCAGGGTCCACCGCTTCTCCCGCCCGTGCGCGTCACGGCGTGACGCCTGCCGAGGTGGCCATGCTAGCCCCGCCACCGGGCCCCCCTCCCGCGGGGGAGCCGCCCGGGCCGGTGTCCGCAGCCCGGGGCCACCGCTGGCGGGCCCGCGACGTGCGGGCCTGCAGCGGTGGGTCAGCGGGCGTAGACCGCGAAGAAGTCCCGGCTGGTCGGGGTGTAGTAGCGGTCCGCGGGCCGCTGGAAGTCGACCAGCTTGTGCGGGACCGGCCACGGGGTGCCGGGGGTGTAGTACATGAACGACATCCACGCGGGGTTGATGTCCATCTCCATCGCCCGCACTGCGCCGGCGCGCTGCAGCAGGTTCGCCAGGGACTGCACGGTCAGCGCGTCGCCCATCACCTGCACGATGTCGCCGTTGGCCGTGATGCCGACCCCGGAGCGCCAGACGGCGTAGCCACCGCCGATGGTCAGACCCCACGACGCCTCGATGTTGCTGTTGAGGTTGCCGGCGATCTGCCCGTTGTCGATGAGCATGTACAGGTTCTGCCGCACCGCCACCACGTCGGGGGTCATGGAGACCTCCCCACCCCAGTTCCCGATGTTGACGTGGCCGTCCTTGTAGATCACGAACGAGGCGGCGTTGGGCACCATCACGCCCGCGACGTGGCCGTTCTCGTAGAAGCCACCGCGCGCCTCGGGGGTCTTGAACCCGCCGTTGAAGGTGGCGACCAGCCCGGTCCGGGCGTTCGGCGGGATCCAGTCCGGCTGGTTCCACTGCGGCAGGTTGCCGGGGTCGGCGAAGCCGGGGTGCAGCTCGTAGCGCAGCAGCTTGCCCGACATCCACACCACACCGTCGAGGTAGGAGGTGTGGACCGCGTCCGGGCGCATGTAGGTGCCCTGCACCGCAGGCTGCCCGTTGACGTAGACCAGCGGACGGAAGATGCCCTCACCCGGGATGCTGCCCGGCGCCACCGGGGCCAGCGCAGCGTGCATCGGGATGACCGGGCCGACCTTGGCGACCTTGGGCGGGGGGGACTGGGCCGCGGGGTTGTTCAGCTGGGCCAGGGCGCTGGCGTCGGGGCGCCCACCGACCTTCGGCGGGTTCAGCTTGTACTGCAGCGCCTCCAGGTTGTTGACCACCGCGGCCAGGTAGTGGTCACGCGCCCACTCCGCGAGGCGGGCCGCCGCGGTGTCGCCGCCCGGCTCGCCCATGACGTGGCCGATCGACCAGCCGATGATGAGGGCGAAGATCGCCAGCAGGGCACCGATGGTGCGCAGCAGGCGGGTGGCGCGGCTGGGACGACGCTTCTGCGGGGCCCGGGGGCCCAGGG
>Ga0209698_10004186_pt1 | contig 15904 bp, 15 predicted proteins | sample LitLauG_LLR_2012_FD_187203 | JGI IMG/M metagenome (GOLD analysis project Ga0209698, IMG submission 187203) | Freshwater sediment microbial communities from Pennsylvania, USA - Little Laurel Run_MetaG_LLR_2012 (SPAdes) (version 2) | ecosystem: Environmental > Aquatic > Freshwater > Creek >...
ACTACTGGTTCTGTATAGGGCATACAGGATTATATGCCCCTAGAATGCCGACGCTGCGCCCCCAGAATGCCGAACAACAGCATCAAATGCGCCCCTGACTCATCTTCAACACTTTGTGATTCAAAGTGGCTGTAACTCCCTCATTCCATATAGCGCGAGAGCGTGTTGCGCGAAAACCTAGTGTCACGTGCTCCGACATTAGCTCTATATATTCCTTGTTTCTCACATGGAATGGTGGTAATGATAGTGACACAGGAGCGCAACGTTGTTCGTCCGCACGCAAACCAACGGGTCCCGAACCTATCTGCTCCTCGTCGATAACGTCTGGGCCGAGGGCAAGGTGAAGCAGCGCGTCCTGGCCCGCCTCGGGCGCCTCGACCAACTCCTTGCCAGCGGCCAGCTCGAGGCGCTGGTGCAGTCTCTGGCGCGCTTCTCCGATAAGCTGTGCCTCCTCGGCGCGCATGCCCGCGCCGACAGCCTCACCACGCACAGCACCAAAATTGGACCGGCGCTCATCTTTCAGAGGCTCTGGCAGTTCTGTTCCATCGACCAGGTCCTCGCGGCTTTATTGCTGGACCGCCGTTTCGAATTTGCCGTGGAACGGGCTGTTTTCCTCAGCGTGCTGCATCGCCTGTTCGCTCCCGGCAGCGACCGGGCCGCAGAGAAGTGGAAAGCAGACTACGCCATCGAGGGCACCGAGGAGTTGGACTTACATCATCTGTACCGAGCCATGGCTTGGCTGGGAGAGGTGCTGCCCAAGGATCAGCAGAGTGGCGCCACACCGTTTGCACCGCGCACCAACAAGGACCTCATCGAAGAGGCTCTGTTCGCCCAGCGCCGCGATCTGTTCTCCCAACTGGATCTGGTGTTCTTCGACACGACTTCGATCTACTTCCACGGGCCAGGAGGCGAGACCATCGGTCAGCGCGGCCACTCCAAAGACCATCGTCCCGATCTCAAACAGATGGTGGTGGGCATGGTGCTGGACCAGAAGGGCAACCTGGTGTGCAGTGAGTTCTGGCCGGGGAACACGGCCGACGTCAAGAGCCTGGTGCCGCTGGTGGAGCGGCTCCGGACGCGGTTTGGCATAGGCTCGGTGTGTATCGTGGCGGATCGGGGAATGATCAGTGCGGCCACGCTGGCGGAGGTAGAGAAGCGGGGCTGGAAGTACATCTTGGGCGTGCGCATGCGGAGTTCCACCGAAGCCAAGGCGGTGGTGGCGCGTGCGGGACGCTACGCCCAAGTGCATCCCAAAAGCGACGATCCCAAGGACCCCTCACCACTCAAGGTGAAAGAAGTGTGGGTGGAAGAGCAGCGCCGGTATGTGGTGTGTGTCAATGAGGCGCAGGCCACCAAGGATCGCTATGATCGGGAGGCCGTGGTGACCTCGCTCCGGGATGCGTTGCGTCACGGCGACAAATCGCTGGTGGGCAACAAGGGGTACCGAAAGTTCCTGCAGGCGGGCCGCAAACAGTTCACCGTGGATGAGGACAAGATCCAGGAGGAGGCGCGCTACGACGGCAAGTGGGTGCTCACCACCAACACCGATCTGCCCGCCAGTGAGATCGCCCTGAAGTACAAGCAGTTGTGGATGGTGGAGGAAGTGTTCCGCTCCATGAAATCGCTGCTGGACACCCGGCCCATTTTTCACCAACGCGATGAGACCATACGCGGCCATGTCTTCTGCTCGTTTCTGGCACTGCTGTTGCGCAAGGAACTGCAAGACCGTCTAATGGCCAAGGGCTGTGATGCGGAATGGGCAGATATCATCCGCGATCTGGATAACTTGGTGGAGATGGAAGTGGCCCTCGATGGTAAAGGCTACGTGTTCCGCGGCCAAACAGCAGGTGTGACGGGCAAAGTATTCCAGGCTTGCGGTGTCGCACTGCCTCCCCTGATACGACTATCGTCGCCTGCGAAACCGCTGACCGGGGCGGAGGAAAAAGCGTGTCACTAGGTCCTTTCAAAAATCGCAAATCCTTCAAACTGAAGTGCTTGCGATTTCATGGTGTTGAAGATGAGTTAGGGTTATGATCGGTATTCAGTCACCCAGAACCCAACATGAAGTGCCGGCCGGAAGAGATGTACCTGTTCAAACTGGTCTACGGCGATCTGATCCGCCCGCCATACCGGATTCTCCGCGGGCGCCCGTGGCGTCAATGCACCAACAATGCACCAACGAAACCGACGAGTACCTCGTTGTCTACGGCCCCAAACACCGTGACGAGCCGTCGATTTTCGATACATCACCGTATGTGTTGCCCCCGAGCAAGACCACTCCGGATGCCTGGGATTGCGAAGGTTTCCTGGTGCCGTCCGATAGACTTCTACGCCGCCGGGAAAAACTCAAGAGCGGACCGCTGGCGGTCAAGTTCTGGGATTTCCGGCGCTTCTGGGTGAAGAAAGTCGCGAACGATACCTACCGTTGCTCCTGGGACAACGGCGTCTTCGAGCCGAGTCAGATCAATTGGGCAATCCCCAACTTTCCTTATCAGACTATACTGGGTCGTGTAAGGCAGTCTGGGGAGGAATCCGGCTGCTCTGAGTAGGCCCTCTGTCATCCCGCCACAGTGGCGGAAGGTCAGAGGCTCGCCCCCCAGTTTTGCCATTACCTAGCCAGATTCAGACGGGCGGATTGCGACCATAACGATAGGATATTGTGGTCGCAATCCGTCACTCCTCATGCCTAAGAGGGAATACACCTCTGACATGCCCGGCGGTCATAATCTCCTGTATTGTTATGTCCACCCGCCGAATCCTGCCGGAGACCGGAGTTCGCTGGGGACTCCCCGGCCCAGCCTTCGAGTTGTTGCTTGATTATGGTCGCGGGTTTACATTTTGCGAGCGCATTTGCACTATCCGTAACAGGTGGCTTGCCAGCATTAGTATTTCGACAGCTTCGGCGAGATCGCCCAACGCTACATGGCGGTGACTCGTCGGGTTCTTATAAACGCCGATTGCTCCCCTGAATAGTAGCCTTAGCGCCTCGCGCTCGCTCTCGGGCACAGTCGTGTCCGTCAATGGCCCATTGCTTTTGTGGAACGCCTTGTCCATCAGATCCACTCCCAAATCAGTGGCCGTGAAGTTTCCGGCGGCCCGCACGGCCACCTCAACCTCTCGGAACGCCTGGAACACAGCGGTGTCATACTCTCCGCGCAAGAAGGCGGCGTGCACTTTCGTGGCAAGCGCCGGATGCAGAAGGGCTTTGGGCAGTAGGCCGGCTTTACGATATGCGGCAACCTCGGAAGCCGTCTTTAGCAGCCGTCCACGACGCGTGATAAAAACCCAATCGTTACCCTGGTCGGGGTTAGGAGCAATGAGGCCTTCCCGTTCTAGCCAAACCCAGGCTTCCATTAGAGCGCGGGTCAGATGTTTGTGCTGCTCCCTTGGGTACTCCTGGACAACGTGAGGCAAACTGAAATTGTGTTGATTCAATACCGATGCATCGGGGGGCAGTGAATTGAAATATTGCAGCACTACGCCTGCGAGTTCTTCCGGCTCGAGGGCAAGGAGAGTTTCTGCGTCTGGGATGAGAGAATGAATCGACATGGGCTAAATATACCCTACGAAGGATTCGGCAATGGACGGAGTGATAAGTCCTTCATCGGAAAGTCTCTAACGTTATCAGTAAACAGGGTCAGCCCGTAGTGGATAGCCACAGCGGCAATAATCACGTCGCCTAAATTCAGGGTGGTGCCTTTGCGGGCGTAGTCGCGCTTAAGCTCGCCAGCTAGGCGGGCAGCCGGTGGCGCTATGGGAAAATGTTGCAGGCTGGCAAAGAGTTCTTCGGTAGCGGCTTCTTCCTTGGGCCGCATGCCGGCGTAGACCTCGGTGATATTGATGGGGCAACAGGCCAGCACATGACCAGCCTTGACCAGTTCCAGCAGAAAAGCCGGGCGGCCACGCCTATTGTTCAGGGCGTCGATGATGACACTGGTGTCGAGCAGGAGGGTGGCCATAATCAGCGGGCGGTTACTTTTTCAAAACGCTGGTCGTATTCGCGGCGCAGCTTCTTCACCCACTTGGCGGCTCCCTGCTTGAGTTCCGGGTGGTCCTTGTCTTTCCATGCCCCGGCGGCGCCTTCCAACGCTTTGATCTGGCGCAGGCGCATTAACTCCTTCTCGGCTGCCTGGGTGAGGAAGCTGCTGCGGCTCCGTTTGCCGACCAAGGTGTCGATCTCTGCGACCAGTTGCTGAGGGATGACGATATGGGTTCGTTTGGTGTTCATAAGGTTGAGGATTACGTGTTAAGAGAGCCTCGTAAGGCCCACTTGAAGTTTAACACGCTATGGGATTCTGTCAAATGGAACAATCCGTTCCACAGAATCGCCGGAGGACACAACGGCTCAAATCTCGGCGAGCACAGGACTCGTCGCCTGATTTCCGCTTATCTATAAGGGGTCAGCGGGCGAAGATGGTCGAAGGATATTGTGGTCGCAATCCGTCACCCCTCATGCCCAAGAGGGAATCCGCCTCGGACATGCTCGGCGTTCATAGTCTCCTGTATTGTTGTGGCCACCTGGCGGATTCCCGTCGGGCCGAGGGCCGCTCCGCCAATGGATTAGAGGATCAAAAGTCAATCAGTCCCAAGCTGATTTTGATGGCCTCGTCCACCCTCTCCATGCTCTGTCTGGACAACTTCCCAACTTTCTTTTGCAGGCGCAGACGATCCACAGACCGGATCTGGTTGACAATGACGGCCGAACGCTTGGGCAAACCGCTGTCCGCGGGTTCGATCACGACCTCCCTCGGGAACGGCGGATCCGAGAACTGGGAACTGATGGCGGCCACGATGGTGATCGGGCTGAACTGGTTGGAGATGTCGTTCTGGACGACAACGGCCGGTCGAGTCTTCTGGATTTCGTGTCCGACAGTCGGATCAAATCCAACCAGGTAAATCTCGCCGCGACGAGGGAAGGCTATTTCTTTCTTTTCCGGCCTTGGGCGACTTGCCATGCTTCCTCTTCCAAAGGAAACCACTCCGCGGCCATCTGTAGATCCCGCTCGGCATTGGCCAGAGCCTCCTCTTTCAGCCGCCCACGGAGGTTCTGCTGACTCTGGGTCTTGACGTAGTGCCGGATGGCGCGATCAATCAGGGCGCTGCGGCTGCCTTTGGTGGCGACTCTGTCGAGCACGGCCACAGTGGTAGTTGGCAGGATGACGTTGATTCGCTTGTTCATAGACGTGATTTCGCGTTAATGATCTTTCGTTAGAAGTATACACACACTGCGTGTGGATGTCAAATTGACGCCGCTGTCGTCTTTCGAAACTACCTGGGGGCACAACACCGTTTCCGGCGTTCCGAGAGCGGTGTCGATAGCGTTTTCCTTCTTGTCTATGCGGGTAGAGCCGGCGGAAGCGAAGGAAGGGATATTGTGGTCGCAATCCGTCACTCCTCATACCCGCGACAATCCGCCGTCGGGACGTGCCGACCGGCGGGGTTCGCTGGCAGGGGCCCAGATCAGCAAGAATCTAGCCAATTACAAAATAACGCCCCGGAGCATCGCTCTTGGGCGCCGGGGCTTTTCCCAATCTTGCAGGAGGAAGGAGGTGTTCCTCTAGACTTTGCGGCTTCCTTGGGCAGCGCGGGCCTGTTTGTAAATGATCAGATGACATCGCAATCATAGCGTATATGTGCACAAAGTCAAATCAACAGCGGGCGAATCCCCTTTCGGGCTGGAGAGCCAAAACTGAACGGTTGAAATCCGAACCGCTGAACCCCAGCCCCGCTTATGGTGTAGAGTTATCATCGGTATCCCCGTGCGCAATACGCGGCTGAGGACGTTATTGCTGACGCCGGGGATCTCAACATCTTCAAGCCAGAGGCCGGGCACACAGCTTCGGTTTTACCACATGGAACCGCCAGCCGGTTTCGCAAAAGGGCTTGCCGCCTGGGGCCAGCAGTTCGCGGTCTATTTATTGCAGGTAACCCCTTGTTTTGCAAGCTGTTAGCTACCTTTTTGAGCTGGCCCCGTCCCTTGGCTACATTCTGCTATTGAATAATCGCGCTGAAATAGGCAGCCTGGTGTTATTCTAAAGTTAAGTCAGCACCATGGAAGAAAGCGCTCCTCGCAAGATCGCGCAGTCCAAAGACCTCGTCCTTCACGAGCTAGAAAACCTGTATAGCGAAATCCTATCGGGAATTGAGCGTACCGAACTCATTGCCGAGATTGATCGGGCCATTCTCCGCTCAACATTTTCCCCGAGCGAGGTGCTAGCCGTCATCGTTCAGAAGTGTTTGTCGAAAATCGGCTGTCACCATGGGCAAGTAGTTGAGTACCGGCGGAATCGGTTAGTCGTTACGGCCAGCTCTGATTCCACACGCATTGGCTACGAACTGCCACTTCACCGTTCCCTCTGCGGGCTTGCAATCAAAAGCGGTACAACTCAACATTGCCCCGATTTAAAACTCCTACCGAATGATTCATATGTTCGCTTTCACGATGAGACCGCTAGTGAACTGGTGGTCTTAGTAAAGCCGGAGCTAAGTCAGCGCACACTTGGAATCCTCGATTTGGAAAGATCCAGCGTCGGTGAGTTCGATTCAACCGATATCGCTTTTGCCGAGCTCTTAGCGCGTCAAACGGCGATCGCACTTACCCATACTCAAACTTGGAAGGGCGCCAAGATACTTTACGGGATCAGTACCTCCTTGCTCTCCGGGCAGTTGAGCCTTGAGAAGAGCTATCAAGCTATTCTTGAGTCGATCCTAGAGGGTTTCGACTTTGAACACGGCCAGATACTACGCGTGCTCGGCAATGCGGAACTTGTTATACTGGCAAGTAGCTCCAACGTGGATATTGGCTTACGGCTGCAAAGGCATAATTCTGTCTGTGGGCGGTATCTTCTCGCCGAGCAAGGCCGCGACATCCTGGTTATCAACGATATCACAACTTCCGCGTATAGCGATTACTACCTCGGCCTTCTACATGCCGAAGGTCAACCAATGCGCAGTGAGATGATAATACCCCTAGTCGATAACGGACGGGTTATCGGCGCCCTAAATATTGAAGATACGCAGCCTGGTGTGTTCTCAGATTTCGAGCAAAACCTCCTCGGTAGTGTCGGCGGCCTCATGGCGAGTGCCATTTCTGCTACGTTCTCGCAACGCGGCAGGCTAAATCGCGCCCGGACCAATTCCGCTAATCTTGCTTTAACCCAGTTGGGCCATGTTGCACAGTCATTCCTGCACAGGTTTAGTGGTAATATTGGCAATGCGCGCGGCAAACTCCTGGAACTTAACGATGCCTTACCTGCCGGACCAATGGGCCGGCTTCGCGGCGGTACGATTCCCGTCAGCGATTTCATCGCCGACGTAACCGCGAGTCTTTCAAGTGCGGCGGACGCATTGGCCGCGTTCAGCGATCGGTTCAATCCCAATAATCGCCGTTTCGCACTGCGTGAGCTGGATTTGGAAGACGTAGCAAAGATTGCCCTTGAGCAAGCTAGAGCAAAATACTCATCGGAACGGATCGCATTCGAGTTCCTGAGTCACATCCCCGAAAGCAGGGCACGCGAAGACATTCGTGGTAATTCTTTGTGCTTCCTCACTGAACAGGTTTATGAGGTTATTGAAAATCTCCTCAACAACGCAGTTGAGGCGATCCGACAGAGAGGTGCCAACTTTTCTGGGGGGCTGATTTCGATGATCCTTGATTGTCAGGACCCTTTCTCCGCCCGATTGTCTATCTCAGATAATGGGACGGGCATCTCAGAGTCGGACCGACTGCGTGTATTTGAAATCGGCTTTACTACTAATAAGAGCAGGCAGTCGTTAGGCATTGGCCTTTCGTTTTGTCAGTTATATGTGCTACAGAGAGGTGGGCAGATTAGCTGTAAATCGCGGCTTGGTGAAGGGTCTACGTTTGAGGTGACACTGCCCACGGTATTAGCTGAGGGGGAAATCCTCACCGAAAATATTGATGGAGTAAAGGGATGAAACACCGAATTTTAGCAGTCGATGATGAGGCTATGCCATGGCTTGAGAACTTTCGGGCTTGGATTCCATCGGAACTCGCAGAACAGGATTCTGCCGCAACGACCAGTCGCGCCATAGATCTGCTTCGGAGGCGGCGGTATGACGTGGTCCTGCTGGATTTATCTATGGACATTTCGGACTCGCTCGATCGAAGTAACCGTGGACTCCAAGAGTACTTGGCGAGCAAACCAGAAGGTACACAATACATCATTGTATCAGCTGTCATTGAAAAGACTGAAGTGCGAGATTCTGCTTTTCACCTCAATGCTTTTGACATTATATTTAAGGCCGAGGTTGATCCTGCCGTTCTGAGGGAGAAGGTGGCCGCAGCCATAGAACGTTCGGAGCGCAACGAGGCGGGTTTTGTAGTTGAGGCTAAGGGAAAACTTACGCAAATGGGGAAGCTGGATGGATCAATCCTAGAGGCACTGCACCCGTCGGAAGGTGCAACGAGCCTGTACCGCATTTTGGATGGACTATTTAAGAGAATCGTGCCAATTGCCTCCCATAGGGACAGACCTCATTTTGTGATACTGGGACAGCACGTGTTTGCGCTCGTCTGGAGTAGGCTTCTTGGGAAGGCGGTCTCGATAGTGATGTCTAGCACTAAGACCTCGGAGGACCAGTCGGTCGCTGAACTCGGAGGATGGGTTGGATATTCTGACCGGGGGAGGAAGCTTTTCGGCCGGGAGGCAGGCAGGGTGCGACTGTGTGTATTTGAGGAGCCAGACATTACTGACCTTCATTTCGATCTTCCGCTGAGCCATGCCGACTGAATTCAGATCCGTAGCGCACGTCTCCGGCGGCGACATACCGACTAATTTGTTGGAGGCCTTTCATTCGAAGCATGGTGTGGTAGCCTTCGTTGGCTCCGGTCCATCCTGCGATGCCGGTCTTCCAAGCTGGCCTGAGCTGCTGCGGCTGGTTGCGGCGGCAGAGGGCCTCGATCGTGATGTACGGCGCCACATTGACTCCGGTAAGTTTATCGACGCCGCCCAGTATCTCGCAAAGCATCGTTCCCAACGAGGTTTGCAGGAGCAGGTAGCGCAGGTGATCAAGCGTGCATCAGTCGCCCCCGGACTTCTGCATAAGCTGATTATGGCTTTACCATTCGCCGGCGTTGTTACTACGAACTATGATCTACTTTTGACGGCTGCTGACGCCCCGCACCGCTTCAAACTACCAATCACTTACCGAACCAGTGGACTCCGATATCACCTTCAGGAGCCATTTGTACTCCACCTACACGGCCATGTAGGTGACCCAGAGACCATCGTCATAACGCGGCGGGGGTATGACGATATGGCACTGGAAAACGAAGAGATAAGGCAGTTTGTGTCGGCCGTGTTTCATGCCCACACCGTGCTATTTGTCGGCTTCGGATTCGCCGATCCGAACGTGGATGCTATTCTAAGCTATCTTGACCATTTGAAGGTTATCGGGGGCTCTACGGTTTTCGCATTAGTGCCGTCTCGCTCGACAATCGATCTCGCATATGACGAGGCTTTGCGGACGCGAGCAGTTAACCCCATATACATATTGGATCAGGGCGACTACGGAACTCGTCAGCTTAAACGTTGGCTCAGGCGACTGGCAAAAGTTCTAACTCGCATCCGGCTCTCGGAGGCCCAAGCGGTCTCCAAACTTCGTCCCTTTTACGTAAGACAGCGACTCAGGGACCTGCTTGCTTCCGATGAATGGTTGCCCCTCGTGAGCGAAGCCATATCTAGTCTCACCGATCGCCCGGATCTCGTCATGTTAGTCCGCGCAGGGCTTCGCATGCGAGATGTCGATGGCCTTTTTGACCGCCTTGGCCTCGACGAGATGCGGACCACATTAATGTTCATATGCAGAACACGCTGTGACCCCATCCTGAAGGATGCACTGTCATGCTTTCCTCCCACTACGGATAGTCCCTGAGTGTATTAGTCTTCCGCTTTTGCTTTGACCACAAATGAAAAAGGTCGGCCGTCCCACTTGGAATAGGGCGGTCGACCACATGCTGCCATGAGGAGAAGACGGCTGGGTCCCATTAGACGAGTTGTGAACTTTTGGGCGGGTCCGCAGTGCCGAGTTCGCTGATCGCAATCAGAATTGCGTCCTGCGGGATCGGAATCGACTGGCAGTAGCAGACGTGCACATATGCGTGTGATGAGAGGAGCTTCCCATCTGAGTGTTTGAAAACGCGGATGCTTTGATTGTCCCACCACTGCCGTTGCAGAGGTAGCAGGTCGCCATATTTCATCGGTTGACCATTGCGGAAAACTGCATACTCGGTGTTGACTGCTGCTGCGGCAATCGCGAATGCCTGAACGGGAACAAACCGAACGTCTTCCCGGAAACCTTCCATTGCGTGTCGTACGACCGTCTGCGGCAGCGGCTTCCCGTCGCGTCCGCTCCCTGCTCGATGTAGTTTGAGCACGTCCGGATGCAGGAAGAACAGGATGCGGGCAGGTATGCCACCTATTAACGCCTTCAGAGGCGGTAACGGCTGGCCGTGTACGTCCGCAATGGGCTTTTGCTCGCTGTCAAGCTGAAGAGCCACCACCATTCCAGGCCACACCTCTCTTTCCCTAAAGCTGATCGTAGAGTCCATGTCTCACCTCCTTTGTCAGTGAGATCCCCTTCTCACCCACTGGCACGCAGGGAGGCGTTGCAAGCACCATGAACCTACAACTTGGCAGTATACCAGATACACGCCACGAGTCAACTGGGCTGTCGGCGTTTAGCTCCATCTCCTAGTTAAGTTAAGCTGTCGGCGAAATGTCCAATAAGTCGTGGACAATGTTTCGCCATGTTCACAAAACACTTCACCACGATGGCGATTAGCATTTCAGAGCCTAGAGTTAATAGCTCTGATGGTTCGGCGTTTACAATCGCTGGGCCGAACGTCTACACTGTGCCTGCATAGCCTCACAGGTAACGAACTACCTGTGATGGAGCAATACATGAGAGGGCAGAAAGCAGGACTGCCCTCCGCATCGGATCTTAAGCGCCACGGGCCTAGCTGAAAGAACAGTCGCGTTCGATTGGTAGACCCATGCGCACACGCCCCTCCGACAGAGACGCCCAAGTCGAGGCCAAAAAAGTGGGGCGACGGAATCAGTGTCGATCAATCGCCTGCTTTCTGAGGATAGCTTGACTGGTGAATCCGGCGGTTTCCGAGGCCAAGCCGGCTTGTCCGCAGGATCGGGATAGGCCCTCTGACATTCCGCCATTGTGGCGGGAAGACAGAGGGCCGCTCGTGTACTACTAGGCTGGCCTCCGAGCCGGCTAGCCCATGCGGGCCCACTTAAGGTTTGAAGCTGGCGGATACTTGCTGCAGACTGGGTCTGGGCGGACCGTTACCGGCTAAGCCATATGCCCGAAACAGATGCCATTGTCTTCTTACCCATAATTAATGTAGAATTGTGGGCCAGAGTCTATATTTATGACGCAGCGGTGTCCTGATTGTGCATCGATTAAGGTTTCCGGTGGCGGAAACGGAAAATGCTCCGCCTGTCACGGCGGCGGCAAGGTTGGGACGATTGCAGACGATATTGCGGGCGGCAAGCGAAATTGTGAACGGTGCCACGGGACTGGCCAGTGCCGGACGTGCGGGGGTACCGGAGTGTTGGCGGCTGTTGCCCCGCCTAAGCGGCCTCACGCAGACGAAGACATCAATCCCTTTGACGACAAAGTCGCCATCAGGAGGGTGTGTCCGAAGTGCGGCGCGCTGGATTGGTTTGAATGGAAGTTCCTCGGCAGGCTTACCGACCCCATATGCGGCCATTCTTGGTACGTCGGCCCGGGCACCTATGCGGTGATGCAGATTCGGGCGGCGTTCGCAGCAGGAGGCAAGGGCGCCAAATACTTCACCTCTGGGGTCTCGGGTGAGGGAGCCTGGATCGCCAAGGGCATGGGATGGTTCATGGGTGTGCTCCTTGGTCTTGGCATCCGGCTTGAGTTCGGACTCCTGATGATTCCGATACAAGCGTTCGCAGGTCTCTTTCAGGCCAAAAGAAACGTCTCGGACATCGTGACCAGGGTCTTCGTGCTGGCAGCCACACTGGCCGGGCTTGGGACCCTAACCTATCAAGTGCAGCACGCATCGCGGCCTCAATTTGGAACGTCGCAGCCAGTCGGATTCGTTCCAACGCCGGCCCCCAAGGTTGCTCCTACGAGCAGCGCTCCCATCAATCAGGCAACATCCACGCCGCCAAGTGGCCAACCCGCTTCCTTTACGCTCGCCGTAAATGCGTTGAACGGCGATTTTTCCGGTGTTCTGACCGTGAACGGGCAAACCACCGCAGTAGACAGAGATACAATTGGGCAATACGCTCTGGTCAGCTTTAACAGCGTCAAAGACATCCTGTGGTGTAAATGCCCGCAAGGCTATATTGTAAGCAGTTCCTCCAGCTCAACGGGCAATAACGTCGCTGTTGTCGGTAACGATACCGATAATATTGAGATAAATAACGCCCTGCAACTTAACAACTTAACGGTGACCTGTACAAGAGCAAACTAGCACGCCATGCAGAGTGGATGAAAGATGGTTGCGCCACCAACGGCTTTCTCGCCACGAGAAGTTGAAGATTCGCCTGGTTTCCTCGGCAATTTATGCGGCGCGGTGACCTACCATCCGAAAGCCTCACACTAAATCCTGACCTCACCGCTTTCCACGAATTCCCCAAATCAGTTGATCGTAAGGATCTGGCTGATGCGATCTAGAATCGACCCAATGCATGCCCTTCAAAAACACTGGGAGGTCGGGCGGCTTCTGTACATTGGACAAAATAACCGGGATGACTGGACAACCACGGTTCACGAATTCGCGCAGAAAAGCATCTAATTCCAAGTGTTGCCAGGGCCCGATTCCATCTGCTCCAACGAAAGCGGCAGCGGATCGGATTTGGCCGATCTGCGACTCCAGCGCTCGTTGCCAGGGCCGGCCTGGCACCAAGTTCCACTCATCCAACCAGGGCCTCAAGCCTTTCTCCACCAGCTTGCGCCCGATCTTTTTAACACTCAGCCTGTCTCGACTGTTGTAACAAAGAAAAACGTCGAATTCTTCCCCTGCAATCACGCCCTGCCCTGGCCCTTTGTATTTACTGACCCTTTCGCGCAGCCACTCCGCAATATACTCCTTATTCTTTGACTCCGCTGGAGCAAGACGGTACATGTTCCAAAACTCCCCTTCGAACACTTCCGCCATGCCAGTGTCATTGAAAACGATTCCGCTGATCCGGCCGCTCCGTGGTTGGCCTTTGTTTCGCCGATCACTCCGAACTCGAACCTCTGGGCCGCGCACCTCATAAGTGAGGTTGATCGCCTCTGATGTCAGACACACAGAATAGTTCTCATAGCGCAGCAATTTCAATGTATTATCAAGCTGCTCCTTAAGCTCGTTGGTCGTAAAAGGCATCTGATAGTACTCGGCTGCGCCAAAGTACTCTTCTAACTGGCTCTTGTCAAATATATCAACGCGTTTGCACCGACTAATATGTTTCACCCACTCCCGCTGTTCCCACTCCCACTTCTCACCGATTAGCACCAACGTTCCTTCTGTCACTCCATAACTCGCGTCAAACCGTTTGATGGCGGAGAGCGAATGGGAGACTGGGGGAAGAAATGTCGTAGCCAACAAAATCGTTCCGTCAAAATGATCCTCTAGCTGGAGCTGTTTGAATTTTTGCGCGAATGTCCCGGGTTCGCCGATAACGGCCCCAAACATAGATTGCAACGGTACGCGAGCTCGCCTCACAGAAACGCCGGTGGGAAGAGCCGTAGCCGAAAAGTACGGCGGGGTGTCCGATACGTCTGGCGCTTCGTCCACTGCTCTTAAGACAGGCATCAAATGCTCGACCAGCAGAGCGGCCGCCCAGGCAGGTTCCATTACTAGTGTGTCCGGCGATGCGAACTCCAGCTCGGTGACGGCTGCATCCACGATAGCCTCGTTTTGCGGGTTGCTGACGTCGGCGCAGATCACGAAGATCGGGTGAGTCACGCCTTTTTTGATTACCTCTTCGCGGACTCTTGCCAACATCGGGGCGAGTTTCGCGAGAGAATTCACGTCGAGGAAAGCAAATCCGACAGTGCCAGCATACGGAGCCATGCAATCAAACACCAGCCAGGAGCCAAGAGAGGCGGTCGTATTCTTTCGAAGTACCAATCTAGGGTGTAAGCATTTGACGTCCGCAAGCCAGCTCTCCATGAATTCAGTCCACGCCTCGGGCGAGCGGTCCGCGAGCAGGCGCGTCACCTCTTTATCTGAAAGAGGAGCGGATAATACGCCAAGAAGATAGTCTCGGAGCACTCAGCGGTCCTTCGACTTCCACAAAGTGGCTAGTGTGCTGCGCATATAAGTATTGCCGTGCATGGGCCCAGCCTTACGTTTATGCCACGACATTTCCAGTGTAAAGTAGTCTGACATCTTCTCGACTAAATCACTTAGAGCAAAAAGCACACTTCCAACCATGATAACTGGGTCCAGGACTGTTCTTAGCTTTCCATGGTCCGAAGTAGCTTCAGTATCGTAATTAGGGCAGGTGCTGTAATAGCCATCGTCGGGCATAGCGAGCGAAATCAGAATCCTGCCACCCGGAGTCAAAACACGCTTCATTTCTGCACGATAAGAAGAACGAATGGAGGCAGATAATTGATGTTTGTAAACGAAGACATCGGCCAGAAAATCCACAGTAGCGGCGTCTACGGGAAGGCCCTGGCTTAAGTCGTGCAGCAAGAATCGGGGAGCATTCGCAGACCCAGCGGCCTGAGGTCTCTTCATAGCGGAAGCGATTGCAGAATCTGAGGCGTCGAAGCCGGTCACCTCGATACCCAGATCTGCAAGGTAGAGGGTGTTTCTACCCGTCCCACAACCAACATCAAGCGCGGAGCGAGGCTGAGTGTTCCCTGTAAGAAAGTGCCAATTTGCGAGCGCCCATAGCATGACGCCTGAGGGGTCCGACCGAGTGCTAGAAGGAATTCCCTTCTGGGAATATTCTCGATTCCATTCTGTTGATCTATTTGATGACATAGATATAAAGTTTAAGAGAAAACATCACTCCGACGCTAGGAGTGATCGAGCCACGAAAAGGTTTGTGACCTCGGCGCTGAAATCGAGGACTCCATTGTCTTTGAGCATGCGCATGGTTGGCGCCGCGGAGTCTCGAATCCCGGAGCGAGTCTTAACTGAGGCCGTTATTTCTCGGACGATGGGATTCGGATCTGGGAAATCATCCGGGAACATCTGTAGGACCTTTGCTAGGGCCCGGGAGTCTGGTTGGAGAAACGCTAAGATCATGTCAGGTAAAAGCAATCCAACCTTTAGTCTTGTGACGCGGGGTAGACGTGGCCAGACGTATTCGAAGACGTTTCGGAAATACGCATGATGTCTGCCTTCGTCACTGGCGTGGTCCGCTGCAATGCCACGGACAACCTGTTGCACCGTTTCGTCACCAGGAAGCTTGGTCAGCGTTCCTGTGATGAGCGTTTCAGAGATTATTACGAAGAACAACTTTATCAGGGAGTGGAACTCTGGCTCTTCCTGTTGAACAAGACTATCTAGAGTCGCTAAAAAAGCTGGTCGAATGTTTCTGATCTTGCGTATGCCCAGATATTTCTCGCAAGCTTGGATCAAGGCATGGGACATCTCAGCGTGCCCGGCTTCATCAACATAAATTTTGATCGCGTCACTCTTCATCTCTTGCGGAAGCCAAGGCAGAAAGTCTTCTCTTCTGAGCAGGTCACAGACTTCATTGACCGGCCCCATTTCCAGCCATACGGTAAATTCCAAGTAGATGAAGAGATGAAAGGCTAATATTTTGGGTCGTCAGCGGAATTCGTGGGTGAGCGGCAGGGGACTGCACCTCTCGGGGCGGGGCTGAAAAGAGCGCCTCAAACCCCGTGGCGGCCAGACACCGTTGCCTTGCGGCAGCGATCACGTCCG
>Ga0209698_10004187_pt1 | contig 15897 bp, 13 predicted proteins | sample LitLauG_LLR_2012_FD_187203 | JGI IMG/M metagenome (GOLD analysis project Ga0209698, IMG submission 187203) | Freshwater sediment microbial communities from Pennsylvania, USA - Little Laurel Run_MetaG_LLR_2012 (SPAdes) (version 2) | ecosystem: Environmental > Aquatic > Freshwater > Creek >...
CGGAACGTGCCCGATTGCGACAGCAGCTTGTCGACCAGAGTGGTCTTGCCGTGGTCGACGTGCGCGATGATCGCGATGTTGCGCAGTGCTCTCATGATGTTTCCTCTATTCCAATTTCCATTGCAATTTTTCCGCGTGACCCTGCCGTGACAGGCTGCACGGGGCGATCGGCGTCCTGGGCCACCAGCCGGGTAGCTTCCAGCCAGCCGCCGGCGCAGCGCGCCACGCCCATCAGGGCGCCATCGGCGCCGTACACCCGCAGCCGCGCGCACTCGCCCTCACGCGGCAGGCGCTGCCCGTGGGCAAAGCGGGCGCTGGCCGCTGCGTCCAGCGTCACGCTGGGCAGGCTGGCCAGCAATGCGTCCATCGGCTGCAGGCGGGACCTGCGGCCGGTGAGGTCCATCGCCTGCAGATCGTCGAGGCTCACCGCCTGCTCCAGGCGCATCGGACCGACCCGCGTACGCCGCAGCGACTGCAGGTGGGCACCGCAGCCCAGTGCAGCGCCGATGTCCTGCGCCAGCACGCGCACATAGGTACCCTTGCTGCAGGTTATTTCAATCAAGGGAAGCAGCGCGTTCCATTCGAGCAGCCGCAGCCGGGATATGGTGATCTGCCGGGGCGTGCGTTCCACCTGCTGGCCCTGCCGGGCCAGCGCGTACAGCGGCTGCCCGTCGCGCTTGATCGCCGAATGCATGGGCGGCACCTGCTGCTGGCCGCCAACAAAGCGCTCCAGCACGGATTCGAACTGCTCGCGGCCGACGTCCACCGGGCGCCGCTGGATGACTTCACCTTCGGCGTCCCCGGTGGTGGTGACGGCGCCCAATTGGAGACGCGCCTCGTAGTCCTTGTCGGCCTCGAGCAGGTCCGCGGAAAATTTCGTGGCCTCGCCGAAGGTGAGCGGCAGCAGGCCGCTGGCCAGGGGGTCGAGCGTGCCGGTATGTCCGGCCTTGCGTGCCTGCAGCAGGCGCCGCGCCTGTTGCAGCGCCGTGTTCGACGACACGCCCAGCGGCTTGTCCAGCGCCAGCACGCCATCGATTGGGTCGGCCGGAGCGCGCCGCTTGGCGTTGGTCATCCTGGCGCCTATTCCGTGGCCGGATCGGCGGGATCCATCGCCGCTTCCGGCGCCGGTTGCGCCGGACCCGTACCCAGGGCTTCGCGGATCAGCCCGTCCATGGCGAAACCGCGTTCGAGCGACAGGTCACGCACGAAGTTGAGCCGCGGAATCGTGTGAATGCTCAGGCGCTTGAACAGCAGGTTGTGCAGGTGCCCGGCGGCGGCGTTGAGGCCGGCTTCGGTAGCGGCCGGGGCCGAGCCGAAGACCGTGAAGTAGACCTTGGCATGCGCGTAGTCCGGCGTGAGTTCCACGCCGCTGATGGTGACCATGCCCACGCGCGGGTCGCGCACTTCCCGGGCGATGAGCTCCGCCAGATCACGCTGGATCTGGTCGGACACCCGCTGGGCCCGATTGGGCGACTTGATGGGACGGACCATAGAACCCACGCGCGGCTGCAACCCACAGTTCCCGGAAAAGCCTGCATCAGCCCATCCGGGAATCGCGGACTACAGCGTCCGTGCGACCTCCTGGACCTCGAAGATCTCGAGCTGGTCGCCTTCCTTGATGTCGTCGTAGCCCTTGAGCGAAAGACCGCACTCGAAGCCGGCCTTGACCTCGCGCACGTCATCCTTGAAGCGCTTGAGGGAGTCGAGCTCGCCGGTCCAGATCACGACATTGTCGCGAAGCAGCCGGGCGTTGGCGGTGCGCTTGACCAGGCCCTCGAGGACCATGCAACCGGCAATCGTGCCCACCTTGGAAACGCGGAACACCTGGCGGATCTCGACCATGCCCAGGACCTGCTCGCGTTGTTCCGGCGCCAGCATTCCGGTAAGGGCGGCCTTCACCTGGTCGACCGCGTCATAGATGATGTTGTAGTAGCGGATATCGATGCCGTTGTTCTCGGCCAGCTTGCGCGCGGTCTGGTCGGCGCGCACGTTGAAGCCGATGATGACCGCCTTGGAAGCCACCGCCAGGTTGACGTCGCTCTCGGAGATGCCGCCCACCTGGGTGTGCACCACCTGGACCTTGACTTCTGCCGTGGACAGCTTGGTGAGCGCATGCACGAGCGCTTCCTGCGAACCCTGGACATCGGCCTTGATGATGAGCGGCAGCAGCTTGGCCGCACCTTCGCCTATGCCATCGAAGATGTTCTCGAGCTTTGCGGCCTGCTGCCGCGCGAGCTTGGTGTCGCGGAACTTTCCCTGGCGGAACAGCGCGATTTCGCGCGCCTTGCGCTCGTCACCCAGCACCATGAGCTCGTCACCCGCTGCCGGGACGTCGGACAGGCCCTGGATTTCCACCGGAATGGACGGACCGGCGGAGCTGATGGTTTTGCCGGACTCGTCGAGCATGGCGCGCACCCGGCCAAAACAGCTGCCGGCAAGCACGACATCGCCGCGGCGCAGCGTTCCGGACTGGACCAGCACCGTGGCCACCGGGCCGCGGCCCTTGTCCAGCTGCGACTCGATGATCAGGCCCTTGGCCGGCGCCTCGACCGCGCACTTGAGTTCCAGCACCTCGGCCTGCAGCAGCACCTGTTCGAGCAGGTCATCGACGCCGGCGCCGGTCTTGGCCGATACCGGGACGAAAGGAGAATCGCCGCCGTATTCCTCCGGCAGGACCTGCTGGGCAACGAGTTCCTGCTTGACGCGATCGGGATTGGCGTCGGACTTGTCGATCTTGTTGATCGCCACGATGATGGGCACGGAGGCCGCACGGGCGTGGGAAATCGCCTCTATGGTCTGGGGCATGACGCCGTCATCGGCCGCCACCACCAGTATGACGAGGTCGGTTGCTTTTGCGCCGCGTGCGCGCATCGCGGTGAAGGCCTCGTGGCCGGGCGTATCCAGGAACGTGATGACGCCGCGCGGCGTCACGACGTGATAGGCGCCGATATGCTGGGTGATGCCGCCCGCCTCGCCGGCGGCCACCTTGGCGCGGCGGATATAGTCGAGCAGCGAGGTCTTGCCGTGGTCGACGTGGCCCATCACGGTGACCACCGGGGGCCGCGGCAGCATGGGCGCCTCGACGGCCGGTTCGTGGTCGACCTCGAGCAACGCTTCCGGGTCATCGAGCTTGGCGGCAAAGGCCTTGTGGCCCATTTCCTCGACGACGATCATCGCGGTCTCCTGGTCCAGGACCTGGTTGATCGTGACCATCTGGCCAAGCTTCATGAGTATCTTGATGACCTCGGAGGCCTTCACCGACATCTTGTGGGCCAGTTCGGCGACCGTGATGGTTTCGGCAACCGAGACCTCGCGCACCACGGGCTCGGGAGCGGCCGCGTACTGGACTTTGTCGCGGTCGTCGGGGCGGCGGTGCCCCTTGGGGCCGCGCCACGCACCCGCACCCGGCGATGCATCGCCGCGGGTCTTGATCTGGCGGCGCTTAGCGGCGTCTTCCGACCAGCTCGAGGCCAGCTTGGCCGACTTCACCTCCTTGGCGCCGGCCGGCTTCTTGTCGTCCTTGCGAACTTCGGCCGTCGGCCCTGCGGCCGGCGTCGCCGGCGCGGTCGGCTTGTGCAGCGTACCCTCGGCGACCGGGGGCTTGGCCACTTTCTTGGGTGCCGACATCATGCTCTTGATGGCGGCGACTTCGTCGTCGACCGCGCGGCGCGCCTTGTCCTGGGCGCGCTGGGCGCTGGCGGCGTGCTCGGCCGCAGCGGCGGCGGCGGCGGCCTCGGCCTGGGCCGCGGCAGCCTGCTCGGCGTGGGCACGGTCGAGCTGCTCCTGCGCCGCGGTATCGGTTTCGGCCGGGCCGGAGGGATCGCCGGCCTTCTGGGCTTCCTGGGCCTCGCGTTCGCGGCGCTGCAGGTCATCGAGCTCGCGTTGGGCACGCTCGGAGCGCTCGCGCGCCTCGCTTACCTGGCGTGCGACAAATTCGGCCTGGCGGCGCGCTTCCTCCTCGCGCCGGGCCATCTCCGCTTCATCGATGACCGGAGACTGGGGCGCGGCGGATACTTCGGCTTCGCCGTCGGCATCGCGCTTGACGAAGACGCGCTTCTTGCGCACCTCCACCTGGATGGTCCGGGCCTTGCCGGTGGCATCGGCCTGCTTGATGGCGGAGGTGGAGCGGCGCGTCAGGGTGATCTTGCGCTTTTCGATCTCCTGGCCACCGTGGGCCTTGCGCAGGGCATCGAGCAGTTTCGCCTTGTCGTCCTCGGACAGCTCATCGGATTCGGCTTGCTTGGCGACGCCGGCCGCACGCAGCTGCTCCAGCAGGACCGGCGGCGAGAGCCTGAGCTCGGTGGCAAATTGCGCAACGGTGTTGCTGGCCATGCTCTGTGTTTTCCTCTAGGTTGACCGGATCGGACGCTCAGGCACCGGCAGCGTCGCCAAACCAATGGGCACGCGCCGCCATGATGAGGGCACTGGCCCGCGCCGCATCGATCGACGCCATCTCGACAAGCTCGTCGACGCCCAGGTCGCCCAGGTCGTCGCGCGTACGCACGCCGCCGGCGGCCAGCTTGATGGCCAGCTCGGTGTCCATGCCGTCGAGTTCCAGCAGCGACTTGTCGGCAAGATCGAGGTTTTCTTCCCGCTTTATGGCCTCGGTGAGCACGACATTGCGCGCGCGGGTGCGCAGTTCCTCGACGGTGTCGGCATCGAAGGACGAGATCTCCAGCAGCTCGGTGACCGGCACGTAGGCGATTTCCTCGACGCTGGAGAAACCCTCGCCGATGAGGATGTCGGCGATCTCCTCGTCGACGTCCAGGCTTTCCATGAACGCATTGCGGATGCCCTCGCGCTCCGATTCCTGCTTCTGGCTCGATTCCTCGGCCGTCATGATGTTGATCTGCCAGCCGGTCAATTCCGAGGCCAGGCGCACGTTCTGCCCGCTGCGGCCGATGGCGATGGCCAGATTGTCCTCGTCGACCACCACGTCCATGGCGTGCTTGTCCTCGTCGACGACGATGGACGAGACATTGGCCGGGGCCAGCGCGCCGATCACGAACTGCGCAGGATCATCGGACCAAAGCACGATGTCCACCCGCTCCCCGCCAAGCTCATTGGTGACGGCCTGAACGCGCGATCCGCGCATGCCCACGCACGTGCCGATGGGATCGATGCGCCGGTCGTTGGTCCAGACGGCGATCTTGGCGCGCACGCCCGGGTCGCGCGCCGCCGACTTGATCTGCAGCAGGCCCTGTTCGATCTCGGGAACCTCGAGCTCGAAGAGCTTCATGAGGAATTCGGGCGCGGTGCGCGAGACGATTACCTGCGGTCCGCGCAGGGTGCGGTCGACCTTGGCTACGAATGCGCGTGCCCGGTCGCCGATGCGCAGGTTTTCCTTGGGGATCATCTCGGAACGCGGCAGGCGGGCTTCGATCTTGCCGATTTCGATCACGACATCGCCCTTGTCCATGCGCTTGACCGTGCCGTTGACGATGCTGTCGTTGCGCGCCAGGAATTCGGCCAGCAGCTGCTCGCGCTCCGCATCGCGGATCTTCTGCAGGATGACCTGCTTGGTGTCCTGGGCGAAGCGGCGCCCCAGGTCCTGACGGGGCAGCTGCTCCTCGATGTATTCGTCGACCTCGATGTCGGCGATCTGGTCGCGCGCATCGGAGAGGATGATCTGGTGTCCGGGCTCCTGCAGTCCGGCCTCGTCGGGCACCACATGCCAGCGCCGGAAGGCGTCGTATTCGCCGCTTTCACGGTCGACCGAGACGCGGATCTCGACATCTTCCTCCTCGAACAGGCGCTTGGTGGCCGAAGCGAGCGCGGATTCGAGCGCGCCAAAGACGATTTCCTTGGGGACGCTCTTTTCGCGCGCCAGGGCATCCACCAGCAGCAGAATTTCTCGACTCATAACGTAAACCCTATCGTCAACGATGACCCCCCGACACCCCCGGCGGGTCAATCCGAATTTTGCGGATCCTGCGGCGCATTGCGGGCAATCGCATTGCGGTCGAACTCCCACTCCGGCGCCAGCCGTGCCTTCTCGACATCCGCCAGCGCAAACTCGATCACTTCGCCCGGCGCCGCCTTGCGCGCCCGCTGCCGTCGCGCCCCCCGGGGCGGCGGTGGCGGCGCCTCGGGCAGCAACAGCATGCGCACCCGGGGGCTGCTTGCGGGCCCTGGCGCGGAATCGCCCGCCGAAGCCATTTGCTGCCCGTCGCCCGCTGCTGCATCCCCGGCGAAGGCGGGCACAACCCCGAGCAACTGCCCCCGCAGCCGGCGGCGCCCTTCAGCCGCCGAAAACAACTGCACCTTGGCCATCTCTCCGGCAAAGCGTGCAAAATCGCGCGCACCGCGCAGCGGCCGGTCCATGCCCGGCGAAGAAACCTCGAGCCGGTCGTAGTCGACGTCTTCCACGGCAAACAGATGCGTGAGGTGCCGGCTCACGCGCTCGCAATCCTCTATGCCGACATGCCGCTCTTCGGCCGCATCGGCATCATCGGCAGCCACGCCGCCCGGTGCCGCACCGGGCGCCAGATCCAGCGTCACGCGCAGCAGGCCCCCGCCGGCACGCTCGAGCTCGACCAGCTCATAGCCCATGCCGGCCAGGGTGCGTTCGACCAGCGCCACCAGCGCCGCGGCGCGCGGCGCGGACGCTGCCGGCGCGGATTCCCGCATTTCTTCGCGCGCGCTGTTCACGTGCCGTCCACCATTGCGTCAAGTCCGCCGTCGACCACACGGCGAACCGAAAATTTCGTCGGCCATGCGTGTAAAGCCCGTGAAAGCAAAAAAAAATGGGCCGTCGTAGAGCCCATTTTTTGCTTCAACAGGCGGGCGCCACGGTTCCGACGGCTCGGACCACTAGCGCCGGGCGCCCTGATTTCACTGGCAGCGGCTGCAGGTACTTGCCGCACGCACTGCCATCCGTGAACACATCCATGCTTGCCAGCAGGCGCACCGCTCCTGGCAACCGCCGATTGTATACCGGAGCGCGATGGCGTAATCGTGTCCGCCCGCAAAACAATCCCCGGAACCGCGATTTTCCGGCTGTTTTGTGCCTTAACCGAGTCCCCCGCGGGTCTTGGGGCGGCGAAAGCCCCCAGGACCTGCTCCGCCGGTGCGCTGGCCGGGCCCGCGTCCCTGGGCGATGTAATTTACCGTGCTGGTCATCGGGTCGGGCTGGCGGCTGCCGCCGGGCCGCCCGGGCTTGCCGCCGGCGCCACCGCCCGGCTTGCCGCCGCCGGAACGTCCCCGCCGCGCGGCGTTGGGGTCCTGGGCGATGTAGTTCACCGTGCTGGCCATGGGATCGGGCTGGCGCGGACCGCCGGAACGGCCGGCGCTGTTGCCCGGCTTCCCGCGCCGGGGAGCCGCGCCGGGTTCCTGGGTGAAATAGTTGACGGTACTGACCATGGGATCGGGCTGTCGGGCGGGGCCGCCGGCACGGGACGGCCTGGCTTCGAAATTGCCGCGGAAATTACCTCCGGAACGGCCAGGTCCGTTGCCGGCGCCGTTGCCGCCGGCTCGGTTGCCGCCGAAACCGCCGCGCCGGGCCGCGTTGGGATCCTGCGCGAAATAATCAACATTGCTTACCATGGGATCGGGCTGGCGCGGGCCGGCCGCGCGGATGGGCGAACCGCGCTTGGGGCCGCCCGCCTTGCGCGCGGGGGCGCCACCCGTGCGGGGGCGCGCCTGCGCGGTGGTCACGCCAAGATCATGCAGCCAGGCCTCTACCCAGGCCGGCGCGAGTTCCTGGAACCGACCGCGGGAAAGTGCACGCGGCAATTGCACCGCGCCGTAGCGGATGCGGATCAGGCGGCTGACCTGGATGCCGATGGCCTCGAAAATGCGCCGGACTTCCCGGTTGCGGCCTTCGGAGATGACGGCGCGGTACCAGTGGTTGGCACCCTGTCCGCCCGCATCTTCCAGGCGCTGGAAACGCGCCATGCCGTCCTCGAGTTCGACGCCCTCGAGCAAGCGCTGGGACTGTTCGGGGTTGAGTTGGCCCATCACGCGGACGGCGTATTCGCGCTCGACCTCGTAGCGCGGATGCATGAGGCGATTGGCAAGCTCGCCCGAAGTGGTGAGGACCAGCAATCCCTCGGTATTGAAGTCGAGGCGTCCGACGGCGATCCAGCGGCCGCCCGAGACCTTGGGCAACTTGTCGAACACGCTGGCGCGCTTTTCCGGATCATCCTGCGAAACGATTTCGCCGGCGACCTTGTGATAGAGCAACACGCGCGGTGCGCGGCCGGACTGGCGGCGCACGTTGAGCGGCCTGCCATTGACTCGCACCTGGTCGGTGGGCATGACACGCTGGCCGACATGGGCCGGCGCGCCGTTGACCGAGACACGCCCGGCGCCGATGAGTTCTTCCATGTCGCGTCGCGAACCGATGCCGGCGTCGGCGAGCACCTTGTGCAGCTTGTCCGAATTGGCGTTGAGTGCGACCTTGGCGGCGCGGCGCCCCCGCTCCAGAACCGCATGGGCCAGCGGATGTTCGGCCATGGCCAGCACGTTGACGTCGTCGCCCTCGCCGGCAAGCGGCACGACCGGCGCCGAAGGCTCCGCCGGCAGCGCATCATCGGCCTGGGCATCGCGGGCCGGGCGCTCGCTGCGCCCTCGGCGGCGGCGTCCAAGGGGACCGCGGCTGCGGCGCGCGCTGTCTGCGACCTCGGCCTCCGGGCCCTCGGCGCCCGGGCCTGTGCCGTCATCGCCGTACCCGCCCGTGCCGGTGGCGACAGCGCCGACATTGCCATCAACGTCGCCCGCTTCGGAATGCGCCGCGGCCGCTACGTTGCCGGAAGCCAGCGCAGCAGCAGCGTCTTCAGCGGCATCGCGTGACACCGGATTGGCGGCATGACGCGCAGCGGGCGCGGCCGCTTCTATCGGTAGATCAGCGGCCGGCACGGCGGCATCTGCGGACGGGATCGGATTCATCGGGCGGTTGCAATCATGTCGGTCTCGGGGTCCTGGGGTTGCTGCAGCTCGGCGTGCGTGCCGCCTTCCTGGGGAGATGGGTCATGCGCCGCCAGGCCGTCGGCAAGCGGGTCGGACCCGGCCGCGGATGCGGGCGCTTCGGCCGGGTGCTCGGCACCGTTGGAGGCTGCTTGGAGGGCGCCGGTGTCCGCAGCGTCGAACATGCCCAGCGTTGCGGTGTCGGCGCTGCCGTGCGCCAAGCCCGGGGCGGACTGCTGTCCGCCGTCGGGGAAGGGTAGTTCCAATCGGGCATTTGGCGTGCCGGCGTCGGCGCCTATCGGAGGCAGCTCCTGCAAGGAACGCAGGCCGAAGTCGTCGAGGAAGGCGCGCGTGGTTGCCAGCAGTCCGGGACGGCCCGGTGCCTCGCGGTGGCCGATGGTCTCGATCCAGCCACGTTCCTCGAGGGTCTTGATGACATTGGCCGATGCGGTGACACCGCGGGTTTCCTCGATGTCGCCGCGCGTGACCGGCTGGCGGTAGGCGATGATCGCCAGGGTTTCGAGGACGGCGCGCGAATACCTGGGCGGCTTCTCCGGATTGAGGCGGTCGAGGATGGGCCGCATTGCCAGCGTACTCTGGAAGCGCCATCCGGAGGCCAGCACCACGAGCTCGACGCCGCGGCCGCTCCAGTCGGCGCGCAATTCCTCGAGCAGGACGCGAATGGTGTCGTCGTCGATCGCGTCGGCGAAGAGGCGGCGCAGCTGCTCGATGGGCAGGGCCTGCTGCGCCGTCAGCAGGGCGGTTTCCAGGGCGATCTTGGCCTCGTGCGTGTTCATGGTGTGCGCAGGTATCTATCGGGCTGGCAGGTGGTGCCGGGCATTTTGCAGCGATGCCGCAATGGCTAACGCGAGGAGTTCGGGGATACCGAACAGGTGCATAAAGGTTCCGGTTTGCAAGGTCCGGTCATCCCGGTGGCGCAAGTGAGCGCCCCTGGCGGGTTTCGTCGGACGGTACGGCACGTAATGTGGGGGTGGACAGCGCCACCAAATGCGCCTTAACGCCGGCGCTCAAGATGCGCCGCACACGGCTCTTGGGGGTGGCTGCCGCCAGTTGCGGCCGCAATTTCTCTAATTGGCGCAGTTACTGCGGGATATTCTGGCCCGCAATAAGCTAGCACGCAACAACCTAGCACGCAAAAATCTAGCCATTAAAGCCGCTGCCCATAGGTGCTTTTCCAGTGTATCACGGGCATGGGCGATGGCAAGCGCAGGTTGTGCAAACACCCGCAGCCGGACTTCGGCCTTGCCGCTGTTGACAAAAACTACTGTAAGCATTTACAGTGGAACATCTACAGCCCGAAGAGATGTTCGCCATCGGTTCGAGCCGCTGCAGAGGCCCCCTGCCCCACAACCCATGGGAACGTTGCCGTGAACATAGACCCCGCAAACGTGCTTACCGCCCGCCAGGGTGAAATCCTGGAATTTATCCGCAGCGCCCTGGCAGAAAGCGGGGCGCCCCCCACCCGCGAAGAAATCTCCCGCGCCTTCGGTTTCCGCTCGCTCAACGCCGCCGAGCAGCATCTGCAGGCCCTGCAGAAAAAAGGCCTCATCGAACTCGTCTCCGGCACATCGCGCGGCATCCGCCTGCGTGACTCCGTGCGAGCGCTCGGCGAAGCCGCCCGCGAGTTCGGCCTGCCGCTCATCGGCAAGGTCGCCGCAGGCAGTCCCATACTGGCCCAGGAAAACGTCCTCAAGCGCCCCGCCGTTGATCCGGCCACTTTCAAGCCCCGTGCCGACTACCTGCTGGAAGTGCGCGGCATGAGCATGCGCGACGCCGGCATCCTCGACGGCGACTGGCTGGCCGTCCACCGGCAGAACCAGGCGCACAACGGCCAGATCGTGGTTGCCCGCATCGGAGATGACGTCACCGTCAAGCGCCTGAAGGTGCGCGGTGCGCGGGTGGAACTCATTGCCGAAAACCCCGATTACAGCCCCATCATCGTCGACACCCGCCGCGAACCCCTCGTCATCGAAGGCCTCGCCGTGGGCGTCATCCGCGCCGCGGTCTGAGCGCGCGCCCCTATCGCGAATACATACCGTTCCAGGCAGATACCCCGTGGATACTTGCTCACTCTACCCAGGCGCGCCGCGCGCAGCCACTACCCTGGTTACCCGGCTGCATGCCAGTGCGCCCCAGCTGCGCAACGTGTGGCAGGGCAACGAATGGGTGCACGCCTCCACCTCCCCCGATTGCACCAGCACCGGTTTTGCCACCCTCGACAGGGAACTGCCTGGCCAGGGCTGGCCGCGCGGCCAACTGGTGGAATTGCTGGTTGATCACCCGGGCGTTGGTGAGCTGGGCCTGTTGCTGCCAGCCCTCGCGGAGCTGGCCCACACCGGACGCAGCAGCGTATGGGTACTGCCATGCCAACACGGCGCGCCCGGTCACGACGCGAGCCTCACGCAGGCCGTCTCTGCCGAAGCGGCGGCCCGTCAGGCCCTGCCCTACGCGCCGGTCCTGGCAGAAGCCGGGCTCAATCTTGCCCACCATATTTTCGTCAAGCCGCTTACCCCTCGCGAGAGCGGCTGGGCGCTGGAGCAATCGCTCAGAACCCCGCACCTGGGTGCTCTTATCGGATGGCTGCCCGACACCACCGGCGCAGACGCGGATTTTCGCGAGCTCCGGCGGCTTCACCTGCTTGCGCAACGGCATAGCGCGCTGGTTTTCGTCATGCGCACGGCGCGCCATGCACGCTCGCCCTCACCTGCCGCACTGCGTTTGCGCCTGCACAACGAAGGCGGCCAGTTGCAGGTACAGATACTCAAGCGCCGCGGCCGCCCTCTCATGGAACCCGTTGCCCTGCAGATTCACCCGGCACGCTGGAACCGCAGTGCTGCAGGCGTTGCCGGCCAGGCCACTGCCGCCCCTGTCGATTCAGCGGTGGCCCGTTCGGCTGCCGCCACTCACGGCGTCGCCCTCGATGCGCGCAGGCCTGGCGCACCCAACTCCGGTCACAACAAGCCTGCACCCAGGAAAATGCCCACCCTGCGCAGCCTGTTGCGGGCACTGGCGCCGCAAAACTCCTGGACCATGCCCGCAGCGCTTTCTCCTGCACTGTCACGGGTAACCCCTGCCTGAAGGCCGTCCTTTAGAAAACCCAGTCGGTCAGCGGATTTTCAAGAGCAGGCAGGCTGTTGCCGCCGTTGGAGCACAGGGTGGCTCCCGAGTCGTACACGGTTGTGCAGCGCGCGCCAGCCATCACCGTCCGGGTGAGCATCCTCCTTGACTGTAAAGGCAGGCCGAAGGTGCGGTCGAATACCTCCTGCAGACCCGGATCGCGAATGCTCTGGCCATTGACAACGATTTCGTCGCTGTCCGGCCCTTCATACTGAACCACCTCCCATTGCATGGGCGCGCCGTTGCGCCCCGTAAGGCCCGGATCCAGAACCATGGCAGAGGTTTCACGGCGCAAGCGGCAATGGCGTATCACCACCGAGCCGCAGCGGCCTCCCGCCAACATTTCCCGGATAGGGTCGGCCGCATCCCTGGTCTGGCCGCGCTGCTGCGGCAAGGGTTCATCGGCCGGCACGGCGGGCAACAGGCAAAACGCCAGCAGCGCCGCGCACGCGCCGCGCCGCGCATGGCCCGCAATAGGCCACCGCCTTCCTGATACTGCGTACACGATGCACCTCCTCAATCCCAACACCTTGCCCGGGAAGCAAAGTCGGGCGAACCTTCCGCGGACACCACGCAGAAGCGATGGCCGGTGGGCGCTTCCATTACCCACCACGTGCCGACCTGCTGCACCCGGCGCGCGCCCAGGCCTTCCAGGCGCTTGACTTCCGATTCGATGTCATCGGTTTCTATGTCCAGATGCACGCGGCTCGGGTGCGAAACCGTCTGTACCTCGACGTGGAGCAACGCATTCGGGTCGATCAGCCGCATGTATTTCCTGCCTTCATCGCCGGGAAGGGACTGCACCTCCATTCCCAGCGCGTCCCCCCAGAAGTGCGCTGCCGCGCGCAGGTCGCCGGTTTGGCAATCGACAATGAAACCCGCCAGCTTGCTCTTGTGCATGGAACCCTCCGCTTACCGTTAACCCGCTGCCGCCGGGCGGCATCGGAAGTGGGAGGCGCCGTGCCAGCAACCACTAGACACCAGCGCCAGTGCCTTGTCTGTGAGGTCGCGCACCGAGGGGCGCGCATTCATCAGGAAGGTGTGTTGCGCAGCCGCATGATAATACTGTATATATTTACAGTATTTCGAGCTGTCTGCCTCCCTTCAATGCCACGCCCATGACCCACTGGTTTGCCCTGGCAATGCCGGATCTGCCGCTGCAGCTGGTCCGGCGTCGCTTCGATGCATCGCTCGAGCAGGAACTGGCGATCGCCGTGATCGAAGGTCCCGCACAGCGCACGCGTATCGCCTTCAGCAATGAACGGGCGCGGGCGCAGGGTGTACTGCCGGGCATGAAACTCGCGGCAGCGCAGGCCCTGACGAACGACCTGATCGCCAGTGCACGTGATGAACCGCGCGAGCGGGCTGCAATGCAGGAACTGTCCTGCTGGGCCTACCAGTTCAGTTCATCCATCGTGGCCTTCGGGCGCAGCCATGGCTGGGGGCTGCTGATGGAAACCGGCGCCAGCGAGCGCCTGTTCGGCGGCCGGCCGGAACTGCATCGGCGCATCGCCACCGGGCTGCGGCTGCTGGGCTATCAGGCAGCGTGCGCCAGTGCTGCCACCCCGGCGGCCGCGCGCCTGCTGGCCGCAGCGCGCGCCGCCGGGGTGGGCGCCGGCAAGACCGATGCGCGCAGCGCCACCACGGAGATTGCGGACACAGACCACGCTTCGCCCGAAAGCCTGACCCGTGTCCTGGGTGGTCTGCCCTTGCATCTCCTGGATTGGGACGAGAGCCTCAACACCCGCCTGCAGGCCCTGGGGCTTTGCACCATCGGGCAGGTACTGGCATTGCCGCGCGATGCATTTGCCCGTCGCTTTGGCGCCGCAACCCTGATCGACCTGGACCGGCTGCTGGGACGCATCGCCGACCCCCAACCGCCCTTCGCGCCACCGGAGCGGTTCTGTGCCCGCATGGAACTGCCTGCCGACACCGAGGATGCCGGCCGCCTGCGTGCGCCGCTCGAACGTCTGCTGCTGCTGCAGGAAGGCTTCCTGCGCGGCCATAACGCCGGTGCCACGGCGCTGCTGCTGCGCGTGCTCCACAGCGCGCGCCGCGATCGGGTCATGGAGCCCACACGGGTTCCCCTGGCGCTGGCTGCTCCGGAACGCGATCCGCGGCGTCTGCTGCAGCTGTATGCGGAACGTCTCGCGCGGATACGCCTGCAGGCACCGGCGGTGCTGCTTGAACTGCAGCTCGAACGCATGGCCCAGCTGGTTCCCGAATCGGGCAGCTTCCTGCCACCCGCCACCCGGGCAGCGGCGCACGGCGCAGATATCCTGCACCTGGCCGAAACCCTGCATGCGCGGCTCGGCTCGGAAGGCGTTTTCCAGCTCCAGGCCGTGAGCGATCACCGTCCCGAACGGGCCTATCGCATCACGCCCCTTTCGCCGGAACCCCTGCGCACCGCACCGCTGCCACCCGCGCCGGCGCAGCGTCCGATGCTGATCCTGCCGCGCCCGCAGCGCCTTGCCTCCACGGCAGATGCGCAATTGCCGTCCTACCGCGGGCTGCTGTCGATAATCGCCGGGCCGGAGCGCATCGAGGCAGGCTGGTGGGATCTGGGACAAGCCGGGCATGCCACGGTGCATCGCGACTACTTCGTGGCGCGCAATCCCCATGGACAGACCCTGTGGGTCTACCGCGAGCTGGCAGCGCCGCACCACTGGTTCCTGCACGGCTTCTTTGCCTGAAATGCCGCCCGAGTCCACGCTGCGCCGGCCGCACAGCGCTCCTAGCGCAGCGCGTCCAGGCGCTGCGCGATCGCCTCGCCATAGATGGCGAAATCCGTCACGTCGCCGTGCGCGGCGCCCGGCACCAGCACCACCTGGCCCGATCGGGCCGCCGACTGCAGACGCTGGCTGTGGGAATGCGGAATGAGGTCATCGCGGTCGCCGTGCAGCAGCAGCACCGGCCCCTCGATGGCGGCGACGTCGCGCCAGGTTTCCAGCGGGTAGCGCAGCAAGGCACCGGGCACCCACGGATAGTGCAGCGCCGCCAGTTCGCGCATGCTCCAGTACGGCGAGACCAGTATCGTCAGGTCGGGATGGATCCGCACGGCCAGCCCCGCCACCAGGGCGGTTCCAAGGGACCGGCCCAGCAGCACCACGCGGCGCCCCCGGTACAGGGGCGCGACATGGTCCCATGCGGCGGCGGCGTCGGCACGCAGTTGTGCCTCGCTCCGAATGCGTCCCGTGCTCTTGCCATAGCCGCGGTAATCGATCATGACGAGATCGAAATTGGCGCGGCGATAGAAATCCAGGCCGACGAACCAGCTTGCCAGGTTTCCGGCATTGCCGTGCAGGTAGAACACGACGCCCTTTGGATCCGGCAGGCGCAGATGAAATGCGTTGATGGTCGCGCCATCGACGGGGATGAAAAGCTCGCCGACACCGGCTTCGTGAAGGGTGAAACCGGCGGGCAGCTTGTCGGGAGCAAAGAGCAGGCTCTCCTGGCGCCAGTACAGCGCGGCAAACAGCGCGGCGACCGCCACCGCCATCGACCCCAGGGTCCAGAGCAATATCCCTATTGCCATATTCACACCGCCACACCAGCGTCACCGGCCGGTCAGCGCGGGGTTCCCGCTCGAGATTGGATGTGCACCTGTTATCTGCAGCCGCCCGGCATCAGGGTGAGCGGCAGGGCATCCCGTGGTTGGAAGACGCGCATGCAGCGGTGCGCGAGGCTGTTGGATGCGCGAAGGCTAGCATGGCATGGCTCTGCATACTGTTATTATTTACAGTATGCAAGCCTCCTACGCCGAACTGCACTGCATTTCCAATTTCTCCTTCCTGCGCGGCGCCTCGCACCCGGAGGAGCTGGTGGCGCGCGCGCTCGAACTGGGCTACGCGG
>Ga0209698_10004188_pt1 | contig 15896 bp, 15 predicted proteins | sample LitLauG_LLR_2012_FD_187203 | JGI IMG/M metagenome (GOLD analysis project Ga0209698, IMG submission 187203) | Freshwater sediment microbial communities from Pennsylvania, USA - Little Laurel Run_MetaG_LLR_2012 (SPAdes) (version 2) | ecosystem: Environmental > Aquatic > Freshwater > Creek >...
GTATTGTGTTCTTAGAATCAGTCGGAGGCCAAGCTGCCCCCATTAAGTGCGTAGAGCCTCGCGCAATTGCTTAATTGTGAAAGGGTTGGGTGGTGCACCCGGCCCGATTCGAACGGGCGACCTTTTGCTTCGGAGGCAAACGCTCTATCCAGCTGAGCTACGGGTGCAGTTGTTCCGATTTTAGCGCAGAGCCAGGAGACGATGGCGGAGTGGCGCTGAAAAATTGCGTGAGACGGCAAGCCAACGGGGTAGCGGCTGTAGTCCCAATTGATCGATAGTCAGGCGACGCGGATGCGGGTGGCGCTGTGCCAGGCGAAAAACGCGGCTGCCTGGTCTTTGCCCATATAACGGGCGAGGACGGCGGGGTCGGTGCAGGTCAGGTCGATGACCACGAAGCCATCGAGGGTGTTGCCGAACCGCGGGTCGACCGAGAAGGCGAGTAGGCGGCCGCCGAGTTTGGCGTATTGCCTCACGAGAATCGGGACGCCTTTGCCATCGGGTTCGAGGTCGGAGATGGGTTCGGAGAGGTCGTCGACGCCCGGGAGAAGAGTGGCGAGGCTATCCATTTCCCACTTGTGAACCAGGTTGCCGCGGAGGGGGCGGCGGGCCTTGACTGCGCCCTGCCATTCCGGCGACTGCGGTTGGCGTTCGAAGAAGCGGGCGATCAGTTCGCGAGAGGCGGGCGAGTAACTGTTACTCACGCTCACGGCACCGATGAGTGTTGAGTATTGGGGGCGCAAGGCGACGTATGCGCCGATGCCCTTCCAAAGCAACAGGAGCGGGGCGAACTGGCGCTGGTATTCGGGGCGGATGAAAGAGCGGCCGAGTTCGAGGGCGGGGCCGAGTCGGCGGAAGAAGCCGGGGCGGAAGCGAAAGAGAGATTCGGTGTAGAGCGCTTTGACGCCGGGGCGGCGCGGGCGGGAGATCAGGGCGGGGATATCGCCGAGGCGATAGGCGCCGACGATCTCGCGCTTTTCGCGATTCCAGAGGAAGAGGTGGAGGTAGGTGGAATCGAAGCGGTCGAGGTCGCGCGCGTTGCCGGAGCCTTCGCCGACGGCGCGGAAGGTGAGTTCGCGGAGGCGGCCGATTTCGGCGAGCGCAAGGGGGATTTGGGGAGCGGTGGCGAGGTAGACAGTGAGGTCGCGGGAGTCTTCGAGGAGCGAGGATGCGGGAAGGGATTCGATTTCGCGCGCGAGGGCAGCGGGGTCGGCGTGAGGCGCGATGGGCTCAGCGACGGCGGAACTTTGCGAGGGCGCGGAGTCGCGGCGGGCGAGGAGTTCGGTGCGGAAACGGAGGTAGGCGAGGGCGCGGGCGTCTTTGGAGACGGCGCCGATTCCCGACCCGGCGGGAATGTCCTCGATGCGATTGGCGTCGATTGCGCTTCCAAACCGGACTTCGACGGCGCGCCCGCGTTTGTTGAGCAATTCAGCAGGGAGGGCGGCGGTGCGGAGGCGGGGGTGGACCATGCCGAGCATCTGGAAGGGGAGGCCGTTAGCGCCGCGGATGTAAATGGGCAGGGCTTTCGCCTGGGTCATGCGGATGAGCCGGACGACGATGGGGTTCCAGGCGGGGTCGCAGATGGCGCGCTTGCGGATATCGAAGTGGGAAACTTCGCCGGCGGGGAACACGAGGAGGAAGCCGCCGGACCGGACATGGGTGATGGCCTGACGGAGCGCGCGGCCGTTCGCGGCCCGGGATTCGGAGTTATCGAAAGCATCCACGAAGAAGCAGAGGGGAGCGAGTTCGGGGAGTTCGCCGAGCATGCGGTTGGTGAGGACGCGGACATCGGGTCGGATGCGGGTCAGGAGATCGACGAGCACCATGCCGTCGAGGATGCCGAAGGGGTGGTTGGAGACGGCGATGAGGGGGCCGGAGGCCGGTACGCGGGCGAGATCGGCGGGAGAGGCCTGGACGTCGATTTGGAGTAGATCGAGGAGTTGGCGCGCGATGGCGGCGTGGCCGCGGGCGCGCGCGTAGAGGCGGTCGAGCTCATCGAGTTTCAGAAACCGGTTGAGGGCGCCGGCGAAGGGACCGGGCAGGCGCCCATTGGTGAGAGATTGGAATACCACGCTTCACACGTTACGTGGCGGACCTTACAAAGTGATGAAAAACGGATTGAGAATTGACTGCAGGTTGGTTGGAATGTGATGACGGGGGAGTCGGGACAGGTGGTCAGACGAACACTGCGGTAACGAAGTTGTTGCGCAGTTGTCACATGGTTCAACTATGGCGCGTTTAACCGGGAACGGATCCGTTCCTGATGACGGCAATCTCGGCAATCGGGGCTGCGGCGCTGCGGCCGGAGATTCCCTGCGTATGAATCAGGGCAGTGGGGGGGCTCAGGCTAAAACGGTGGAAAACTGACCACGCTTAAGTGCCACCTCGAAAAAACGCTGGAGTACGCCGGAAAACAGCTCAGGCCCGTCCCGAGAATTCCTTCTTTTCGGTCGTCACTTTCACCTTTTCGCCTTCTTTGATGAACAAAGGCACGCGGATTTCGAGGCCCGTTTCGAGCCGCGCCAGTTTAGTCGCGCCACTCGAAGTGTCGCCTTTCACAGCGGGTTCGGTGTAGGCAACGGCCAGTTCCACGGACGCGGGCAGTTCCAGACCGATCGGGTTGCCATTGTATTTGTGCAGCTGAATGACGACGCCTTCGGTGAGGAAGTCGAGAGCGCTGCCGATCATTTCGCCGGTCAGAGTGATGGTGTCGAAGCTTTCCTGGTCGAGGAAGTGGGAACCGTCGCGATCGGTGTACAGGTAAGAGGCGGGGACGTACTGGAGGTCCGGTTCTTTGAATTTGTCGCCGGCTTTGAAGGTGCGCTCGAAGACGGCGCTGGTGAGAAGATTGCGGATCTTGAGCCGGACGAGAGTCTGGCCGCCGCGGGCGGTGGGGGTGTTCACTTCCGCTTCGAGGCAGTAGAACGGGGTGTTATCGAGCTCGAACAGGGAGCGGCGCTTGATGTTTATTGCATCGATGAGTACGGCCATGGAAGTCCTCGGGGGCGGGTCGGCGGCGGAAGCGTGCGGACCCGGCTGGTTTATTCTTCCAGTATAAAGTTCGGGTGTGAGCGGAGCAGGGGCCGGCCATGGGCAACCCTCCGGGGCGGCGGGAGCTCAGTCCGTTCGGGGCGCAGGGAGAAGGCCAGCGTCAGTTGGCTGCGGGTTCATGCTCGGCGCTGCCTTCGTGCCGCAGCCACGTGTCGATTGGTTCCCGGTAAAGCCGAATTCCCTCGCGTGAATAACGCAGGAATCCCTGCCGCCGAAAGTGGTTCATGTGGTGCGTCACAATCTCCCGCGACGTCCCCACGTACTCCGAAAGCAATTCGTGCGTGAACGGCATCATCAGAACGGAGCCGTCTTCGCTCTCCTGCCCCAGTTTTTCGGAGAACCGCAGCAGCGACCATGCCAGCCGTCGCGGGATGCTTTCCACCGCGAAGGTCGCGATCCGCGCGCCAAAGTCCCACGAGCGGCGGGCGAGCAGTTGGAGCAGCGCCACGGAAAGCGCCGGCCGGCGTATGGCTATCGTCTCAATCTCGCTGATGGTCCAGCACATCACGCGGGTGTCTTCCAGTGCTACCGCAGACTCCGGGCGCGGTCCGTCGCCCAGGAATACCGCTTCCCCGAAAAAATCGTCGGGCTGATAGATATCGATGAGCACGTTCCGGCCGTTATCGCTCTTCCGGCACACTTTGACTTTGCCTTCGATGACCAGGTACAGGCTGGCGGCGGGCTCATCGCCGCCGTACAGGGCCCTCCGCCGCCGGTACAGGCTAATCGGCGAGACAGGCAAGTACGCCAGAGGGTCTTCGAGGGTTCTTGGTGGTCTTAGAGCAGGCGCCAGTCCCGTTCCCATGTCGGTGTCTCTCCTTGATTGAAGGCAACCATTTGACGTGTGCGAACCATGTTACTCCCGGTTGTTCAACGCAGATATGGCTGGCGTCGAATTGGCTGAACGATGCATGGGCGACGGCCGAGGAATCTTCGGCAACCGGGATCGTCGGCTGTTCACTGTCAAGGTCACGCAGTTTACCGAAGAGGCGCTCCAACCGGCTTCTCGTGGTTTCGTAATTCACGAAGTCCGCCACCAGCGTCGCAAGTTTATCCGCCACCCGGGAGTTGGCTTCGGCGAAGTCCCGGCATTCCGGCATCGCCAGCCGCAGCGGGTTGCCATTGCCGAGCTGAATAAGCCTTTCGGTATCGGAGGTGAGTTCTTTCAACAAAGGGCTGAGCCGGTCGATTGACGCCTTCTGCCAGAGCGAAGCGGAGATTTTTACACCCTGCAGCTTCGCGAGGGTCAGATTCGCCGCGTTCACGTGTTGTTTCATCTGCCCGAAAGTGGCGGTTTGTTCCCCCCGTGTGGAATTTGACCGCGTGTAAGACTCGAAGTCGGCAGCGTCTTCACTGAGCTGAAACGCCTCGTGCGATGCATCCGACAGCAATCCGGATACCTCCGCCGATTCCGCTATATCGGCTGAGTGCAGAGAAAGCACACAAACTGCGGTCATGCCCGCGAGGATCGTCAGAGTCGGCGTTCCAAACCTGTGGCGGTCTTTCATTTGCGTCAGGCGCCCGCCGTTTTCTTCATTACGGCAGCAACCGCCGGCAGTTTTCCTCCGGCGCCGGAAGTCGGTTCCGGGCGAAAGCCGAAATGGCTGCCTGTCGCGTCGGCGGCTGTCTCCGCATGCCTGCGGGCCAACGGTACGACCGTAATGTAATTCGCCACCAGCTTTGCGCCGTAGACCGTCTTCGCCGTGTTTCCGGCCGCCAGTTTCTCTTCGTAGCTGTGCACAACCCCGCTGAGCGCAACCATGCCGTCTTTGGCGCGAACACTGATGCCCTGCGACCAGAGTTGCCCGAGCACAGCTTCCCGAAGGCGTTTGTCCTCTTCCATCTGCACTATTGACCGCATATCGTTTCCCTTCTCAGCTCCCTTCTCAGGGCGCCGGTCAGACGTTGGTCGTCATCTTGTTTCGCAGCCGCCTTTTTGGCGACTGATCCGCAGGATTCCCTCATCGGGGAGGGTCGAAGCTGTCGGTTTGGGGCAGTCGGACTCGCGGACCTGGGATTCTCGCCTGCTCTGCGAAACGAAAGGTCGCACACCTACCTCATAAAACCAGCGTAAAGTGGGAAATATTACCCGGACAAGCTGGACAAAGGACTAGATTTTCGGGGAGATGTACGTTCGTTCATAAATAATGCCGATGCTAAAGCAAACCTCTGACAAAAGCGTGTTTAGTCAATTCGGCAGTACTGTGTAACCCGAGCTTTTTCTGCAGCCTGGCTCGATGAAATGCAACGGTCTTGACGGAGACGCCCAGCTGAAAAGCAATTTCCTTTCTGCTCATTCCGCTGGAAACTAGCCGCAGGGTCTCCTCCTCCCGTTTACTCAGGCGTGGCAGACCCGGGGCACGGGAGAGGCCGGAGGATCGCTCCAGATGTTCTTTGGCGATGCTCGGAGACACGTATACCTGGCCGCCCATCACGCTCTTCATGGCAGATAAAAGCTCCTCGGGTGCGGCGGATTTCAGCACATAGCCGCTCGCTCCAACGCTGAGGGCTGCCTCCAGATAATCGGGATCCACGTGCATAGTGACGAACAGCAATTTCGTAGCGGGCAGGCTTTTTTTGATTTGGACGGCAGCCTGGATGCCGGTCAGCACCGGCATGGTGACATCCAGAATGATGAGGTCCGGCTTCAGGCGAAGCGCCGCCGCGACCAGCGCCTGCCCGTCCGACACCGCGTCGATGCTTTTGACATGCGGTTCCAGCAGCAGGCGAAGGCCTTCCCGCGTGAGCACATGGTCATCGGCCAGCACGACCCGGGTGCGGTTCATACAGTATCAGTGGGCCAGGGAAGCTCAAGAGTGACCCGCGTACCGCGACCGGGCGCTGTGGAGATGGTGACGTTTCCGTTCAACAGACGCGCGCGTTCCTTCATCCCGATCAACCCAAGTCCGCCAAGCCCGATCACGGCCGCCTGGTCGAAGCCATCGCCATCGTCCGTAATCGTCAGCGATGTGCTCCCCTCCCTCCGGCGGCTGAGCTCAACCGAGATGTGGGTGGCGTTTGCGTGTTTTGCCGAGTTCTGCAGACTCTGCTGCGCCACGCGGTAAAGGCAGGCGGCAACTTCAGGCGGTACGGTGTCCGGCAGGGCGCAATCGGTGAATTCTATGGCGATTCCGGTGCGCCCGGAAAAATCTTTACACAGGCCCCGCAGGGAAGCCACTACGCCCAGGTCGTCCAGGACGGAGGGGTGCAGCCGGTGGGAGATATTTCGTGCCTCGTCAGCGGTCTTCGCTATTCGCGCCTGTAGCGCTTCGAGTCGGTCCGGCGCGTCCTCTCGGGTCGGCGGATTGCGGGCCAGTCTGTTCACGTCGATGGCCAGCGATGCCAGATCCTGGCAGATCTGGTCGTGCAACTCGCGCGCCACTCTCCGGCGCTCCTCTTCCTGCGCCGTGATGAGACTGGCGGCCAAGGCGCGAATTTCCGCCCGCCCGGCTTCTGCGATCCTCTCCAGTCCCTTTTGTTCAGTTATGTCGCGCCCGATCAACAACAGCGATGTCACGGAGCCGTCCGCCTCAAACTCAGGAATAAACCGCTGCTCCCAATTGGTTGTCCCTGCCGGCGATGGGTAGGAGTATTCGAGGATGCCCGGTTGCCCCGTCTCGAACGTGCGCACGGACATGGGCCGCCAGACCTGAATCACGGCTTGCGGCACGCCCAGTTCCCCTGCTTCCTTTCCAATGAAAGCTTCGCGGGGGATCCCCACCATATTCGCCGCCCGCATATTCACGTAGGTGTAGCGGAACTCGCGATCGAGCCGCACGATCAGGTCCGGAGTATGGTCCAGCAGCGTACTGATCTCCCGTTCGCGCCGGCGGAGGGCTTCTTCCATCCGTTTGCGCTCGGTAATATCCAGAGTTACACCGATGAAACGCTCGGGCCGTCCCGCGCGGTCAAACAGAACCCTTCCCCTCACGTTCACCCAGCGTTCCACTCCGTCCTGAATGCCTGTGGTCCGGTACTCGTCGCGGCATTCGCCGCTGCTCCCCGGCTGCATGGCCTCTTCCAGAACCCGCGGCACCCGCTCCCGATCGTCCGGATGAATTGCGCTGCGGAACGTCTCATCGTCCACATCCATATCGGGTGGCAGCCCGAAGTGCATTTTCGCGAGCGTGGACCACGTCCTGATTCCGGTCCGCAAGTCTCGATCGAACGTGCCCATTCCGGTGCTCTCCGCCGCCAGCCGGAACCGCTCCTCGCTTTGGTGTAATGCCCCTTCTGCCCGTCGGCGCTCTGTGATTATGTCGAATACTTCGACAAAGAACCCCTTTTTCGGGCTGTACACAGACATCGTGTACCACTGCCCCGTCGAATGGAGGAACATCTCGCACTTCTCAGAAACGCCGGTCAGCGACACCCTGGCATGCATCTCCACCCAGGCCGGGTCGAGTTCCAGAATTTGAGGGTTGAGCTCGCGGATTCGCTTCCCAACCACATCTTTGCGGCCGGTCAGCTTCTCGAATGCGGGGTTCACGGCGTGAAAGATAAAGTCGGTTCCCACGCCATTCTCAAAAATCATTTCACAGTAGGTGATCGCATTGTTCATGTTTTCGAACAACCCGCGATACTCACTTTCGCTTTCACGCAATGCTCCCTCTGCCCGTTTGCGTTCGGTAATTTTGTCGAACACCGATACGAAGAACCCCGGCTGGGGGCTGTACGCAGAGATCAGATACCATTCCTGCGACACATGGACGAACAACTCGCGCTTCGCGGCGATGCCGGTCCGCGCCACGTTCGCGAAGAACTCCAGGAATTCCGGATCGCGTTCCTGAAGGTCGGGAGTGAAGTCGGTGGCTCGCTTCCCGACGGCGTTTTTCCGGCCCGTCAGCGTCTCGAACCGCTCGTTCACGGCGAGAAAAACAAAGTCTGTTCCCACGCCATTCTCGAAAATCATCCGGCAATAGGCGAATCCTTCATTCATGTGCTCGAAAAGATCGCGATATTGCACCTCTCGCTTGAGCAGTGCCTCTTCCGTCCGCAAGCGCTCCGTGATGTCGTCCACATAGGCGACGGCCAGCCTTCCCGCGGGAGTTTCAATATGGTTCACGGCGAGATCGATGCGAAACAGGGTGCCATCTTTTCGGCGGCCCTGCGGATGCAGGCCGAAACCCGTGGCCCGGCCTGCAGGATGAGGGAAATACTCGGTCGGAAGCCCGCCATGGCGATCCGGGGACTCCTCCGGCAATAACATTTCGATCGGCAGGCCGATCAGTTCATCCGCGCCATAGCCAAAAATCCGGTAAGCCGACTGATTGACAAGCACAGTTTTTCCGTCCGCATTGATGGCGAAAATCGCCTGCGGAGCGCCGTCCAGAATCGCATGGAGGTTCAGTTCGTGCTGTCCTGGTTCGGACTGAAAGGCCTGCTCCATCGTGTGGTTCCGCTCAAAATTGTATGGATAACGATACCAGAAAGTCGCGTTGCGCACGCGCTCGAAAAAATACGGGGCGGGTTGCTCGGTTTCGTTGCAGTGGAGCGCTTGCCGGACGACGGCAATTAACGGGGGGTGATTAAGCCGCCGAGTTTGTCGGTATCCGACGCCATATTACGCGGGAAACGGGTGGAATAAGCTTCCAGATATTTGAGGCCGGAGCCGGTGTTGTAGATGACGATCTTGTCGTCGGGCTTGAGGAAGCCCTGGGCGAGGAGCTTTTCGGCGGCGGCAACGCAGGCGGCGCCTTCGGGGGCGACGAAGATGCCTTCTTCGGAGGCGAGTTTGATGCCGGCGTCGAGCAGGTCTGAGTCGCAGATGGCGATGGCGGTGCCGCCGCTTTCGCGGACGGCGCGGAGCATGAGGAAGTCGCCCAGCGGCTTAGGGACGCGGAGTCCGGCCGCGAGGGTGGAGGCGTTATCCCAGAAGGTGCTGCGTTCTGCACCCGCGTGGAAAGCGCGGACGATAGGCTGGCAGCCTTCGGCCTGGACGGCGATCATTTTGGGGCGGTGGGGGCCGATCCAGCCCAGAGCCTCCATTTCGCCGAAGGCCTTCCACATGCCGATGAGGCCGACGCCCCCGCCGGCGGGGTAGAAAATGGCATGGGGGAGTTCCCAGCCCAGCTGCTCGGCGACCTCATAGCCCATGGTCTTCTTGCCTTCAATGCGGTAGGGCTCCTTGAGGGTCGAAATGTCGAACCAGCCTTCTTTGGGGGCGCGTTCTGCGACTATGCGGCCGCAATCGCTGATGAGGCCGTTGACGAGCGTGACGTGTGCGCCGTAGGCTTTGCACTCGATGAAATTGGCCTGGGGGACGTCCTGCGGCATGAAGATGTGGGCATCGATGCCAGCCGCGGCGGCATAGGCGGCGAGGGCGCTGGCGGCGTTACCGGCGGAGGGGATGGCGACTTTCCGGAGGCCGAGCTCGACGCACATGGAAATGGCGCAGGAGAGGCCGCGGGCTTTGAAGGAGCCGGTGGGGTTGAGTCCTTCATCTTTAATGAGGAGGTCGCGGGCGCCGATCCGTGCGGCGGTGCGGGCGGCTTCGATGAGTGGAGTCATGCCCTCCCCTAGTGAGACAATGGAAGTCTCATGCTGAACGGGCAGAGCAGGGGCGTAGCGCCACATGGAATTGGTCGCGGAGGCGAAGCTATCGAGCGACCAGGACTGGCGCAGAGTCGCAAGATCGTAGCGGACCAGGAGCGGGCCGCCGCATTCGCAGAGGTTCCAGGGTCTTCCCGCTTCATAATTTCGGTTGCACGAACTGCACTCGAGATGCGTTACTGAATTGAGGGGCATGGCGAATTATCTGGCCGATCTACGAGCATGAGGCGCGTCTTTCATCTTAGCCAGCATAGTGGAACGGTTGCAGCAATCGGCCTGCCGATGTTAGGCATGTTGTTTGGCTGCGCGGTTTTGCAGGCCGGGGAGTACGCGGTATTGTCGACCGGGTTCCGCCTGTATGCCGACCGGCACGAATTGGCCGGGGCGCGGGTGCGGCTGTTTTCGGCCGAGGGGTTAACGGAGATTCCAGCCGACCTGATTCTGAATTTCGAAGCCGAAGAGACTCCGAAATCGCTCCCGGTGCTGGCTTCAACCGCGGAAACCGTGCGCGAGGTTAAGCCTGCGGAGCCGCCAAAGGCGGCTGCTTTGGTATTGCCGACGCCACTGACGCTGGCGGGCGACGCGGCCCGTAAGTACTTGTTGCCAGAGACTTTCGTGCGCAGCGTCATGCAGGTGGAATCGGCCTTCCGGCCGGAGGCAGTGTCGCCGAAAGGCGCCATCGGGTTGATGCAGTTGATGCCCTCCACGGCTCGCACGTTGCAGGTGGACCCGTTTAATCCTCGCCAGAACAGCGAAGGCGGCGCGGCTTACCTGCGGGACCTGCTCGGCCGGTACGAGGGCGATCCCAACCAGGTGTTGCTGGCGCTTGCGGCATATAACGCTGGTCCGGGCGCTGTGGAGCGTTACCACGGCGTGCCCCCATTCGCGGAGACGCGCCAGTACATCCTGCGGGTGCTTCGGGCGTGGAGCAGGAACGAAGCCAATTCGCCGGAAGTTGCGCCGGCGCCGGCCAAATCCGGGCTATCGGAAAGCAAATAAACGAATCCCGGGGGCGGGTGGGACATCCAAACGAGAGTATGGAACTCCACGCCGCTGCCGCCAGTCCGGGATTCATTTCCCCCTGGTTATGGGAGAATGGAGGGTCGCGAAAAATGGCAACGGACAGCATTCCGGTTCAAACCACGCCAGCTCAAACCGCGGCGGATGCAGAGGAACTGGATCTCGTCGCGCGTTCCCGCGCCGGCGATACAGCCGCATTTTCTTCTCTGCTGCGCCGCTATGACGGCAAGATTTTTCGTCTGGCGATGAACATCACGCAGAACCGCGAAGACGCCGAGGATGTGCTGCAGGAAGCATTCCTTAAAGCGTACGAGCATCTGGATCAGTTTCAGGGCAACTCGAAGTTCTACACCTGGGTGGTCCGCATTGCGGTGAACCAGGCGCTGATGAAGCTGCGCAAGCGGAAGAGTGACCGGGCGGTTTCGCTGGATGAGCAGATCGATACCGGCGAAGACACCGTGGTCCGTGAGATTGCCGCCTGGGACCCGGATCCGGAAGAACGTTACTCGCGGGACGAGCTGCGCCGGATTCTGAGCGGCGCAATCGACGAACTGGCGCCAATCTACCGGACAGTATTCACCTTGCGCGATGTGGACGGCCTTTCGACCGAAGAGACTGCCGAGGCGCTGGACCTGAGCGTGCCGGCGGTGAAGAGCCGCCTCCTCCGTGCGCGCCTGCAGCTTCGCGACCGCCTCACGCGGTTTTTCAAGCGCAAAGGAGACGACGCCTTTGCTTACATGTAAGGAATTCCTCGCCGAGCTGAACGACTTTCTCGATGAGACCACAAAGGCCGAACTGCGGACGCGTCTTGAGAAGCACCTGGCGCAGTGCCCCAACTGCTGGGTCGTCTGCGATACCACGCGGAAGACGATTCAGGTGTACAAGGGCCTCGACAGCTGCGAACTGCCCGAGGATGTTCGCGCCCGGCTGATGTCGGCGGTGGAGCGGAAGCTCACCGCGAAGAAGATCCAGCAGTAAACCGCCTTCGGGTGCCCGGCAGGCACGGCCGAATCCACACCAGCCGCCTTTTTTTGCGCCGCGCATCTCACGGTTTACCACCGCGGCGACCCCTTCCCCCCTCCAAGGCGCTGATTCCACTCGATTCGGACTGGTGCCCGACGTGCGCTGACGTGAGCTGGATACAACCCTATGCCGCGTGAAACGTCAGGCAGTGCGCTGCGGCGGCACTTCGGCGGGCAGAGTGGCAGTTCGATCGTCGAATTCGCCCTCATGCTTCCGTGGATGGCGTTTCTGTTTGCCGGAGCTCTCGACTGGGGCTTCTATTCGTACGCTCTGATTTCCGCGCAAAATGCCGCCCGCGTCGCGGTTCAATATACCTCGCAGAGCACGGCCCACTCCACCGACGCCGCCACCGCGTGCTCCTACGCGCTGTCCGAGTTGCAGGGTGTTCCCAACATCGGAACCACCGTAACCACGTGCGCCGCCCTGCCGCTGATTGTGACTGCCACCAGCATCACCGGGCCCGACTCGGTACCCGCTGCCAAGGTTACGGTTACTTACCAGACGGTTCAGCTCGTGCCGATTCCCGCTCTCCTGGCAGGCCGCTTTACTATCGTCATAAACGCAGTGATGCGGGTGAACGGATAGACCTGTGCGGTATCTCAATAAAAGGCGGAAACGGGCAGGCCAGTCGATGGTCGAGTTCGCCCTGGTCGGTGTGCCTCTGGTGTTCATTCTGGTTTCGACAGCCGAGATGGCCAGGGGAATGTGGAATTACCAGACCCTGGCTTTTTCCGTGCGCGCCGGGGCGCGATATGCGTCCACCCATGGCAAGGGCTGTTCCGGCAGCTGTACGGTCACAGTCTCCAATGTGGCCCACTCGATCGCCGCCGCCGCGGTTGGCCTGGCCCCGGGGAACTTTAATGTGGTCCTGACCTCCGCAACGGCATCGCCCGTATCCTGCACGCCGCTCAGTAACTGTTATTCGAACAACACCACATGGCCTCCGTCTGCAGACAGCGCTCCGGGGCTGGATATCCGGATTTCCGGCACTTATCAGTTTGTTTCTGCACTTTCCATGCTGTGGCCAGGCGACGGTACGGTACCGTTCGGCACCTTTACGCTGGGGGCATGGACCCGGCAACCAATACAGTTTTGAGGAGGGGACATGCCCGGCGACCATGGCGAACAAAGAGGACAGGCACTCCTGATGGTGACCCTCGCCATCGTGGTGATCTTCGGACTCCTCGGTCTGGTGGTGGATGTCGGCTGGATGCACTACCGGCAACTGGCGGCGCAAACCGCGGCGGACTCGGCGGCGGCGGCGGCCGCGCAATCGGCCCTCGCCTTTTCCGGCAGTACATTTACGTGTGGAGCGAATCACGTCGGCTGCCAGTCCAATACCGCCTGCCCGAATCCACTGGTCTCCAGCCCTGCCAACAGCATCGACGTTGCCTGTGCCTACGCCAATTCCAACGGTTTTGCGGTGAAAACGGGTGGCCGCCAGACTGTTTCGGTAGCGGCCGGCGCCGGTACGTCCCCGCCTACGGCTCCAGGCGTGACAGTAGCCTACTGGGTCACGGTTCGCGTGTCGGAGACCGTGCCGCAGCTCTTTTCAGCCATCCTCGGAGACACCATCGGAACCGTCGCCGCGCGCGCGACAGCAGGGGTCAGCTCGTCCGGCGGCGCCGCATCCTGTCTCTATACACTCGATCCTTCCATGAAGGCAGCGCTTTCCATCAGCAACGGAGTCACGGTGAATGCGACTTGCGGGATTTTTGTCAATTCTAATAATTCCGACGCCCTGGATATTAGCGGCGGGGCCACCGTCAACAGTTCGGTGATCAGGGTGGTGGGCGGATATAGTATCACCGGTGGCGCCAGGAGCACTCCCACACCCACGTCGGGGGCCACGGCAACAGCAGACCCGTTCGCATCGCTCCCGAATCCCAGCTACTCGGGATGCGACCACACCGGCTTCACGACCGGAGGTGGCTCTACGTACACGATCTCACCGGGAGTGTACTGCAACGGCATGAATCTGTCGGGCGGGTCCAAGGTCACGTTTCAGCCGGGCACGTATGTGATTAACGGCGGCGGTGTCACCATGGGCGGCGGCGCGGTGGTCAATGGCACCGGCATCACGATTTTCAACACCGCGAGCACCGGGCACACTTACGCGCCTTTCAATATTGCCAATGGGGCGACGGTGACGTTTACCGCCCCCGCTTCGGGCACCTACCGCGGCGTTCTCATGTACAACGACCGCAATATCTCGTCCTCTTCCATGAACACTTTCAGCGGCGGTACTGTCCTGCAATTTACCGGCAGCCTGTATTTCCCCACCACGCCCGTCACCTATTCCGGCGGGAGCAACACGACCGTTACTGCCCTTTTGGCCAAGAACATAATCTTTAACGGCGGTGCATATTTTGCCTACGATTCGACTGGCGCAAAGACAGGCCTCGGCACCTCCAGTTCAAGCGTGATCGAGTGATGTCGCCCGCCTTGCCGGTACACGACGGCTTCGGAAAAGACCCCCGACCGGATCCACGGCACGCCCGCTGCAGCAAACTAGCCCGTCTGCTGCCGTCACTGCTGGATTTCGTGTTTCTGACGCCTGTCTTCTTGATATTCGGCCGCATGAACGGCGCCCGCGTCCTGTTGGGTGACGGGGATACCGGGTGGCACATCCGCACCGGAGAGTGGATTCTGGCTCACCGGCAGATCCCCACCCACGACATCTTCTCTTATACTCGCCCCGACCAGCCCTGGTATGCGTGGGAGTGGCTCTCGGATGTGCTGATGGCGCTGGTCCACAAGGCCGGCGGCCTGCAGGCCGTCGTACTGGGTTCCATCCTGCTGATTTGCCTGACGTTTACCCTGCTGTACCGTCTCGTGCTCCGCAGATGCCGGAACCCGGCCATCGCGTACTGTGTCACTGCCGTCGCAGCCGCGGGATCTGCCATACACTGGTTGGCGCGTCCCCATCTGTTCACCTTGTTATTCGTGGTGATCTTTTATGCCGCACTCGAAACGCGCCACCCGCGGAAGCTGTTTTACCTGCCGTTGGTCATGGTGATCTGGACGAATCTGCACGGCGGCTTCTTCATCGGCATCGTGCTGGTGGGCGCTTATGCTGCCGGCGAATGGACCGCTGCCCTTCTGTCTGAGGGCCCGCGCCGCACCGCCGCCTTCGCGCAGGGCAACCTTTACGCGGCCCTGGCTGCGGCATGCTTCGTTGCCACCTTTGTCAATCCTTATACCTGGCACCTGCACCGGCACCTGCTGGAATACCTGACGCATCCGGCCTATTTCGAGGGAATTCAGGAATTTTTGCCCATCAGTTTTCAGCATCCGCTGGCCCGTTTTTATGAGCCGATGTTGTTCCTCGCCCCCGCCGCAGCGTTTTGGCATCTCTGGCGTCGGCAATATTCCGTATTTATTCTCATCGCACTATGGATGCATTTGTCGTTGCTGGCAGTACGCAATGTTCCGGTCTTCCTTTTGATTGCGGCGCCGCCTGTTGGAGCGGCACTCGCCGAAGGCTTCCGCCATGTTCCGGGGCACGCCGCCGCGAAATGGCTCCGGAACCTGGCGGAGGCGGCCGGGCGGACCAGCGCGATGCTGACCCGGACCGGTCTGCAGCCGCGCTGGCATCTGGTGTGCGTCCTCGCTTTTCTGCTCCTCGCCGTCAGGATGTACACGCCCGCGGCAGGCCCGCAGTTTCAGGCCGAGTATGACCCGGCAGTGTATCCGAAGCAGGCCCTGCTGGATTTGCGGTCAACCGACCGAGTCTTCACCGACGACGAATGGGGCGATTATCTGATCTACCATTCCCACCCCGCGCGCAAAGTATTTATAGACGGCCGGAGCGACTTTTACGGCCCCGAGTTCGAAAAGCAGTACCTCGATATTCTCCACACACGGGGACAATGGCGGAAGACGCTGGATTCGTTTCACGTCGATACCATACTGGCCCGCGCCGAAACCCCGCTCTGCAGTGCCCTCACCGAATCGCCCGGCTGGAAACAGGTCCACAATGACGGCGTTGCGGTCATTTTCCATCGGGTACCCTCCCTTTAGTCTCCATTTCTCCCCTTTCCCGCTGAGTGTATGATTTCTTCGATTCAATCGCAATTTCAGATGCCGCTATTCCCGGCTGCCAGGAACGGAAAAGGCACAACATATTGAAAATGAAGCCCCTTGCCGACTGGTATTAACCCCACGAATTTTGGGTACGAATCTGCTCTATTTGAGGCGAGAGTTGCAGAAAATGATCCGTTCGATGGGAAACAGGGGCGATATGCAAAACC
>Ga0209698_10004189_pt1 | contig 15895 bp, 20 predicted proteins | sample LitLauG_LLR_2012_FD_187203 | JGI IMG/M metagenome (GOLD analysis project Ga0209698, IMG submission 187203) | Freshwater sediment microbial communities from Pennsylvania, USA - Little Laurel Run_MetaG_LLR_2012 (SPAdes) (version 2) | ecosystem: Environmental > Aquatic > Freshwater > Creek >...
CCTCCACCCACGGGGCCGGCACCCAGCTGGTCCGCCGCACCTCGAACGCCTCCTCGTACGTCTCCCCAACGGTCGGTGTGCCCGGGTCGAGCCGGCGGGTCAGGCTCATACCGCGGATTGCGGCTTTCGGCCAAGCCCAGGCCACCACAAAGAGCAGGCACAGCGCGTACGCGAAGGCGTAGGCGGGTCGGATGGCGGTCAGATACGTGAAGAAGAGGAGCAGACCCAATGCGCCGGCGAGGGCGACCTTGCTCAACTCGAAGGCCCTAAGTCTTCACCTGCCGGTCACCTGTCATAAGCCATCTGCGGAACGGGCTCTCTGTCCAGGAGTCCGGTCACTAGCTTGCCCGCGCTCTGGCCCTGCATCTCCGCGTTGGGCCGGAGGATGATCCGGTGCGCGAGCACCGCCTCGGCCAGTGCCTTGATGTCGTCGGGCAGCACGAAGTCGCGGCCCTGGACCGCGGCGAGCGCCTGGCTCGCGTGGAAGAGGTTCAAAGTCCCCCGCGTGCTCGCACCAAGCGCCACCTCGGGGTTGCCGCGCGTGCGGCCGACCAGGCGCGCGATGTACCCGCGCAGCTCCGGTTTGACGAACACCTCGCGGACGGCGGCCTGCGCCGCGGCCAGCTCGTTGGGCGACACGACCGGCTGCAGCTCGAGCATCGGTGACTCGACCTTGTGCTGGCTCAGAAGGTGCGCCTCCTCTTCCTCGGAGAGATATCCAAGCCTGACCTTCATCAGGAAGCGGTCCAGCTGCGCCTCGGGCAGCGGAAACGTGCCTGAGTATTCGACCGGATTCTGAGTCGCCATGACCATGAACGGCTTGGGCAATGGATGGGTCTCGCCGTCGATGGTGACCTGCCGCTCCTCCATGGACTCGAGGAGGGCGGCCTGCGTCTTGGGACTGGCTCGGTTGATCTCGTCGGCGAGAAGGATCTGGGCGAAGACCGGTCCCGGTCGGAACTCGAAGTCGTTGAGCTTCTGATTGAAGGCTCGAACGCCGGTCACGTCCGAGGGCAGCAGGTCGGGCGTGAACTGGATGCGCCGGAACGTGCAGTCCAGCGAACGCGCGAGCGACTTGGCGAGCATCGTCTTGCCGACGCCGGGCACATCCTCGATCAGGAGGTGGCCCTCGCACAGAAGGGTGACCAGGCAGAGCCTGATCTCGTCGTCCTTGTTGACGATGGCGCGGCCGACGTTGCTTGTGAATGCGTCGGCGACCCGAGTCACCACGGCGGAGGGACCCATCCCGCGGATTATAGGTTCGGCTTCGGGTGGCCCCACTCCCCTTGGATACCGGCAGGCGTTACCAATCTCCGGCCCCGGCGTGTTGTGCTAGAGGACATGAGGCTCTCCGCCGCGCTGCTCGCCCTGGCCTGCCTTGCCTGCGGGTCGACCACTGCGTCCACGACAAGGCCCACGCCTTCGGCGACCCCAATGGCCGTGGCCGAGCTGAAGTTCAAGCTCCTGGACTCGATCGGCGCGCCGGTTTACTGCGACCCTGATTTCTATCCCATAGCGCGCGCGGGCGGCGAGCAGGCGAGCGCTCTGGCTGCTTACCCGACGATAAGGGCTGACGCCGAGGTCTACCCGGCGATCCTCGCTCATGAGCACCTGTCATCCGGAGATCTGAGCGATGCCCAGAAGCTTGTCCTCTACCGCGCCTGGAAGCTGCTGCGGGCGCTGAGCCTCACGCCGCGCGGAGGCGCTTACGTGTTCGCCTATCGTGTGATGCGGGCCGGCGCCGATCCTGCCTATCAGATGGTGTCCGGAACCATCGCCACCGACGGGTCGATCACGGTCGGCAGCCGAATCGCCAGCGGGCCGCCGCCCTGTCCTATCTGCCTCGCCGCCTCCACCATGATCTCGACCCCTTCGGGGCCGCTTCCGGTCACCGAGGTCGGGCTCGGGACGATCGTGTGGACCGAGTCGGTCGACGGCCGTAGGTTCGCGGCCCCTGTGGTTCAGGTCGGGAGCACGCCGGTCCCGTCCGGCCACCTCATGGTCCACCTGACCTTGGCCGACGGCCGCGAGCTGCTGGCGTCGCCTGGTCACAGGACCGGGGGCGGGCTTCCGCTGGGCACGCTCGCCATTGGCGACCGGCTCGACGGCTCGACCATCGTGACCTGGGAGCTGGTGCCTTACGCCGGCGCGAGGACCTACGACCTGCTGCCGGCCGGTGTGACAGGCGAGTACTGGGCTGACGGCATCCTGCTCTCGAGCACGCTCAAGCCCTGACGCAGAGCCTCGTCTAAGAGACCTCTTCCTCTTCCTCGACCAGGCGCAGGTGACCGCTGACGTCGAGCCCCAGGTGCCGGGCGAAGAATCCAGCCACACGCTCCACGTAGAGCGGCCGATCAGCGAAATACGCGCCCGCGTGTGGGGCGCCCTGAACGATCCAGATCTCGCGCGGGCCCCTGTAAGCGTCGTAGAGGTGCCGGCTGTGGTTGACGGACGTGATCTCGTCGGCCCCGCCATGGATGAAGAAGAGAGGCCGCGGCTCGAGAGAGATGAGCATGTCTTGAGGGCTGCAGTCGGAAAGGCGGCAGCCGGTGCGCAGGCGCAGCATCATGCCGGCGAGCGCGACGAACGGCGCGCCGGGAAGTTTGGCGGTGTGGCGCACGTTCTCTTTGAGCAGCGCTCTCAGGTCGCTGAACGGGCTGTCGAGCACGAGCGCCTGGACACCGGGCTCTCCGGCGGCCCCCAGCAGCGAGACCACCGCTCCCATCGAATAGCCAAGCAGTCCGATGCGGGCGTTGGCGATGCGCTTGCGCGCGAACGCCACCACCGCCTGAAGCTCGAGGACCTCCTTGATACCGAACGTGATCGGCGCACGGTCGCTCCCAGGCATGCCGCGGTACGAGTAGAGGATCACGTTGAACCCCTTCCGCCACAGAGCGACTGAGATCCCCAGGGCTCCCTGGCGCTGTCCCTTGTGCCCGCCGGACACGATGACCGTCTGCGGCGAGCCAGGCTGCCGAAAGTGCCACGCGCCGAAGGTGATGCGGTCCGCGGTGACCAGCTCGATCTCCTCGTAGTCGGACTGGAATTCGTAGGGCGTGAAGGTGAAATCGTCGAGGTAGACCGGCCGGTTGGGCACGAACGCACGTCTGTAAAGGACGAATGAGACCACGACGTAGGCCGCACCCAGGGCGAGCAGCGCCACCAGCACGTCGACCATCGGAGACACCTAGATCGAAGCTTATCTCGAAGTTGTGCGTCTGGACTTCGCCGTTTTGGCGCGTTTTCCCGCCTGACCCTCTTCGTAGCGGCCCAGGACGAAGAGGAGCAAGCTCAGCCGGTTGAGCCAGCGCCTCAGCTGCGGGTTCCGGCCCCCGCGGGCGCTGTCCAGAGACACGTACCTGCGCTCAGCCCGCCGGGCGACGGCGCGCGCCAGGTCGAGGGCCGCCGAAGCCGCCGTTGCGCCGGGCAGGATGAACTCGTCCGGCATCTCGACCTCAGCTTCCAGCCCGGCCATCAGCTCTTCCAGCCGGCCGACGTCTGAGGCTGCAGTCTTCGCGAAAGTCGCCTTCGCCCGCGGACCGGTCGCAAGCTCGGCGCCCACCTGGTACAGGCGGCGCTGAAGCTCCTCGCAGATCGACGCGACGCTGCGGTTCCGGGTGAGAGACCGTGCAAGTCCGATCGCGCTCGAGGTCTCGTCGACGGTGCCGAACGCCTCGATCCTCGCATCGTCTTTAGCAGCCCGACCGCCCCCGAGGAGGCCCGTTGTGCCGTCGTCCCCCGTGCCGGCAAGGGCGGCCATCGTCTTCTTGCGCAAGGCGTTGTTCAATCGCGCATCAGGCATCAGGCAAAGACGCGGCTCAGTTCGTAAAGATCCCTGGGCACCTGATGGTCGCCTTTCAGTACGTCCCTGATCGCAATGACGTCGACGGCGCCGGCTCGCCGAATCGGTATGACTCCGCTCTTTCCTCCCGCGATGAGCTCGGCCGCGGCGACGCCGAGCCGGGTCGACCAGATCCGGTCGGTGGGGCTGGGCGAACCTCCTCTCTGCAGGTGGCCGAGCACCGTGACACGAGATTCGAACCCGGTCTCGGACTCGATGGTGGAGGCCAGGAGCTCGCCGATCCCCCGCTTCGCCAGCCGGATGTGACCGAACGCATCCTTGATGGGCTCGCCCCCGGCTTGCTGCATGAGCTCTGGGATGTGCGCGCCCTCGGCGACCACGATGATGCTGAAGAGCTTTCCCTGGCCCCGCCGGCGATTGAGATGGGCCACCACCTCGGTGAGGGTGACGGGGAACTCGGGAATGATGATCAGGTCGGCGCCGCCCGCCAGGCCGCCCATCAACCCGACCCAACCCGAGTCACGGCCCATCACCTCCACGACCATCGCCCGGTGATGAGCCGAGGCCGTGGTGTGAAGCCTGTCGAGCGCCTCTGTGACGACGCCGACCGCGGTGTCGAAACCGATGCAGAACTCGGTCACGGCCAGGTCGTTGTCGATTGTCTTCGGCAGCCCAACCGTTGGAAAGCCTGTCTCGTGCAGCGCCGCAGCCACGCTCAGCGTGTCGTCGCCACCGATCGCCACCAAGCCGTCAACTCCATTCTTCTTGAGGATGTCGATCACTCGCGCGATCCCATCCTTCTCCTTGAGCGGGTTGGTGCGAGATGTGCCGAGCATGGTTCCTCCGAGCGGGAGAAGCCCGCGGACTTCGGCCAGGGTCAGCTCGTGGATCATGCCTTCCTCGAGACAGCCTGCCCATCCGTTCCTGATCCCGCTGACCTGGTGGCCGAGCTGCAGCGAACGCCGGGCCACCGCCCTGATTGCAGCGTTGAGACCCGGAGCGTCGCCCCCGCCGGTCAACATCGCAACGCGCATCAGAAGCCGCCCCGGAGTCTTTTCACGCTGGCTAGGTTAGCCGGGTCGCACCTCGAGCCTGCGGATCAGCTCGGCGACGGTGATGTCGGCGAGGGATGTCACGACAAGGTCCGCTTGGGTGAGGTCGAGGCCTGCGGTGATCGGGTTCGGCACTGCGACACATCGAAGGCCGGCCAACTTGGCCGCCGTGATCCCGTGCGGCGAATCCTCCACCGCAAACGCTTCCGAGGCATCGACTTCAAGGCAGGCCAGCACGGCGATGTACAGGTCCGGCTCGGGCTTGGCCTCGGCCACCTCGTCGCGGCATACGACGCAGTCGAATCGATCAAGGATGCCGAGACGTGAGAGGTGGCCCGTCACCCATTCGCGTGTCGAGCTCGAAGCCACTCCGAGCTTGAGGCCCAATGACTTGGCGGCCTCCAGATGAGCCTCGACGCCGGGCAGCAGGTCCAGCCCTTCGATCATCTCTGTCCTGCGGCCCAGCCTTCGTTGCAGAACGGCCGGCTCGAGGGGGCGCCCCAGGCGCTCCTCGAGGTAGCGCTGCGGGTGGAATCTCTTGTTCGTCGAACCAACAATCTGCACCCATCGTTCGAAGGGCAGCTCTTCCCCATGTGCCTCGTAGACCTCGAGCCACGAGCGATACACGGGACCCTCGGTATCGAGGATCAATCCGTCGAAGTCGAAGACGATGGCCCGCACCAAACCGCCTCCGGGCTTCAAGCGCCGGCCGGTCGGTTGATCATCGCGGTCGACGCGGTGCCGAAGTAGTCGAGCAGGGTGGCGCGCAGCTTCGGTGCAAGGTCAAGCGATTGGACTGCCGACGACATATGGCCCATCCACGCGTCCCGCTCCGCCTGCCCGATCGCAAACGGCTGATGGCGCATGCGCAGCCTTGGATGACCGCGCGTCTCGCTGTAGGTCGAGGGGCCGCCCCAGTACTGGATGAGAAACAAGGTGAGGCGGTCGGTGGCCGCGGCCAGATCCTCGTCGGGATAGAGCGGGCGCAGCAGCGGGTCGGAGGCAACCCCTTCATAGAATCGCTTGACGAGCCGCCTGAAGGTCGGCTCACCGCCGGCCAGCCCGTAAACGGTGCTGTTCACCACGTTTGACGCTAATACACTTGGCGATCGTGGTGAGCGATGAACTCCGCCGAGCGCTGCGGATCGGATTCTTGATCGCACTTGTCGTCCTGGTCGTTCAGTTCCTGCTCGGCATGTCAGTAAACCTGTTCGTCAAGATTCCCACCAACCACCCCGGTGCGAATCCACCTGAATATTTCAGCGGCGTGCTGCAGAGCGTCACATGGGCGATTCTTCACGGGTCGCTTCTCCTCACGCTGCACGCGAGCCTGGGCCTGCTCTTGGTGCTGGCCGCATTCTTCCTGCTGAGGCGCAGCATCCAGTCTGGGACTCGGGGCATCATCGTGGCCTCGTCGTTTGGCGTCTTCGGCGTACTCGCGGCGGGGTTCAACGGTGGCAGCTTCTTGAACTACAACGAGGATTTCAGCTCGATGCTGATGGCGAGCGCATTCGCCGTTGCGCTGCTGTCTTACGCGTCGGGCCTCTACCTGCTCGTGCCTAAGTCCTGAGCCCGACCCTGCCCAGGATCTCTCTGGTGGGCCGAACGATCGCCTGTGCCGCCCGCAGGCCCGTCTCCTCCAGATATTGCTCGACGATCTTTCTTCCGACGGCGTAACCCGCCATGTGCGGGATTCCCACCGGTTGCCGGCCCATCCTCTTGGCGACATAGTCCCCCAGGACGTAGGGTGTCCAGTCGCTGAACTCCATGCCCGTGCCGAAGGCTCGGGTGATCTTCGAGTAGGCCGACTCGAGTGCTTCGCCCGTCACCCCGGCGTACCAGGCTCCCGTCGAATCCGCGCCGCAGACCTCGGTGGTGAAGATCTCGGCCAGGCCCTCGTGAATCACCCAGTCGGCGAGTGCGAAACCGATCTCGGTATTGGGAGTGCGCAAATTGTGGGCGAGCTCGTGCACGCCACAGGCTCCGATCCTCGACACGTTGTAGTCGGAGGGCCAGGCCACCAACCAGATGGTCCCTGGCAGCGCTCCCATGCCGTAGTAACCGAGGGTGCGATCCATGAACACCGGGTCGTCGGGGTTGCCGAGCGTGAGCACCACCTCGATCCGATCGGGATGCTTGATTCCGGGAAGCACTGAACGCTGGTACTCCCAGGCCCGCGCCAGGTCTCGACGGAGCTGGCCCCAGGCGTCGGCATCGACCAGGCGCTGGAGCGCCGGGGCAAAACGCGGATCGTCGACGTCGACCCTAAAACCGTCCCCGTCCTCGTGAAGCTGCTTGAGAAGGGCCATCGGCTCTTCGTCAAAAGCCGAGATGCCGCGCAGCTCGGCCAGCGCGTCGAAGCGCTCTTTCGCTGGAAGCGTCAACACGCGCGCCAGCCCAGCTGCGTCGTCGCGCAGGTCAAACTCAAGCTGGTCGTCGGTCGTGAGCTGCAGGGGACTCATTTAACTCCCAGGCAGGTGAGCGGTGGCCTCGCGGAGCGGCTCCTGCCGGCGCGACAGCCGCTCCATCTCGGTCTCGGTTGGTAAGAACCAGGCGATCGCGATCGTCACCACGACCAAGATGACGTGAGTCATGAGCGATCTTTGCAGCCCGATCGCGTCGGCGATGGCGCCGTTGATCGGAACGCCGATCGCCCCGGTGACGAAGCCGAGACCCATCACCAGGCCGGAGGCCAGGCCCGCCCTCGAGGCCATGATCTGCTGTGCCATCAGCAGCATCAGCGGCGCCGTCGAGGCGGCGAGAAAGCCGATCAGCACCGCGGTCCCGAAAGCCCACGGTCCCGGATACGCCGCATAAAGGTAGACGGCCGGGATGCTGAGCACCAGGGTCACCAGGATCACGGTGCGGCGGCCGAAGCGGTCTGCCAGCGTACCGCACCCGACGGTCCCGACAGCACTGGCGAGGACGAGCGTGGTGGCAAGAGTGCCGTAGAAGCCAGGGCCGTAGCCAAGGTCCTTGTACCAGGTGGGCGTGAAGGCCTGAAAGACCTGCACGGTCCAGCTGCGCGACATCATGACCGCGATCACAGCGGCCAGGGCCAGCAGCGGAACCCTGTGGTCGCCGCCGGCGGTCGCTTTCGCAGCGCGGTCGAGCGCCGGAAATCTGCGCATCCGCCACAGGAGATAGGCGCCGGTCGCCAGTCCCGGCACGACGAAGACACCGGTCCCGTGCATGCCGAGAGCCCCGAAGGCGAGAATCCCCAGCACCGGGCCCGCTGCGACGCCGACCGTGCCGGCGGTCACGTAGATGGACATGCCGGCGCTTCTCCGCCAGGCAGGCAGCAGAGCGCGGACGTCAAGTGCGCCGAGGGGGTGGAACGCGCCAGACCCGAGGCCTGACGCGCACGACAGAGCGAGCAGCAGCGGGAAGCTGGGCACGAATCCGATCAGCGCGAATGTGATCGCCGTCCAGCACAGGGCGAGCCCGGTGAGCCGCGTGCCGAACCGGTCGGCGAGAAGCCCGAAGAGCGGCTGTGACACGGCAGCTGTTCCGCTGTAGGCGAGGCTGACGAGCCCGACCGTCGCGAGGCTCAGCTGGAACCGACCGATGAGAAGCGGAAAGAACACGGGGATGATGCCGACATAGCTGTCGACGTTGAGATGCCCGAGCATCAGAGTCAGCAGCCGGCCGTTGCGAAGGAACTCCTTCACGCTGCGCACTATCATCGCCTCGGTGAGTGGGCTCCTGTATCTGACACGCGCGGAGGTCGAGCGCCTGCTCGACGTGAGAGGCATGCTCGAAGCCCTCTCGGATGCGCTGATCAAGTACTCGGCGGGCAAGACGTCGGTTCCCCCCCGTGCTGCGGCGAGAGTTCCCGATCGCGGTCTGCTCGGCGCCATGCCCGGTTATGTGCCGGGGGTTGCGCTCGAGGTCAAGCTCGTGTCCGTGTTTCCAGCGAACCACGAGCGCGGCCTTCCGTCACACCAGGGCCTGATCATGGTCTTCGACGAAGCCGACGGCGCCCCCATCGCGCTGATGGACGGCACCTACATCACCGCCATCCGGACCGGGGGCACCGCGGCCGTCGCGGCGCGGGCGCTGGCGCGCGAGGATTCCGCGGTGCTGGCCATCCTCGGGGCGGGAGTGCAGGGCTGGTCGCACCTCCAGACGTTTCCACTCGTCCGCGATTTTCGGGAGATTCGCATCGCGTCGCGGGACCCTAGGCATGCCGCGGCCCTGGCGGCCCGTCACCCTCTGGCACGCCCGTTTGAGTCGTTCGAGCTGGCCGCCCGCGGAGCAGATGTCGTCGCGTGCTGCACCGACGCGCGTGAGCCCGTCATCCGCCGCGAGTGGATCGCTCCCGGGACACACGTCAGCTCGGTGGGTGGAACGTTCGGCCCCGAGCTCGATCCTGCGACGATCGAGGCGGGACGTGTTTTCGTCGAATGGCGCGGCGCCGCCTCCAACCCGCCGCCCGCCGGGGCGGCCGAGCTGCAGGGCCTTGCCCCCGATTCCATAACCGAGGTCGGGGAGGTCCTGGCCGGCACGCGTCCGGGCCGCGAGTCGAATAGCCAGATCACCGTCTACAAGTCCACCGGGTTCGCCGTCGAAGACGCCGCCGCCGCGCGACTCGTCTACGACCGCGCCAAAGCAGAGGGTGCGGGCATCACGCTCGATTTGTGACCCTCGCGCGATCAGCTCCCAGGTGCTGCCATAGAGGGCACGCCCTGGGCGGTGATCTCCAGGTCCGCCCACATTCCGCTGGCCTCGCTGCCCTTGACCAGTGATGCGATGCGAAGGCTTCCTGGAGTGAGCGGATCGAACTCGAAGCTCCCACTCTGCCCGGGATCCAGGCCATGCAGCGGATCCTGTGTGGACCAGCCCACGGCCAGCGGCGCCGTGTCGTTTCTTCCCGCGACGACCGCGCACGAGTTGGGGATGGTGCTGCGGTTCTCGCATTGGACTGTCGCGTGCCAGCCGCTGGGGACCGTGATCACCAGCTGGCCGCCGGCGTAGCCGTTGTAGTTGAACTGATAGTCCCCGGCGGGATATCCGGCGACCAGGGTCAGGACCACGACCTGGGCGGTCGGATCCACGCGGATGTACTTCGACAGGTCGGGAGGATTGCCGGCGCCGGTCCCCATCACCGGGTCGCAGGCGGCGACCCAGATCAGACACGCGAGGAGGGCGACGCGGGCGATCGCCTTACGGAAGCTCACGGTCGGCACCGCATATCATCCAACCCGATGCCCATGTCCGGTGAACGGCGGCCCTCACCTGCCGAGCCTCGCGCGAACTCCGCGCCGAACCCGCTGGTGAGGTGGTGGGAGAGCCGGACGACGGTGGCACAGCTCGTGATCTCGTTCCCGGTCTTCGCCATGCTCATGTTCCTGATCAATGTGGGTCCCTTCAACCAACCGCTCATCCGCTCCATTCTCTACGGCCTGTTCGAGGGAGGCGTGCTGAGCGGCCTGCTCGCGGTGGCCACGGCGACCGAACGCGGAAAGCGCGCCTGAATGCGCCGATTCACATGCGGGGCTGCTATGACAATCGCACTGCTGGCCACCGGCTGCTCGTCGAGCTCCTCCAACGCTTTCGCTGTCACCGCCGCATCCGTCGATGCGAGCTATCTGTGCCCGTCCGGATCGAGCAACTCGTCCTACGACGTGCACGCCACCGTGCACGTTCACAATCCGACCTCGAGCGCGGTGGCGATCGAGTCGGTCGCCGCTGAGATGACCCTCGTCGCGGTCAAGGGCGGGTGGCTCGAGAAGGTGGGCGACAAATACGATCCCGCCAAGGTCTCCTTCACGCCCTACAGCGCCCCCGCGGGTGGCGACACCACTCTAGACGTGACGATCGGGAGCTCCTGCACCAACGGCAAGGGCGGCGCCACGAGCTACGGCGACTATCGACTCGCGCTGACCGTGACGACCTCTTCGGGGACCTACTCGGTCACCGCCCGGAACAACCACCGCATCGCCACCGCTTAGCCGGCGATCACGCGGGGTTGGGGCTCCGCAGGATCGCCATGGCCTGGGTCGCCGCTTCCATCCACGCGGGATCGTGCAGCCACGTGTCGGCGCCCCACAGCAGCACCACCTGCAGGGGCTCGCGGCGGTAGTCGACTGCGCTGGTGATGAGGTCGGGCGGATTGAAACCTCCGAGGGTGGTGCCCCAAGGGGCCGCCTGCATCTCCGCCAGCCACACCGTCTTGCCCCTGGCGGCGGCCTCGTGCGCCCAGAAGTCGATCGCCTGCGCCTTCCATTCGGCCCTCAGGTCGACGCTGGTGAAGCGCAGCGGCGTCGACGGCGCATTCAGATAGATGTCGAGCCCGAGGGCGTCGGCTGCCGCCAGCGCGGCTCCCGGATGGCCGCTTGGATAGCCCCCGGCGAGGGCCAATGCGGGTTGGGCGTACTGCTGCATGGCATCCACAGCCACGTTCCAGCCGTCGAAGGTGGTCGTCACCGCCTTGTGGCCAGGATCCAGCCGGTGGACCTCCCCCACCTCCCAGGCCAGCTGGGCCGCGGTGATCTCGTCGTCCCCGGTGATCGCATTCGTGACGTAGTCGAAAGGCTCGTTCTCGACCTGCCACGCGTACAGGAGAGGCGAGCTCCGGTACCGAACAACGCTCGCGTCGATGTACGAACGGTAAGGTGCGCCCGACTGTGCCTGGTTCAGCTGAGGCTGCTGGCGCGGACCGGCCCACGCCGGCTCGTGCAGCTCCGGGGTCAGAAAGTTGCGAGCTCCGATCGAGAGCACGACCCTGGTTTGAGTCTGCGAAACCAGGTCGTGGCTTTCGATCACGTCCAACAGCGCGTCGATGGAGGAGAAATCGAGCTGGTCCGGCGAGGGCTCAACTGTCTCCCAGTAGATCGGCAGCCGGACTAGGTCAGGCTCAGTCGCGTCGACCAGCGACTCCAGGTCCGCGACCGGATCTCGATCCGCCGCCAGTGAGGTCTGCGGGCTGAAGCTGAAGCCGGTCAGAGGCGGCGGCGGGGATGGCGACGGCCAGATCTCGCTGCCGAGCGCGAGCGACACCGCGACGAGGCAGACGAGCTTTTTCAAATCCGTGTTGCGGGTCGAGCTTGAGCGCCCATTCGATTGATGCCTTCATCAACGCTTGACACTGCCTGAAAGGGAAACACCCGGCGGCTGCGTTTGATGAAGGCCGCATTCAGGTCTCGGCGAACTCCCAGAGTCCTCACATCGTGCGCCCAGCGGCCGCCCCCAACCTTTCGAGTAACGCTCATGCAGAGCGAATTATCAAACCGGAGGCCAAGAAGATGAACGGTGTGAGGAAGACGGTGCTGGCGGCGGCGATCGCCGGCTCGATGCTCGCGGGCGGTGTGGCGGGAGCCGTGCTCTACGGCACCACGACCCTTGCGGCCGCGGCGGCCACGACTGCCGCAAGCCCGAGTCCGACAGCGCCGGGGACTGCCCCGGGGGGCAAGTTCGTCCCCAATGAGGACCCGACCCACGAGAAGGGCGAGAGCGCCGCTCGCGAGGCTCAGGAGAACGCAGGTCAGGTGCCCACCGTTCCGTAATCCCGACTGCTGATCGCGGCCGGCCCGGCGAATCCCCCCGCCGGCGCCGGCCGTTTTATAACTGGCTGTATTTAGCCAAACAGCTGCCGCGCCGCAAACAGAAGGTTCGCCGGCCGCTCGGCGAGTCGCCGCAGGTACCACGCGTACCACGCGTCTCCATAGGCGACCAAGTCCTTGACCACGAACCCCTCGCGCGCGAGCCTGGTCTGCTCGCCGGCGCGGATTCCGTAGAGCATGTTGATCTCGATCTGCGATCGCTCCAGGCCCAACGCCTGGCCGTAGCGCCAGATGCGAGCCACAAGATCGACGTCATGCGTCCCCAGCGTCAGTCGCAATGACCGCCGTTTGACCTCAGGGAGCATCAGCGCGCACAGGGCAAGGTAGTTGGCGTCCACGTCGCTCTTCTTCGTGAACGCGATCTCGGCGCCTTCAGCGTAGGCGCCCTTGACCAGCCTGATCGCCGGCCTGAACGGCATCAGGCGCGTGATGTCGGCGACGGTTCGCCGGAGGTAGGCCTGCAGGCATACGCCCGTGTTCGAGTGCACGGTTCGCACCCGGCTGTACAGGTCGAGCGTGGCGTCGGTGTACGGGCTGCCCTCCATGTCGATCCAGAGGAAGCTCTCCGCCCGGGCCGCCGCGGCCGCCAGTCGCTTGAGGTTCGCGAGAGCGGCAGCCTGATCGATGTCCAGCCCGAGCTGCGTTGGTTTCACCGAGATCTCCGCTCCAATCTCGCGCGATGCCTCGAGCACCTTCTCGTAGTGCTCGACGACAAGGGTCGCTTCCGTCAGGGCCGTGATGTTCTCGCCAAGCCGGGTGAACAGTGCGCCGATACCCTGCTTCTTGAACTCGACAGCCTCGTGGAGGGCGCTGTCGAAGTCCTCGCCGGGCAGGAACCGCTTGACGGCACGGCGGGCGAACCCCCAGCGGGGCACATGGGCGGCAAGCCACCGATTCTGAGCGCACCAGAGCAGGAGCCACCGCATCGCGCCAACCTTAGAACAGCCATCCGAGACCTCGTATCCTTTCTCGACCGTGGCCATCCGATCCGAGCTCGACGGATTCTCGACCGCCCAGGCCAGGCGTGCCCTCGAGGGACTCCCACGCTGCGACTACGACGTGGTCGTGAAACCCCTGCGGTACCGGCATGCCCCTCATCTGGCGGCACGCTGCGAGTTCGAGGAGCGGCGGATCGTGCTCCAGGTGCCGATCCCCTTCAGGCCCTTCAAAGAGCCTGTGATCTTCGCCGCGAGGCGGAAGCGCGGCCCGGGGCTGCGGTTCGCCTGGGTGTCGGAAACAGTTCAATTTCGGGGCCGGCGCGATGTGCTGCGCTTCCTCTACTGCCACGAATGGCTGCACTGGTACCTGCACGAGGTCCTCGCCAAGGGGTCGGCGGCCGAGACCGCCTGTGACCGCTTCGCGCTCCGGAACTTCCGGCGGCGGGCCGTTTCGGTTGACGACGCGAACGACGCGCTTCGGCGCCGCTCGAGCGCGACGCGGACCCGGGCTAGCTGAACGCCTCTTTAGGCTTGCGCAGGAGGAGGATCACGGCCACGGGCAGACCCAGGTTGACCATGACCGACACGAGGCCTCGGTTGGCTCCGATCGGAACTGCCAGGTGAATCGCGGAGCCCACCAGGCAAATCACCTCTAGGGCGATCACCAGGCGGCGCGAGATCCGTCTCCGCCACAGCACTCCGATAGCGGCGAGCAGGGTCGCCAGACCCAGCAGGATCGAGGCAGCGCCCAGAGCGATCATGAAGACCTCGCCGGCGATGGCAAACGGCAGCGCGGAGATTCCAGCGATGACCCAGAACATCGCCTGAAGCAGCAGCAGCACGAACGCCGCTTCGGGCCGGCTCGAGCGGACTTCAGCTTCGATCAATGTTCTTCACCACCGCTGAGTCGATGTCGATCGCGAACTGGCCGCCCGGGTTGGGCACGATCCAGACGTGAAGCATTGCCGGCACGGTCAGATCGATCGCTCCAATCGGGCAGACGGCCATCGGCGTCATGAAGCTGAACTCGAAACCTCCGAACGGCGTGACGCAGATGTTCACGTGCTCGTGCCAGGCGGTCAGCGGGCCCCCAGGGTCCGGTCCGAACTGCCCGATCTGCTTCATCTGGAACATTGCGCCGAGCAGGACGGGACCGTGCTTTGTGTTGGCGTACACGAGCCCCTGCGGATGGGCAGGGTCGAGAACGTACCCGGCGTTGACGTTGTGCTGGTTGATCCAGTGGGTCGACGGCATGTTGGTCGGCCCCGGTCTGAAGCCCGCCGCCCATGCCACGTGCCAATCCTCGTACGGGGTGATCGCCGCCTTGGTCTCCGCGTACAGGGTGGCCGCCGCCGCGACCTGGTCGGGCGAGGCGACGGCGTTGCTCTGCTGCAGAACGGCCCCGGCATGCGCGTGAGTGGCGTCCGGGCGGGCGAGGTCGACGATCCACACGGTCGCGGTCGTTACGAGCGTGAGCAGTGGAACCGCGGCCCCCAGAGCTGCCCAGCGGATGATGCGTCGCGGTCGGTCACGCTCACCGCGCACTGGCACCAGCACCAGACCTAGGGCTGTGAGCTCGAGCAGCTTGGTGGCGAGCGCCACCTGGTCCGGCGTGTCGAATCCAAAGGCGATGTAGATCAGGTAGCCGATCAGGGTGGAGGTGAGCAGAGCCGCGGATGCCGGCCGCCACCACCGCCAGGTGTACGCCTGAGACAGCACGAGGTATCCGGTCCCGTTCATCAGGAAGAGAGCGACGGTGACCGGCTCTCGAAGGTGAGTGGTGATCAAGCCGAGGTGAATCGCGCCCGAGACCGCCAGCAGCACCGAAGCGCCGAGAACCGTTCCCGGGAGGCCCCTGCGACCCGGCCTGAGCCGGAGGGCAAGAAGAGCTGCGGCGAGCGCGACAAGGCCCGCGTAAATGCCGATCGCGTGATCCGGTGAGATGTCGAACATGCGGCCAGGATGGCCGCCGGATCTAAGAACTCGGTAAGAGCGGCAGATCGACCAGAATCGCACCGCCGCCGGCCAGTGATTCGCCGGCGAGGATCCGGCCGCCATGCTGCTCGACGATCCATCGCGCGATCGAGAGGCCAAGTCCCGCATGTCCCCCCGTCCGTGCGCTGTCCGCGCGATAGAAGCGCTCGAAAACGCGTTCCCGATCCTGGACCGCCATTCCCGGACCGTCGTCGGCGACCGTGAGGCGCGCCCAGCCGGCCTCGACGAGCAGCCCGACCTTGACCTCGCGGCGCGCGTACCGGAAGGCATTGTCGAGGAGGATCCAGAGGAGCTGCCGCAGCGCGTCGGGATCGCCGTTCACAGGGGCGTCGCCCGCCTCGACGGCGAGCTGTACTTCGGGGTGCAGTCCCGCGGCCTGACGGCAGACCTCGCGGACGAGCGCGCTCAGCTCAACGGATGCCAGCTCAAGGCGCAGCCCCGAATCAGCCTGTGCGAGGGTGAGCATCCGATCGACCAGGCGTGCCATGCGCGCGCTCTCGTCCGCGATGTCGGCGGCCGCTGCGCGCCGCACCTCATCTGAGA
>Ga0209698_10004191_pt1 | contig 15889 bp, 10 predicted proteins | sample LitLauG_LLR_2012_FD_187203 | JGI IMG/M metagenome (GOLD analysis project Ga0209698, IMG submission 187203) | Freshwater sediment microbial communities from Pennsylvania, USA - Little Laurel Run_MetaG_LLR_2012 (SPAdes) (version 2) | ecosystem: Environmental > Aquatic > Freshwater > Creek >...
GAGGTCAGTGGCATCGGACCAGGAGAAAAACATGGCAACGGCAGAACTCATCAGCATGCCTACCAGCGCGACTTTGGCACCCCCGGAATCGTGCATGATTGCGGCCGAAGATTTGTGGAAGACGTATGACATGGGCTCGGAGCAGCAGGTCCATGCGTTGCGCGGCGTGAATTTGCGGATTCAGCGCAACGAATATGTCGCGATCATGGGGCCTTCGGGTTCGGGCAAATCGACGCTGATGAACCTGATTGGATGCCTCGATACACCGACGAAAGGGAATTACTGGCTGAACAGCCAGTTGGTCAGCGAGTTGGATGACGATGAACTGGCACGTATCCGGAACAAGGAGATTGGATTCGTGTTCCAGACATTCAACCTGCTGGCGCGTGCGACGGCTTTGCACAATGTGGAACTGCCGCTGATTTACGCCGGCATCCCGACGGAGGAGCGTGTCGAACGGGCAAAGGGCGCGCTTAAGGCGGTAGGCATGGAGTCGCGCATGCATCACAAACCGAATGAACTCTCCGGCGGTCAACGGCAGCGCGTCGCGATTGCGCGCGCATTGGTGAATAAGCCATCAATCATCCTGGCCGACGAACCGACCGGTAACCTGGACTCACAGACCGGCGTGGAAATCATGGCGCTGTTTGACCGGCTGCATGCAGAGGGGAATACGATCATCCTGGTTACGCACGAAGGCGATATCGCCGAGTACGCGCACCGCGTGATTCACATTAAGGACGGAGTGATCGCGAGCGACGAAAGCAAGGGACCCGGGCAGCGGAGTTGAAGTTTACTTGCGCTTCAGGTTCACGCCCAGCCGGCAGGCTGGGCGTTTTTGCTTTCTAGCGCCGCCGTTGGACTAGAGGGATATAATGTCACGCGCTTATGGCCCTCACTTCCGGAAGCAGACTCGGGCCTTATGAGATTCAGTCGTCGCTAGGCGCGGGCGGCATGGGCGAGGTCTACCGCGCACGCGATACGCGCCTAGATCGAGTGGTCGCGGTCAAGATTCTTCCCGAACATCTTTCTTCGAGTGCAGAGTTGAAAACGCGCTTCGAACGCGAGGCGCGGGCGGTGTCATCCCTGAATCATCCCCACATCTGTCACCTTTACGATGTCGGTACGCAAGACGGGACTTCCTTCCTGGTGATGGAGTACCTGGAAGGCGAGTCTCTGGCCGATCGGTTGAGGAAGGGCGCTTTACCGCTGAAGCAGGCTTTGGCTTATGGGATTCAGGTTGCCGAGGCCCTCGCGGCCGCGCACCGGGCGGGCATTCTGCATCGAGACCTGAAGCCGGGGAACATCATGCTGACTTCCGGCGGCGCCAAGTTGCTGGATTTCGGGTTGGCAAAAACAACGGCGACGCTGACGGGATCCGCCGCAGCCATCAGCAGCATGACGCCATCCACGCCCACCATGACTATCGCCGAATTAAGTTCCAAATCGAAGGATCTGACGCAGCGGGGCACAGTGGTGGGCACCTTCCAGTACATGGCACCGGAGGTTTTGCAGGGCGCAGAGGCGGATGCGAGGAGCGACGTCTTTAGCCTCGGATGCGTGTTGTACGAGATGGTGACAGGACGAAAGGCCTTCGAGGGCAAGAGCCAGTTGAGCGTACTGACGGCGATCCTGGAAAAAGATCCGGAATCGATTCAGCAGCTTCAGCCAACTTTACCTGCGGCACTGGATCACGTGGTGAGAACTTGTCTTGAGAAGGATCCCAGCGAGCGGTTGCAGACGGCGCAGGATGTGAGACTTGAGTTGAAGTGGATCGCCGAAAGTGGTGCTGAGACCAAGGCTCCGACAACTTCACGAGGCGGTGAGCGCCTGTCGATCGTTGCGGTTGGAGCATTCGCTCTCGGCTTGGCGTTGGCGACTGCGTACGGGACGTTCAACGTGCATCAGAATGGGGTGTTGCGGTCATCGATTCTGGCCCCTGTTGGAACGTCGTTTGTGACGTTGTCTCCAGAGGCGGGACCACCGGAGATTTCTCCCGATGGTACGAAGATCGCGTTCAGCGGCCGCAATGATAAGGGCAACGTGATGCTCTACATCCGCGCGCTGAATTCACTTACGGCGGACGTGCGTCCCGGAACCAACGATGCCAGCTATCCGTTTTGGTCGCCAGACAGCCGAGAGGTTGGCTTTTTTGCAGAAGGAAAATTGAAGCGGATCAGCCTTGACGGTGGACCGCCGCAAGTTATATGTGACGTGAATAGCGCGCGTGGCGGTTCCTGGAGCAGGGAAGGAGTGATCGTATTTGCGCCGGGGACGGGATCGAACCTGATGAGAGTTTCTTCGGGAGGCGGCACGCCCGAGCCTGCCTCGAGACTTGATCTTCCGCACGCAGAGAACAGTCACCGCTGGCCTTACTTCCTGCCTGATGGTTTGCACTTTCTGTTCTGGGCGCGCAACTCACGAGGCGTCCAGGAACACACACTCTACGCGGGGACACTAGGATCGCTCGATGCGAAACCACTGATGCGAAGTGAACTGATGGCGCGCTATAGCCAAGGCTACCTGCTGTTCATGCGCGACCGCACTCTATTGGCGCAGCCGTTCGATCCCAAAAAGATCGAGTTAAAAGGATCGCCCGTTCCGATCGCCGAACATATTGCCACGAACACGATCTCCAATCGGCCCGTATTTTCTGCGTCGGAAGATGGAACGCTTCTTTACCAGACCGGCAGCATGGAAGGAGGCTGGCGCCTGTTGTGGTTCACCCGCGACGGAAAGCAGAGCGGCGCGCTGGGCGAATTGGATCGCTATTTCGATCCAGCTATATCTCCGGATGGAAAACGAGTGGCAACGGGGCTGTTGACGAGCCAGGGAATTATCGATATCTGGATTTTTGATCTGGCACGAGGAACGAAGACGCGCTTGACGTTTGGTCCGTCTGTGCAGAGATTTCCAGTGTGGTCGCCGGATGGGAAGACGATCTTCTACGCCTCCAATGGAAAGGGGTTTTTCCAAATCTTCTCAAAGCTGGCCGATGGCAGCGGCCCGGAACAGCCCGTCTTGCAAAACAACGACATTGAATTCCCGCGAGGGATCTCTCCGGATCAACGCTATCTCATGTTCACGCATGTGGCGGCCGACAAAGGGAGACCGGGGATATGGGCTCTCCCGCTATTCGGTGAGCGCAAACCTGTCACTGTGGTCGAGAGCACATTCGATAACAATTTTCCTGCGCTGTCGCCAGACGGAAAATGGGTCGCCTACGAGAATAACGAATCGGGTCCATCCGAAATCTACGTGACGGCCTTCCCGGGGGGAGGAGTGAAATGGCAGGTATCCGCGAGTGGCGGTACGAGGGCAGAGTGGCGGCGCGACGGAAGGGAACTGTTCTTTCTTGACGCCGCAGATAACGTGATGGCGTGCAATGTGAAGACGGATGGCAAGACCATTCAGTTTGACACGCCCCATCTACTGTTTCGTGGTTCTGGAGTGCAAAACCAGCAAGGCCCCTACGTCGTGTCGTCGGACGGAAAGATGTTCTTGATGAACAGCGGAGACTTGAAGGAAGAGAACCAGCCACTGGTTTTGGTGCAGAACTGGGCCCGGGAGTTGAAAAAGTAAGTCACACTCTGGAGGGGGCGACCTGAACCGGGAGTGGTGGATCGCCCGCCGGTTTTACCTCTGCAACGACAACTCGATCGCGACCATCGCGCTTGGCGCGGTAGAGGGCAGCGTCGGCGGCGGCGAGGAGTTCCTTTGGCGTAGTGCCATGTTCGGGCAACTCAGCAACGCCGATGGAAACGGTGATGATTCCGAGCGCTTTGCCTTGATGCAAGGCGGAGAGATTGCGGATTCTCGAACGGATGCGTTCTGCCCTGGCGTGGGACGCGCGCGCGTCGGCCATGGGCAGGATGATTACGAATTCTTCTCCACCGTAGCGGCAGATAATGTCTTCGGCGCGGACGCTGGTCGTAAGAAAAGCAGCCGTCTCGCGCAAAACGGTGTCTCCGGCATCGTGACCATAGGTGTCGTTGAATCTTTTGAAGTGGTCGAGGTCGAGCATGAGAACGCCAAGCCCGTGCTCGGCGCGGACGGCGCGGCGCGTCTCGCGTTCCATCATCTCTTCCAGATAACGGCGGTTGTAGAGTCCGGTAAGCGGATCGCGAATCGATTGGTTGCGAAGCGCTTCGCGCAGGCGGAGATTGGCGACCGAAAGAGCGATCTGGTCGGCGAAGGTACAGGCGATGGATTTCTCTGAATCCCCAAGTTCGATTGGGTGATTGATTTGAAAATGCAGGACTCCGATGGCCTCGCCTTGCGAGACCAACGGTACGCAGAGATACGAAGAGCCCAGCGAAGAGACGTGCGCACACGGGGCGGTTGAATCGCCCGCCGAGACATAGTGCAGGTGCCCGGTGCGCAAGGCCCAACAGTCTTGCGGTTCGAAGATCTCCGCCGGCAAGGCACAATCACTCCATCGAACAGTGACCTTGAGCATCTTGCGCGATGAATTGAAGAGCAGTACGGCACCACGAAAATCAGGGAAGATTTTCGGGGCCATGCCGGCGACAACAGAGAAAACGTCCTGCAGGGTACCACAGCTTTGCAAAAGCTCCGCGAGTTTGGCAAGCGTAATGGCGCGGACCGAGCGGCGGGTCAGTTCCTTCAGCATGCGTTCGTTCTGGTGATCAAGTTCCTGCTGCGCGAGAGCGCGCTCTTTCATTTCTGCTTCGAGACGGGCGTTCGCTTCCATCAGCGCGGCCGTGTGCAACTTGATTTGTTTTTCGAGCAATTCCTGCGCGTGCATCTGATCCTGGATATCGGTGCACGAACCGAACCAATGGATGATATTTCCATTCGGGTCGCGTAAGGCTGTGGCGCGAACCAGGTGCCAGCGAAAGGTGCCGTCGCTGGTACGAAAACGGTATTCGGCCTCGATCGTAGCTCCGTCGCGCTGTCCTCTTTCCCAATTGCGGAGCGCGACTGGCAGGTCGTCTGGATGGAGCGCATCTTGCCAGCCCATCCCCATCGCGTGTTCGACGGGTTGACCCGTCAATTCCGTCCAGCGGTGGTTGCAGTAGTCAAGCCCGCCGGCGGGTATGGCGGTCCAGATGATTTGCGGGATGATTTCGGCGAGCTGGCGGAAGTGAACCTCAGGGCGGTGAGGAAATCCCACGGCATGGCGAATATGACGCAGAAGGCTTTTCCACAGCGTAGACGAAGACTTGTTCGCAATAGGCATAAGCGCGGAAGAAACAACCTCAAAGCGGTGAGGTCTTACTGCCAAGACATCGGCAGTTTGCCCGCCAGGCTTGCATTAAGGCTGGCTAATATGGCGAGGAGAAGAGCTGCGAACGATGCCAAGCCCGCGGGAACCGAGAGCGGACTCGAAAACGAAAGACGCAGCCGAAGCTGCGTCTTTGTGGATGTGGCTGCGACTTAGTTACGGATTAGTGCTGACCGTTTTGACCGCCGACTGATCAGGCAGTACGGCAGGACCTGCGACGAAGAAATTGTGATCGTACATGTTGCGGTACATGCGGCCTGCGATTTCGGCGGCTTTGGGGCCGAAGGTCGGACGTCCACCCTGCAGGAAGACAACCACTACGATGCGGCCGACGTTGGTATTGGCGTAAGAAGCAAACCAGCCGTAGCGCGTTCCCTCGTGGGAACAGGTTCCGGTCTTTCCCAGGACTTCTTCTTCGTTAAAGTTGAGGCGCACGCTGCGTGCGGTGCCGTACTGCACAGCGCCAGCCATACCGTCCGAAATTTCGGGGATCAGCGGAGCAATGTCGAGTTGGCGCTTCACGCGCGGCTGGAAGTTCGCGACTTCCTCCGGCGTGGTCGGATGCTGCAGGTAGTAGAGGGTTCCGCCGTTCGCGATGGCAGAGACCATGGCGCCAAGTTGCAGTGGAGTCATGGAAACGCCCTCACCGAAGGAGCACATCTTGCCAACGCCGCCAAGTTTCGTGGGAATCACAGCGTCGGGATATTCGCCAAGCTGTTCGCCGGGAATGTCGTAGCCTGCAAGCTCGCCAAGACCATATTCATGCGCATAATAGGCGACCTTCTCGAAACCGAGCTTGCGGCCCAGGGCCTCGAAATAGGCGTTGTTGGAGTGCGCCAGGGCCTCCGTCAAATTCATGTGCCACCGTGCGCCCAGCGAAACCGGAGTATCTTTCGAAACCAGGCCTTCACTCAGCGCGGCGAGCGCAACGGAGAGCTTGATGGTGGAGCAGGGTTGCGCGCCGCTGGCGAGAGCCAGCTTCTGGTTCACCATGGCGAGCACGCGTCCGCTGGTGGGCTCGATCGCGACAACGGTGCCGTTCATGTTGCCCAGCGCGTCGAGAGCCGCCTGGCGGACGACTGGATCCTCTCCGGTAGTGATGTCACCGTTCGCGATGTCCTCGGCGAACGAACTCATGGAGAAGCGTTCATGCCAGCGACGGCGGCGGGTTGTCGCGGATACGCGCGTCACGTTGGTGCTGTGGGTGCGTGCAAGACGGCGCATGCGCCGACGTGTGCGCTGGGTCTCGCTGATCTTTTGCGATTTCGATTTCGTCGAAGTGTGCGTGTTGATGTGGGCAGCCCAACTCAGGCTTGCCATGGGCAGGCACGCGAAAAAGGCAACAATCAGACGAAGAAGACGGCGCTTATTTTCGGACATCTTACAGATCTCACTCCCCGGAATCTAGGTACATTGAGTGCAAGGCGCGTGCCAGCGCTTGGTAACCACGCCTATTATCCCCCAACTTTCCGATAATAAGAGACTTAGCGGATTTCTGGCAATGTCAAAGTTTAGATCGTGATTACCATTAATTTCCATTTAACCCATTCTGGGACAAAGACATTCAGGGATATTACCTTGGTTCAGTGGCTTTCGGTAACACGTTACTTAGTTACTGGAAAGGTACTTCCCAGTGTGCAGAGATTTTCAACAAGACGTCCACGTGGTTCGCAATAAGGCGCGATTTGCACAGGCAGCAGAGTGATCTCGCGGGGTAGGGGAGGTGGTGGATGTAACGGGAATGAGACGACGAGCACGATTGAATAGGAAGTTTTTCGGGTGTAGATTACGAGCGACCCGAACCTGAGCTAACGCTCATCCGCCCACACAAAATGAAAACTTGTCCGAGTTGCCAGGCCACGTATCAGGCCGGTTTTACGCACTGTCCGCGTGACGGCGCCGCTCTATTGGAAGTCGGCGCGTGGCATGACGGGACGCTGGTGCGTGGCAAGTATCGAATTCTCGGCAAAGTGGGCGAAGGCGGCATGGCCGTAGTGTACAAAGCGATGCACGTGCGATTCGAAGAACTGCGCGCGCTCAAAGTGATCAATGAAGAGCTGGCGCGCGATCGCGCGTTTGTGAAGCGGTTCATGCACGAGGCGGTGCTGACGCGCAAGCTGCAACATCCGAGTGCGGTGCGCGTAGACGATATCGACGAAGCCGAAGATGGGCGCCCGTTCATCGTGATGGAGTATGTGGACGGGCGCGGTCTGAAGGATGTGATTCAGGCTGAGGCTCCTATGGGGGCGGGGCGGGTTTGCCCGCTGATCCGGCAGATTGCGGGCGCTCTCGATGCGGCGCACCGGATGGGAATTGTTCACCGCGATGTGAAGCCCGCCAATATCGTGCTGTTAGCACCGAGTGTGGCGGGCGAGGGAGAGCGGGCCAAGTTGCTCGATTTCGGGATTGCGAAGGCGAAAGAAGCGCAATCGGATGACGCGACGCGCGGCACAACGTTGACGGGAACGGGACATGTGATCGGCACGCCTGCTTACATGTCGCCCGAACAGGCGAAAGGGCTGCGGGGAGATCAGATCGACGGTCGTTCGGATATTTATTCGCTGGGGATCGTGATGTACGAGATGTTGCTGGGCGCGTTGCCGTTCAAGGCGGACACGAGCGTGCAGTGGATCCTGGCGCATTTGCAGACGGCACCGCGTCCGCTGTGGGAGGCGCGGCCAGATTTGCAGATTCCATATGCGGTTGCGGGAGTAGTGATGCGGTGTTTGGAGAAAGATCCGCAGAATCGGCCACCCAGCGCAGCAGCGCTGATCGGCGAGATTGAGTGGGCTGAGCATGCGGCAGGTTTCGCGCCCGACGTTGCGGTGGCGGCTGGCTATTACGGGGTGCCCATGGCTACGGCGCCGGCGGGGACGCAGTATTCGGGGCAGGATCTGGCGTCGGGTTCTCCCGCGCGAATTACCGGGCGAACCGCAACGCAGCCGCGCGAGCATTACCTTCTCGAACCAGAGCCAAAATCACGGGCTGGTTGGATCGTCGGCGTGGTAGCGTGCCTGGCAATCGCCGGTGGACTTGCGGCGTGGAAGTTCTGGCCGCAGATCGCTCCGGCGTTCGGAGGAAACGCCGGCGCCCCGGCTGTGCAAACGGACACGAAGGCTCCCGGCGGCGGAATGGGCCAGACAGTCACGAATGGGGCAGGCGCCACGACAGACAACCGTCAGGCGGAGAGTTCACAAACGCAAAAAGTTCCTGTCGATCAAAGCAGCGCGTCTGCAGGCAGCCAGGGAGCGAGTGTCGATGACAACCCTGCCGCAGAAACAAGCGGGTCGAGTCGCGGATCACAGCGGAGCGATCAGACGTCTGACGTTGTGCGAAAGAATTCGCCGGCCAAGCATGAACCGAAGGCGGTTTCACGGGGCACAGGCTTTGCCGAAGCTCTGCTGCGGGCGCGCGACGATGAGAACCAGGGAAAATACGAAGATGCCTTACGAGAATACGAACAGGCGGCAGCCCTGGATCCTTCGGATACGGCGCTGAAGCAACATATCAAGCACTTGCGTGAGCAAGTGGCAAAAGAAAATGAGCTGATCCACTGAGGTTCGATATGCCTTCTTCTGTGTCAGAGCGATTTCGGTCTGCTGTGCGCAGAGTATGTGTGTTTGGATCTCTGCGCGCCGTCCTGGTTGTCCTCTTTGCGTTTGCCGTGATGTGCGCGGTCGGTGTGGGGCAGTCGAGCACCGGATTGTCCAAGGATCAGGTGCTGAAACTGCTGCAGCAGGACCCGATGGCGCGAGTGCAGTTCCTGGTGAACAAGTACGGGATCGCTTTTTCGATGACACCGGATGTCGAGAAGGAGTTTACGCAAGCGGGAGCAACGCCTGATCTGTTGGAGACGTTGCGTAAATTGTCGCCGGCGCCGGCAAAACCTGCGCCTCCGTCCATGGCGGACCTCACAATTCACGCGCAACCGGGACAGGCCGAAGTTTATATCGATGACGAGCGCAAGGGAACGACTAGCACGGACGGAACTCTGAAAGTAAGTAACGTTCCACCCGGACCGCACAAACTACGCATATCGCGCCAGGGATATCACAATTTTGAAATGGCGGTCGAGGTGTATGAGGGCAAAGCCAATACCATCGTGGGAACCTTGCCACCGAACGAGCCGCCGCCTCCGGAGCCGAAGCCCGTGGTGGCGGAACCGGAGAAGGCAAAGGCCGCACCGCCCGCGGAAGTGGCTCCGGTGGAAAAGAAGCCGCCGGATCCGAATGATCCGTTGGCGCCTCACGAAGCCGGAATCTATTGCGTCGATCAGACCGGTGGCGCGCACATGACCAAGCTCGATGCGGCGCCATATTCAGGACCACAACCGAAGATGGGACGTGGAGGAGGTTTCGGAGCGTTTGGAGGGGGCTTCGGGAAAATGAAGTGGACGTCGGTCATCTACGGAAGCAAGGCGCACCTACGCCTGACCGAGAAGCATCCGACCTTCTACTTCTATTTTGCGACGCCGGGTGGAAACCCTGCCGGCGGATCGTATGCATTTCAGAACGCATCGAGTCCGAATGAATTCGTTCTGACGAAAATGGAGAGCAAGAAAAATGAGCGCGATATTCCGGGGAGTGGCGGAGTATCGGCGACCGTTCCTCCGAAGGATCTGGTCGAGTTCGCCTACGAGAAAGTCGGAACCGGGATTTACAAGGTGCAGCCCAAAGCCGACTTCGTGCCCGGGGAGTATGGTTTTCTCTACGGCGGCGTGTTGTCGGCGATGGGCGGCTCGGGATTGTTTGACTTCGGCGTGGACGGCAAAAAGTAGAGTTTCGGGGTGAGCGCCCTAAAGTACATCAACCACAAAGGCCGCGAAGTCCCACGAAGGAAAACTGCCTAGGCTTATCCTTCGTGATCCTTCGTGGCCTTCGTGGTGAATGCCTTTTTGCGACCCTCTGGATGCCAGCCGTCCGTTGTTCGCTGCTCCTCACATTACTTCATTGCGCTTGCGCAGGAACGCGGGCACGTCGAGATCATCTTGCTCGAAGTTCGAGACGATGGCGTTGCGCATGGTGTCGAGCGAAATGACTTCCGGAGCGACTGGTTCCGCGGCTTGCATCATTGGCATTGGTGGGTCGCTGACGAAATTGGGTGTCGGCACAGGCATCGGCGCTTCTTCCGACATGATGTGCTTTGGCGGTTCGGGCATGGAATCGCGCGGGCCGACGGGTTCGGGGAAGTCCATGGCGTCGTCGTGAGCGGCCGCGAAGGACGTGCGTGTTTCCTGCGGACGACGTTTGCCCGCGGGAATCTCGCGGAAGCCGGTCGCGATGACGGTAATCTTCACGGCATCTTTCATCTTCTCGTCGAGAACGGCGCCGAAGATGATGTTGGCGTCTTCATGCGCGGCGCCCTGGATGATCGAGCAGGCTTGCTGCACTTCGGCGAGCTTGAGCGAGGTTGATCCGGTGATGTTGATGAGGATGCCGCGTGCTCCGTCGATGGCGCCGGCTTCGAGCAGCGGCGAGGCGATCGCTTTTTGGGCGGCTTCAATGGTGCGTTTTGCGCCGCAGGCTGAGGCTGTGCCCATGACCGCGTACCCCATGCGCGCCATGATCGTCTTCACGTCGGCGAAGTCGCGGTTGATGATTCCGGGGATCGTGATGATGTCGGAGATGCCTTGCACGCCTTGACGCAGGATGTCGTCGGCGATGCGGAACGATTCGAAGAAGCCGGCATCTTCGGCGACGGCGAGCAGTTTCTCGTTAGGGATCACGATTGTCGTGTCGACCGACTCCATCAATTCAGAGATACCGCGCTCGGCTTGCTGCATGCGGCGTTTGCCTTCGAATGAAAATGGCTTGGTCACGACGGCAACGGTAAGCGCGCCCATTTCGCAGGCGAGCGAGGCGATGATGGGAGCAGCGCCGGTGCCGGTCCCGCCACCGAGGCCGGTGGTGACGAAGACCATGTCGGCGCCTTCGAGCGCTTCGATGATCTTGTCAGAGTCTTCGAGCGCGGCTTTACGGCCGACTTCTGGATTCGCACCGGCGCCCAGGCCGTTGGTCAGCTTCACGCCCAGTTGCAGCTTCACCGGTGCGTGCGACATGCGCAACGCCTGCAGGTCCGTGTTGGCAACGATGAATTCGATGCCTTCCACTCCGGCATCGATCATGCGGTTGACGGCGTTGCCGCCGCCTCCACCCACGCCGATGACTTTGATCTTGGCGTCGTTGCGAGGCTCTTCGTTGAAGCTGATGCGAATGTGCGAATCGTTGCTCATAATTCTCCGCCTTTGTGGAATTCAAAACCATCAACCACAAAGAACACGAAGGCGCACGAAGAAAAAAGCGAACTTGAAATCCTTCGTGTGACTTCGTGGCCTTCGTAGTTCAAGCTTTTTACGCTCCCTTTCCCACCAACATCGCTTTCAATTTCGATCCCAGACCGCTTTCCTGGAGGCCGCGGGCGATTCTTGCGCGGTGGCCGTAGTTCACCATGCCGAGCACGGTCGCGAATTCTGGTTCCGAGAGCGTCGACGGCATCTTTGCGATTGGCGCGGGCCACGAGAGGCGCACAGAGCGTCGCAGGACCGATTCGGCAACGTCGAAAATGCCGGGCAGGCGCGATGCGCCGCCACTGAGGACGACTCCGGCGAGGCAAATCTCAAACATGCCGGCATGGCGAAGCATATCGCGCATCATCTCGAAGAGTTCGCGGGCGCGGGGCTCGAGGATTTCTGCGACGAGGCGCTGCGGCATCAGGCGCGACGGGCGATCGCCGACCGAAGGTACTTCAACTTCGTTGCCTTCGGGAATGAGGGTCACCACCGCGCTGCCGTAAATCTTTTTGATTTTTTCGGCTTCCGCGAGTGGCGTGCACAGTCCGACGGAGAGATCGCTGGTGAAGTGGTCGCCGCCGACCGGGATGACCCCGGTCCAAGCCACCGCGCCTTGCTGGAAGACGATGAGTTCGGTGGAGCCGGCGCCGATATCAGCGAGGCAGACGCCGAGTTCTCGCTCGTCCGCGCGGAGGACAGAGTCGGCCGCGGCGAGCGGTTCGAAGACGGTGTCGTCGACATGGACGCCTGCTTTATTCACAGCAGTGATGACGTTCTGTGTGGCGCTAGTTGCGGCGGTGACCATGTGCACACGAACTTCCACGCGCGCCGCCATCATGCCCAGAGGATCGTGAATGCCGGCCTGATCGTCGAGGATGAACTCCTGCGGCAGGAGGTGAAGAATCTCGCGATCGGCAGGGAGGGGAATGGCGCGGGCGCGCTCAACCGCTTGCTTAATCTCATCGCGTCCGATTTCGCGGGGGCGCGTGCCCAGGCTGATGCCGCCGTGCGTGTTGATGCCGCGGATGTGAGCACCGCCGATGCCAATGATGGCATGCTCGACGGGAGCGCCAGCGATGTCTTCAGCGGCTTCGACAGCCTTCTGAATGGACGCGACGGCTTTGTCGAGTTCGACGATAACGCCTTTGCGCGAGCCGCGCGAATCGGCGACGCCGTGTCCGCGGTAGCGTATGCCCACGTCGGTGATTTCGGCCATGAGCGCGCAGGTCTTGGCGCTGCCGACATCAATTGCCGTTAGAAAGTTTCCGTTCGGGTTCCCCATGCGTAATAAATTCCGTTTTAGTTCCTCGTGCTCGTAGTTGCGGGTTGCTTCACAATCGTCGGACTTGGTTTCGGAGTCGTGCTGCTGCCGGTTGTTGTTGTCGTCGCTGCGGGCTTATGCGCGTCGGGCTTTGTCGCAGCGGCATGAGCGGCGGCAGAAGAAGTCGCGGTTGCTGGCTTCGATACGGACTTTGCCAGCACGACCGGCTTCGGCGGATTTGCATGCGCCTTCTTCCACTTTGGCTTGACTGCTGCTTTCTTTGCCGCAGCCTTCGGATCGAGTTTCTTCTCCGACAGTTGAAATGCAGGCTTGGGAAGGGCGCGATCGTGCGGGCCGATTTTGGTGATCAGCGCGGCCGGCTTAACTCCTGCGGCCACGGCGGCGCGGGCGGCTGCGGCACTCAACGTGGCCTGTTTGGGCCGCCCTTCCATATCAGGGTTGACGATCACCTGGTTGTCGTAGCGGAGATTGACGGACTCGAGCTTCTGAAATTGCTGGCGCCACTCCTGGGCGTGGGTTACGTAGGTTCGGTAGCGCTTGAGGTATTCGGTCGAGCCGAGTTCGACGAGCACATCGCCGGCAGCATCGTTAACGCGCACCTTGATGTTATCGAGATCGGAAAGATCGACTTCGCTGAGATCCTGCGAGTAGCGGGCACCGCCGGAGTCGAGTTCCTGCACGAGTTCGTTGTAGGCCTTCATGCGCGGGGCGCGCGTGGAAAGCGGTTCGCCGGGATTCATCCCGAGAATCACGGGGAATGAGTATTTATGCTTCTGAGGAAGTTCCATCAACGTGCCGCCGGCATCGATGAGTTCAATGCGCGGGCCGATGCGGGCGAAGGCGACGGGAGTGCGCTCGTGAATTTCGACTTGCAGACGATTGGGAACAAAGCGCATTACGCTGGCGGACTCGACCCAGGGAATCTGTTCGAGTTGGGCTTTCTGTTGCGCAAGCGGAATGAAGAAGATGTTGCGTCCGATGTCGGCGCCCATGACCTCCATGATTTGCGCCTTGGTGACGTTTTGCATCCCGGTGATTTCAATGTTGTCGCTCGAATTGATGCGGAAGCGCCACGAGTGTTCGCCGTAGTGGTAGAGGTCGGCGGCAAGCAGCACCAACACACCCAGAACCGTGGCGGCTACAGCGCCCCAGAGGATGCGGCTTGCAGTTTTTTTGGGAAGGGCACCGCGGCGGGCGGAAACTCGCTTTTGGCCACGAAGGAACGGGGATTCCTCGTTCACGTCCAGATCGACTAGGCGCGCATCATCGAGTTCGGCACGCGATGAGTTGTCCTGAGGGGATTCCGGGCGCGCTTCGCCGCGCCAGGGCCCAGCACTGGACGGGTACAACTCTTCCTGCAAGATGGTGCTGCTCGGTTTGCGCGCCATCAGTTCAGGTCAGTTGTCGAGAGGAATCGCTGAGCCTTTTTACTATAGCTGCATTTCTCGAAATGAGATAGACAAAAAATGGAGCGATTTGCACAGGTGAATAAAAATTGTCAGCGGACTTCTCAGTACTCGGTAGCCAGTACTCAGAAGCTGTCTCGTAATGAACCAGGGTGGTAAAAAGGAGGGCTCACCTCAGGGGCTAAAGCCCGCATATTTTGCGTCTCCGAGCGGCACGGCTGAAGCCGTGCCCTTACACAGAGCTATCTGCTTACACAGAGCTGTCTGCTTACACAGAGCTATCTGCTTGCACAAGAGCTATCTGCTTGCACAGAGCTATCTGCTTGCACAGAGCTATCTGCTTGCACAGAGCTATCTGCTTACACAGAGCTATCTGCTTACACAGAGCTATCTGCTTGCACAAGAGCTATCTGCTTGCACAAGAGCTATCTGCTTGCACAAGAGCTGTCTGCTTACACAGAGCTATTTGCTTGCACAGAGCTATTTGCTTTCGCAGATCTATCCTGCTTTCGCAGAGCTGTTTACATTCTCAGCACTGTTTCTGAGATGGCTCTTCAGTACTCGGTCGCGCAAGACAAGGCGAGCACAGAAAAACAGGCGCGGCTGGCTTTCCGCGCCTGTTCCAGGAGGCAATCGAGAATCTTGGTTTAGACCGGTCCGCTGCCCATCCCTTCGATGTGAACGACTGGGGAGGGGATTCTGACCATGGGCACTCTGACGTTGGGGATTCGCGGCACCATCACATGAACTCGGGGGCAATCCACCGAAACCGCCGGGATGTTAACCACCATGGGGCGGAAGGCCTCGACCGGAATGCGGATGCGAGCCAGCCGAGCCTCGATCCGAGCCCGGTTTGCTTCCAGTCGGGCCAGTTGAGCTTGCTCGCGAGCCGTCATAACCTCAAAATCGTCCGGAATCGTCTCGGTGCGTTCGAACTTCGCCTGAATCCGGGCCATCGCGGTAGAAAGAGGGCAGGAAGCCGTCTCGTTCCGTGCCGTGAGCATCCGCGCCTGAGATAGGAACTCTTCTGCATTCCCGGAAGCGAGTGCCAAAACTGCCCGGGTGTTATAGCTCACCTGCTCGACCGCCTGGTGCGCCCACTGCAGGCCGCCATCGTGGTAGCTGGCGTTCAGCCCGGCGGCTACCACCCCTGCCATTAACCATCCCCATGCTTGCTTTATTTTCATAGCCTTATCCCCGTTATGCCAGATAGACGGGCCCCGTTTTGAAGCGTTAGCAACAAATACGAAACAACCTGGGAAAAGGTTCCCTGTGCGGGTGTTTATGCACTTTCGCGTTGTTTTAGGGCTTCTAGGATCTGGGGTCCTAGCTGGGATACGCTCCCGGCGCCAAGGGTCAGGATCATATCGCCATCGCAGGCCGCGGCTGTGGTTGAGGCTACGGCGTCTGAGAAGGAGGACACGTATTGCGCCGGCTTGCCGCTCTTTTCCCCAATCTGGTGGGCGAGGGCCTCGCCGGTGATCCCCTCGATCGGCTTTTCGCTGGCCGCATAGATATCCAGAACAAAGAGCGAATCGGCATCGGAAAAGGCGTTCGTGAACTCTTCCATCAGGTCGCGGGTGCGGGTGTAGCGGTGGGGCTGGAAGATGACGTGAATTTTGCGGAAGCCGCATTGCTTCGCGGCAGCGAGGGTGGCTTTGATC
>Ga0209698_10004193_pt1 | contig 15879 bp, 18 predicted proteins | sample LitLauG_LLR_2012_FD_187203 | JGI IMG/M metagenome (GOLD analysis project Ga0209698, IMG submission 187203) | Freshwater sediment microbial communities from Pennsylvania, USA - Little Laurel Run_MetaG_LLR_2012 (SPAdes) (version 2) | ecosystem: Environmental > Aquatic > Freshwater > Creek >...
GGTATCCCCCGCGGGGCTTGGGGCAGCGCCCCAATTCTAAGCACGCCAGAGAAGCCGCTCGCCCACCAAGAAACCCGAAATCCCTGCGAAAGGGACGTTCATTCGAGATTCCTGCGCACAGCCGGTTTAGATTGGCTCGCGACTTCCGGCTAGGCACTCCGAGAGTCTCGTTCCCGCCCTGGCGAAAAACGGTGCATACGGGTATCGGAAGCTCGCTCTATTGTGCATCGTCCAGGTGCCCAGTTGGTGGCGGCAAATGAAGCGTTCCCGTCCGGGAACGCTTCGCCTGGTCGGATTCGATCCACAAAGGGGGGTAAATATTCTCGGTATATCCTTCTGGTCGTGCGAATCGCGATGCCGGACACGTCGCAGCGAGAGGTCAAAAATCCTAGGATTTTCTCAGAGTCTCTTGGAGCGAACCCCTCGGCTGAGGCACGGAAGTTAGGGACAGGTTCAGGGGCAACAATTCTCGGAATTTCGAAGGCACATCAAGGCCCAAGCTCACTCGCCAGAGAGTGGGCATGAGACCTGGAACCCATCCCATCTGACTTCAAACCGTAGAGGCACATCTTCTCGGAATTTCAGTTCGCCCGTCCCTCTTTCCAACGGGAGCAGCAATCCGGCGTAACCCCGGCCCCGCGAACCTCCCATCCTCGGGCGAGTAGCGGCTGAAGGGCGCCAGTGGACCGGCCGCGGCAACTCCCAGGTCCGGCAGACCGGCGTGCACATCATGGTGCTAGTCCCAGACGGATTCCTGGGCTCAGGAGGGATTCGATTCACGCCGTTACTCTCCTGCCGGCCATATTTTCAGAGCGGCCGGTAGTGCCGCTCACGAGGCAACAGCGTGCCTCACAGAAATCACATCCCGGGCCCAGCGTCCCGAGAGCGCGCCGCTGTTGACCGCTGGTGCGCTCAAGGATCAGTTCGCGGATCATCGATACGAAGGCCGGATGGACACCCACTGTCGCGGCTCTAACCAGGTTCACACCCAACTCCCGGCATAGTGCCGCCGCCTCGGTGTCCAGGTCGTAGATCACCTCCATGTGGTCGGAGAGAAAGCCGATCGGCACTACAACAATATCCTTCAAGCCTCCTCCGGAGTGGAGTTGGCGGATGTAGTCACAGATGTCGGGTTCTAGCCAGGGCTGCGTTGGGGGTCCGCTGCGGCTCTGATAGGCCAGAGTTGCGGCGGGCCTGCCAAGCATCTGGCACACAAGCTGGCACGACTCGCGGAGTTGCCCCACGTACGGGCTCACTTGGGCCATCGAGAGCGGAATGCTGTGGGCACTGAAAACCACAGACGCCGAATCGCGCCGTTCGGGCGCGATCTGCTCCAACGCCACTCGAGCTCGGTCTGCGGCAGCCGCGAGAAAACCGGGATGGTTGTGGAAGGTCCGCAACTTATGGATCTCGGGAGCACCCGGCCCGGTCTCGATACGCGCCCGTTCGATGTCCTCCCGATACTGGCGGCAACCCGAATAGGATCCAAAAGCCGAGGTGGCAAACGCCAGAGCACGGCGCACGCCGTCGGCCTCCATCTGCCGCAAGGTATCGGCGAGCAGAGGGTGCCAATTCCGGTTTCCCCAATAGATAGGGAGAGATGGGCCGTGGGCCTTGAATTCGCGCTCGAGAGCAGCGATCAGAGCTCGGTTCTGGCCGTTGATGGGGCTCCTGCCTCCAAAGTGATAATAGTGCTCCGCCACCTGGAGCATTCGCTCGCGGGGCACGTTCTTTCCACGCAGCACATTTTCCAGAAATGAGATAACATCCTCTCGCCGTTCTGGTCCTCCGAACGAGACGATCAACAGTGCGTCATAAGTCATTGCTCAGTGTCCCCCCGAGCCGCAACGGCGGCTGCGGCGATCCTCCGCAACATTCCCTCGAACACGATCTGGTGCCAGGGATAGACGGAATACCAATAAGCTCTTCCCAATATCCCCACCGGGTCAAAGCTCGCAGTCTGACGAATCGTACTTCCGCCGGAATCACTCGACACCTCGAACTCCAGCCACGCGCGTCCAGGTAGTTTCATCTCGGCGGCGAGACGCAACCGGCGATTCGGCTCGAGAACTTCTACGCGCCAGCAGTCTACTCGGTCGCCGACGCGAAGGATGTCCGGATCGCGGCGACCGCGTCTCAGTCCCACGCCACCTGCCATCAGATCAATGGCGCCGCGCAGCTTCCAGAGCCAATCGGCGTAGTACCAGCCGGTGGCGCCGCCAATCCGGCGGATGGGTTCGAATGCTTTCTCCGGCGGCACTCCCACACGGATTGACCTGGAATCGAGCAGCAACCTTTGTTCTCCTGTGCTCAGCGCTCTGGCAATCGCTTCCCGGAATCCGCAAGGGCGAATCTTGAACTCAGTCAGAGCCGATTGGTCTTCGACCACGGTGGGGTGGCGAATGCTGTCAACCAGTTTGCGGCCCACTCGAACGTAGACAGGAGTGACGAGGCCTAGCCAGAGGCTGGACAGCCGGGGCGTGAGCACGGGCACGGAGAGTACGAACCGTTTCAGCCCTCGTTGGCGCGCATACTCCCGCATTAGTCCGCCATAGGAGACCTTGTCGGACCCCCCGATCTCGAACACCCTGCTGGCGTCGGGGGGCAGGTCCAAAGCGGCGAGAAGGTAGTTCAACAAGTCGCTGACGGCAATCGGCTGAGCAGGCACCGACACCCAACGCGGCGCAATCATCACGGGCAGCCGTTCCACCAGAGCGCGGATCATTTCGAAAGAGAGACTGCCGGAGCCGATCACAATCGATGCCCGAAACTCAATGACCGGAACTCCCGACGACCGCAGGATCCCTCCCACTTCCTGGCGGCTGCGAAGATGCGCCGACAGCTCCTGATTGCTCCTGCCGAGTCCGCCCAGGTAGACGATCCGGCGCAATCCCGCTTCCCGTGCGGCGTCGCCGAATACACGCGCTGCTGTACGGTCCTCGTCTTCGAAGGACCCCGACGAGCCCATTGAGTGAACCAGATAGTAGGCGGTGTCGACTCCCATCATGGCTGCACGAACAGAAGCCGCGCCCCGGACGTCACCGGCCACGACTTCCGCCCCAGCCGCCCCCGCAGCCGCAGCCGGCAGGGCCTCTGGCCGTCGCGCCAGACAACGAACCCGATGACCGGCCGCCAGCAGGGCTTTCAATAACTCCCCGCCGACGTAACCGGTGGCGCCTGTGAGCAGGATTAGGGGTGTCATTTTCTCTTGATACTCGCCAGGGCCGCGAGTGCGCAACGGCGGGCCTCGTCATGCTCGACGATCGGGTGCGGATACATTCCGCCACTTTTCAGGCCGAGGCTCCGCTCCGATTCTGGAACCCAGCGGCGGACGTATGCGCCATCAGGGTCGAATTTTGCAGCCTGCGTTGAGGGGTTGAAGATTCGGAAGTATGGAGCCGCATCGGCGCCACAGCCCGTGACCCATTGCCAGCCGAGGGTATTGTTCGCCAGATCCGCATCCACCAGGGTGTCCCAAAACCAGGCCGCCCCTTCCTGCCATCCGATCAGCAGGTGCTTAACCAGGAAAGACGCCACCACCATGCGCACCCGATTGTGCATCCAGCCGGTCCGCCACAGCTCACGCATGCCGGCGTCCACCAGAGGATAACCGGTCTGGCCTCGCTTCCACGCCCCGAACAGTTCGGGATCGCTCTGCCAAGGGAAGGTAGAAAACTCCTGTCGAAGAGCCTTGTGCGGCGATTCCGGGTGATGATACAGCAAATGGTACGCAAACTCGCGCCAGCCAATCTGCCTGAGGTGGGACTGGCAAGCCGCGGCATGGCCGTTCATCAGCCCCAGGACTCCACGCCAAACCTGCCCTGGACTGATCTCGCCGAAGTGCAGGTGCGGAGAAAGCCGCGAGGTGCCCGCCACGCCCGGCCGGTCCCGGTTCACCGGATAACCCGTGAGAGCTTCCTCCAGGAAGCGCTTTAGCTGTCGCATGGCCCCTAGTTCGCCAGGCTGCCAGACCTCACGAAAACCGGCTGCCCAATCCACCACCGGCTCCAGATTGAGGTCAGCGAGGGCCAAAGATCGTGGCCATCTCTCGGGTGGACGCAGGCGCTTCGGTGCGTCCATGGATGGAGATGCAATGGACTTTGCCAGGCAGGCTCGCCAGAACGCCGTGAAGATCCGGAACGGCTGTCCACTCTGATTCCGGATTGTCCATGGCTCAAACAGCAGGCTTCCATTGAAGCTCTCCGCGAGCAGTCCCCTCGCGTGTAACTTCGATTTCAAGTCGCTGTCACGGGTGACCGCGGCGGGCTCATACCGGCGATTCCAGAAGACAGCCGTGGCCCCGGTTTCGGTTGCCAGACAGCGCAGAGTTTCGTCTGTCGGACCCCGCCGTACGATCAGTCGCGAGCCGCGTTGTTCGAGTGCGGCGCTGAGATCCGCCAGGGATCGGGCCAACCACCATTTCGAGGCTGCCCCCGGGGGCCACGCGCCCTCTTCCTCGGGAGCCCAGACGTACACGGGAACCACAGGAGAGCCCCGTTCCAGCGCAGCAGCCAGGGCCGGGTTGTCCGACAGTCGCAGATCTTGCCGGAACCAGACCAGAGCCGGCGCACCGCGCGTGCTTCTCACTTCGCCTCCGCCCGTGCGGGGCCGCCAAGGACCTCTTGCACGCGACGGAAGCGATAATCGAAGATCCGTTCCACGTCGCCTCGGACCTTGAGGAAATGCATCGCTCTGCCGGCGATCCCGAACGGGAGCCGGTACCGGACGATGTCGGTCATGCGTGTTCCACCATCTTCCGATTCGAATCGATGCGTGTGGTGCCAAAGCCGGTACGGGCCGCCCAACTGCACGTCCACAAAGCGAAAGGGCGTCTTCCATTCCCTGATCTCCGTCGTCCAACTCACTGGAATGCCGTGCCAGCTCAGGCGGTACCGGATTCTCGTTCCCGCCGCGATGTGGATCGGGCCGGGCGTGAGAATGCGAAAGCCCAGCCAGGGCGGCGTGATCTCCCCCAGGTTCCGGGCATCGGAGAAGAACGCGAAGACCTCATCGATAGGCCGGGGTATCCACTGCTCGCGCCGCAAGGTGTGAAATCTGGTCAATCCCGCATCCCTCCTCTCCCCAAGGCTCGCCAAACAGCTTACGGGGCGAATGGTTCTTGGTCAACAAAAGCTGGAAGTCGCCGATATGGCGCTCCAGGAACGCGCCCTCGCAGTAAGCAAAATAGTAGTCCCACATGCGAACGAAGTGATCGTCGAAGCCCAGAGCCCGGACTTCGTCCAGAGCGTTGTGAAACCGATTCCGCCACTCCGCCAGCGTGCGCGCGTAGTGCGTGCCAATGTCCTCCGCGTGGTAGAGCGAAAGCGTGGTGACGCGCGCCAGTGACCGGAGAATCTCGCTCACCGACGCCAGTTCGGAGCCCGGGAAGATATGTTTCTGGATGAAGTCGGCGCGCCGCCGGTAGGCTGAAAAAGCCTGTTCGTTGATAGTGATGGTCTGCATCAGCATGTTGCCTTCGGGACGTAACAGGCGGTCGCACGCCCGAAAGAACTCGTCGTAATAAGGAAGTCCCACCGCCTCGAACATCTCGATGCTGACGATCTTGTCGTACTGGCCGCGGAGGTTCCGGTAATCCTCCTGGAGCAGTTCGATGCGGTCCCCGCCGGCGATCGAGTCGAAGCGTCGGCGTTCGTGCTCGTGCTGCTGGAAGCTGATCGTCGTGGTTGTCACGCGGCACCCATAGTGCTGTACGGCGTGTTCGGCAAACCCGCCCCACCCCGTGCCGATCTCCAGCACATGGTCCTGCGGGCCGAGCCGCAACTTCTTGCAGATTCGGTCGAGCTTCTGGAACTGCGCCACCTCCAGAGGGTCTCCTTCCGATTCGAAGAACGCGCAGGAATACATCAAGCTGGGGTCAAGGAAGAGCGCGAAGAAGTCGTTGCTCAGATCGTAGTGCGCCTGGATATTACGGCGGCTGCCGGCGACGGAGTTGCCGCGCAGGCGATGGCGCAGGGCGTCCAACCCCCGGCTGAATGCGCTCAACAGCCGGTTCTGGCTGTCCAGGCGGGCGAGGTTTCGCACCGCCAGGCGGACTACTGAAACCAGGTCAGGCGAGGACCAGTCGCCGTCCACCCAGGCTTCCCCGATGGCTACGTCGCCTCCGAACAAGGCGCGCTGAAAGAAACGGTCGCGGTGGACCACCAGGGTCGCCTGGAGCGGCGAGTCCGGCTCGCCGAATTTCCAGGCGCGCCCGTTCCACATCAGTTCCAACGAGCCCCCGCGCAGGGACTCCAGGCTCTTGAACAAGATGCGCTGAGCGAACGATGTGAGAAACGGTTTCATGGTGGTTCTCCGTGCACCGGGCCGGATGGGTGAAGACCGGTACCTTTTTGAAATACAGGCGCAAAGCCTGCCAGTGGATCGCGGCCATCACCTTGGCCGTCCTCCACGGGAATCGCCGCAAGGCGCGGTGCAGCGCAGGAGCGCTCCAGTTCTCGCGTCGAAGAGAGAGCGTGGCGTCGAAGGAGTTGTACTCGCCGTCCAGCGTGCTCATATGCGCCACCAATTGTTCGGCCGGCGGCGGCAGCACAAAGCGATAGTCGAGTTCCATCGGCATAAACGGCGAGACGTGCATGGCCTTCCGGCAGCGGTAGACGTGCGGCTTGGACCGGTGCTCGCGGCTGGCCGCGGGAAGCCAATAATTGCGGCTCTCGCCGAACGTGCTGTTTACTTCCGCCAGGATGATCTCGAGCCTGCCCTCCTGGCTGAAGCAATAAAAGAGCGAGATAGGGTTGAAGTTGTATCCCAGATACCGCAGGTGCGTCAGCAGGAATATGGGACCCGCCGGCAGCCCGATTCCCTGTTCCTCCGCGTCCGCCTTCAGTCTCTCGCGCAACGGCCGGGCCGGGTCGCCGAAGTGGTCCCGCTCATCGAAGCTCGCCCAGTTGAAGCGGTTGTAGCTCGAAAACCGCGAGACCTTCATCAACTCGGGGATGCGGTCGATGTCCAGAAAGGCCATAAACAGCGGATAGGTGAACTCGTGCCGCGCGGGTTCGAACCTGCGGTGCCGAAGCGTGCCGGTATAGATTGCGGACTCCATGCCGTCAGCAGTCCACTCCCAGCGTCCGCGCCACTCGCAGGGCGGAATTGAGCCCATCTTCATGAAAGCCGTAATACCAGTACGCGCCGCAATAGTGGGTCCGGTTCACGCCGCTGACGTCTTTCCACCGGGCCTGCGCCCGGACCGCGTCGTGTGTGTACAGCGGGTGGTAGTACACGATGCGCCTCAAGACCTGGGAGGGGTCGATGGCGCCGTTGGCATTCAATGTGACGCAGTAGTCTTCCGGGGAATCGAGCGACTCCAGGCGGTTCATGTGATACGTGAGCGTGGCCCCCGCGCCGGCATCCTGGCTCAGGTGGTAGTTCCACGACGCGCGCGCCCGCGGTCTCGCCGGCAGCAGCGACGAATCGGTGTGCAGGCAAACTTCATTCCGGCTGGTCTGGAAACTGCCCAGGACGTCCCGCTCCGAGTCGCTCGGCGATTCCAGCAGCGGCAGGATCTGGTTCCCATGGCAGGCGAACACTACGCTGTCAAAGGACATCGCCGGACGGTCGTGGAAGCGCAATGTGACCTGCGCCTCACCCCGAGCCACGGACTGGAGGTTTACGGCGGTGTAGATCCGATCGCGGTAGGGGGCCGTGCTCGGCCCGATGTAGCTGTGGCTTCCGCCGCGGATCACTTTCCATTGTGGGTGCGTATTGATCCCCAGCATTCCATGATTGTCGAAGAACCGCAGCCGTGTGAGTGCAGGGAACGAGCGTATTGCATCGGTGGACATCGACCAGACGGCACAAGCCATCGGGTAGAGGTAACGCTCTGTGAACAGCGATGAGTAGGCCCCCTGTTCGATGACGTCACCTAGCGTCAGCGTCGCCGCCGCCGGGTCTTCGAGCAGCTTGGGAGCCTTTTTGTTGAACCGCAAGATCTCCCGCAGCAGACGGTATTGGCCGGATCGCAGAATGTTGCTGCGCTGCGCGAAAAACCCGTTGAGGCCGCGGCTTGAGTACTCGAATCCCGTGCGCCGGCACAATACGGCGAACGACATGTCGCTTGCCCGCGTTTCCACGCCGAGTTCCGCCAGCAACTTTACCAGGTTAGGGTAGGTGCGATCGTTGTGAACGATGAAGCCCGTGTCCACCGCCAGAGGGCCGCGGCTACCTTCCACCGTGACCGTGTGGGTGTGCCCGCCCAGCCGCGCGTCCTTTTCGAAAACCGAGACCTCGTGCTTTCGGCTGAGGTAGTAGGCCGCCGCCAACCCCGAAATTCCGCTGCCGATCACCGCGACGCGCATTATTTGGCCTCTTGCACTCTAGCGGTGGGAATCCGGAAGGGCCGCAGATCCCGGACCAGGCCTAGCGCGGCCAGCAGCTTCAGAAGGACGTAGGTGAGGTCGAGTTCCCACCACCGCAGCCCTTGCCGGCAGCTTCCCATCGAGAAGTGGTGGTTGTTGTGCCAGCCTTCGCCGAACGTGATCAGGGCCAGAAGCCAGTTATTGCGGCTGTGGTCGGGTGTATCGAATCGCCGGCTCCCGAACAGGTGCGCCAGCGAGTTGATGGAGAATGTGCAGTGGTACAAAAGAACCGTCGCTATGATATAGCCCCAGACGAAGGCTCCCACTCCGCCCGCCCAAAAGACGATCGCCGCGAAGGCCACTGTTGGAACCCAGTGATGCCGGTCAAGCCAGCGCAGTTCCGGGAACCGCGCCAGGTCCGCCACCTTCTGTGTTTCGTACGCGTCGTGCTCGTTCGAAAGAATCCAGCCCGCATGTGACCACCAGAAACCGCGCTGCCAGGGCGAGTCGACGTCCTGTTCGTCGTCGGAATGTCGATGGGGCTCGCGATGTTGGGCCGCCCACCAAAGGACGCCCTTTTGGCCGGAAGTCTGGGCCAGGAGGGCCATCAGGAAATGCCCGAGACGCCCGAGGCGGTAGCTTCTGTGGCTGAAATAGCGATGGTAGCCCGCGGTTACCCCGAACATGCGCACGGAATACGAAACGGCCATCCACAACAGCAGCGGCCAGGTGGGCGGGAAGAAGACCACCGCCACCATCCCTAAGTGCAGCAACAGAAAAGGAATAACCGCGCCGTACCGGTAGCGGACGGGTTGCATCGAGAAACTCACAACTTCAATCTAGCGTTCTCGTTCACTTTTGTCAAGTATTTTTCCATGACAAATGCTTGACAAAATAAGAATGGTCCGATACGCTAGGATTGTTCACGAAAGTCATGTCTGTCCAATACCCCATCCGGGCCGCCGCCAAGCTCACTGGAATCTCCCTGGACACGCTTCGTGCCTGGGAGCGGCGTTACGGTGCCGTGACTCCCGCCAGAACCGAGCGCCGGCGCTTCTATAACGAAGCCGACATCCATCGCCTCATGCTTCTGAGAAGCGTTGTGGAGAGTGGCCGCTCCATCAGCCAGGTAGCGTCTCTGTCGGATGCGGAACTCGAGGAACTAGAACGTAAGACCCGGGCCTTAACCCGAAAGACTGAGACTGTGGCCGCCGCGGAAGTCGCTTCTCCGGCGCTCCAGCCCCTGGTGGATGCGCTCAAGTCTTACGACTACGATGCCACCAACGAGGAGTTGGGAAGGCTGGCGCTTCTCTTACGCCCTGATGAGCTGGTTCACCGCGTGGTCCTTCCTCTGATGCGCATTGCCGGAGAGAATTGGGAGAACGGGGTCTTCCAGATTGCCCAGGAGCACATGCTCTCCGCCTGCGTGCGAAATCTCCTGGGTGGGCTCGTTCGTCTTCAGAAGAACGGCCGCGGTGCGGGCAGTATTTTATTTACAACTCCCTCGGGCGAACTGCACGAATTCGGCATCCTGGCGGCGGCCATGCTCGCGGTCGCGCACGACTTCCGGGTTGCCTACCTTGGTCCGAACCTGCCGGCGCGTGAACTGCTCCTGGCGGTCGAAAAGAGCGCGCCGCGGGTAGTGGTGCTCGGAATCATGGACACAAATGCGACGCCCGCCGTCCTTGATGATATTCACCGCCTGGCGTCGGACCTTCCAGTAGCGACCGAGCTATGGCTGGGGGGCAGCGGTGCCTCCCGAATCTCCGATGGGTTGGTGCGGGGCGGCCTCCTTGTTCTCGAGGACCTCACGCAATTCGAGCGCCACCTGGCCCGATTGAAAACCGCGTCTTCACCGGAGCCTGGTCTGTGAAGCTGTTCCTAAAGGTAGTGTTCGGTGGGGTCTTCCTTTGGATGATCGTGATGACCATCCGGACCAGCCTGGCCCTCAGCCTTCTAGAAGCCTGGCCAAGCTATGCCGCGAATCCGTGGGCCGTCGCGACCTTGTACGACGCCTACTTCGGGTTTCTGACATTCTATGTCTGGGTCGCCTACAAAGAGCGGAAGATGTGGTCGCGCATCATGTGGTTTTTTCTGATTATGGGTCTCGGAAATATTGCGATGTCTCTCTATGTGCTGGTTCAACTGCTCCGCCTTCGCCGGGAGGAGCCGGCCGAAGCAGTCTTGTGGAGGCAGGCCCAATGAGAGCCGGCCTGTTGCGGCGCAGAATCATCGGTCCAATCCTGGATCTGCTGCGCCAGGGCATCACACCAGAGAAGATCGCTCTCAGCATCGCCCTTGGGCTCACCCTTGGCGTCACGCCAGTACTGGGATCGACGTCGCTGCTGTGTCTTCTGGCGGCCGTCCTGCTTCGCCTGAATCTGCCGGCCATCCAATTGGTCAACTATTTCGTGTATCCCTTGCAGTTTGCTCTCCTGGTCCCTTTCATCCGTGCCGGTGAATGGATTTTCGCTGCACAGCCGGTCAGGATCTCCCTCTCCCAGATCCTTGACCTGATTCGGACCGATACCTGGACTGCGATCGCCACGCTCTGGACGGCGACCATGCACGCACTCGTGGCGTGGTTCGCGCTCGGCTCGCTGGCGTCCATCTTGATCTACGCCCTGCTGACGCCGGCCCTTAGGCGGCTGGGTGAATCCCTGCGAGTGGAGTCCCAATGACGGCAGTTGTCCTGCAAGCCCTCACTGTCGGATCAGCGTCCGTGTGCGGACTGATGCTGCTGCTATGGCTGATTCACCTGCCCATGCGGAACGCCGCGATCGTGGACGCAGGGTGGGCCGGGGCCTTGGCTCTGCTGGGCGTAATATACGCTGCGGTGGGTGGAGGCTATCCGCCGCGCGCCCTGCTGGTCGCCTCGATGGCGTTGCTTTGGGGTCTGCGCTTGGCGCTCTATCTACTGCTCACCCGCGTCATCGGCCACCCCGAGGAGGGACGCTACGTGCAACTGCGCCGCGAATGGGGCGGCAACCTGCCGCTGAAGTTTCTTGCCTTCTTCCAATTCCAAGCTCTGCTGTGCATTCTTCTTTCTACTCCGTTCCTCTTAGCCGCCTTGAACGCCCGGCCCCGGCTCGCCCTCCAGGAATACGCGGCCGTTGCCCTGTGGCTCGCCGCCTTCCTGGGAGAATTGCTCGCCGACCGCCAGCTCCACGCGTTCAAGGCTAACCCCGCCAATCGCGGCCGGACCTGCCGCGCCGGGCTGTGGCGCTACTCGCGCCACCCGAACTATTTCTTTGAGTGGCTGATCTGGGTGGCCTTCGCCCTGTTCGCGATCGGCTCTCCTTATGGATATCTGGCGCTGGTTTCGCCAATTCTCATCCTGTTCTTCCTCTTCCGGGTCACCGGCATCCCCGCCACCGAAGCGCAGGCGCTGCGGACCAAGGGAGAAGACTACCGGCAATATCAGCAGACCACCAGCCCTTTCGTGCCCTGGTTCCCAAGAGACTAATCTATGCGAGCAGAAACCTTGACCATCTCACCCGTACTCGAATCGGGCTACAACAAGTGGCTCGAACGGGACCTTTTTCCCGACTGGCTGATCCGGCTCGGCATCCGGCAGCTTCTGGCGGCGCGGCTGCGCCAGGAAGCAGAAGGGGGCGCTGAGGCGCACGCCGATCGGCTAATGCGCTTCATCGAACAACTGCGCCGCAGCCCGATCGCCATCCGCCCCGATGCCGCCAATGAACAGCACTACGAAGTGCCGGCCCAGTTCTACCGTCACGTGCTCGGCCCGCACATGAAGTACAGTTGCGCCCTCTGGTCCGGAGTGTCGGGGCTGGAGGAAGCCGAGGCGGCCATGCTCGACCTGACGTGCCGGCGCGCCCGGCTGGAAGACGGGCAGGACCTCCTGGAATTGGGCTGCGGCTGGGGTTCCCTCTCGCTCTGCATGGCGGGTCGTTATCCCAACAGCCGCATCCTGGCGGTCTCCAATTCACGGTCGCAGAAGGAGTTTATCGACGCCGAAGCGGCGCGACGCGGCCTCGCTAACCTTGAGGTGGTCACCGCCGACATGAATGACTTCCACGCCGAACGGCAGTTTGACCGCATCGTCGCGGTCGAAATGTTTGAACACATGCGCAACTACGGCGAGTTGCTGCGCCGCATTGCCTCATGGTCGCGGGGCGAGGCCCTGCTGTTTGTGCACGTGTTCTCCCACAGTCGCTTCGCGTACCCCTTCGAGGTGCGCGACGCTTCGGACTGGATGGCACAGCACTTCTTCACCGGCGGCCTCATGCCCAGTGACGATCTGTTGCTCCACTTTCAGGATCGCTTCCGCATCCGCGATCGCTGGCGGGTCAGCGGCATCCACTATCAGAAGACAGCGGAGGCGTGGCTGGGGAAACTGGACCGCCACCGCGGCGAGGTGCTCGCCTTGTTCGGCAAGGTCTACGGCCGGGAAGAGGCCCTCCGATGGCTGGTCCGATGGCGAGTTTTCTTTATGTCCTGCGCCGAGCTATTTGGGTATGCCCGGGGACAGGAATGGATCGTGTCCCACTATCTTTTCGAGAACGTGGCCGGTGCCAGTGAACGAGGTGGCCTCTCGTGAGTATGCTGCCTGTCATTCTGATGGCTTCCTCCGCAATCCCCGTGCTATCTCCAGGACAGCCCATGCCCGCCTTGAAAGGCGAATTTCTTACCGGCCGGCAAGCCGTACTGCCGGATGCCGCCGCCGGTCGCGTGGCCTTGCTCGCCCTCGGCTTCGCCTACGATTCGCGATTCGCCGTCGAGGCGTGGATTGGCCGCTTCCGTAAGGACTCCGGCGATAATCCCAAGGTAACGTTCTACGAAGTCCCCATGATCGGCGGCATGGCACGCTTGGGAAAGTGGTTCATCGATAGCGGGATGCGAAGGGGCACTCCCAGAAAGGATCACGAGAACGTGATCACGGTTTACGGCGGCACGGAGCCATGGAAACAGCGTCTGGACTTTCAATCTCCGAACGCAGCCTACCTAATTCTCCTTGACCAGCACGGCATCGTGCGCTGGCGGTACAACGGAGCATTCAACGAAGAAGCGTACAAGTCACTTTCGGCGCAAGTAACGGCGCTCACCACCAACTGAACGACTATGAGACTACCGGCAATGCTTGCAGGGCTCCCGTTTCTCTCGACATCGCTTCCCGCCGCTTCGACGATCCATGAGTTCACTCTGAATATCATAGACGGCCAGCCGACGTCTAGCGCAATTCCACGGGAAGGTCATACTGACTGTCAATGTGGCCAGTAAGTGTGGCTTCACGCCCGATGGCCATCGATCACGGGTTCCGCGATGCTCCTCCCCTCCTGCCCGTGAACTATCAGGAGGTCGTCGAGGGAGTTGAATACGTTCGTATTAGCGACGGCGGCGGCGTTCGTTGCCGCCAGCTAGCGGAGCACCACCGCACCATAGTCGAACTCCGCGACATCGGCAAAATGACCAGTCTCGCTGATGTGCTAGAACCTCACCTGGATTCCTCCGCATTGGCCGCGGCTTCTTCGGTGGTAAAGATAGCCATGTCCCGCAGGCTGTCCTCATGTATCGGCGCTGGGAGATGAAGGCTGTGCCTGCTCAACAGCCACAGCTCCGGGAGAATCTCGGCCTGCAGGCGCCCTCCGTAGAAAACGCGAACAACCGCGCTCTCGGATACAACAACCGCGATAGCGCCTGTTTCTCGCGAAATCGAAGCTGCGGCGAGATGGCGGCTTCCGAGGCCGAATGTCATATCGACACCTTTGGCGGACGTATCGAGATACCGGCACGCTGCAGCCACTACGCCTCTCTCGTCGAGGATAAACGCCCCATCAAGTTGCGCCAGTTCCTTGATGGTACCTCTGAGATTCGGATCTGTGACCCGGCGAGCCTCCGCGGGATGCAGCGCCAGCGGGTCGAGAATGAGTGGCCTCGAATGGCGCATTACGGAATCCACGAAACCAACTGTGAAAAGCGTACCGATGCGGCGTCCTTCGCGGGCGATTTCGATCGCCAGTTCTAGAACGGACTCCAGGATCTCCCTCGGACACCATTCAGCTTTGGGGCAGATGTGCTCAAACATGGAAGGACTGAGGCGTGTTCTCGCCGGCGGCGATACCGGAAACCTGAGGCCTTGCTGCCACGAATAGTCTGGTCATCTCCATGCGCGTCTCCGCTCACCAGGGCGCTCGGGACACGCATCGAAATTGGGAACCGTGTGCGTGAGCCGCTTCGCGATGTTGGTGAACCCGTCCCCTGAGCTCGAAGTATCGGTTTCGTGCCTCGGTGCTGGTCTGCAATGCGGTATGAGGCTTATTCGCCCCATTGGTTCCCGCCACGCTTGAATCGGCTGCTGCAAGCGCCTCGGTCGCGGCCGTCAACTGATCCAGCAAATCAGTGCATACGTGGCAAAACAGCGGTCGTCTCGGCATCTGATATTCTCCTCCTCATAGGATGCTCCGCAGTCGCACGGCGCGGATGCAGATGCGCTTCGGACACGGCTGTTCGAAGTAGCCAACGCAGATATAGCCCGAAGGCAAATGCAATCACCAAACACGTGCAGAACAGAAACAAACCATCAAACGACCTGACCTCGCCAGCGGCGATCAACCAACCACCAACAACCAGGCCCGCACTGACAAAGCCCAAGTAACAGAAGAGATAGCGCGCGACCCAACATGGCCCAGATCAAGCCTTTGCCATTGAAACCCGCCGAACACGGGGTAGCTCAGCCTCCATCTCTTCCAAAGACAAGCGCAAAGTCGTTCGGGCCGCGTCAGTCGCGGCCCGAACGACGTCACAGCAGCGCTTACGCGCTGAGGGCTTTTTGCCCAGCGCCCGTCTGGATCTGGATCTGCTTCGGCTTGCTCGCTTGAGCAATCGGCACCTGAATATCCAGAACGCCGTTGTGAAGCCGGCAGTTCACGTGGTCCAAGTCGAGGCCCGAGGGCAGCGTCAAGGCCGTATAGAACTTCCCGTAGGCCATCTGCGTGTATGCATTCTTCTCGAAGCCGTCCGGCGCTTTGCGTTCGCCTTCGATTACGAGCTGGCCATTCTGCACGCTCACGTGCACGTCCTTTTCGGAAACACCAGGAAGGATCGCCCGCAGAGTCAAGAAGTTGTCGTTCCAACCCGACTCCACAACTGGGGCAAAGTTCCACGTCCGCTCGCCACTGGCGGCGGAAGCCGTGGGCTGGGTCTGATAACCGTAGAAGTTGTCAAACATTTGATCGACAGAGCGCCGGAACTGGTCCAACGTCTGTCGAACGTCGTTGGTAAACAGCGTGTTCAACATAGGCTCTCCTTAAAGTCGTTCGTTGGATTTGGGTGAGAGGGTGGGAGGAAACTCGCGACAGCAAGCTTTCAGGAGGCATTCTCAGAGCCTCCAGGGCCGACTGCTTACAGCCGTTGCCGGGATTGTCCCTCCCGACCTCTCAAAGAATTTCCCTGTTTTTTTATTACCACAGGAGCTGTTTTTGTGTCAAGAGCTTGCGATGATAAAACAGCGATTCCGTAACGTGGTATCTCTCCGCCCGGCATGCCGCTGATTTGGCGCGGTTTGTGGAGTTGGGGGGGTAGCGGCGGAGTTGTATTCACCTCG
>Ga0209698_10004194_pt1 | contig 15879 bp, 14 predicted proteins | sample LitLauG_LLR_2012_FD_187203 | JGI IMG/M metagenome (GOLD analysis project Ga0209698, IMG submission 187203) | Freshwater sediment microbial communities from Pennsylvania, USA - Little Laurel Run_MetaG_LLR_2012 (SPAdes) (version 2) | ecosystem: Environmental > Aquatic > Freshwater > Creek >...
GATTCAGCGCGTGATCCGCAAGCTCACGCCGGAGCTGGAAGCCCAGTGCAATGGCAAGAGTGCGCTCGGCCGTGGTGGCATGATTTCGAAGCTGCGCGCCGCGAAACTGGCGAGCGAAGGCGGAGTCCACGTCGCCATCGTGAACGGACGTCATCCGCAGGCAATTACGCTAGGGATGGCCCGCAAGATCGGAACCTATTTTCCTCCGCGGAAGACGACCTGATGGCTGTCACTCTCGCCAACACGGCTTCGACGCAGGAAAAACTGCGACGTGCTCGCGCCGCCAGCGCGAAGCTGGCACAATTGTCGTCCGAGCAGAAGAACGCGCTGCTGCTCGCGATTGCAGACGCCGTCGAAGGTCATGAGAAGGACGTTCTCGCGGCGAATCGGGCAGATATCGAACACTCAGGTCTCGAGGGCGCGATGCGCGACCGCCTGCTGCTCACGCCGACGCGAATCAGAGAAATGGCTCACGGAGTGCGCGATGTTGCGGCCTTGCCGGATCCGATCGGTGAGACGCTCGCAGAGTGGACCAAGGAGAACGGACTGCGCATCCGCAAAGTGCGCGTGCCTCTCGGGGTTGTCGGAATCATCTACGAATCACGCCCGAATGTCACTGTTGACACCGCTGTGCTCGCGCTGAAGACCGGCAATGCTATTGTCCTCCGCGGCGGTAAAGAAGCGGCGCGCAGCAATCAACGTCTGGTCGAGATCATGGCTGCGGTCCCTGGAGTCCCCGAGGGTGCGATCGAACTGCTGGATTCCGGAACACGGCAGACGGTGCACGATCTCATCAAAGCTCGCGGACTCGTCGACGTCATCATCCCCCGCGGCGGCGCTGGGCTTATCACCTTCGTCACTGAGAATTCAGCCGTCCCGGTGATTGAAACCGGGGCAGGGAACTGCCACATTTTCGTCGACGCCTCCGCAGACTTTGACATGGCGGACCGGATCGTGATCAATGCAAAGACGCAGCGTCCGTCAGTCTGCAATGCAGCCGAGAAGTTGCTGGTCCACGAGCGCGTTGCCGCGGAATACATTCCGCGAATCGCAAAGAAACTGATCGATGCCGGAGTGGAACTCCACGGGGATGGCAAATCGCGGACTCTGGCAGGCGGGTTGCCAGTCTCACCCGCGACGGAACAGGAGTGGTACGAGGAATATTTGCGGCTGTGTATGGCAATCGCGGTGGTCGCCGATGCGAACGATGCCATCGCGCATATCAACAAATACTCGACCAGGCACTCGGACTCGATCGTCACGAGTGACCAGGTGAATGCGCGCAAGTTCCTCCGCGAAGTTGACTCTGCCGCGGTCTACTGGAACGCGTCGACCCGCTTTACTGACGGCGGCGAATTCGGCTTCGGAGCCGAGATGGGCATCAGCACGCAGAAACTTCACTGTCGCGGCCCATTCGCTTTGGCCGAACTCACATCGTCAAAGTACGAGATCATTGGGACGGGGCAGGTCAGGTAAGACGTCGATTCATGACGACCGTTATCGCCAAACACCAACTCTCATCACCTCGAAATGATGATCGTAGGTCCAGACGTCTAATCCCATGCGGGTAGCCAGCGCCGCGAGGGAAGCGTCAACCAAAGTGAGGCTCTGATCCGAGAAGCTGCGCACGATTGTGAGCCCCCTGGCATAGTCCTCCGGCGCAGGATTTAGGAACGATGTATCGGATACTTCCGCCAGCCAGCCCGACGCTGCACGTCTCCCAAGTCTAAAAAGGAGTAAGGAGTAGGCCTCAAGCAAGATCGGGTAGGCGATCAGGACCTCTCGCCGATCGCGGGCCAATTCCTTCAGTTGACGGAGGGCGAGTAGATGGTGCTCGTCCCCTTCATCATTCGCCGCATAGAGGGGGCCCGTGTCCGCAAGTACGCCACGGATCATTTCTTCATGCCCGTCAGATAAAGATCGTGGTTCTGACTCACATCGCTCCGCCCGCTGTTTCCTTTCGCGGTGATCTTCAACGGCCGGAATTCCCGCAGAAAGCCGCGTTCGCGCAGGTATTCTCGCAGGGCCGCCTGCATGACGGCAGTGAGCGAGGGAGGAGCGTCTTGCGACTGCAAGTAATCGTCCATGGCCTTGGCAAGGTCGTCGGGAAAAGTCATGGTGGCTCGCTTCATACCCGTAGTATATCACTTTGCGCACCATACGGTGAAATCGGTGAATTTGGTGCATTAGGCGAACATAAAACGAACATAACGATCGGCCAGGATGCCATTCCCAACAACTGCAGGCACCTGTGCTACCTTACTAACTTTCACGTCGGAACCAATGAGAGTCCTTTCCGCAGCGCTTCTCTCCTCCGCCATCCTCTTTGGCTCGTCGACATGGTCTGGAGGGAAGGCGCCAGCCTCCCCAGGTGTGGCGGAAACGATCTTTGGTTTTCGCAAAGCCGCAGCGGAAACGGCCGCCGAAACGCAATTCCTGTCGGTGCCCGATTCCAAGCTCGCCGAAGAGCATTTGCGCATCTTGACCAAAGCGCCTCACATGGCAGGCACGATCGAAGACAAAGCGACGGCGGATTACGTCGCCAAAAAGTTTCGCGACGCCGGTCTTGATACTGAAATCGTCGAGTACAAGGTGTGGATCAACTATCCCGCCGAAATCAATGTGGACATGACCGAGCCGGCCGGGGTCGAGATGCACGGTCCGACGCGAGAGCACGTGAGCAAGGATCCGTACCAGGATGATCCCCGCGTCGTCATGCCCTTCAGCGGCATGTCTCCTTCGGGAGATGTCGAGGCCGAAGTCGTCTATGCCAATTACGGGACGCCGGAAGACTTCGAGAAACTGGATAAGCTGAAAGTCAACGTGCGCGGCAAGATCGTGGTTGTCCGCTACGGCCAGAACTTCCGCGGCGTGAAAGTCTTTGTCGCGCAGGAACACGGGGCGGCCGGAATGATCATTTATTCCGATCCCGCAGACGACGGCTGGCGCCGCGGCGACAAATATCCCGACGGTCCCTGGCGTCCTGACACCGGAGTGCAGCGCGGATCCATCGGCTACATGTTCGAGTTTCCTGGTGACCCGACCACTCCGGGTGTAGCTTCCACTCCATCATTGCCCGACTCGCAGAGAATCTCGCCCGACAATTCGGCGCAGATGCCGAAGATTCCCGTGACTCCGCTCTCGTATCGCGATACCTGGCCGGTGCTGGAACATCTGGGCGGGCCGGATTCCCCGCGCGAGTGGCAGGGCGCGCTGCCCTTTACATATCACGTAGGACCTGGCCCCGCAAAACTGCGTATGCATCTCAAGCAGGATTACCAATTCCGCACGCTCTGGGATGTAATCGGGCGCGTGCAAGGCAGTGAGATGCCGGAGGAATGGGTGGTCGCGGGTAATCATCGCGATGCCTGGGTCTATGGCGCGGTCGATCCCAACAGCGGCACAGCAGCCATGCTCGAAGCGGTGCACGGCGTTGGTGAGTTGCTCCGGGCGGGTTGGAGGCCGAAGCGCACGATTGTGTTCGCGAGTTGGGACGGCGAAGAAGAGGGGCTGATGGGTTCCACCGAATGGGTGGAGCAGCATGAGGTAGAACTAAGGAATTCCCCCGCCTACTTCAATGTGGACGTCGCAGTCTCGGGACCAAAGTTCGGCGCTTCTGCCGTTCCCTGCCTCAAGCAGTTCCTGCGCGACGTGACCAAGGTTGTGCCCAGTCCGAAAGGCGGCACGGTGTATGAGGCTTGGCAAAAAGCGTCGCAGCCGGAAGCGACTCCCTCAACCCAATCGCCGGCCGAGGCGGTTGGAGAAAACCACCGCATGCCCGCCGCGCAGGTGAAGTCCGATGTGCCCGTGGGTGATCTGGGCAGTGGGTCCGATTACACGGCTTTCCTGCAGCATCTCGGCGTTCCCTCGAGCGACGTGAGTTCGAGCGGACCCTACGGCGTTTACCACTCCGCGTTCGACAACTTTGCCTGGTTCAAAAAGTTCGGCGATCCGGATTTCGTCTACGAACAGCAGATGGCCCGGGTGTTTGGGCTGGAAGTGGTCCGCATGGCGAATGCCGATGTTCTGCCATACGACTACGAAGAGTACGGGAAAGAAGTTGTAGCCTATCTTGACGCGGCGAAAAGGCGGGCCGACGACAAATTCGGACCTCATGCGCTCGACTTCGATGCGGTGAACACCGCGGCTCACCATTTCCTGTCGGAAGGAGCGAAGATCCTGGCAAAGCAGAAGAATCCACCGGCGGACGCTTCGCGGCTGAACCAGGCGCTGCTGGGCACCGAGCGGGCGCTGCTTGTGCCTCAGGGCTTGCCGCATCGACCATGGTTCCGCCATGCCATCTATGCGCCGGGAGAGTACACCGGCTACGCCGCGGTGGTCATCCCGGGAGTGAACGAGGCCATCGATAAGGGCGACAGCGAGCGGGTTCGCCAACAACTGGCCATCTTGACGGCAACACTGGAGCGGGCAGCGAAAACACTGGATGGGTATCACTAGAATATGACCGCTGCTCACGTGTTGGGACAATTCCTGCGAACCTTGCCGGCCTCCGCGGCGGCCACCTTCCTTGCCCTGTTTCCCATCGTCGATCCCTTTGGCGGGATCCCGATCTTCTTCACCATGACCGCATCATGGACCCCACGAGACCGCTACCGGACCGCTCTCAAGACAGGCATCTGGGTCTTCGTCATCCTGGTCACATTTCTCTTCTTTGGCAGATTCGTGTTGCACTTCTTCGGCATTTCTCTTCCTGTCCTTAAAATCGCCGGCGGACTGATTGTCGCCAACACCGCCTGGGGCATGGTGACCTCCCATGCGCGCATTACTCCGGAAGAAACCCAGGAGGCCGAAGACAAGGAAGACATTTCTCTAACGCCACTGGCAATGCCGTTGATGTCGGGACCCGGCGCAATCGGCGTGGTGATGGCCCTCGCAGCGAATGTAGACAACTGGGAAGCTTATGTTGGGATGGTCATCGGCATCGCTGCCATCGCTTTGAGCGTGGTGCTGTTCTTCTGGTTGGGAGGTCCACTGGTGCGCCGTCTGGGACCGAGCGCGGTCGGTGCCATCAACAAAGTTTTCGGATTTCTGATCCTGGCGATCGCCGTCCAGCTGGTTTCGGACGGCATAGCCGATTTCAAGAGTTGAGTTCAAGCCCCACCCTTCACCCAAATCAACCTTCGCCCAGTTCTGCTGGAACCATTCTTCTCCAGCGTGCGTACCAAAGATGTGGCGCAGGTGCGCCCAAGAGGTGTTCCATGTCTCAGAGATCTCTGCTTCAGGCTTTGCAACTCCACAAAACTCTTTTGTGTTGTTTCTTCCTGGTCCCATTTTGCATGGCGAGCGACTGGCGCTATGAAGAGACACACACGGATGCCCGTGAGTTCGTCTCCGGCGGCTACGTGCATGTGCGCCTCAGCGTTGGGGACGTGCACATCAAGCGCGGCGATGCCGCAAGAATTCGTCTGGAGTACACGGTGAAGTCGCGCCGGGAGAACAATGTGAAGGAGGCGCACGTCGATTTCAACATTCGTGGAAATGACGCAACCGTCGAATTCTATGCTCCGACAGGCGGCAACACGCAATTTGATGTGGAGTTGGAAGTCCCAGCAAATACTCATCTCGACATACATCAGAAGGTCGGCGATTTGTCCGTCGACAGCGTCGAGGGCGACAAAGACCTGAACCTGGGAGTGGGCGACATCCGGGTTTCCAGCGGACGTTCCGGCTATCGACTGGTCAACGCGAGCACTGGCATCGGCGATGTCAATAGTGACGGCTACGGCGAGACTCGCGGTTGGCTCGGCAAGACGCTCAAGTATCACGGCGATGGGAAGTACGAACTGCGCGCCCACGTGGGCGTGGGAGATATCAAGTTGGAAGGGCAGTAGTCTGCGACTAAGAGAGCACTCCGCCCTCAGCTTTCAGCAGAGAACCGGCGACCGTTGGTGGATAATCGACTGCCTGTTCCATTTTCCGAACAAAGACCGCTTTCTCATTCGCGCGACGCCGATCGTGCTAGGGTGGGTCCCGCCAAGGGGCTAATCCCCGTCTCGAGGTCGCCATGTCGTCTTCCCAAAAATCGGACAGCACCGATTCGCTTGTTAAGGAAGCGGTCCCTAGTAAAGACAAAAGGAAACTGGAACCTGCAACGACTTTCGATCAAGTCTTGAAGGATGAACTCCACCGAATCAACAACTCACGCCGATTGCGCGACGCCGCTTGTGCGGAGGGCGAGGAAAGGGTTGGTGAAGCGCATGAGGACAACTTGATCGGGCTGGCTTTCTCCGGTGGCGGCATTCGTAGCGCGACCTTCAATCTCGGGATTCTGCAGGCACTGGCCCAGCATCAACTGCTCCGCAAGTTCGATTACCTCTCTACGGTGTCGGGCGGCGGTTACATCGGTTCCTGGCTCGCGGCATTCACCAAGCGCCGCACCGATCCCCCGCAGGGGGCGACGTGGCCCAAAGGTTCTTTTGCCGACATCGAGGCAGCTCTGACGCCTTCGAGATATGAACCAGACAAGCGGAGCGAGCCTCCGGTCGTGCACTCCTTGCGACTGTACAGCAACTATCTGACACCACACGCCGGGCTGATTTCAGGAGACACCTGGGCCATGGTGGGAACTTGGATGCGCAACACGATCTTGAATCAGACCATCTTTGGGATGGTCTTTGTATGTCTGCTGGTGCTGTGCCAGGCTCTGATCCTGCGGCTGATTCGGGCGACCGAAGACCAGAATGATTTCGCGCTGCTCATCGCCGGCGGAGTGTTTCTGTCAGTGGCGTGCATATCGATGGCGATTCAAGTAGTAGCGGAAGTCCTTCCGAGCGAGCTTCTGCAGAATTGGTTTCAGCGAATCAAGATTACGGCAACAGTGATGCTGCCCTTTGTGCTGGCATGTGTGTTGCTGAATTCTGCCCTGTGGGAGCGAACCGACCTTGGGGATGCAGCCCTGTTCTGGTGGGCGCTTTTCGGAGCGGGTTTTTATTTTGTGGTTTGGGGAATTGTTGCTCTCATGGCTCTGGCACGCCGATCGCGGCGCAAGGGACAAGGACAACCGCCGAAGCCCAGGGTTTCGCTTGGCGTTCTTGTGTCGTGTTCGCCAGTGGCGGGCGCAGTGGGAGGCTGTCTCTTTTGCGCATACATCTTACTTTTGCGCAACCTGCCTGACTGGGCTGGCGCGGACTGGATCGTTCTGGTTTTCGGCAGTGGCGTGTTGATGGCAGTCATGTTGTTGGTTGGTGTTTTCCACATTGGACTCGTGGGCCGCGGTTCGATGGATGTGGTGCGGGAATGGTGGGCGCGGCTGGGAGGGTACCTGAGCATGCTCACCTTCGGATGGCTCCTGCTGGCGGCCACTTGTGTTTTTGCGCCGCTCGGAGTCCGTTGGGCGATCTTCCACTTTCCCAAGACTTCCATCAGTGCAGCGGTGCTCTGGGTGATCCATAACATTCTCGGAGTTGCCGCAGCCGACAGCGCAAAGACTAGCGGAAAGGCCAACGACCCCAATGTCAAGAAGGCAGAAGTCCGAGACGCGGCTGATGACGGTACAGGATCGGCGATCAAAAGCGCACTTGCGTCGCCGAAAGTCCTGAATCTCCTGGCGAAGGTCGCTCCTTACGTTTTTCTCGTGGGCCTGATCTTGCTCGTGAGCACTGTGGTGCACGTGGCTACAGGGCTCTGGTTTGATGAACAAGCCGTCGAACAGACCGCCGCGAAGGTCTGGCATTTTCGAAATGGTTTGGACTGGCCTGCGATACAAAATGCCTACTGGATGCTCCTCAATTCCGGATCAGTCGGTGGCCTGCTGCTGGTTGGTGGAATATTCCTCGTTGCGGGACTTTTTTTGTCCTGGCGAGTTGATGTCAACGAGTTTTCGCTGCACCATTTCTACCGGAACCGGCTCGTGAGATGCTATCTGGGTGCCTCGAATCCCCTGCGGAGGGCGGAACCCTTCACCGGATTCGACCCTGACGACGACCTTTCGTTGTGCTCACTGGACAAGAACTACCCAGGCCCTTATCCGATCCTGAGTGCGGCGTTGAATATCACCGGCGGCGAGGAACTGGGCTATGCGACGCGAAGAGCGAAATCATTCGCGTTTACTCCGCTGTACTGTGGCTATGAACTCGGGACTGCCGGAGAGGGTGAACAGCGATTTACACGCGATCACTGCTTCGAGCCCAGCTACTCGAAAACAGAACACGGACGATCGGTCGGTGGTGTCGGCAAGTTCCCAGCAGAATGCGGAATCTCGCTCGGGACTGCCATGGCGATCTCAGGGGCGGCTGCGAGTCCGAACATGGGCTATCACACCAGCCCGGCAACGGCATTCTTTATGGCCCTGTTCGACGTTCGACTGGGTTGGTGGATGGGCAACTCGCGCAAAGCAGAAGCTTGGGCAAGCGCCGGTCCAGCCCTGGGACTCGGCTATCTATTCTCGGAATTACTTGCGCAGAGCGATCAGAAGAAGAAATACGTCTATCTCTCCGATGGCGGACACTTTGAGAATCTGGCCGTGTACGAGCTCATCCGGCGTCGCTGCCGGCTGATTGTGGCATGTGATGGGGATGCGGATTCGGCCTACCAATTCACCGATCTGCTGAGTTTGATTGAGAAGGCGCGCACCGACTTCGGAGTGCGGATCGAGATCGATTACGCTTCGATCCGTCCTCCTGCGGGCAGCCGCGAGTCTCCCAAGAATTTTGCCGTAGGAAAGATTTATTACAACGGCAACGATGTTGGAATTCTGATCCTAGTGAAGGCAAGCATGCCACAGAGAGCCTCAGTGGTCGCCAACCCCTCGGTTCGAAAACTGCCGGACGACGTATGGAGATATTGTGATCAGCACTCCACATTCCCCCATCAGACGACAGCTGATCAGTGGTTCGATGAATTGCAGTTCGAAAGCTACCGGGCGTTGGGCGAATACATTGGGTGCCTGGCCGCATCGCACATCCGGAAAGCAGTCGAAGATGCATTGGCGCATCCGAGGTTGCCTTGGAGGTCCGCTCCCGCCGGAAAACGGTAGAAGCTGTTATTGATCTCAACCGTATCGAATCGCTCGGCGTACCAGCGAAGCGTTTTGGGCCGCATGTCAGCGGGATAGAGAGGGCCGATCCAGTGCTTGTAGGGCCATCCAGACGTACCGACGTGAATGTCAGATTTCTGCCGGATCGTTCAAATGATTTTGGCGGCGATGGCGCAATCACGCGGGCTCGCGGTGTTTGGTGACGCGAGGGAGCAGGATCAGGATCAAACCGTAGAACAGAAGCGAGACCACCAGTGAGGCGGCGTTCCCGAAGCGCAGGTCTTCCACGAGGAGTTTGAGCGTGCCTAGCGCGACGGCCGCGTAAGCGAGCCATGCAAGTTCAACCCGCTTCTGGCGTGAGCCGAGGAAGCCAAGTGCCAGAGCGAGGGCACAGATCACCACCGTTCGAATCACCGAGAGGCTCGATGCGGCTAACTCGAAATGCCGGGAAGCGAGTGCCACAATCGCAGCAATTGCGAGGGCAGCGCCGGTGAAGCCAACGATAGCAGCGGGTGTCACCCACAGCAGACGGCGACGGCCTTGATCCTGTTGAGTGGACGCACCAATCCCATAGCACAAGGCGGCGGTTACGGCGACAATCCAGACTCGCCAATCAGGAACACCCGGAACATTTTCGGCGAAAGCATCAGCAGCGTACGCCGGAAGAGTCGAGACGGCGGCCGCGGCGGCCAGGTAGAACGAGGCGTGCATCCCGAGGCTGAGCTTGCGGGTGCGAGTGTACACGAATGTCGTGGCGGCCGAGGCAGCACACAGAAACGGGATCTGAAGATTCGACGGGAATAGTAGAAAGCTTCCCGCGAGAAGGAGCGCTGCCGCCCATGTGGCGAAGATGCGGCGATTGCGAGCCTGGGCGTGATCAGCGAAGCGAGACAACGTTCCCCAGTAACAAACTGCAGCCAGCAGGATGAAAGTAGCGCCCAGGGGCTGCGCGATGGAACCGTGAGTTGCGCGCAGAACACCGTAGGATGCGAGCGTAAACGCAATCACCGCCTGGCCGATCTCGAAGACTGTGATCGGATGGCGCACTGCGAAGCTGCGAACTCCGATGCTTGCCGCGTAGATCGCCAAAAGCAGGAAGCACAGAGTCGCGATCGTGCCGGACGTGGCGGGATGGTATCCCTCAGGAATCGTGTCCGCTGCCAGGACGAATACGAGTAGCCAGATTGCGAAGTCCGCAGCCAGCGCGGGAATCGCCCTCAGCGTAAGGCGGTGTCCCAGGCAGGCGGCAGTCTCGGTAACAAGCGCAACGGCCAGCAGCGCAACCGTGAGCGGAACGAGTTCGTGGGTTTCGATAATGAGTGCCAGCGCGGTGATGACGGATGCTAGCGTCGCCACCCATGGAATCGCTTGCAGGTCTCTTCGCCAGGCCAGCGCGATGGTGAGCACAACGAACGCGACGGTCACGGCAGCCGCGAATGCCGGCGAAAGAACCTGGAAACGAACCGTGGATTCCCAGAGCAGAGGGGAGAGAATCAGCGCGGACGTAACACCGTAAGTGATGCTGGCAAAACGGCTCGTAGCGTGAATGCGGACCGCCCAAACCATCCAGAAGCAGGCATACAGAATCGCGATGAAGAGCACCGGCAATTTCGGGACGGAGCTTGATTCGGCGATCGCTCTCAGCAGGTATGCGCCTGCGATGCCGAGAACAGCTTTGCCGAGGATCGGTACCACCCCAGAGGGTGTTTCGAGTGGAGGGAATCCCCGCCAGGTGGCGGGAGGACGCGGGCGCTGCAGAGGGGTTGCTGATAAGCGAGTGTCCGACGCGGGCGGGTTGTCGGCCGGGTAGGGATCCTTCGACTCGGCAAGTGCTTCACTTCGTGCTGCACTTGCTGCGCTCAGGATGACAGGCCGTGCTTCCAGAGTGGCGACCCGGTGCTCGAGTTCGAGCAGGCGCTCACGGAGTTGTTCCAGCGCCAACGCGATGTTGTCGACAGCTTGCGGCATCTGCAGTTCCGCATCTGCCCCGAAGGGCTAGCTGGTTCCGTGAGCCGGAGCTGTACCGGAGGCGGAGATGGCTCGCGCGTCCGGCCAGGGCGGCAGGAGTTTTACCAAGACCCAGAGAATGCCAAAGGGAAGAAGCATTAGCACGATCGCGGTCAGCAATCCTTCGCGCGTGGCGAAGGCCATCTTGTACGTGGTGTATCCGAGAAAGCTCTTCGAGAAGAGCTGTCCGCCGATCACGACGTTCCAACGCATTGCAAAGATGCCGATCACGGTGAGACTCCCGGCAAGCGCATAGATCCGCTTGCGAGCAATTTCGGTGAGCTTCAGGAGCTGAGTGAGGCCGAGCAGTGCGATCGGCGTCACTGTGCCCAGGAGAATCTGCACGATTACCTGCGACGTCCACAGACGCGTGTGCACCATGAAATCGAGGCTGCGGAAGGATTCGTCGGCCTCGTAGATGCGCTGGATCAGGTCGAGCATCTCCAGGCTGAAGTCGATGATGAAGGTGTACATCAAATACTGAGCGATTTTGTCGAGGCAGCGGATGTCGATGTCGCGCCCGCGCAGCCGCGACGAGAGCATGTAGAGCAACATCACCGCCGCGATGCCGGAGACCATAGCCGAGAAAATGAAGACTATGGGCATCAACGGGCTCGACCACCACGGGTTCGCCTTCACAGAGCCGAAGATGAAGCCGACGTATCCGTGAAGCATGAAGGCGGAAGGAATACCGATAAGAGTGATGATGAAGCCGATGCGATCATCGATTCGGAGTGAGCGTGCGCTGATGTTGCTGGAACCGAAAGTCAGGAATCGGTAGATCAGGCGCGCAACGCCTCGCGAACTCTGCGACTTCAAGACGATGTCGCGGCGATAGTCGAGCCAGATTTCGAGCAGGAGAACCGCCATCAAGTACCAGAGATAGACGAAGCCGAACATAGCCATGGCGGACGAGCGGTGCGGTGTCAGATACATCTCGAGAGAACGCTCGGGATGTCCGAGATGCAGTTGCAGCGGGAGGGGCGCGACCAGAAGGAACGCAAGAGCGGTGAGCAGAGCGAGGCGGTAGGTCGGCTTGACGGCATCGACGCGGAAGACACGCTCCAGGGATGCGAGGATGAAGGCACCCGCCACTAGTCCCGTGATGAAGGGATAGAGAACGATGAGGACGCTCCATTGGAGCTCGACTTCGTTTGGGTACATGAAGCCTTCGACTGGAATTTGCAACGAGCCTCCTTCTGTCTTCCCTCAGCGGCTAAAGCCGCACGCGTTTCGCCGCACTTGCGGCGCGGCTTGAAGCCGCTCCCTTTTCAAGACGAACTTCACAATCCGGCCTACCGAACCGAACCGTCCATACCGTTGTAGAAAACCTTTGCGCCTGTGGCCATATGCGGCTTCAGGACCTGCACGCTGTGTGTGCGCAGGAACTCATGAATCGGATCTTTGGGATTCTTGAGATCTGCGAGTTGACGCGCGCCGGTCGGACAGACTTCGCAGCAGGCCGTCGTCAATCCTTTAGTAATGCGGTGATAGCATAGCGAGCATTTCTCCGCCGTGTTGGTCCTGGGATTGATGAAGCGGCAACCGTACGGGCATGCCTGCACACAGTAGCGGCAACCGAGGCAGTAGTTCTTGTCGACCAGAACCACGCCATCGGGAGAGACGAAGGTCGCGCCAACGGGGCAGACCTGGGTGCAGGGGGAGTCCGCGCAGTGGTTACACAGTTTGGGCACGAAGAAGTTCTTGCCGTCGCTGATCTCGTTCGGCGGGAATCCCTGCTTGCCACCATCGGGGGATTCGACTTCGGGACGTTCGATCTTGTAGTCAGTGACGTGGTAGCGCTCGATCCAGGTGCGGAAGTAGCCGTCGGGAACGTCGTTCTCTTCGGAGCAGGCGCGAACGCAACTGCCGCAACCGATGCACTTGGGAATGTCGATCAGCATGCCCCACCAGTGTTCGGTGAGTTTGTAGTTGGGTGCGGCCTCAGGACTGCCAGCCTGGACATATTTCCAGGCGACGGCAGCTGCAGGCAGCAAGATGAGGAGGCGGCGGCGAGTGATGTCCATTACTTCTTGCCTCCTGCGGGTTTGCTGTTCGCGGCTTTGGTTTCTTTCTCATCCTCGATCTTGGGCCGATGTGGTTTGTGACAGGTGTTGCAGGCGAGACCTCCGGAATGATCGGCGGAGACGACCTGCGGGAATCCCTTGGGCTTGGCGCTATTGGCCTCGTGACAGCGGGCGCAAATGACGGCGGTGTCGGGCAGCTGTGGCTTCACCGAAGCCGGATCGTCAGCGTGTTTGCCTTGTGCTCCGTGGCAAGCTTCGCAGGGAACGTTGGCATGGCGGCCTAGTTTCTTCTGGTCTACCACGTCGGAGTGGCAACCTTCGCATACATCGTGGCCGGCGAAGGCCGGCGTGCGCGCGGCGATCTCGCCGATGGCGGCGCCGCGGTAGTGGCCGTATTCGCCGAAGCTCTTGGGGACGACAGCAGCGCGCAGCAAGACGAAGACCGCCAGGAGGATTGCAATAACTACGGCGAGACGGATGAGATGTTCGGTGTCCTTGAACACGGTTGCTTTCCCTGCGTCTGGCGGTGCCAAGCGCGAAAAGGCGCAGTGATCTTGGATACCGTGTATCTGTTTGGGGAACGATGAGCGGGATCACAGGAGGGCGTGATGGGGGTCACGAGACTGGGATTGGTCCACGAGTGCGGAGGTCGCGGACTACTGTCGTTTGGGACGAATCTCAGATTTGGGCGGCTTGCGAGCAGCGTGACGGAGGTGTAGTACCTCGACCATTTGCGTATCGTCGTGGACTTGGTAGTAGACCAGGATTGGGCTGTGAAGCAGTTTGCGGACCTGTCGGCGTTTTCGGATTACGCCACCCATGCGCGGGAAGCGGGCAAGCATGTCAATGTGATCGAGCAGGGAATTGCCCAAAACGGGAGGCGGCCACAGCGTCGTCCTCGGCGATGTGGCCGATGATTTCGGCGAGATCGTTCAGCGCCTTTTGCGTATAGAGGAGGCGGTAGTCCACTTGGGCAAGAGTTCGCGGGCCTTCTCCGCGGGCACGACTCGGCCAGCTTCAGCATCCCGGATGCCTTCGTCGATGGCGGCGAGGGTCTCCTCATCTTCGTCATCGACGATGGGAGCGGGATTTTCGAGATCGAATCTCTTTGCCTTCGCCATGAGGCTATCGTAGTCCGGAACGGTGGCCGAGGCAACGGGATTCCTTCCCCGCCTCCGTTGGCTTCCACCCTGCCCAAAAAACGCGAGACGATGGCACCTGGGCGGGAATTCCGCTCAGCGTGTCCGAGCGATGTTACGTTCGAGCGATGCCCGCAGGCTTTCAATTTCGGCAGCCGAAAGATTTCTCTTCGGAACGATATGGAACACCTGCGGATTCGAATACAGGAGGAAAGACTTACCGTCTTCAATGAATTTGTGGAAGTGGGCCCAGCGAATCTCCGATGAAAACGTGGTGCCCTGAAACCGCAAGCCACTCTCATCTACCCCAAGGGAGAGTCTCCCCTGCAGGCCGGTCGTCCTCGCGTAAAGCCTCCTCCGCTCCCACCCGGTCAGCAATGGTAAAGAGACAAAGAGCGCACAGAAACCTGCAGCTGGGACCACACGCCAAGAGAAACCCTGTTGCGCAACGGCATGAAAGAGGAACGCCAGACCGCCGACGCCGAACAAAGGAAGTACGAGCCGACTCCAGCGTATTATTCGCATCGGCGAGTTTTTTACGGCGAGGCGTTGAGCGTTTGCGAAGTCTTCTTCGGAGATCTCATATTCAATGTTCATCAAACCTTCCGCAAAATCTCCGCAACAAGTGAGTCCCGCTCGACTACTTCAGCGTGACTAACTTCTCCACCAACTCCGAATAATCCTTCTTCTCGATGCCATGCACCTGCTTGTTGTACTCGTCCACTTTCGACGAGTAGTTCATCGAGCAGAATTTGGGGCCGCACATAGAGCAGAACGCGGCTTCTTTGTAGTAGTCATCCGGCAGGGTTTCATCGTGCATGGCGCGGGCGGTTTCGGGGTCGAGCGACAGCGCGAATTGTTTTTCCCAGTCGAACTTATAGCGGGCATAGCTCAGTGCATCGTCGCGGTCGCGGGCGCCGGGACGTCCGCGGGCGATGTCGGCGGCGTGGGCTGAGATCTTGTAGGCGATGATGCCGTCTTTCACGTCTTTCTCGTTGGGCAGGCCGAGGTGTTCTTTTGGAGTGACGTAACAGAGCATGGCGGCGCCGTACCACCCGATCATCGCTGCGCCGATCGCTGACGTGATGTGGTCGTACCCGGGAGCGATGTCGGTGACGAGTGGCCCTAGCGTGTAGAACGGGGCCTCGTAGCAGAGTTCGACTTCTTTCTCCACCTGCTCTTTGATTTTGTCCATCGAAACGTGGCCGGGACCTTCGATCATGACCTGCACGTCTTCCTGCCAGGCCTTCTTCGTGAGTTCGCCCAAAGTCTTGAGTTCGGCGAACTGAGCTTCGTCGCTGGCGTCGGCGACGCAGCCGGGGCGGAGTCCGTCGCCCAGCGAGAAACTCACGTCGTACTTCTTGAAAATCTTGACGATATCGTCGAAGCGCTCGTAGAGGAAATTCTGTTTGTGGTTGTAAGCCATCCATTGGGCGAGGATCGCGCCGCCTCGGCTGACGATGCCGGTGATGCGCTTGGAAATCAGCGGGAGATATTGGATCAGGACGCCGGCGTGGATCGTCATGTAGTCCACGCCTTGTGCGGCTTGCTCTTCGATCACTTCAAGCATGACTTCGGCATTCAGATCTTCGACGCGCTTAACGCGGGCGATGGCTTCGTAAATCGGAACCGTGCCGATCGGCACCGGCGAGTGGCGGAGGATAGCTTCGCGGATTTCGTGGATGTTGCCGCCGGTGGAGAGGTCCATTAC
>Ga0209698_10004195_pt1 | contig 15872 bp, 13 predicted proteins | sample LitLauG_LLR_2012_FD_187203 | JGI IMG/M metagenome (GOLD analysis project Ga0209698, IMG submission 187203) | Freshwater sediment microbial communities from Pennsylvania, USA - Little Laurel Run_MetaG_LLR_2012 (SPAdes) (version 2) | ecosystem: Environmental > Aquatic > Freshwater > Creek >...
GATTATCATTTCCTCTACACGCTCAGCGACCACGTCGCGCACTTCGGCCTGGAACACCACGAATCCGACGACAGCCGCGTCGATGAGCGCGCGCTGAGCGACGACCGCTCCCGCAAGATGACTGCCGGCTTGCTGCCGCACGAATACGTGCATTCTTGGAACGGAAAGTTCCGCCGCCCTGCCGGTCTGGCCACACCCGATTACCAGCAGGCTATGCAGGACGATTTGCTCTGGGTGTACGAGGGCCTGACCGACTATCTGGGATTTGTGCTCACCGCCCGCAGCGGTCTGCTCACCGCCGACCAGAGCCGCGACGGACTGGCCCTCACCGCCGCCGCTCTCGACCACCTCCCGGGACGCCAGTGGCGCAATCTGCAGGACACCGCCGACGCCGCTCCGCAACTTTACTTCAGTGGTGAATCCTGGCACTCCTGGCGCCGGGGCACGGATTTTTATAACGAAGACACGCTGAACTGGCTGTGGGCCGACGTGATCATCCGCCAGCAAAGCCATGGCCAGAAAACGCTCGACGATTTCTGCAAGCTTTTCCACGGCGCCCCCAGCACGGCTCCAATGGTCAAGACTTATGCGTTTGAGGATGTGGTCAGCACCTTGAACCAGATCGCGGCCTACGACTGGCGGGGCTTCTGGACCGCACGGCTCACCAATCACGGTCCCGGCGCCCCGCTGGGCGGCATCGAGGGAAGTGGATGGAAACTGGTTTACGACGAGATGCCTTCGGAGATGCTGAACAATTCAGCGGGCATGTACCGCTTCGTGCCTTCGGCATCCGTCATCGGCCTGGAACTCCGCGATGATGGCGGCATCAACGATACCATCGAAGGCGGCGTGGCTGCCAAGGCCGGGATCGGCCCGGGAATGAAAGTGATTGCGGTGAATGGCCGCCGCTTCAGTTCCGAAGTTCTGCGCGACGCGATCAAGTCCGCGAAAACCGGCAGCGAGCCCATCGAGTTGCTCGTCGAAAACACCGACTATTTCAAAAGCTACAAGCTCGACTATCACGGTGGCGAAAGCTATCCGCACCTGATCCGTGACGAGTCCAAGCCCGACTTACTCAGCGACATCCTGAAAGCAAAGTAGACGGAAACCAGAGCAGGCGAAACCGGGGCTACCGGCCTCGTGTGTACCAGATCGAGCCGGGAGACTTGTAGTCCCGGCCTTCGCCCCACACCGCGTGGGTGACGCCTTCGCTGTCGATCGCCATGCCGAAGTAATCGCCGAAGGGGAAGCGGAATCCTTCGGGCAGGATGTAGTCATATCCGCGCGCGCCGCTCGAAAGCTGCGTTTCTGCGCTCCACGTCGCCCCGCCATTGGTCGAACTACGGTAGTAGGTGTTCCACAGCGGTTGCCGGCGACGTTCGGTCTCCACTCGTCTGGCATCCATCCACGCGATACGAACATCGCCCGCGCTCCCCGCCACCATCGCCGGGAAGCAGTGTTCGGCACCGGCCCTCGCACCCGACACGCTGACATGCGTCGACCAACTCGCGCCGCCGGTGGTTGACAACGAGAAATAAATCCGCTCCGCCCCGCCATTGGAGGCGCCCGCGTTCCACAATGCATAGAGAGCGCCGGACGCGTCGGAGGCCAAGGCGATTTGCGCTCCGAGGTAGCCCGTTTCGCAGTGTTCCCGCTCGCAGGCCGGTGGCGCGCCGGAGACGTCAAGCAGAATCGTGCTCCACGTCCGGCCTCCGTCAGCCGAGCGGCTCACGTAAATGCTGACCGGCTGCGTGGACAATTCGCGCCGGGCGTAGGCAGTCCAGCCAAAGAAAACATTCCCTGCCGGATCGACGGTGGCCCCGCCGGCCAGCGACCATCCCGGGGCATCGTTGGGATTCACATTAACGACGCTGAACGTTTGCCCCGCATCATGCGACGCCGCCACGAAGAAGCTTTCTTCGTGGTTAAAGCCCACGTACACATCCCCGCCGTGAACCGTCAACACTGGTTTGTCCGCGTCTTCCGATCCGCGTTCGGCCACGGAGAAGGACCAGTTGCGTCCAAAGTCGATCGACCGCGCAACGATCACGTCGCGCTTGTCGTTCTGCAGCCACGAGGCATATACCGTTTGCCGGTCCAGCGGATCCACCACGATCTGCGGATCGAATTGCCCGGTCGGGAACGACAGCATGGCCCGCGAGGCCTCCCAGGTCAGCCCATTGTCGTTGCTGATCGACAGCGCAATCGTCGGTGCGGTACAACCCCGGCAGTCGGGCACAGCTCCATACTGCGGATAAAGCACGTAGAGGTGCCCATGTCCGTCCGCCGCCATCGCCGGCTCCCACTGATCGCCGGCGCGATATCCAAGCCGCAGCTGCGGCGCGAACCCGGAAACCGCATATGCGGCCTTTCCCCCAGCCAGCGCCACCAGCAGAATCCACGCAAGGGCCCGCGCAGTTCTATGCTTGGCCTGAAATCGGTTGCTTGGGGATGCCACGAATCCTGCTCCGGCGGGACGAAACCCTGATTTTGGACTCTATCCTGATTCTAAAACAGCGTCAATCGCCCAACCGGTGAATTGACCGGATTGTTACACTTTCGTCACTTTTCCGGACCCCCCGCATCTAAACTGTGTTTGTGTCGAACCGCCCGTTGAAAGAATCGGGAGGGGCGCTGGTACCGCTTGGTGGTCAAGAATGACCGCGCTTTAGCGCCTGGGGGTTCCACCCTGGTGCGATCTTCCCGTATGCTGTATCGCGATGTCGGCGGCGAACACCCGCGGCTTCAGCTAGCGGCACTGCGCCATCCACACAAAGGAGGACAAACTTCAATGGCTAAGGCAACATTTGCAGCCGGATGCTTCTGGGGAGTTGAGGCCACATTCCGCCAGATTCCGGGCGTGATCTCGACTCAGGTCGGCTATATCGGCGGCAAAACCGAAAATCCCACCTACAAAGAAGTCTGCACCAACGGCACCGGCCACGCCGAGGCCGTCGAGGTTGAATTCGATCCCGCAAGGGTCCGCTATTCCGACCTGCTCAAGGTTTTCTGGGAGAATCACGATCCCACGCAACTGAATCGTCAGGGACCGGACTGGGGTACGCAATATCGCTCCGCAATTTTCTATCACTCCCCGGAGCAGGCCTCCGAAGCCGAGGCGTCGAAACTGGCTCTCGAGAAAGCGCACCGCTTCTCCAAGCCCATCGTCACCCAGATCGTTCCCGCCGTCACCTTCTATGCGGCGGAGGATTATCACCAGCAATATCTGGAGAAGCGCGGCCTCGCCACCTGTCACGTAAAGTACTAGCCTCAGTTTGAGATAAAGTAATTGGTATCAGGGCCTGGCATGCGAGTGTGGCATGCCTGAAGGCATGCCCTGACACGAATTCCGTCGAACCCGCTACCGACTGGAAGCCGCGGCGCCCAGGCTGGGCCGGAAAAACATCAGCAGAACGAAGCCACCTACATAGAAGAGCAGGCTCTGCTGCAGGCCGGAACCTCGAAAGCGCAGCACCAGGCCAAACAGGGCCAGCGCGTCACACAACGCGTAGGTCGCCAGGTAACCCGTCTTCCAGTGGTTCAGGCTGAGGCTGTCTTCCGGATGTGCGAGCAGGCTGTTGGCCGCTGGCAATACCAGCGTGCGACGAATGACGAAGATTGTCCCCACCACTCCCACCGCCAGGGAACTGAAAATGTAACTCAGGGTCTGGTCGATTCTCCCCGGGCGCGCACTCAACAACTCTCCCGCCACCACACCGACGAGGATGCTGCCCAGCAGCGACCACTGCACCAATCTCAGCGTACTCAAAGCCTTCAACATCTAGGAAATATTTTCCCGCATTTGGGTGCACTACGCGGTATTTTTTTTTAACGCCGTCTAACCTTCAGAGACCACGCCGTCCTCAGTGATGATGCCGCTGGCCGGACCGTCCCGGCCGCACCCTGAAAAAGATCTGAAACGAAACAGGGTGATCCCCGTAAGCCCCATCGAGCGCAGCGGGCTTGGTATAGCAGGTTATGTCCGCTCCCATTCCCAGCCGCCATCCGTGGTTCTGCACCACATCGCGTTCCGCTCCAAAGGTGTACGCCGCAACCCGGTAAGACGAATGAACCTGCGCTTGCGGAAATAATTCGTCCTTGTCGACCAGTTCGATGCGGGAGAAAGCGTAATCGCGTTCGCGGAAATTCAGCGTCGATTCGAGCAGGTAGCTGTTCAGCCTCGCCTCCGACGCCAGCTTGTGGACGCGGCCCCACGCCACGGTGGTGGCCCAATTCCCCCGGTTCAGGGCACGGTTGTATTCCACCGAGGCGGTTTGCCGCCACTGGCTGCCCGGCTCCAAAGCTTCGGGATGTTCCAGGCGCCCAATGCTGTATTGGGCCGTCCAGTCCCGCGAGGGCGCCACACTCGCGCGCCCCGACCAGGAATCCAGCGCCGCGAACTGCATGCTCCACCGCTGCTCATTCGGTTCGCGCCCGTTAAACGCCGACGCCTCCACCTTCACGCGATCGATCACCAGCCCGGTGGTCACCACGCCGAAACTGGTATGCGTGGAATCCTGTTCGTGATGTCCCAGAGGCGCCACCGGCAACTCCGCCGCCGAGGCTCGATGAAGATAGGTCACCGGACCGAGTGCCGGTTCGGCGGATGGCCCGCCATAGAATTCCCACGCCAGAGTCCGCGTCAGAGGCAGCACGTAGAGCACCGACAGCTCCGCAAAAACGTTGTGCGGATGCTGATGATCAACCAGGGGCTCGCCGTGGTAAGTCTCTCCAGTTTGAAACAGCTCCGGGAAACCGGGATGCGGAGACGTCAGTGACTCCGCAGATAACATCTGCCGGAAAAGTAGTGTCCCGCCGCCCAGCTGGTGCTGCTCCATCAGCATGCCCCAGTTCACCGACTCGGCCTTCCCGGCGCCGCGCGGCCCGCCCTGCTGGTTGTAGTCGGCGAAGATGACGCCGTGCGCCATCACTTCCCATTCCCCCGGCATCCACATCCATTCGTCGGCGGGCACCGAGGCCGGCTGCCATCCCGTACCGGACCCGGCGTGCGGCGAAGGCAGCCGCGGAGCCCTGTCCTCCATTTTCATCGGCCCCATCTGCATGCCCGACATATCGTGCGTTTGCGGCATGGCGGCATGCCCGCTGTCATGATCTTGCGGCGGATCGGGTTCGCCCGCCTGCCCCGCGGCCGGCCCCGCCGCCCATAAAATAGCCAGGCACAGAACGATATACATCCTCAATCTCAAGCAGACCTCGTCACCGAACTACCGCGCAAGAGCTTGCCCAACGGATGGCAGCCGAGCGCGCACAGAGCGGCCAGCCGCAGACAGGAAAGCGGACACGGAGTTAAACGCGGAGTGGTGCGGCGAAGGGTGGGCTGTCAGCTACCTTGGCAGGATTCGCGCGATCGCAGAAAGAGGCTGTAAACCTTTCGGCGCCGATGTCGCAAACCGCCCCCAAGACCATCAATGCCCGCTCCGCGAACGCCGCGCGCGGCGTAGCCTCCTGATGACCATCCCGGCAACACTGAAAGTTTTCGGTAGCGGGAGAAGGGATGGCAGGCGCGTGACGGTGACATCCCCTGGGATGATGCGGTGAAGAAGAAAACTCAAGCACGTGCACGACCGGTGAAGCAGCAGCCAGCGCGAACAATAAAAAAGTGGCCACCGTGCGTGAAGTCAAAAGCATCGCATCCCGTAAAATCTGGATTGTCATCCTGAGCGAAACGAGGGACCACCGCAACTCGTCCGTGACCTACACCCGCGACGTTCCACAGCGCGGCTTATGTGCCGGTGATTTTGATGCGCAACTCTTCCGGCAGCCGCTGCCGGATCTCTTCCGGCAACCGGGCATGCACCCGCCGAGCGCCCTCTTTCGCGGCGTCCAGCATGGTCACCGGCGCCGGTGTAGCCACGGCCACTCCCAGCCACATCAGAGCTGAAGAAGCAAATCCCGCCAGGGCTGCAATCTCCAGCCAGAACGCAAAAGGCGGCCCAAAGTGACGAATGACCCCAAACGCCAGCAGAAACACTGCCGCCGAGATCGAAGCCAGCACGATCAGCCCTACGTCAATGATGCGGTGAATTTGCTGCCGGTTGCGGCAGCGTTCGCATCCCGCCAGGTGGCTTTCGTAGTCCTCGCGCATCTCCGGCGCCAGGCCGGAGATGTCATACCGCCAGCCTGCCAGGATCTTGCCCACGATCGGATCAACGCACTCACTCATGGACGTCACAACTAAACCACAAACTACAGGTGGATGGGCTCCAGCGGTTCAGCCTGCCCGGCCAGGAGCAGGCGATTCTGGAACAAGCTGCCGCGCGCCGCCAGCGCCCTTTCCGCGCCTCTCCGGGCTAGTTCCGGATGATTGTTCTGATCAGAGAGATGCGCCAGCACTACAAACGTTGCATTATTATCATATTCGTTACTGAAGAAATCGGCGAGCGCCTCGTTGGAAAGGTGCCCTACCCGGCTCATCACCCGCTGTTTCACCGACCACGGATACGGCCCGCCGCGCAGCATCTCCAGGTCGTGATTCGACTCCATCACCAGCACATCGCAGCCCCGCAGATGATCGCGCACGCTGGCCGGCAAATACCCCAGGTCGGTCGCAATCCCCACCTTGATGCCCTCCGCGCGGAACGTGAACCCGACAGGATCGGCTGCGTCATGCGGAATGGTGAACGGCTGCACCGCAATGTCGCCCACCTGAAAACTGCATCCCGCTTCGAAGCGCTCCAGCCTTTCCAGTTGCGGACGCCGTCCGTTTTCATCTCTCAGCGCGCGCCCCCACGCCTGGTGCGTTGCCCCGGTCATGAACACGGGGATGCGTAACTTCTTCGCCAGCGTGGCTAATCCGTAAACATGGTCGGAGTGCTCGTGCGTGATCAGAATGGCGGAGACCGAGCGCGGATCGTCGCCCAGCGACTTCATGCGCTTGAAGGTCTCACGCCCGGAGATGCCCGCATCCACCAGAATCCGGGTGCGCGCGCTGGCCACGACCGCGCAATTTCCGCGGCTCCCCGAAGCCAGCATCGAGACGGTCACTCCCATGCTCGCAGCATACGCGTCCCCCCTGTGGAACCGGGAGTAACTCTTTGGTTAGCCGATACCTTCGATTCCAAAACCACCAGACCTCGGACCGACCGCCGACCCTGTTTTAGGTCGCCCCGCGATCCGAGGCCTGAGGTCCGGGGTTTTACTTTAACCCGACTCGGTAATAGTTACGGGTAGGGAGCGTATCCGGTAACCGGCGTCGCGGTCTGGAAACTGGGGAAGATCACCGCGTTGCCTTTGCCAGCGTCGTGTTCTGGCTATCGGTGATCGTCATTAAGGTGATGGTCATTAACTTGTTCGCGTCCATCGTCACACACGCGTCACACACGCTTTGCCTTCCGACGGCGTGCCGGTTTCGACGTCGCCTACGCCTGTGGTTGTCCCAGCCTTCTCGTAGAAAATCGCGGTGGAGGTGCCCGCGGTCGTTCCCCGAACTCGCGCTCACCGAGAACAGGTTTCCCGGAGGATCTTCCTGGATGTCGGACGCTGAGAAACTTCCACCGTTAAATAAGGTATGGCTGAAAACGCCAAAGGGCCAATAACCAGCATGCTGCGTGTTGCCCTGCGCCTCGATCGAGATGGTGCCCATCGCCATGCCCCAGCCGCGGTCCTGTCGAGTGACGTTTTCTGCCGCCTCTGGGCGATGCTGAAAACGGCGGCAGCACCAATCACGGCCTCAGATGAACTGGGGATTTTCGAACTGCAACGAGCAACACCTTACTTCCCGGCTCTAAGGTTGTCGAACACGCCCCGCATGATCGCCCCACCGTAAGCGCCCGCGATCCCAGGCAGGAACGCCAGAAACGATCCATATATCTGCGCCCGCGAGGGCTTCACGGTCAGGCCCAGGTAAGCCGCCAGTTCGGTCAAAGGAATGAACACGCCCACCACGACCACCCACCGCCAAGGCCAGCGCGCGCGCAATAGCCCCAGCACCATGCAAGTCGACAACACCAGCAGCGCCGTAAACAACAAATCATTTACGACCACATCCGCCCAGCCCGTAGCAATGCCGCAGACTGCGGCCAAAAAGTAAAACCATCCGTCGCTTCGCCGTAAAGAGGAAGTATTCAATTGTCATCCTGGGCAAAGCGAAGGACCGATGCATCCTGTCTGCCGCAAGAACTTCCGCTCCCGCATTTCCCAAGCCCACTGCTCAGTACTTGTAGAACCCTCGCCCGCTTTTCTTTCCCAGCCATCCCGCATCCACCATCTTGATCAGCAGCGGGCACGGCCGGTACTTGGGATCGCCCAGCCCGCCCTGCAGCACCCGCATGATATCGAGGCAAACGTCGAGCCCGATAAAGTCCGCCAGCGTGAGCGGACCCATCGGATGCGCCATCCCCAGCTTGAAGACTTCGTCCACAGCTTCGGGTGTCGCCACGCCTTCCATCACGGCATACATGGCTTCGTTCAGCAGCGGCATCAGCACACGATTCGACACGAATCCCGGCGCATCAGTCACCTCCACCGGAGTCTTTTCTAGCTTGACCGCCAAATCGCGCACCGCCGCGAAGGTTTCTGGCGACGTGGCCAACCCGCGAACCACCTCCACCAGTTTCATCACCGGTACCGGATTGAAGAAGTGCATCCCGATAACTCTCTCCGGCCGCTTGGTCAACGCCCCCAGCTTGGTGATCGAGATCGACGACGTGTTCGATGCCAGCACAATCTCCGGCCGCGTCAGCCGGTCCAGATCGCGAAAAATTTCCGCCTTGATTTCAAACTTCTCGGTTGCTGCTTCAATCACGAAGTCGCAGTCGGCAAGCCTGCCCCGATCCGTCACCGGCTGAAGCCGCCCCAGTGCACCAGCTCTATCGCCCGCGGAGATCTTATTCTTCACGACTTCCCGTTCCAGATTTTTCCCGATCGTTTCCAGGGCGCGATCCAGAAATCGCTGCTCAACGTCGCACAGCACCACGCTCAGTCCGCCGCGCGCGAACACATGCGCGATGCCATTGCCCATGGTCCCCGCGCCCACAATCCCGACTTGCTTTATGTCCATGCCAATCGCCTCGATGAAAACGTTCGAGTCTACCACCACCCCGGTGGCGATGTGGGTCGGGAAAGTCCACCAGTGCAGGGTGAGAAAAAGGCTCGTACCAGGGCATGCCCAAACTCTCGCGGAAGGGCCCGGCTTCAGCCGCTGCCGACGTCGCCGGGCAACCATCCGATCCTTGCCAGTTCGGGGCATAAAACACACGCGCACGCGGATAGTTGCGCGCCCTTACCCTGTCCCAAAACGGTCGCGCCCCTGTCCTCTTTCGCAGGCATCACTCCGCTGCCGTACTCGCATCCCATGAGGTGTTGAGGTTCCCAGAACCTGGAGGTGACTATGGTGCGACTCAGGATGCTGCAAGGCGTGAAACTGGCAGCGCTGGCGGCCGCGCTGTGCTTTGCGATGGGCAGCCTCGCCTGGGGCGATGACGATTACCGTCACCACGAAGCCCGCGAGCAAGGCTATCGCAATGGCTACCAGGACGGCGCCCGCGCCGGCCAGTACGATCGCGAGCGCGGTTATCGTTTCCGCTTCAAGAACGATCAGTGGGAAGACGCTCCCGGCTACGAGCACCGGATGGGCTCCCCCGGGCTATACAAGAGTGCCTATCGCCACGGTTACGAAGACGGGTATCGACGTTCGTTCGCTTCCTTCGCTTACCGCCGCGGTGGAGACCGCGATCGCGATGACCGCTGGCGTGGCGACGACTGGCGCTAGCCGGCAAAGTGCCCGGGTGAATCTTCCCCGGCATTCCGGCACAACCTCCAGCGTATGATGAGGGAGTCTGTTTCCGGGAATTATTCCCCGGGGGACACGCGCTCATGCCCGTCAGAACCATCATCGAGCCCTTCCGCATCAAGAGCATCGAACCCATCCGCTGGACCAACCGTCAGCAGCGCGAACAACTGCTCGAGGCCGCCCACTACAACCTGTTCCTGTTGCCTGCCGACGACGTTCTCATCGATCTGCTCACCGATTCCGGCACGGGCGCCATGTCGACGCATCAGTGGGCTGCCATCATGCAAGGCGACGAAAGCTACGCCGGCGGACGCAGCTTCGACCACTTTAAGGATTCTATCCACGAAATTTTCGGGTACCACCACGTCATCCCCGCCCACCAGGGACGCGCCGCCGAGCGCATCCTGTTCGGCGTGACCTGCAAGAAAGGCGACGTGGTCCCCAACAACACCCACTTCGACACCACTCGCGCCAACGTCGAGTTCGTAGGCGCCGAAGCCGTCGATCTCGTCATTGCCGAAGGCCGCCAGCCCTCGCTCTCGCATCCCTTCAAAGGCAACATGGACGTTGCCGCCCTCGAAGCCCTGATCGCGCGCGTGGGCCGCGAGCGCATTCCGCTGGTCATGCTCACCGTGACCAACAATTCCGGCGGAGGCCAGCCGGTTTCCATGGAAAACGTCCGCGCGGTGAGCACCGTCTGCAAGCGCCACGGCCTCCCGCTCTACTTCGATGCCTGCCGCTTTGCCGAAAACTCCTGGTTCATCCGGCTGCGCGAGCCCGGATACGAATCCAGAACACCCAAAGAGATCGCGCAGGAGATGTTCTCCCACGGCGACGGATGCACCATGTCGGCTAAGAAAGACGGTATGGCCAACATCGGCGGCTTCCTCTGCACCAATAACGACGGCCTGGCCCAGCGGGAAAAAAATCTGCTCATACTCACCGAGGGTTATCCCACCTATGGCGGCCTCGCCGGACGCGATCTCGAAGCCATTGCCGTTGGCGTGCAGGAAGCGCTCGAAGAAGACTACCTGCATTACCGCATCGCCTCGACCGCGTATCTCGGCAATCACATTGCGGCCGAGGGAGTGCCCATCGTGCAACCGCCCGGCGGACACGCCATCTATCTCGATGCCCGCGCCTTCCTGCCGCACGTTCCCCCCGACCAGTTCCCCGGCGTGGCCCTCGCTGTCGAACTTTATCTCGAAGGCGGAATCCGCTCTGTCGAAATTGGCTCGTTGATGTTCGCCGGCGCCGCCCAGATGGATCTGGTGCGCCTGGCCATTCCCCGCCGCGTCTACACCCAGAGTCATATCGACTATGTGGTTGAGGTCATCCTCGAAGTCTGGAAGCACCGCGAGCAGATCCCCGGGATGCGCCTGACCTACGAAGCTCCATTCCTGCGCCATTTCACCGCACACCTCGAGCCAGTGAAGGTCGGAGTGGTCAGCAGCTGAATCGCACAGGCTGCGTACGCCACGACGTCCGAGGCCGAGCCTCGTGGAGCAATCCCCCAACCCTCGAAAGCACGACCCGCTCGCTTGAAGAGAATGAAGCGGCCAATCGTAAATGGCGCGACCGAAACCTGGACACGGAGCCGTCGAAAAGTGGATGCTGCGGACATCACGAGAGACCTGCTAAACACTGGGAGGCGAGCCCTGGTTGGTGTATTAGCCGGCGGAGCCTGGATGGCATGGGGACTGCTTGCGGTCCACTCCCCGCTGCCTGTCCTGGTTGCATTCGCCGTAGCGGCGAGTCTTCTGCTTGTCGGTTGTGGCTACTGCATTGCAAAGGGCGTTCATGGCAAACCCGCCTCGCCCCGCCATCCGGTGAACAAGGGTTTCCTCCTGGTTGCGATGCTCGAGGCTGCTGGTGTTGCCGGTGCGATTTTCGCAGCCCAAAAAATGGGACGACTTGACGCCTTGCCCGCAGCCGTTGGCCTTGTCATCGGTCTGCATTTCTTCGCTCTTGCCAAAGTGTTTCGCGCGCCAGTCTATAACGTAACCGCAATTGCCATCACCTTCTGGTGCGTCGCCTCATGGCTTCTCTTTCGCGGTAATTCAATGACCGTTTCGGCAAGTCTCGGAATTGGCGCCATCCTCTGGACCACTTCGTCGTACAACCTGTTCCGCGTTCTCGCTGGGAGTACTGCGGGATAGATCTGCCGGGTGTCCCGTTTCTCGCGTGCTCTTTGCGCGAGAAGGGGGGCCTTTCTGGAGGAACAGGGATAAAGCCGGGCGCAGTTCTTCCGGGCGCTGCCAGCTTACGGCTTGGCCTCTTCCAGCAGCACCACATCGGAGTCCGTGTGGCCACGCACCATACCGAGTTTGCTGCCATCGAACGACCAATGAAAGTCATTGATCTGTTCCGACTTGAGGTTGGGATGGTTCAGCGCAGATGCCGCCTGCGCCTCGCGCTCGAAACGCGCCAGCGCCAGCGCATCTTTGGAAATCTCGTCCCGCAGGAACTTCAAGGCCACAAAGCGGTGCAGCTTCACGTCCTCGGCCTTGTAAACTACACCCATCCCCCCGCCGCCGAGCTTGTCGACAATCCGGTAGTGCGAGATGGTCTGCCCGATCACTGGCGCACAATGTTACGGGCGGGAAATAGGCAAGTCAACGAACCGGCGGACTCGGTGACGGGTGCCGTCTCGGCCGCCGCCGCACTTCTCTTGTCCTGATCTACAATGCTCGCGGGTGGATTTACGTCCCAGAAACGTTGGCCGGCCTGGGGCCTTGTGCCTGAGGCTGCGTTCCCAGTTCCATGGCCGAGAGGGCCCACACCAGTGCGGTGGAATCGCGTTCACAAACTATTTTCGCTTCACGGCTGCCTTGCCGCCTTTGTTCTTTTCGGCTCAACTTGTTTCTCCCTATTGGCGCAAAACCGCCTCGGAGTAAATCCTGCACCCAAACCAGGGGTGCGGATCGAACTGGCGGCCATCGGCTACCACGAACCCTCGCGCACGGACCGCCTCACCGAGGACGACTCCAGCGTGTCCCTCGATTTCGTGGATGCGGATCATGTTCTCCTCACGTTTAACCCCAAGAGATTATTCCAGCGGCTCCCCGGCTGTCCGACCGGCCACGAGGATCGCCTCCTGCACGCCGCCATCCTCGAACTGCCCAGCGGCACAGTCGTGAAAGAGGCCGACTGGTACCTGCATGATCGCCGCCGGTATCTGTGGCCCTTTGGCTCGGGGAAGTTCCTGCTGCGGCGCTGGAACGACCTCTACATCGTAGATTCCAGCCTTCACGAAAAGCTGCTGATGAGTTCGCCGAAAGACCTGCTGTGGGTGTCGGTGACCCCCGACGCCGGCCAGATTGTGATCGAGACGGCCGCTCCCACAACGCCTCTCAAAGACGGAAACTCCAAGACCCGACCTTCCGCCGACCCCCGGCCCAAGTTCGTCGCCCAATTTCTCGACGCCAATACGCTCGCCCCGCAGCGGACTCTCCCGCTGAACGAGGTGGTAAACGTCACCGGAACCACCATGGGTTACGTCGATCTCGTACAAAAAGGAGAAATCTGGCTGGTCCGCTACGGGCCGACGCCGAAGCAGCGGCGTAATCTCGCGCGCGTCCGATCGCGGACCACCCCCAACGTGTTTTATGCGGGCAACAATTCCCTGTTGGTGGGGCGCTGCGCTGCGCCCGGTTGCGACTACAGCGTCACCGCATTTACCACCGGCGGGCGCCGCCTGTGGCAGCAGCACTGGAGCCGTTATCGCACCTTCCCGACCGTCGCGCGCAATCAGGACCACAGCCGCGTCGCTGTGAGCACGCTACAACTTGCGCTTCCAGACCCGGCGACCTCAGCGGGACCTGCTCCCGACGAAAAGGCCGTCGATCAACCGGATCCATCTCAACGGGACGTGTTCCAGCAGGAGCTCCAGATCGTCGAAACCGCCACCGGAACGCCGGTACTGTCGATCGCTGTCAGCCCCGCAGTCATGAGCGGTCAGAATGTATCGCTCTCCCCCGATGGCCGTCGCCTGGCCGTGCTGCAAGGGTCCGGGCTGGAACTGTTTGACCTGCCGCCTCGATCGCAACCGGAACAGGCTCAATTCCTCGCCCTCCAGACCGACGTCTCGGAGTTGAACACGCTCTCTTCGATCCCGGATTCCATTTCGCCGCCCTCCAACAACACCGCGGCGGACGCGTCGACCACGGCCGAGACAGCGGCGCCGGCCGAAAAGCACGACGATTCCGATTCGGCCGTCGATATAACGGCAGCCAATCGCCCGCCCTCAGTCCCCGAGATTGGGAACTCCCCTGGCGTATCCGCGGCCAGCGCGACCGGACCAAGCGCCCTCGCGACCGAGCCGATTCCCACCTTCAAGGTCGTTTCCAAAGCGGTGGTGGTCGACGTCGTGGTGGCCGACTCCAAGGGTCATCCCGTGAAAGGCCTGCGCCAAGCCGATTTCCAATTGGCAGAGGACGGGACATCGCAGGCCGTCCGCTCCTTCCGCGAGTTCAGCGACCGAGACGAGTCATCCCCGATATCCTCCACGCCTGCCGCATCACCGAACCCCTCGTTACCCACAAAGCAACCCGCGACGCCATCGCCCAACCTGTTCACCAACCATACCCGCGCACCCGATCCCGGAGCAGTCACGATGATTCTCTTTGACCTGCTTAATACCCCCTCGCAGGACCAGGCGTTCGCGCGCCAGCAGTTGATCAAGTTCCTCCAGTCCAAGCCGAAAAATCTGCAGCTCGCGCTCTGCACCATGAGTGCCGGCAGTTCCCATCTCCGCTTGATCGAGGGATTCACCGCCGACGAAGCCGTTCTTCTTGCCGCTGCCAAGGGCAAGAAAGGAGCGCCGAAGGCGGTTCGCTGGCAGGCCTCCGCCTCCGGAATCTCCAACGCCGTCGATACCGTCGGCAATCTCGCGGAGGAAGGGCAAACCAGCGGCTTTCAGGGACTATTGGGAGCGCTGCAACAAATGCAGGCCGAGCAGGAAGTCACCGACACGGATCAGCGCTCCGCCATCACCCTGGACTCCATGATGCTGCTGGCGCGATATCTCTCCGGAATCCCCGGCCGCAAAAACGTGGTCTGGCTGTCGGGCTCGTTCCCGATTTCCCTGGCGGCGACCACCAACTCCGGCAATCTCGCCCTCGACAATCCCAACTACACCTACAAGATCAAGCGGGTGACCAATCTTCTTGCCGAAGGCCAAATCGCCGTTTACCCCGTTGATGTGCGAGGCATCCTTGGCGGGGGTTCCGGAGCGGACAGTTCCGGCTCCATGGGCGGGCCAACCGCCATCCTCCCGTCCGACTTCTCCGCCAGCAGCGTGATCTCGCCCACGCCAAACGTTCCCGGGAACATGCAAACGCTCGCTCGCCAGGCAGCCGAACGGGACACGCTTACCCAGTTTGCCGCCGTGACCGGCGGCAAGGCCTTCTACAACTCCAACGGCATCGGCGAAGCCATCGCCACCGCAGTCGAGCAGGGCTCGAACTATTACACGCTCTCCTATAGTCCCGTGAACAAGATCTACGACGGCAAATTCAGAAAGATCAAAGTCCAGTTGGTCCAAAAGGGATACTCACTCCATTACCGCCAGGGCTATTACGCCGACGACTCCAGCAATGCGGTCAGAGACGCCGAACTCGCCCGCAGAGCAAGGGCAGTCGCGATGCAGCACGGATCCCCGCCCTCGCGCCAGCTGCAGTTCTCCGCGAGAGTCGTTCCCGTGGGTAAGAAGAAAAAAATCGACCGCGCAACGCTTGGCGAAATCCTGGTCGCATCGGCGAAAGCGCCGACCCCGCCCGCGCAGGTCGAAGCCCAGCACTACAACATCGACTACACGCTGGATTACTCCACCGGGCTGCTGCGCTTCATCAACATCCCGCTGCCCTACGATGACCATTTCAATCCTCAAGTCGTCCAGGTGCAGTACGAATACGGCGGCACAGGCGCGAGCACCGAGACGACTGGCGGCCGCGCCACCGTGCTGCTCGACAGCAAGGGCACGCTGAAGTTCAACCTCGGCTACGTGAACGACACCACCGGCGTCGGCAACTTCACGCTGTTCGAGCAGAGCCTTCAGGGCACGACGCACGGCGGCTCGTGGAGCATCGCGCACATCGCCTCGAACGGCGCGCAGTTCGGA
>Ga0209698_10004196_pt1 | contig 15870 bp, 11 predicted proteins | sample LitLauG_LLR_2012_FD_187203 | JGI IMG/M metagenome (GOLD analysis project Ga0209698, IMG submission 187203) | Freshwater sediment microbial communities from Pennsylvania, USA - Little Laurel Run_MetaG_LLR_2012 (SPAdes) (version 2) | ecosystem: Environmental > Aquatic > Freshwater > Creek >...
TTATAAGGCCGGCGTCGAACGCGCCGTCAGGGCCGACACGCTCGCTTCGCTTCCAGATGGGCTTGCCGCAGCCTTTTGCGGCACCGGCTCGCCGCTGCCCGATCGCACGCGCGCGGGCCCTTGCCTACTCGTAGCGGCCGGTCGCCACATATTCGTCTTCGACGCCGGCGCCGGCGCCAGCGCCGTCATTGCGCAAATGGGCTTTCGCGCTTCCGACATCGAGGCGGTGTTTTTGACCCATTTTCATTCCGACCATATTGACGGCTTAGGCGCGCTCGCGCTGCAGCATTGGGTCCAACACGCCGCCCGCGCGCCATTGCCGCTTTATGGCGGCGAAGGCGTCGATCGCATCGCTGCGGGCTTCAACCAAGCTTATGAGCAAGATAGCGAGTATCGCATCGCCCATCATGGCGTGTTGGTTGCCCCACCCAGCGGGTTTGGGCTGGCCGCGCACGCTTTCGCAATTGCTGAGGGTCGCCAAGACCTCATCGTCTACGACAATGACGGGGTGAAGATCATTGCCTTCACCGTCAATCACGGCCCGGTCCGCCCCGCGTTCGGCTATCGCCTCGAATACGGGGGGCGCAGCATAGCCATCAGCGGCGACACCGCGCCCACCCCAAACCTGATCGCCCACGCCCAAAACGCCGACCTCTTGGTGCACGAGGCCCTCTCGCCGAGGCTTGTAAACATCATCGCGCAAAGTGCGGCCGCCGACGGCCAAACTGGACTTGCGAAAATCATGCGCGATATCGAGAATTACCACTCAACCCCCGCGCAAGCCGCTGACGACGCAGAGGCCGCGCACGCGCACGCGTTGGCGCTCACCCATATCGTGCCGCCGCTGCCCTTGAGCGTGTTTGAGGGGGTGTTCTTGGGCGATGCCGGCAAGCATTTTGAGGGGCCGCTTTGGGTGGCGCGGGATGGCGATCTCGTCACCTTGCCGCGCGCCGGGGGCATGTCGCGTCGCAACCTTTTGAGCTAGCCTTCGGGAACCAGCCAAACACTTGAGCGTCTGATAGACTATGCAGCTCATGCAGATGATCTTTGGCCGCCGGGGGCCGCCGAGGCTTGCAAAACCGCCCAAAGGCGTGGTTTGGCGCGAAATTCGTCCAAAGCAGGAGGGCGATCCGGTAGCAGCCCGGCTGGCCGAAAAAAACGGCGTGATCAGCTCCCCGCGCGGCCATTTGCGGTTTCGCGCCGGCAGCGACTACATCGTCACGCGCCCCGACGAACAATCAGTGGTCAGCGCCAAGATCTTTGAGCGCACTTATCAGGCGCGCCCCGACGGTCGCTACGAAAAGCGAACGGACGTCATTTATAAATACTTCACCCTTCCCGTCCCGGTGAACGTCGCCACGCCCGAGGGTCCCCAAATCGCGGCGCCGGGAGATTGGATCATCCAAGGCCTTGATGGCGAACTCTGGCCGGTGACGCCCGAACGGGCCGACGCCATCTATGAGCACAGCTGAGGGGAGCGCTATCGGCCGCCCATAACTGACCCCTTCTCGCCCACCCTTGTCGCGAGTTTCGCGGATCTGTGTCGAAATATATCGTGAACGCCGGCTGTGAAACTATTGCTACATTTCGATGTTATGTGCTGCTCAAAGGGCTGCCCTTTGGGCCGAGGCGGCCAGTTGCCCGGAGTGACCACCCCCCCATGAAGGATCGCCTCATCCAGGTCTTCACTGGCCCCATCCCTATTCGCCAGTTGAGCGCCAAGCGGCGCCTTCGCCGATCTTCCAGGCTGGGATCGCGACCACGACAACGGCTATTATCCCGGCAATCCCTGGCATGGAGGGGCGCTGCCAGCGTCGATGCTGGGCGCGCGGCGCGACTACCGCGCAGGTTGGCGCGACTGGCGGCGTGGCGAGCGCTTGCGGTCCCACTACCGCAACCATTATCAGGAGGTCGACGATCGGACCTATCAGCTTCCGCCGCCCAGGCTGCGGCTATCATTATGTGCGCGATGATGTCGGCAAGAACCTGTTTGTGGCGATCGCCAACCGGGGTGACTGCAAGCCTCATCGTCGGCAACCCTTGAGGCCGGTGCCAACTGCGCACGCTGGGCCGGCGGCGGGTGCGGGTATTGTGCTTTGTCGGTTCGTCTATAATCCGGTTCGGGATCATGCTGCGGCCCGAACCGGCTCATTTTTGACTAGGGTGCGGGACACGTGAACATCGCTCCGGGAAATCTCAACAAGTGGAAGGAGGCGCCTGACGATCAGGACGCCCTCGAAGTCGGGCAAAAGCCCAGCCAAGGCGCGCGCCGCCACTTTTTCCTGTTTGCAGCGGGCGCGGTGGTGGTCTTGATGGTGGTCGCGGGGGGGCTTCGCCTGCTCTTTCCCACAACCACCGCCTCCCAATCGGGCGCGGCCCAGCACGCAATCCAAGTCAGCGCGGTGAGCGCCGCAAACCGGCTCTTCACCGACCGCATCGAAGCGCTTGGCAACGCCAAAGGACAGCAATCGGTCAATCTGAGCGCCAACAGCACCGAATTGATCACCGCCGTCCATTTTCACGATGGCGACATGGTCCAGGCCGGCCAGGTGCTGGTCGATTTGAAATCCACCGAAGAGCAAGCCAACGTCACCAACGCGCGCGCCGCCGTCGACGTGGCGCAAAGCAACTTCAATCGCTACAGCCAGCTGGCGCAGGCAGGCTTTCTTGCCCCCTCCGCCCTCGATCAATACCGCGCAGCGCTTCGCCAAGCGCAAGCCTCGCTAGCCGCAGCGCGATCGCGCCAGCAGGATCGGGTCATCCGCGCCCCATTTTCCGGACGCCTTGGCATGACCGACATTGCGCCTGGCACTTTGATCAGCCCTGGCGCCACCATCGTCACCTTGGACGACACCCAAATCATGCGCGTCGATTTCTCGGTGCCCGATCGCTACCTGCCTGCGCTCACGGTTGGCGCAACCATTGACGCGCGTCCTGATCCCTATCCCAACAGAATTGAGCACGGCCATATCGCGCTGGTCGACAGCCGCATCGACCCCAACACTCACGCCATCCGGGCCCGCGCCGATTTCGACAATGCCGACGGGCATTTGGTGCCCGGCATGCTGATGCATATCGCTATCGAAAATGGTCGTCGCACCGCCGTGGCGGTGCCTGAGTCCGCTGTGCAAACCGAAGGCGACCAAACCTTTGTCTACGTCATCGCCCGCCAAGACGGCAAAACCCTGGCCCGGCAGACCCAAGTTCAGGTCGGCGCCAATGAGGGCGGCTTCATTGAAATCACCAGCGGCATTGGGGCCGGCGTTCAAGTCGTGGCTGATGGCCTCACCCGCGTCCAGCCAGACGCCAGCATTCGTGTGGCGGGCGCTCAAAGTCACGCCCATGGCGGCCAGGCAAGCCCTGGCGGACCCGGCCAAGCAAGCCCTAGCGGGCCCAGCCAAGCAAAGCCGCCGGCATCCTCTCAAGACGGGCTTCGCTCGACCCAGCCATGATGTTGTCTGATCTCTCGGTTCGCCGCCCGGTGTTCGCCACCGTGGCGGCGATCATCTTAGCGGTCATCGGCGTCGCCGCCTTCTTTGCGCTGCCGGTGCGCGAACTCCCCAACGTCGACCCCCCGCAAGTCTCGATCACCACCAATTATGTCGGCGCCTCCGCTGAAGTCATCGAGGAACAGATCACGCAAGTGATCGAACGCCAGGTGTCGGGTATCCAGGGCATTGACCGCATCACCTCGTCTTCGCGCGACGGCGCCTCGCGCATTTCGATCGCCTTCACGCTCGATCGCAATCTTGACGGGGCCGCCAACGATGTGCGCGACGCAGTTTCGCGGGTGCTCACCCAATTGCCCACTCAGGCTCAAGCCCCGAGCATCGCCAAAGCCAACGCCGACGCCTCGCCGCTTATCTTCATCACCTTCAGTTCGCCAACCATGTCGCGGCTGCAATTGTCGGACTACGCCAACCGCTATCTGGTGCAGCGGCTCTCAACCATTCCAGGCGTCGCCACCGTTAATCTCGCCGGCGCTCAGCTCTATTCCATGCGGGTGTGGCTAAACGCGGCCCAAATGGCGTCCCACAACATCACTGTTGAGGATGTGATCAATTCGCTCAACGCCCAAAACCTCGACCCGGCCGCGGGCGCGCTTGAATCCTCGGCCAATGATTTTACCGTGCGCGTCAATCGCCAATACGTAACACCCGAGCAATTCGCGCGATTGCCGATCACCATTTCAGGCGCTGCGCGCCCCACCGCGACGGCGAGCGCGCCTTCGACTGCAGCGACCGCCACCTCGCCGTCCGCTGAGGCGCCGGCGACCGCAGGCGATCAGCCCTACATCGTGCGTCTAGGCGATATCGCCCGCCTCGAAGAAGGCCCAGACGACCGGCGCCGCGACTTTCGCTCAAACGGCCAAGAACAGGTCGGCTTTGCTCTGACCCGGCAATCGCAAGCCAACGATTTGCAGATCTCAGCCGGGGTGAGAAAAGCCATCGCTGAAATCAATCCCACGCTGCCCGGGGGCGCCCACCTTGATCTGGCTGTCGACTATACGGTGTTCACCTCCTCAGCGATCGCCGATGTGTGGATGACGATGGGGCTGTCGCTGGTGTTGGTGGCGCTGGTGAACATGCTGTTTTTGGGCGACTGGCGCGCGGCGGTCATCCCCGCCATCGTGGCGCCGCTCTCGATTGTCTCCACGTTCACGGTGCTGGCCCCGCTCGGCTTCTCCATCAATCTGCTGACCTTGCTGGCGCTGGTGCTGGCCATCGGCCTGGTCGTCGACGACGCCATTGTGGTGGTCGAAAACATTCAGCGCCGCGTCGATGAGGGCGAAGCCCCGGTGCTGGCCGCCGAGCGCGGCGCCCGGCAAGTTTTCTTCGCGGTTGTCGCCACCACCGTGGTGCTGATCTCGGTGTTTGCGCCGCTCATGTTCTTGCCGGGCTATATTGGGCGCCTGTTCGTCGAACTCGCGGTTGCGATCGCCGCGGCGATCTTCTTCTCCGCGTTTCTGGCGCTCAGCCTCTCGCCGATGCTCGCCTCCAAATTATTGCGTCCGGCCAAGGGCGCAGGTTTCTTGAGCCGGAGCGTCGATGCGGCCATGGAGCGCTTGCGCGGCTCCTATCGCGACTCGCTTGACCTATTGCTCTCCGGCAAGCTTGGCGGGGTCTTGGTCGGCGCGGTTTTGTTGGGCGTGGGCGTGCTGGCGGTCGGGCTTTATCTGCTGTTGCCGCAAGAATTGGTGCCGCCGGAGGATCGTGGCCGGGTCGATATCTCCATCACCGCGCCAGAGGGGTCGGGCTATGACTACACCGAGCGGGTAGCCAATCGGCTGGAGCCCTTGTTGGAGCACCTGCGCCAAGAAGGCTTGGCCGACCGCTATCTGGTCGGGGTGCCGAATTATAGCGGTCTTCAGTACAATACCGGTTTTGGATCTCTAGTGCTGCGCGACTGGAGCCAACGCAGCCAAGGCGCCCAACAAATCGCGGCCGGCCTCAACCGTCAGCTCGGCGCCATCACCAGCGCGCGGGTTTTGGCGAGCGTGCGAGGCCCCTTCCAACGCGGCGGCGCAGGCTCAGGCAACAATGTCGATTTCATTGCCGAGGGTAACGATTATCCCGAAATCTCGACATGGCTTGCCCCCATCTTCACGGCTGCGCAAAACAATCCGGGCCTGGTGCGCGCGCGCCTCGATTACGAACCCACCTCACCGCGCCTTTATGTTCAGCTCGATCGCGATAAGGCCGCCCAGCTTGGGGTCTCGGTCAGCGCTATTGGCGACACCCTGCAGACCATGCTGGGTTCGACCCAGAACACCACCTACGTCAAGAATGGCCAGGAATATAACGTCATCCTGCAGACCGACCTCGATCAACGGCGCACCGTCGACGATCTGAACAATCTCTATGTTCGCGCCTCCTCGGGCTCGCTTATTCCCCTGGCCAATGTGGTGACCACATCGATCCACGGCGACACCCCAAGCCGCAACCGCACCGACCGCCAACGCTCCATCACCCTCACCGCCGAACTGGCGCCCGGTTACACGGTCGCCAAGGCCATCCAATTCTACCGTGAGCAGGCCGCAGGGCACCCTTCCAACGGCGTCGGCTACGATTGGGGCGGCCAAGCGCGCGACTATCTGCAAGCCTCCGGCGGCGTCGGGGCAGCCTTTGGGCTGTCGCTGCTCTTGGTTTTTCTGGTGCTGGCGGCGCAATTCGAGAGCTGGCTCAACCCAGCCATCATCATGCTGACCGTGCCGGTCGCCATTTTCGGGGGCCTGTTCGGCTTGCTGATGGCCGGCTCCAGCATCAACACCTATAGCGAAATCGGTCTCATCATTCTGGTCGGCATCGCCGCCAAGAACGGCATCTTGATCGTCGAGTTCGCCAATCAACTGCGTGATCAAGGCAAATCGGTCGCCGAGGCGGTTAAAGAGGCCGCCGCACTGCGCTTGCGCCCGATCATCATGACCTCGATCGCCGCGGCCGTGGGCTCCACGCCGCTAGTGTTTGCGTCCGGCGCCGGGGCGGGCAGCCGCCAGACCATTGGCGTGGTCATCGCCTTTGGGGCAATCTTTGCCACGCTCTTGACCTTGTTTGCATTGCCGGTCTTGTACAATATGGTGGCGCGCTACACGCGCTCGCCGCATTGGACTGAAAACCAGATCAAGGCGCTCGAGGCCGCCGAAGCGGCGGAGTAAATCACGACCCAGCGGCGGCCTTTTTGAGTTTGCCGCGGTGCTCGGCCCGGATGAGGATCACGATTAGAATCGCCAGCGCGAAAACCCCGGCAACGATCCAGAGCGGATCAAAGCCCAGGCGCGTCTCAAGCTGAGCGTGTTCGACTTTGAGCCAGGTGAAGGCCTTTTCGAAGAGCGCCACCACGAACGCCACCGCGCCCGCCAGAAACGCGACGATGGCGCTCAAAGTGGTGCCGCCGCGCTGCTGGGGGGCAGGCTGGGCGGGCGCTGCACTTTGGCTGGGCGCTGGCGCCCCGGTCCGAGCAGGTGGCGCGGTCTGAGCGGATGGCGCGCTCCGAGCAGGCGGCGAGGGCTGCCCCGGGGCCGAGGCAGATGGCGGCGATGCCGTTGCTGGGCTGGCGGCGGGCGCAGCTGGCGAAGCGGGCGCAGCAGGCGCGGCCCCGGCTTCGCTTGCTGCTGTGGTACTCGCGCTCGCGCCTGTGCTGGCGGCGGCGGCCGCGCCGGCCGCTGCTGCGCCTACCCCCGCAGCCGCGGCGGCCACCCACAATTTCTTTGCCAGATCCAGATATTGTTTGCGGCCTTCGATGCCGATCTGGCCGCCATTGATGAGCGCGGTCACCCCTTCGATGTCATCATGGTCGGCAAGATCGTTGCAGCTCCTGCCCTGTCCGTCGCGTGCATTCGTCCAGTACAAGACCGCCACCTGCAAAGCCGTCTCAGGCCTGGTGACAAGATCAGGATCAGCGACAAGGGGCAGTTTGGTGACGTTTTCGACGCGTTGGTAATTGTCCTTGCCGGTGAGCTGCAGCAGGCCGCGGCCGCGATATTTGTAGCCATCTCCGGGGTCGGTGTTTCCCAAACGTCCGCCATAGACAAAATCGGCGATCTTCTCCGGCTGGTTGGCGTATTCGTTGGCAATATCGTCGGTTTTGAAACGGTGCGGCCAGGTGCTTTTCAGCTCCGCGGCGGTGTAGTGCAAATTCTCATGCAAGGATTTGAGACCGCCGGTTTCCTGCATGACTTGCGCGGTGAAGTGGCAGAGCCGGTTGGGATTTTCGAGAATGCCAGCTTGCGCGAATTGCACCGGCGCGGGCGCAAACAGAGGCAAAATGTCGGGATGGGCGCCGGGCGCCAGTTTGCGAAGGTCTTCGACGTCAAACGTGATCATGTTGGCCCCCCGCCGTCGCCTCTTCGAGGCCAACAGACCACAATGAGCCGCTAAAATCGAGCGCGCAGTGGGCGCCAAACCCCTCCTCGAGCCTCTGCTTGGGCGAGGCTCAGATGGCCTTCTTCGCGGCTGCGAACGCCTCGACGCCGCGCTCCAGCTCTTCGCGGCTGTGGGCAGCTGAGATTTGCGTGCGGATACGCGCCTTGCCCTTGGGCACCACCGGATAGCCAAGCGCGATCACATAGACGCCGCGGGCCAACAGCTCTTCAGCCAACTTCACCGCCGGTTTCGCATCATAGAGCATTACCGGGATAATCGGGTGTTCGCCGGCCAACAGATCAAAGCCCGCGCCCGTCAGCCCAGCGCGGAAGAACCGCATGTTGTCGGCAAGCTTGGCGCGAAGCTGATCGCCGCCGGCTGCGATCTCCACCGCCTTTTTCGCCGCGGCGACGATGCTTGGCGGCACGGTGTTGGAAAACAAATAAGGGCGCGAGCGCTGGCGCAATAAATCCACAATGGCCTGCTTGCCGGCGGTGAACCCCCCGCTTGCACCCCCCAACGCCTTGCCCAAGGTCGAGGTCACCACATCAATGCGATGCATGCAGTTTGAATGTTCGGCTGAGCCGCGCCCGTGCGGCCCGACGATGCCCGTGGCGTGGCTGTCGTCCACGTGCACCAGCGCGTCGTAGCGTTCAGCGAGGTCGCAAATCTTGTCGAGTTCTGCGATGACGCCGTCCATCGAAAATACGCCGTCGGTGGAAATCAGCTTGAAGCGCGCGCCAGCGGCTTGGGCGGCCTGCAATTGCGTTTCCAAATCGGCCATATCGTTGTTTTTGTAGCGATAGCGTTGGGCCTTGCAGAGCCGCACCCCGTCGATGATCGAGGCGTGGTTCAACTCGTCAGAGATCACCGCGTCTTCGCTTCCGAGCAGCGTCTCGAACAAACCGCCATTGGCGTCGAAACAGGAAGGATAGAGAATGGCGTCATCCATCTTGAGCCATTGCGAAAGCTGGCCCTCGAGCTCTTTGTGCACCGATTGGGTGCCGCAGATAAAGCGCACCGAAGCCATGCCGTAGCCCCACCGCTCCAGCCCCTCATGGGCGGCAGCCTTCACGCGCGGGTCTTGTGCCAGGCCTAGATAATTGTTGGCGCACAGATTGATGAGCGAGCCGCCGGTTGCGAGGCCGACCTCAGCGCCCTGCGGGGTTGCGATGACGCGCTCTTGCTTGTAAACGCCCGCCTCGCGCATGGCTTGCAATTCGCGCTCGATATGTTGCTTGAACGCGCCGTACATCGCTCAATCCCAGTTCAAAATGATTTTGCCCGACTTGCCTGCAATCATGGTTTCAAAGCCATGCTCGAATTCCTGGTATGGCAAGCGGTGGGTGATGATCGGCGAGAGGTCGAGGCCCGCCTGGATCATCACCGTCATCTTGTACCAAGTCTCGAAGATCTCGCGTCCGTAAATGCCCTTGATGGTGAGCATGTTGAAGACAACCTTATTCCAATCGACGCTCACTTCGCCTGAGGGAATGCCCAACATCGAAATCTTGGCGCCGTGCGCCATATTATCGACCATGTCCTTAAGCGCCCCGGGCGCGCCCGACATTTCAAGGCCAACGTCAAAACCCTCGGTCATGCCGAGTTCCTTTTGCACATCGGCTAGTCTCTCTTTTGATACGTTGACGGTGCGGGTGGCGCCAATTTTCTTTGCCAGCCCAAGGCGATAATCATTGATGTCGGTGATCACGACGTGGCGCGCGCCGCAATGGCGCGCGATCGCGCACGCCATCACCCCGATCGGTCCTGCGCCGGTGATGAGCACATCTTCGCCCACCAGATCCCATTGCAACGCAGTGTGCGTAGCGTTGCCGTAGGGATCGAAAATTGCCGCCACGTCGAGATCAATGCCGTCGGCGTGATGCCAAACATTGGCGTTTGGAATAACGATGTATTCGGCAAAGCAGCCGCTCCGGTTTACCCCAACCCCGCTGGTGTGGGGGCAAAGATGGCGCCGCCCCGCCATGCAGTTGCGGCAGCGCCCGCAGACTATGTGGCCTTCGCCGGAGACAATCATCCCTGGCTTGTAATCATTGACGTTGTCGCCGACGGCGACGATCTCGCCGGAGAATTCGTGGCCGACCACCATGGGTACGGGAATGGTCTTTTGGGCCCATTCGTCCCACTTATAGATATGCACGTCGGTGCCGCAGATGGCGGTGCGCTTGACCCGGATTTTGACGTCATTGGGCCCCGCCTCGGGTTCTGGCGCGTCCTCGAGCCACAAACCCCGCTCGGCCTTGCTTTTGACCAACGCCTTCATCGGCGCCTCCTTCGTTTGGCTCCCATATCGCCAACCGCGCCCACAAACCACACCAGAATATGGTGCTTGCCATCCGCGACTGCGCTTGATTGGCCTCGCTTGGCGGCGCAAGTAGCCGTTTAGCCATGCTCTCCGTGCTCGACCTCTTTCGCATTGGGATTGGACCCTCCAGCTCCCACACATTGGGGCCGATCCGCATCGCCAAGCGCTTCTTGGAAGACCTAGCTTCCCAGCATGGGCTCGAGGCGGCGGCCAAGATCGTGGTCGAGCTGCAAGGCGCCCTGGCGCTGACCGGCAAGGGCCACGCGACGCCAAAAGCGGTGGTGCTCGGCCTCTTGGGTCTCGATCCTGAAACGCTCGACCCTGATTACGCCGACGCGGTCGTAGCCGAGGTTGGGGTCCAAAGGCGCTTGAAGCTCCTGGGCAAGCGCGAGATCGTCTTTGATCCAGAAACCGACATTGTCTTTGCCTATGAGGTGATGCCTGAGCTGCACCCAAACGGCATGAAACTAAGCGCGATCGACGCCCAAGGTCAGAGCTTCTTTGAAGAAACCTATTATTCCACCGGCGGCGGCTTTATCGCCACCGCCAAGCAATTGAGCGCGCCTGCCCCCAAGGATGTGATCGCCTCCGGGCGCAAAGTGCCTTTCCCGTTCGCATCCGGGGCTGAGCTACTTGAGCATTGCGCGCGCCAGAGCAAATCGATCGAAGAGATCGTCTACGCCAACGAAGACGCCATGCGCCCGCGCCGCGATACCGATGCGCGCCTCGATCTGGTGGCTTCGGTGATGGCCGCCTGCATCGCGCGCGGGTTGGTGCGCGATGGGGTGTTGCCGGGGGGGTTGAAGGTGAACCGCCGCGCCCCCGCCATTTGGCGAGGCCTCAAAAATCAACCCCACGCCAACGAGCCTGAGCGTCTGTTTGATTGGCTGAACGTTTACGCCATGGCGGTAAACGAAGAAAACGCAGCCGGCGGCCAAGTGGTCAGCGCCCCCACCAATGGCGCAGCTGGGATCCTGCCGGCCATCTTGCAGCATTATTGTTTGACCAGCGAAAATCCAACCCGCGACGCGCGCCGCTTCCTCATGAGCGCCGGCGGAATTGGCCTTCTCTATAAGCAGCGCGCCTCGATCTCGGGAGCGGAAATGGGCTGCCAAGGCGAAGTGGGCGTCGCCTGTTCGATGGCCGCAGCCGGTCTCTCGGCGGTGTGGGGCGCCACGCCCCAGCAAGTCGCCAACGCCGCCGAGATCGGCATGGAGCACAATCTTGGCCTCACCTGCGATCCAGTTGGGGGTCTGGTGCAAATTCCCTGCATCGAACGCAATGCGGTGGGCGCGGTGAAGGCGGTCAACGCGGCGCGCCTTTCGCTCCACTCAAACGAACCCAGCAAAGTCTCCCTCGATCAGGTGATCGAGACCATGCGCCAAACCGGGCTCGACATGTCCTCGAAATACAAGGAAACCAGCAGGGGCGGGCTGGCCGTCAACGTCGTCGAGTGCTGAATTGCTTATGAGCTCGGAAGAATTCTACAAAATCCGCCGCCTGCCGCCTTACGTGTTCGAAGAAGTGAACCGGGTGAAGGCGCGGATGCGCGCCAAAGGCGTCGACATCATCGATTTCGGCATGGGCAACCCAGACCTGCCCACGCCCGCTCACATCATTGACAAGCTCTGCGACACCGCTCGCAAGCCGCGCACCAATCGCTATTCAGCGTCGCGCGGCATTCCCGGCATCCGCAAAGCCATAGCCGGCTATTACGAGCGCCGCTTTGGCGTGAAGCTCAACCCCGACACGCAAGTCATTTCGACGCTTGGATCAAAGGAGGGCTTCGCCAATCTTGCTCAAGCCATCACCGCCCCGGGCGACGTGATCATTGCGCCAAACCCCTCCTACCCCATCCACGCCTTCGGCTTCATCATGGCAGGCGGCGTCATCCGCTCGGTGGAAGCACATTCGCCGGAGCAATATCTTTCCGGCCTCGGGCGCGCGGTGCGTCATTCGACGCCGCCGCCGATCGCCATGGTGGTTTGCTATCCCGCCAATCCGACCGCGCAGGTGGCGACACTCGACTTCTACAAGGAGGCCATCGGGTTTGCGAAGAAGCACGAGATGTTTGTGCTTTCCGACATGGCCTATTCGGAAGTTTATTTCGACGCCAATCCCCCGCCTTCGGCGCTTCAGGTCGAGGGCGCGTGCGAGGTTTGCGTTGAGGTCAACACGCTTTCGAAAACCTATTCCATGGCTGGCTTCCGGGTCGGTTTCGCGCTCGGCAACGAGCGCCTCATCGCAGCGCTCGGGCGGGTCAAATCCTACCTCGACTACGGCGCCTACACCCCCATTCAGGTGGCCGCGGCCGCGGCCCTCAATGGCCCCCAAGACTGCGTCGAGGAGATGCGTCAGACCTATAAGCATCGCCGCGACGTGCTGGTTGAAAGCTTCGGCAAGGCCGGCTGGGCGATCCCTGCCCCCTCCGCGTCGATGTTTGCCTGGGCGCGACTGCCAGAGAAATTCGCGCACCTGGGCTCGGTGGAATTTTCCAAGCGCCTGATGCAGGAGGCTGAGATCGCGGTGGCCCCGGGCTTGGGCTTTGGCGAGTACGGCGAGGGCTATGTGCGCATCGGGTTGGTGGAAAACGAGCAGCGCATTCGCCAGGCCGCGCGCAACCTAAAGCAGTGGCTGAGCGCCACAAACGTTAGCCCCTCTTAAACCCTTGGCCCTGAGGTGTAGCTCGGGCGAAACGATTTTAAAGCATCTGCATCCTGGCTGATCTATTATTCCGACACTGCCAGTGCATAAACTCGGGTGATTCGTGGGCCCTGGCGGAGGGCAATGTTCGGGAAATCTGGCAAGCCGGGCGATAAAACAGCTCTGAACGACCGCGTGCGTCAGCTCGGGGAAAAGAAGGCCGCGCCCTCTTACGCCGAGCCGCCGCCCTCGGCGCGCACGCCCATGCGCTCTGAGAGAAAGCGCGCTGAGCGCCATCCTCAGTACAAGCAAGGCGTCATCGTCATCGATGGCTACGAAAAGATGAAGGTGATCATTAAGGACATCAGCGTCACCGGCGCGCGCATCGACTATTTTGTGCGTCGCGAACTGCCCCAGTTTGTGGTGTTGCAGGAGGCGACGCTGCGGCTAAACCACCGCGCCCGCGTGGTCTGGCAGGACGGCAGCTCGGCCGGCCTCACTTTCGAAGCCTAAGGCTTAAGCAACACCCGCCCGACGACGCGCCCGGCGCGCAGATCATCGAGCGCCGCGGTCGCTGCCGAGAGCGGCCGTTCCTGCAATGGGATGGGCGCCACTTTGTTGGCGCGCACCAGATCCATGACTTCTCGGGCCTCGTCGAGACGGCCAACAAAGGTGCCCATCACCGCCAACGCCCGCAGCGGAAAGGTTGGGATGGGCAAACTCACTGCGCCGCCAAACAGACCGGCGATGATAATGCGTCCTCCGCGCCGCACCGCGCCATTGTCAAATGCGAAGGAACTCTCCGAGCCGACGAAATCGAGCACCGCGAAAGCGCCGCCCTCGGTCAATTGTAGCAACCGCGCCAGCTCCTGCTTGGCGTCGCCGACATCGAAGGCTGTCACGCCCTCGGCTTGCGCGGCCGCGCGCTTCTCAGCCGACACGTCTGCCACATAGACAGGCGCGTCGGGATAGAGATGGCGCGCAAACGCCAGCGCCATCATGCCCAGGCCGCCGAAGCCGACGATGAGGATGGGATCGCCTTTGCCGGCGCGTTCGACTTTCTTCAGCGCGCTAAAAGCGGTCAGCCCCGAGCACATATAGGGCGCGGAGAGTTTGGCCTCGCCCGTGGCGATCAGATATTTCGCATCCGGCGCCAGGCAATGATCTGCAAAGCCGCCGCCGCGTTGAATGCCCAATTGTTGCGGCTTGGCGCACAATTGTTCGTCGCCGCGCAGGCACGTCGCACACCCGCCACAGCCGATCCAAGGATAGGCCACCACGTGATCGCCGATTTTGACGCCCTTCGCGTCGGGCCCGAGGGCCACAACCGTGCCTTCGATTTCGTGCCCGAGGGTCATCGGCAGCGGCGCGCGCACCGGCGCCTTGACGCCATTGCCCATGTCGAAATAGCCGTCGTGCAAATGCACATCGGAGTGACACACCCCGCACTGTGTCACCTTGAGCAGCACCTCCTTGCCTTGCGGCGTGGGGGTCGTTGTCTCCAGCCGCTCAAGCGGTTCACCGAATTTCGTCACCGCTTCGCAGATCATGGAAAACCTCCTCGAACTCTGGGGCTCTTCAAGAGCGAGCCTAACGCCAAATCCGGCGCGCCCGCTAGTTGGGGCCGATATAGCCGAACAGATAGGCCGCGACCTTGCGCATCTGGATCTCCTCTGATCCTTCGGTGATGCGGTAGCGGCGGTGGTGGCGATAAATGTGCTCGAACGGTTTGTGGCGCGAATAGCCGATGCCGCCATGCACTTGCATGGCGCGGTCGGCGGCTTCGCAACACAGCCGGTTTGCCCAATAATTGCACATCGAAACTTTGTCGGAGAGCTCGGTTTGGATCTGCTTGTGGGGCATGCGGTCCATCTGCCAGGCGGTCTTGCGGATCAAAAGCCGCAGCATTTCAGCCTGAGTGGCTAATTCCACCAATGGCCACTGGATGGCCTGGTTCTCCGAGAGCGGTCGTCCAAACGGCTTGCGCTGGCGCGCATATTTGACGCTTTCAGCGATGCAATAGACGGCCGCTCCCAGCGAAGACGCGGCCTGGCGAATCCGATTTTGGTGCAGGAAGCTCTGCCCTAGCCTCAATCCCTTGCCGATCTCACCCCAATAGGCGTCCTCCGGCACCCAAACGTTGGTCAAGGACACGCGCGGGTGATCGGTCGGCATGTTGAAGGTCCAGAGATATTCCTCGATCTTCACGCCGGGGGTGTTGGCCGGCACGATGAAAGTGGTGATGCCTGAGGCGTCGCCGTCCTTGCCGCTGGTGCGGGCAAACACGATCATGTGGGTGGCCACATGCATGCCGGTGGTCCACATCTTTTCGCCGTTGATGAGCCAACCCCGCTTGCCGTCTTGGTCGTGGGGCACAGCACGGGTTTCCATGAAGGTCGCGTCGGAGCCGTGATTGGGTTCGGTCAAGCCAAATCCGGTGATCATGGTCTGGTTCAGCAACTTGTCGCCGTCGCGCGCATATTGTTCGGGGGTGGCGAAAGTTTTGAACATCACCACAAACGGATTGTTGGACACGATGGAGTGTTCGTTCTGCAAATCGTTGTGAAGCCCAAGTCCCTTCGCGGCCAGGTGTTCGCGGATGACCGCCAGCCAAAGCTGCGAGCCTTCTTTGCCGCCGAGCTCCTTGGGCCAGGAAAAGCGCAGATGGCCTGCCTTGTCAGCCCGTCGGCGCGCCTCGGCGAGCAAAGCTTCCCACTCCTTTTTGGGCAACCCGCCCTTCTCCCAATCGGTGCGCTCATATTCGCGGCGATGGTCGAAATATTTGATGTTGTCGTCTTGGTTCTCGAGCGGTTTGATTTCCTTCTCGATGAAAGCGTCGAGTTCGCCGAGATAGGCTACCAAGTCCGGCGGAAGGTCAAAATCCATCTCAGTGCTCCTGCTCGATGGCTCGCTTGTAGGCGGAATAAGAAGGCTGATCGACGGCGAGCTTTGCAATCGACGTCGCGCGCAAATGCTGCATCAAGGTCGGGTTGTCTGCGCCAAGCTCGCCGGCATCGATGCGCGTGCAAAGCTTGCGAT